>Ga0134121_10001947_pt1 | contig 18489 bp, 16 predicted proteins | sample KB301_FD_96463 | JGI IMG/M metagenome (GOLD analysis project Ga0134121, IMG submission 96463) | Terrestrial soil microbial communities without Nitrogen fertilizer from Kellogg Biological Station, Michigan, USA - KB3-0-1 | ecosystem: Environmental > Terrestrial > Soil > Unclassified ... | reverse complement strand
CCCATATTATTTGAGCGATCCACAACATTGTCACCTTTGAGTGCACTGATGGGAATGAACTGCACGTCGTGAACCTCCAGCTTGGACGAAAAATTTTTGAATGCCTCCATGATAGCATCATACACCTGCTGCGAATAATCAACAAGGTCCATTTTATTGATGCAGACGACAAGGTGAGGGATCTGCAATAAAGAAGCAATGAAAGCATGACGCCAGGTCTGTTCTGTGACACCTTTCCTCGCATCAATTAAAATGACGGCGAGGTTTGCAGTGCTTGCGCCCGTCACCATGTTGCGCGTGTACTGGACATGACCGGGCGTATCGGCAATAATAAACTTACGTTTTGGAGTTGTGAAATACCTGTAGGCTACGTCGATGGTAATTCCCTGTTCCCGTTCAGCACGCAACCCATCGGTGAGCAGGGCAAGATCCACGTAGTCGTACCCTTTCTGACGGCTTGTGATTTCTATCGCTTCCAGCTGGTCCTCAAAAATAGATTTGTTGTCGTGCAGCAACCTCCCGATGAGCGTACTTTTTCCGTCATCAACGCTTCCTGCCGTTGTAAAGCGGAGCAATTCCATATCAGCGTAGTCGGTTTTCCTGTTCACAGTGGCAATTTATAGTGTGCTCCATTGATTGATTAAAAGTATCCTTTCTTTTTCCTGTCTTCCATTGCTGTATCCGTACGCCTGTCATCCTGCCGGCTTACCCGCTCTGTAACTCTTGACGACGATAGTTCTGCAATGATCTCTTCCACCGTAGAGGCAGAAGAAACGGATGCACCGGTGCATGTCATATCCCCCACTGTACGAAAACGGATGTGCATCATTTCTGTTTTTTCTCCGGGTTTCATCGTCATGAAATCTGAGAACGGGTAAACTACTCCGTCGCGCACAAAGCATTTCCTGTCGTGTGAATAATAAATGGACGGAATTTTTAATTTCTCTGATGCAATGTATTGCCACACGTCCATTTCCGTCCAGTTGCTGAGCGGAAAAATCCGGAAGTGCTCACCCTGGTGTTTTTTTCCGTTAAAAAGATTCCACAATTCAGGACGCTGGTTTTTAGGATCCCATTGTCCGAATTCATCGCGGTATGAAAAAAATCTTTCTTTGGCCCTTGCCTTTTCTTCATCACGTCTTGCTCCACCCATAGCAGCGTCAAACCTGAACTCATCTATGGTATCCAGCAGGGTGATTGTCTGAATCCCATTCCTGCTGGCATTGATTCCCCTTTCTTCCTTTGCGCGTCCGCTGTCGATTGAATCCTGTACGTTGCGCACGATGAGTTTGACATCAATCTCATTGATCCACCAGTCGCGGTATGCAATGGTTTCAGGGAAATTATGGCCCGTATCAATATGCAATAGCGGGAACGGAATCCGCGCCGGGTAAAAAGCCTTTCTCGCAAGGTGAGACATCACGATAGAATCTTTGCCTCCGCTGAAAAGTAAAACGGGCTTCTCAAATTGCGCGGCCACTTCACGGATGATGTAAATGCTTTCGCTTTCGAGCTCTTTTAAATGCGACAGGTTGTAACTATGCATGATTACTCCAACTCGATTTTAGGTTTGACAAACCTCACAATTTCTTCTGCTGCCTGCTCCACGCTCACCTTATCGCTTTGGATTTCAATCTCAGGTGCATCGGGAATTTCGAACGGTGCGTCAATGCCGGTAAAGTCCGCGATCTCCCCTGCCCTGGCTTTTTTATAAAGCCCCTTGGGATCACGCTGCTCACAGATCTCCAACGGGCAGTTCACAAAAACTTCCAGGAATTCTCCCGGTTCTACCAGCGCCCGAACCTGTTTCCTGTCCTCTTTCAGCGGGGAAATAAATGCAGCCAGCACAATCACGCCTGCATCTACAAAAAGTCTGGAGACTTCACCGATGCGCCGGATATTTTCACTCCTGTCTTTGTTAGTGAAGCCAAGATCTTTATTGAGTCCTTCACGCACGTTATCACCGTCAAGAAGATAGGTAAGAAACCCACGCCGGTTCAGCACTTCTTCCACCTTCCCTGCAATGGTGCTTTTTCCGGAACCGCTCAGTCCCGTGAACCAGATAATTTTTGAGTTTTGCGCCAGCAATTCCCTTCGGTCGGATTTGGAAATTGTATGCCCATGCGGCACTGTATTTTTTTCTGCTGTCATCCTGGAAAATTAGGGTCGAAGATAAACCGACGAAACCTTCAGCGCCAAACAAACTGAATTTACTATCAACGTTAAATTCCGATCGGGTGCCAGGTAGTTTTTATTTCCTGCAAGTCCATGATAAAATACGGCCCCTGGCTTTCCTCTTTCATCCAGTCATGCTTACCATAGAGCAGGGCGCGTTTCACATTCAGTGCTGAGTTGGTTTGGATGTCTTTGGCATGCTCCGCATTGGTGTTGCAATAGACCACTGCATTGACGTCCATGTGCGAAGAAAAATGCTGATGCAATTCATCTTCATGACCCGTAAGGATATTTACAACACCTGCCGGAACGTCGCTGGTTTGCAAAACTTCAGCGAAGGAAATTGCACAAAGCGGCTTCGACGCTGAAGCCAGCACCACCACCGTATTCCCTCCAACTATTGCGGGTGCAATGACAGAAACCAGCCCGATCAATCCGTTCGCTTCTGATGAAATGACAGAGACCACGCCTGTGGGTTCAGGCAATGAAAAATTGAAGTGAGATGATTCTACAGGATTCACTGAGGAAAATACCTGAATGAATTTGTCGCTCCATCCTGCGTAATGGACGAGCCTGTCAACGGAAAGGTTCACCTCTTCTTCTGCTGATGCCCTGCCTGCTCCTTGCCGCATAAGTTCATCGACAAACTGTTCTTTCCGGCCTTCCAGCACCTCAGCGATCCGGTAGAGAACCTGCCCCTTGTTGTATGCTGTCTTTGACGCCCATCCCGGCTGTGCTTTTCGTGCCGCCACAACGGCATCCCTGAAATCCTTACGCGAGGAGAGGCATATATTTGCAAGCTGCCGGCCGTCACCGCCATCAAGAATATAATAACGTCCGGATTCTGTACGTGGAAATTTTCCGTCAATATAAATCTTATACGTTTTCAGAACTTCAACGCGGGCAGATTTTTTTTCTCCGGCATGACCATTTTCTGAACTGCCGTTCGCATTGATTTCAGTTTTGCTTTGCGTTTTAGTTGAATCCATTGTATCCTTTTTAATCGATAATAAATTTCCCCGAGGCCGAAGCATTGCCCATCCTCAGGTAATAAAAATAAACTCCTTCTTCAAGATTTTCTCTTTGAATTGAAATGTTACTGCCGGAAAAGTTTTCTTCTCTCATGATCCTCCCGGTAATGTCAGTGATGTCAATAGTGCCGCCTGCAGTTCCGGGATGTCTAACGGACAGTACAGCATTTTCAGAAAAAGGATTAGGCGACAGGGTTGCATGCACATCATAACCTGGTTCATCCACACCGTCGCTGATCACGTACACCGTGTCGCAGGAGGGCGCAAGGCGCGTATCATAAAAGCCGATCACAGGATCCTGGTAACAGCGCAATCCGTTTGTTGGAGGATCGCAGGAACCAAACTGCGGGTATAAGCAATCCGTGCTTCCAATCCCTTCAATAATTTTTCCGTGGAACTCATAGGCGATGTGAGGCGGGAAGGCCTGGACGTGCACAAACTGTGTCTTCAGCAGGAATCCGTTGATGGTGTCAAGTCCGGTAGAATCAACGACAACATAAAATGAATCTTCTGCTGCGTCCTGCGGATACAACATAAAACTTTCACCGGCATTCAAATTAAAATCATAGAGCAAATTGAACGTGCCCGACTGGTAATTGTAAAAATAAACCCTTCTGTTCAGCTCATAAATATAATTGGCTACGCCGCCACCGCAAAAGCAATCCCCGATTACAATATGCACCGGTTGCCCGTTCACCACCGTGTCGCCAACTGAAACAATACCGCGCGGGTAGCTGTGGTTTCCGGTCAACTCGTGGTCGCTGTAAACCCATGACGAACCCGGTGCAGCAAAATCCTGCGCATGCGAGAAGCCTGCCGACATCAAAAATAATATGACGAAACAAGTGCGCATCCTTAGTTTACGATTTCTACATAAGGCATCACGCCATGTAATCCACCTTCCCTGCCTACACCACTCTCCTTGTACCCGCCAAAAGGGGAAGTCGGATCGAACTTATTATAGGTATTGGCCCAGATAACGCCTGCACGGATCTGAGAAGTCACCTTAAAAATCTTGGAGCCTTTGTCGGTCCATATTCCTCCACTTAAGCCATAAGGAATGTTGTTGGCTTTTTCGATCACTTCTTCCACGGTCCTGAAAGTTTGAATGGCCAGCACCGGGCCGAAAATTTCTTCCTGCACGACCCGCGACGACTGCGACACGTTTGTAAACAGCGTTGGCCGGTAAAAAAAACCTTTCGATGGAATCGCACATGACGACTGGTAACAGAGGCCACCTTCATTCATCCCGATTTTCACGTACTGTTTTATTTTGTTGAGCTGATCCTTGCTGTTGATGGCCCCGATGTCAGTATTTTTATCCAGCGGATCCCCGACAATAAGCGTCTCCATCCTGTCTTTCAGCTTGCGGATCACCACGTCGGCCACGCTTTCCTGCACGAACAACCTGGAACCCGCGCAACATACATGGCCCTGGTTGAAGAAAATTCCGTTTACAATTCCTTCCACAGCCTGGTCTATGGCAGCATCTTCAAAAATAATATTCGCTGCCTTGCCGCCCAGCTCCAGCGTATATTTCTTGTTTGTTCCTGCAATTGCACGCTGGATAATTTTGCCGACTTCAGTAGAACCGGTAAAAGCAATTTTGTCAATGCCGGGATGGTTCACAAGTGCAGCACCTGTTGCACCTGCACCGGTAATAATATTGACGACGCCTTCGGGCAGACCGGCTTCCTGAATGACTTCGGCCAGCTTCAACGCTGTGAGCGGCGTAGTTTCAGCGGGCTTAAGCACAACTGTGTTTCCTGCGGCGATGGCAGGGGCGATTTTCCATGCAGCCATCAGCATCGGAAAGTTCCAGGGGATGATCTGACCGGCGACGCCCAAAGGGCGCACGTTTTTACCTGGTGCCGCATACTCCATTTTATCCGCCCACCCTGCGTAATAAAAGAAGTGCGCTGCTGCAAGTGGAACATCTACATCGCGTGACTCCCGGATCGGCTTCCCTCCATCCATGCTTTCAATCACCGCAAATTCCCTTGCCCGTTCCTGTATGGCGCGAGCTATGCGAAAGATATACTTACCCCTTTCTTTTGTGGGCATCCTGCTCCACACTTTCTCATAAGCTGACCTCGCCGCACGCACAGCATTGTTAACGTCATCCTGGTTGGCATCTGCGACTTCAGCAAGCTTTGTTTCGTCGGCAGGATTGATAGTATCAAAATATTTTCCGGATCGCGGGGCAACAAATTTTCCATTGATAAACAATTCATAACGCTTCTCCAGCCGGACATGATTCCTGGCCTCGGGAGCAGGCGCATATTCCCAGCTTGTGTTGAAGTTAACACGGACGCTCTTCGTTTTTTTCTTTGCCATTTGAAGAATTGCTAATTAGTCTTTAGAAAAATAATCTATGCTTTGATAAACACCTGTCTGTTCTTTCACGATCTGCATCAGCAAATCATTGGCAAGGGCGCTGGCACCAAAACGGAACAGGTCAGGATTCAGCCAGTCTTCCCCCAGTGTTTCCCTGAGCACGACGAGGTAATTGAACGCCAGTTTCGCAGTAGCAATTCCGCCTGCGGGTTTCATCCCGATTTTTTTTCCGGTCTTGTAATAGTAATCACGAATGGCCTCCAGCATTACAATCGTCACGGGAAGTGTCGCCGCCGGCTGAATTTTTCCTGTTGATGTTTTAATAAAATCAGCTCCTGCTTCCATGGCAAGGTCGCTGGCTTTGCGCACATTATCGAGCGTGCTCAGTTCACCAGTTTCGAGGATTACTTTCAGGTGCGCTTTTCCGCAGGCTTCTTTAACAGCAGCAATTTCATCAAACACAAAATGATAATCCCCGGTCAAAAACTTACCGCGTGAAATGACCATGTCAATTTCATCGGCACCTTCATTCACTGCCCATTTTGTTTCGTCGATCTTCACCTTTCTCTTAGACATGCCGCTGGGGAAAGCTGTAGAGACGGCAGCCACTTTTACCTTTGAGCCTTTCAACGTTTCCTTCGCAATGCGCACGAGGTTCGGGTACACACAAACCGCAGCAACTGCCGGGATACCTGAAACTCCGTCATGCGGATGCATGGCTTTCAGGCAGAGTTGCCTCACCTTGCCAGGCGTGTCGCGGGCCTCGAGTGTAGTAAGATCCACCATGCTGAGCGCCATCTTAAGCGCAGCAAGTTTTGATTCCTTCTTGATGCTCCTTTTCGATAGTCGCGAAATGCGTTCCTCCACACCTACCTGGTCCACCGCAGGCGAGCTGTAAAAATCGTATGAAGATGCTTCCGAAGGGTTCATTTCTCAAAAGTAGTAAATAGCTGTCACTCTCAGAAAGCGTCGTCCTCAACCGGTTTCAGTGCTAAAAACGGTACCCGATCGAACATGCAATCACCTTATTGTATTGTCCGCCGATAAAGTAAAAATAATTGTAATTCTGATTGATGGGCCTGATGGTGATAACAGAATAGCTATATCTGATGTTGCAAAACAGATGTGCATTGATAAAATAATTTCCACCTGCACACACCAGGTAATCAGACCTGTGAAATGGAGGTGCATTGGTGATTTCACCTGTTTGGTCCTCCTCAAATGCGGAAAGCAGCACGGCGAACGAAGCTCCGGCTTCTATATTCCATTTTTGGCCCGGGGCATAGCTCAGGAGCAATGGAACTTCAATATAATTCAGCCGCATCAGGTAAAAGACACCGTCCTTACTAAGCGGCTGACGACTCCCTTTCTGGATGAACTCCATTTCAAACTGGAGGTTCATCTTATCAGAAATTTTCCTGTTGACAAATCCTCCGGCCTTGACGCCCGCTTTGTTAAATCCTGAAAGGTGATCGCCATCTACCTGCGACGTGCTGATCCCTGCCAGCAATCCTGCCTTGAAACTTTGCCCGAATGAAGCTCCTGCGAGCAAGAAATAAAAAATGAAAAATATTTTCACCCGCATGTTGCAAAAAATGACCGGGTTGAAGATTTGCTGTTACCTGATCGGGGCTTCTTCTACCTGGATCACTTCTTTGGTCGTGGTGCTGTATACAAATGCAACAACACTACAGTGGTCTGCATTCCAGGAAGGGTCGAGGGTAATGTAATAGCCGCTCGTCACAGATGAATTGGCGGTGGTAGTATCTGATGCAATCGGAAAACCCAGTGAGGTATTGAAGGCGGTGCGGAGCACGTGATGGTGCATGTAATCAGCGAAGTATTCAGGGCTGTGCCCATACCATACCTGGTAGTCAACAATGCTGTCCTCCGTGAGCAGCACTGCCAGCTTATAATCTTCGCTCATATCGTTGAGAAATTTTGTCTCAATGCAGGCGCGCACTTTCCTGTCCTGGTCATTGTACGTGTTCTCAATCTTCAGGCGCACCTTGGGCGCAACAAGAAGGCTGCCTGTAATGGCTGCATCCCATGACTGGTAAGATGGAATTACCGAACCGTCAACAACGCCTTTAGGGTTTGCGGCGATGCCGTAATAGGCATACCAGTCGTTTCCAGCTTCGCAGGTAAAATCTGTGAGAAAGTTAACATTGTCAGCGCCTCCGGGACATGCGCCGGTGCTGCTGGTACAAATCGCAGCGAAGTAGCCCGAGTGAACTGATACGATAACCAGTGAATCGGCATGCCTGGGCTCAATGGTATCATTCAGGTATACGCTTGCTGCCGGGCAATTGCCGCAGAGATGCCCGGTAAACTCAACGATCAGGGTTTTCTTGAAAGGGATTGAATTGTCTGCATCAAAATGGCAGGTCGTATCGATGCTGATATTTTCTCTTGTCGGGCCCTCAATTTTATCACAGGCAAAAAATCCTGCGACGGCAAGCGCGACCAATGCAAAGAGTATCTTTTTCATTTTACAAATTTAAAAACTACTTGTCACAGACAATGTGAAGCCATTGGAAGCAGGAACCTGCCGGCAAACACCACCTACGCAAAAAATACCTGCGCGTTGCCTGCCATATCCCAATTGAACCCTGTTACTGCCGCGGGTATACCCGAATGTTCCCGTATAATAATGAAACCGCTCTGTGACAATTTTATTTCCATAATTGTATTCGTCAAATGCTGCAACAAACCAGTGGGGAGAAACTGAAAATTCTGCAAGTAACAACGCCCAGCTTTGTTTGTCCTGTTTTGTGTAAAGGTGTTGCAGTTCGATGCGCAAGCTGTTCTTTGAATTCATTTTCCAGGTGGTCTCCAGGATTCCAATGTGGCTGTATACATGCCCGAAGTTTTCCCGGCCCTCAATCACATCCTTATTATAATTGATGTAAACGTAAGAGATGATACTGCGGAATTTCTTATTCCATTTGTGGTTGAACTCTACGTTGAAGTCTTCAAAATAGATTTCCTTCCCGGTTTTGAGGAAGTCGGAAGTATATCCATAGTCATCGCCTGTTGCTACTTTGTCAATGGATTGTGCACGGGAATAATTGACCGTTACGTCGGTTCCGTATTTCCCGCCCAGGAATGAATTGGGTTTGCAATTGAAAAACAGTTCTGCCTGCGCACCATATTCTCCGTTCGGCTGAGTTGCATAAGGGTACAAAGCCGCCAGGATATTGGTGTGATTCTTCGTCATTGCCGGAAGGTAATTGATCATGAGAGAATTCAGTGTCGCGCTGCGGTCGCTCCGGAAACTCATGTTATCCACGCGCTTCCCGGCAAGGGTGAATCCAAAACCTTTCTTAGAATAAGTAGCCGTGACAATCGTGGCCGAACCGTCTTTATATATATAGTTATTGCTGGCAGAAGGGTCGTTGGCTTTGTAGGCATATTCACCCGTAATATTGAAATTGCCGTGTATGATACTGAGCCTTCCGGAACCGGCGCCCACATTCTTTGGAAGGATGTAAACCGGGTCCTGGTCGTCCTGGTATTTGCTCACAAAGTTTCCCCCGAGAATGAATTTGGTTTTGCAGCTGTCCAACGCCTTTATGGATTCATTGATATTCCATTCAAGGTCTGCGCCACGAACGATGCCTTCGCCTTTTGAAAAGAAGTCGCGCTGGTAGCCGATGATGCCTTTAAAATAAATTCCGTTTACCGGGTTGTACTTCACGCGCAGGCCATCCATGGCATTGTCGAGGCCAAGCCCCCTTTCTTCATAGGACCTGAATACAACACCGCTCCCGAACTGATCATAAAAATTCCCAACTGTAATTTCCAATTCTTCATTTTTATAATCGAGGAACCGGTAAGGAATTCCGTTTCCTTTGTACCTGGAATCAAAACCAAGGATGGGATTGGTATAATTTTCATATCGCAGGCCGGCAGAAAAATTATCCCGCTCATAAATAAAGTTTGCAAAACCGTTGCAGAGAAAATGCTCAGGCACTTCCGGGGCGCCAATCAATGAATCCGTGAGGTAATACTGTCCGTCGATCTGGACATTTCCGTGGATGCTTCCACCCAGGACCTGTGCCGAGACGCCTGGAGAAAACAGCAGCGCCATCAATAAGAAGCCCTGCATGCAGATGATGCCAGGCAGTGAAAGCATTGCAACCTTTAATCCCGCAGGGGTTTTCATAATTTGGTTGGTGAATTACACGGGATTATTTTGAAGCGGCAACTTTTTTTACGGCATCATAAATTTCATCTTCATTTCCTTCGGCAAATCCTACGTGTTGCCAGACAATTTCGTTTTTACCGTTCAGCACGAATGTTTGCGGCGGCATATTTACATTCATGGCCCGCTTAAAATCCCCGTTGGGATCAATGTAGCTTTCATAAGTCCAGCCCTTGCCATTTACAAAAGGCGCCACACGCTGCATGGTGCGTGCATCATCCAGGGAAATCGTAATCAGCTTTACGCCTGTTTCCTTCTGCCAATCGGGATATAATTCGTGGATCGTGTTCAGTTCCTCTATGCACGGCTTGCACCATGTGGCCCAGAAATCAATGATGATCGGCTTGCCCGCATTGTCAAAGGTGGAGCTGTTCACGGTTTCGCCCGTCAAAGTTTTAACATCAACTTTTGGAAGCGTCCTGTTTGCTGTTTTATCCTGTGCGAATGCGGCAACTGCAAGCAAACCAAGGACAAGGGTGGAAATTTTTTTCATTCAATAATTTACCTTTTTGCGAATTACAAATTGAGCCTGCAAGTATAGTATCGATCCGGCAAATAAAAAAGGGCTTAATTTCTTAAGCCCTTTTTCTTATATAATGATGACATTCATCATTCCGTAATAGAAATTCTCTTGGTTATTACATTGTCTTTGGTCTTCACCATCACCATGTAATTTCCTTTCGACTGACCCACCAGATTGAGCGGATATGTTCCATTGCTCACGTTCTTAAGGTCAAGCGAGTAAACGATTGCGCCCAATGTGTTGGTAACAACAACGCTTACATCCTGTGCATTGTCAAGGTTCAGTGTAAGGTTTACATCGCCTTGAGAAGGATTAGGATAGAGACTGATGTTGCGGTCAGAGCTGATTGGAGCAATAGAAGTAGTCATGTTAGTAGACACATTGATATTATCCACGTAACAGTTATTTCCGAATGCGCTGGTTGCTTTAAACCGTACAAATACGCTTGCATTACCCACAGCACCATTCAGCGATCCTGTTTTGTGGTGCCACTGGGAAGCAGTGGTAGGCGTCCATGCGGCAGTGCTTACAGGGTTTCCTGAAGCAAGTACAGTTCCTGATTCGTTGTATACAGATGTCCAGGTAGTCCCGCAGTCAAGGGAATACTCAACCTGTAAACGGTCATTTTCAGTTGAGTACTGGCAATAAGCAACATCAAAATCAATCTGTGCTGAAGTAGTTCCGTTCGGAGAAAAATCATAATTGTTTGCACCGAGGATATCAATCTGGTTGACCGGGCTGTTGTAAAAATCGATTTTCGCAGAGCCGGCTCCATTCAAACCTGCAGTTGAACGTGTCCATGTAAATCCTGCATCAGCATTTGAAATGTACCAGTTTGTTGGAGGGAAAGTAGCTGAAGTAAATGCCTGTACAAGAGGAAGCACTGCCCCGGCTGCACTATAGGTATTGAAAGTTGTTGACTTGGAATCATAATATGTATTATAATCAGTAGCGCCGTTAGGATTGGCAACTGTAACATTCATCACGTGATTTCCGCTGGTAAGGTTCAGGTTAGGAATGGTCACGTTTGTAGATGCGCCTGCTGCAAGAGAGCCTGTCCATGGCAGCGTATTGGTATTGCCATCCACAACATAAGTAATGTCGAATGCAGTGAGGGTAGTAGTTCCGTTGTTCTTGACATTCACCAGGGCGCTTACAGGGGCTCCGCAGGAGATCGCAGGAATACCTGTAACACCTGTGCATGAAATGCGTGCATCCAAAGCAATCGGGTGAGGGAAACTTACTGCTGACTGTTTCACTTCTTTGGTAGCATCATCCTGGATGAAAGCAACTACGTCAAGCGTGCTCTTGTCATAAATATAAGTAGGAACCTTTTTTGCGAAAGTGATGTTCTGGGTCTGGCCGACAGTCCATGCTGTAGCCATGGTAGTTCCTGTTGCACTAGGATACATATCGCGCATCACTTCGCTGAAATCCATTTCACCGTTGGTGCCGGGAGCTGAGCAGAAAACAATTTCCTTTTCGCAAAGCGCCACGCGGCATTTAAATGTGCCTGATGTTGCCTGCGTGCAGGTAATGTCCAGGTTTACGTAAATTGAATCAAGCGTCGTGTTGAAGCTGTGCGACAAGGTCATAGTAAAAGGAGAAGCGACAGCATACCGTGAATTGATAAGCGCCTGTGTAAAAGTGGACGGCTGTGCATTGTAAACGTTTCCGTCTTCAATTCCATTGGGAACTCCACCCACATTGTAATAGGTTACCCTTGTCTGAACCGGTGTAGCATTTTGAGCATTCATCGGATCAACACCAGGCCAGCTTGTCTGGTATTTAATCGGAATAATCTTTACATCATTACCTGCAGCATGCAAAATTGCATTCAGGCCGGGATTCGTTGATGCGCACGGCGGACATGATGCCTGGGTAAATTCTTCGAACAGCACCAACCGTTGCGATTGCGCGTTTGCATGGAATGTAAACAGCATTGTGACTGCTGCCAAAAGAAGAGTAATTTTTTTCATGAGACTTTAAGGGTTATTGATTAATTTGGATTAAATTTAAGGAAGCAATACTAATAAATATTATTTACATGCCAAGTTAAACTCATAAATTTTTTAATGAACAATCATGGTTTTTATGGTAAAAAACATGGAATAAATTATGACCGGTCTTTAAAAATATTGTATATTCGCATCCTTTACATACAATTAATAGAAATGAAAAAAATCTACCTGGTTGCTTTCTTACTGATCGCAAAGTTTGGTTATGGCCAGACAATCGCTCCTGTTCATCCCAGTTACGCTTATTCAGGACCTGATAACGTAAACCATTCGATTGATATTGAAATTCAAAATACAGGCTTGACTCCACTAACTATTCTGGTGAACAGGATCAGCCAGTCAATGTCCGTGAACCACGAAACCTATTTTTGCTGGTTCGAATGTTACGATCCTTCCACTTCTTTAAGCCCCGTTCCGATTACGCTCCAGCCAGGTGAATCCACCATCAATTTTCATGGATATGTTACGCCGCATTCAGTGGCCGGACAGGATACAGTGACTTATGCTTTCTATGACCAGAACGGAAACTCAGATACCTTGCTCATTACACTGACTTATGATTTCATCCATGACGGCATCAACGAGCTTTCAGCGCTTAAGAATTCGCTGAGCATATTTGTAGGCGATAACAAAACAGCTTCCATTAATTATACATGTAATTCCATCAGCCACTCAAAAATCCAGATCAGCAACATCCTGGGAACGATCGTGAAAGAGGTTAACCTTTCTGAGAAAGCATCTTCGCTGAAGGTTTCCCTGGATGGAATCGGACAAGGGATTTATTTCTGCAACCTTATGGCTGATGATAAGATTGCAGCCTCCAAAAAATTCATCATCCAGCAATAATATTTAGCGTACCGCTGAGATAAAGCATTCTGTTTCAAACCAGGATGCTTTATTTTTTTGGTGTAGTTTTGTTTCCCTGATATTTTTATTATGTCAAAATCAAAAATCAAACAGGAAGCGCTTGACTATCATTCACAGGGCAGGCCCGGAAAGATAGAAGTCGTTCCTTCCAAGCCATACAGCACCCAGCGTGATCTCTCTCTTGCTTATTCACCGGGTGTGGCGGAGCCCTGCCTGGAGATTGCAGCCAATAAAGAAAACGTATATAAGTACACTGCAAAGGCCAACCTCGTGGCCGTCATCAGCAATGGCACGGCCGTACTGGGATTGGGAAATATCGGTCCGGAAGCTGCGAAGCCCGTCATGGAAGGAAAGGGATTGCTTTTTAAAATATTCGCTGACATTGACGTATTCGATATAGAAGTTGCCGAAACTGATGTAAACAAATTTGTAGAGACGGTAAAAGCCATCTCCCCGACTTTCGGCGGCATTAACCTGGAAGACATCAAAGCACCTGAATGTTTTGAGATTGAACGGAGGCTGAAAGAAGAACTGTCCATCCCGATCATGCATGACGACCAGCACGGGACGGCCATTATTTCTGCGGCTGCACTTTTGAATGCGCTGCAGGTGGCCGGAAAAAAAATCGAAAAGGTAAAAATTGTGGTGAGCGGTGCAGGCGCCTCTGCCATCTCCTGCGCAAAATTGTATATTTCATTAGGCGTAAAGAGGGAAAATATTGTGATGACTGACAGTTCCGGCGTACTTCATGTTGACCGCACGGACATGGATGAGAATAAAAAGCTTTTTGCCACGAGCCGTAAAGTGCATACGCTGCAGGAAGCCATGAAAGACGCCGATGTGTTTCTCGGGTTGTCAAAGGGAAATCTCGTCTCCAGGGAAATGGTAAAGACGATGGCAAAGCACCCGATCATTTTTGCACTCGCCAATCCTGATCCTGAAATTTCGTACACGGATGCGTTGGAAGCCAGGCCTGACGCCATCATTGCCACAGGCAGAAGCGATTTCCCTAACCAGGTCAACAACGTGCTCGGCTTTCCATTCATATTCAGGGGAGCACTTGACGTACGCGCAACGCAAATCAACGAAGCCATGAAGCTGGCAGCCGTACATGCGATTGCCGACCTTGCCAAAGAACCGGTTCCGGAAATTGTCAACCTGGCTTACAACCAGAAAAATATCACCTTCGGGAAAGATTACATCATTCCAAAACCGCTGGATCCAAGGCTGATTGCCACGGTTGCACCTGCAGTAGCAAAAGGAGCGATGGAATCAGGAGTGGCGCAATTACCCATCACGAACTGGAGCGGTTACGTCGAGGAATTGCAAAAGCGGCTGGGTCTCGACAACAAGCTGATGCGTGTAGTTACCAGCAAGGCAAAGCAAAATCCGCAGCGCGTCGTGTTTGCTGAAGCTGACACCTACAAGATTCTGAAGGCTGCGCAGATCGTACGCGATGAAGGCATTGCCAAACCTATCCTTCTCGGGAATGTATATAAGATCAACAAGCTCATCGAAGACAACAACCTGGATCTGGGTGATACCATTATTATTGATCCCCGGCTGGAAGAAGAGAAACGCTATGAGTTCGGAGAATTGTTTTTCAACAAACGCAAGCGCCGCGGATTTACGTTGTATGAGGCAAAGAAGATCATGAACGAGCGCAATTATTACGGTGCAATGATGCTTGAAACAGGCGAGGCTGATGCGCTCATCTCAGGGCTTACCCGTAAATACAGTGATACCATCCGCCCGGGATTGCAGATCATCGGCACACAGGATGAAGTTAAGAAAGTGGCCGGCATGTACATACTGGTCACTAAAAAAGGCCCGGTATTTTTTGCCGATACAACAATCAACGTCAACCCGACTGCGGAAGAACTTGTGGAAATCACCGTGCTCACAGCATGGGCGGTGCAGCAGTTTAACATCAAGCCGCGCATTGCACTGCTCTCCTACTCTAACTTTGGCGCGACGGACGAAGAGAGCGCAAAAAAAATGCGGGATGCAATTTCAATCCTCCATAAAAATTATCCCGGCCTTGCCGTGGATGGTGAGATGCAGGCCAACATCGCATTGAGTCCGCAGTTGCTTTCCGACAACTTTCCATTCTGCGAGTTCGCCGCTGAAGGCGCCAACACACTGATTTTCCCGAATCTGCATGCAGGAAATATTGCTTACAAGCTCCTGCAGGAAATGGGCGCTGCCGAAGCCATCGGTCCGATCCTGCTCGGCATGAAAAAACCGGTTCACATCTTACAACTTGGCAGCAGCGTCCGGGAGATTGTAAATATGGTAGCCATTGCAGTGGTGGATGCACAAAGCAGGAAAAACGGAAACTAGTTCCTAAAACACTACTTTGAATTCAACCCTGCGGTTCATCGCACGGCCGGCCTTTGATTTATTATCGGCCACAGGAATTGTATCGCCGAACCCGTTGGACGTCATGCGTGAACCGTCGATGCCATGCGCAATGAGATAATTTTTTGCAGCAGCTGCACGCTTCACCGAGAGGTCCATATTTTTTGCCGCATTGCCTGTGTTATCAGTATGTCCGTTGATGGCGAGCCTGTATTCCGGATGAGCGTTCATCACCGCCACCACCTCGTCCATGATCCCGAAAGATGATTTTTTGATTTTGTCTTTTCCTGTTTCAAACTGCAAACCTGTCAACGCCTGCTCCAAAACTTTTTTTACTTCTTCCTTTATTTCGGGACAACCCTTGTTGGCAGCAATGCCTGCCGAATCAGGACACAAATCATCCTTGTCGGCGATGCCGTCTCCGTCGCGGTCAGGGCATCCATGCAAGGCTGCGATTCCTTTTTCATCAGGGCATTCATCATCCTTATCCGCAACTGAATCTCCATCCCTGTCAGGACAACCATTGAGCGCTGCCAAGCCTTTTACATCAGGGCAGGCATCATCTGCGTCGAGGATTCCATCCTGGTCACGGTCAGGACAACCGAAAGTTTCAGCTGGCCCGGCTACATCAGGACAGTGATCATCCTGATCAGCAATGCTGTCATGATCTCTGTCGGGACATCCTTTGGCAGAAAGTTGTCCTGGAAGACCGGGACAGCTGTCGAGGTAATCCGCTACGCCATCGCTGTCGCGGTCGAGCGGACAACCGTGTAAATCCACTGCAATTCCCACCGGCGTTGCAGGGCAATGATCTTTCTTGTCCCTCACCTTGTCACCATCGCTGTCCTTCCCCTCTCCAAAGCTGAACGAAAGTCCAAGCAGGGTGTGCAAGAAATAGTCTTTTCCTTTTTTCAATTCAGTGTTGTCATACAAGTCACTCATTGTAAAGTGATATTCCGACTGAAGCAACAAGGCCAGCGAATTGCTGATGTGTATTCTCACGCCTGCGCCCAACGGAATAAATGCGTCTGTAAAATGTGTTTTCTTCGGTTGGCTTTCATTCCAGTCTGTGGTGCCAAATCCGGCAACGAGGTAAGGACCAATGCATGCCTTTTCCTTCAGGATTTTTCCATTGAAAAATTTATAATGAAGGTAAAGATTCATATTGCTGCTGTTCCCGAAAAGAAAATCTTTTCCGTTTGTAAAATTCACGTCTCCCCTTGTATACATCAGTCCCAGGTTAAACGAAGCGCTTACATATTGCGCAACAGAAATTGCAAATGCGGCCTGGGGGTTATCCGTTTTTAAAAACTGGTCACCGAATTCGCCTTTGTATTGAAGGATTCCGCCGTAAGCAGCAATGGAAGTTTTCTTGTCAGCCGTCTGGGCGTAGCATAAATTCAAAGAGATTAGAAAAATGCTGATGGCTATAATCCGTTTCACAAAGCCTTTTGTTTATTAATGTGGCAAAGAAAGGAAAGAAAAACATGAAACCTCATAGTGAATTCCTTTCACTGACCTGGTTCACCACTTCCATCAGCGACCGGTTGGATTCTACCCTGATACATTTTACCCCGGCTTTATGTCCGGCTTGCATGTCGCGGTCTGCATCGCCTATGAAATAAGATTTCGCAGGATCAATGTTGAAACGCGCCATTGCTTTTTCCAATAACTGTGAATCGGGCTTTCTGCAAATGCAGTTTGTAATCTCAGGGTGGTGCGGGCAGTAATAAATTTCAGAAAGTAAAACGCCCTGGTTGCTGAGTGCCCGCTGCAGGTGAAGGTGAAGGTAATCCACTTCCTGCTTTGTGCAGATCCCTTTTGAAATGCCTCCCTGGTTGGAGATGACGATGAGCAGGTATTTTTTTTCCAGGAATATTTTGAGCGCCTCCACCACTCCGTCGTTGATGATAAAATCTTCGAGATGCGATACGTAATTGCCTTGCTCGCGGTTGAGTACGCCGTCTCTGTCAAGGAAGACTGCTTTGTTTTTTTCAGAATGCATTTTGCAAAAACGGAAGCTGCTTTAAAAAATCAATGGCGAGATAGGGCTTTAATAAAATCGTAAAGCAGAATCCGAATATAGCGCCCCACATGTGAGCGTCATGGTTCACATAACCGATTCCGCGCTTGCCCGCATAAAAACAATACACGAGGTATGCCGCCCCGAAAATAATTCCCGGCAGGCAAAGGATGCCGTAGAGACAAAGCTTTTCCAGAGGGTTGAACACGATGTATGAAAATACCACGGCGCTAACGGCTCCCGATGCGCCCAACGCGCGATAACCCGTATCGAATTTGTGCTTGTGATAGGTGCGAACGGTACTCACAGCCATTCCACCAAAATAAAGCAGGAGGAAATCGAAGGATCCGCGCGATTCGAAAACAGAACTGTAGTATTGCTCGACGATGCTGCCGAACATGTACAGCACAAACATATTGATGATAAGATGCATCCAATCCGCATGAATAAAACCACTGCTGATGAATCGATACCACTGCCGCTGCTCACGGATGATAAAAGGGTTGAAGATAAACCTGTCACGCAGTTCGTCGTTCTGGAAACAGAGAAAGGATAAAATGCACGTGGCAATGAGAATATAGATCGTAAATGACATGATGCGGTAAAATTAGAATCAAATGAATAAGGGTTACAATCGGAAAAGGGAATATTCCAACAATTGTGTGTAGATAGGAGAAATGAGATGTGAGATATGAGACGTGAGATGTGAGATATACAAATTGTGACTTGTGACTTGTGACTCGTGACTTGTGACTTGTGACTCGTGACTTGTGACTCGTGACTCGTGACTTGTGACTTGTGACTCGTGACTTGTGACTTGTGACTCGTGACTCGTGACTTGTGACTTGTGACTTGTGACTCGTGCTCGTGCCCCGTGCCTAAGAGAAGTGACGCCCGCGCATGACACCTGACCCCTGACGGGTGTCACGCCTGACCCCTGACGCCTG
>Ga0134121_10001946_pt1 | contig 18494 bp, 10 predicted proteins | sample KB301_FD_96463 | JGI IMG/M metagenome (GOLD analysis project Ga0134121, IMG submission 96463) | Terrestrial soil microbial communities without Nitrogen fertilizer from Kellogg Biological Station, Michigan, USA - KB3-0-1 | ecosystem: Environmental > Terrestrial > Soil > Unclassified ... | reverse complement strand
GGCCAGCGCGCTGTTCACGACGCCCAGCCGACGGTGAAGCTCGGCCAGGGCGGGCGTCGCCACCCTCGCGATGCACGTGGATGCCGCGAGACCGGCAGCGCCTGGCGTGGATGCTCAGGCGGCGCGCAGCCAGTGGTCGAGGAACGCGAGCGTGAGGGCCCATGCCTGGCGCGCGGCCCCGGCGTCATAGTCGCTGCGCGCGTCGCAGAAGAAGCCGTGGTTCACGCCCGAGAACTCCACGTTCACGTAGCGCTTGCCCGCGTCGCGCACGGCCGCATGCACGCGGTCGCGATCCGCGGGCGGGATCCACGGGTCGTTGCCGGCCCACACGAGCAGCTGGGGGCCGTGCAACGCGCGGGCAAGCTCGAGGTGGTTGGTGGCGATGCCGCCGCCGTAGTACGACACCGAGGCGCCGAGCGGCAGCGCCGCGTTGGCCACGAACGCGAGCCGTCCGCCCATGCAGTAGCCGAGGGCGGCGATGCGTCCGGGGCGCACGTCGTCGCGCGCGGCAAGCCACGCGTGGGTCGCCGCGAGATCGGCCGTGACGCCCTCCGGCGTGAGCTGAGAGGTGAGCGCGATGCTGGCTGGGATGTCGTCGTACGAGCCCTGATATCCCGGGGCGAAGCGATGGAAGATGTCGGGCGCGACCGCGAGGTAGCCGGCACGCGCGAAGCGTTCGGTGACATCGCGGATGTGCGCGTTCACGCCGAAGATCTCCTGGATGACGAAGATCGCGGCGTGCGGTCCGGGCGCCGCGGGGACGGCGAGGTAGCCAGCCATCGACGTTCCGTCGGCGACCGGGATGGTGATGGAGGAGGTGCGGATCTCGGGCTCGGTCATGGAGGCTTGTCTATCACGGATGGCGGTGTCTCTTGTCTTCCTGCGCCAGGTCGATCGGCTCGCGGTCGGCGACTGGAGCGCCTGCTCGAGCTCAGTCTCTCATACGGATCGCGTCCGCGATGATGTATCCGGGCACGTTGGTCCAGCGGGAGATCTTGACCGTGTTCCAGCCTGCCGAGAAGCAGCGTCGACCCACCTCGACCCAGCGATCACTGTTAATCTGCTGATTTGCGTACATCGTGTCGCCCAGCTTCTGGCCCGACGTATCGAACGCGACGTACGGCACGGCGGCCGAGCGGCTCGAGTTGCCGTTCCACCAGCCGTCGATGGCCTTGCAGGCGGCGCTCGGCAGATGGAACCTGTACTCGAACGCGTCGCTCTCGCCGGTGGCGCCGCCGTTCGCCGTGGAGAACATATAGCCGGTGCCCCAGTACTGCGGCGAGTACGTTGAGGGTGTCCATACCGAAGCAGACCCGATCAACTGGGTGCGGCTCGCGTCGTTGTTCACGTAGTAGTTGTCGATGACCAGCGGGGCGGTGGGATCCACCTGCCCCACCCAGCGGGCCCAGAGGCCCATGTAGGGGCGGATCAGGTTCTGCTCGCACGGTCCATACAGACCGTGGCCGCTGTTCCAGTCCGGGCCTCCGATCTGCGGGCAGCTGTACTGCATCGAGAACACCATGATGGCGTCGACCTGGTATGCCGGGTCCCCCGCGTAGTGCTTCGCATAGTACGCCTTCACGCGCTCGAACGTGTTCTCGCCGGTCATGCCGAACTCCTCGATGATCACTGGCTTGTTCCACCGCTCGTTGGCGCGCCGGATGTCTTCCTTCTGCCCGAGATTATTCTCTTCGTTATCGTTCGGGTCCTGCGGCGTGCCGTCGTCATACTCGTGGACGGTCACGTAATCGATGTTCGGGTCCTTGTAGAGGCTGTCTCGCAATGCATCGGTCGTGAGGCCGGCCCACTGTGTGCTGATGATCCCCGGCGCCACGAGGTGATTCGGGTCGGTCGCCTTGATGAGGGCCGCCATTTCCTTGTAGAACGCGAGCTCGCGTCCGACGAGCCAGCTATTGCTCGTGTTCGAGACATTGATCTCGTTTGCAATCTCCCACGCGAAGACACCAGGGTGATTCTTGAACGAGGCGACGACGTTCCACACGAAGTCCTTGTAGCTCCCACCGCCGCGCTGATAGCCCCAGTCGATCCAGGAGTCGTTGACCATCCACAGCGTCAGTCCATGGGGAAGCGCCACCGGGCGAGTGTAGAAGGACTCGTCGCCGTACATGATCGCGAGACCGTTCCGGCCTTCCCACGTGGACGCGTTCACCAGGAACGGTGCTCCGAAGATCAAGGTGGCGCGGATGTCGCGTGCCAGCGCCGCGTCGAGTACGGCCTTGAGCCTGTTCTTGATCTCCGCGGGATCCCAGTTGTTGCCATTCATCGCCTGATCGGGCAGGCCAAACCGGACGTGCTTGACACCTGCGATCTGCAGTTGGTCGAGGGTGAAGACGACCTGGTCCATCGGTTGATACAGGAGCGCGGCATTCACACCCACGTGCTTGAAAGGCCGGCCATTCAAATAGAAGTCGAGGCCGCGCCGGCCAACGAACGCACCGGAGCCGTCCCCGGTCGTCTGTTCGATCGTATCGCATTCCTCGCAGGGGGTCGTCACCGTCGCCTCGAGATCATCGAGGCTCGCCTGCGTCGCGACACACCCGCTCGACGCTCCAAGACCCGCCATGCAAAGTCCGGCTGCGAGCACACCTATTACCACCCTTCGATCCTTGTCGGTCTTCATTGACTCTCTCCTCAGTTGCTGTCGGAGTCACGGCGGCACCCGCCGCCGCGCTCGGCGAATGCATTCGCAATCGCGGTGCCAGGCCGCTCTCGGGCGGCTTTCAGGGGTCTGCGTGCTTCGCTGTCGCCTGCGCGTCCACTGCGCCGGCCGGGTGTGGCTTGCCGGGCCACTCCGCGGCGCGGGCGACGGACGATGATCAATGCCGGTCGGGTCGCCGCTCGCCCCGGGCGGCTGGCGCACAGCCCAGGGCGGTGGCACGGAGCCGAGCGTCTCGCGCGGTCGCCGACGGCGACGCCCCGGCGCCCCAGCGGTCCAACACCCCCTGGTAGGCGGCGCATGCGCCGGCGCGGTCGCCGGTGAGCTCGCGCGCCTGGCCCAGCCGTACCGCGGCGCGGACGTGGGCCGTCGGCGCCAGAAAGCCGTCGCAGCCGAGCGCGGCGCGCTCGAGGAACCGGACCGCCTCGGCGGCGCGGCCGGCGCGCAAAAGCAGCGTGCCCAGCACCGCGTGATCCGCGACGCCCTGGACCAACGACGGGAGGTCGGCGGCCGGCGCAGCTGCCAGCGCCGCGGCCGCCGCCTCGGGGGTGGTTGCCGGCCGCGCCCACGCCGCGAGCCAGATCTCGTTGCGCAGGCTGCCTGCGAGATCGCGGTGGCGGATCAGCCACTCCGCCCGGCGCGCCTCGAAGTCGGCGGCCGACAGACGGCCGGCATCGCGCAGCGTGGTGAACATGGCAAGATCGTCGACGATGCTGCCCGAACCGATCCGGGCGTCGCGGAGCCGCAGGTAGTCGTCGGCCACCCGCGCCGCGTCGTCGAGCCGGTCGGCCTCGACGGCGAGATCGATCAGCAGGCCGGCGTAACGCGCGTGCTGGTCGGCGTCTGCGTGGTGCCGCGCGCGCGCTTGCAACGCTGCCGCGCTGGCCCGCGCCGCCTCGAAGTGGCCGCGCAGGAGGTCGAGGCGAGCGCGATCGTCGAGCTCGACCAGCTCGCGCAGGGATTCGGGCTGTCCGGCCCACTTCCAGGTCAAGACCTCGATCGCGGCCTCGACGGGCTTACCCAGCGCCATCAACGACGATGCCCGGAGGTCCCGCCAGAAGCGGCTCTGCGGGTTCGACGCGAAGGCGTTGCGCAGGTCGGCCTCGACGGCGTCGCACCGGCCCTGGGCGGCATAGACCCTGGCGCGCTCGCCGAGACAGTCGACCGCGGCCGGCGACGCCGCCAGGCATGCGTCGAAGGCGCTCAGCGCCTCATCGCTCCGGCGGAGCGTGAACAGGTGCTTACCGATCGCTTGCCAGGCGTCGGCGTACCCCGGATCGATCTCGACCGCGCGGCGTGCGGCGCGGAGCTGAACCTCGGGCCCCTCGATCCCGAAGTAGGCGAGCAGCGCGAGAATCTCGGCGTCGTCGGAGCGGCGACGAGCCAGCTCGGTGAGCTGGGCATTGAAGCGGGGGAGCTCGGATGGATCGCGGTTGAGCAGCGGCTCGAACGCCGTCAGGATCTCGAGGTCGCGCGGGCTCAGCGCCGCGCGCCACTGCACGGCGAGCGCGTAGCTCTTGCGAGCCTCGGGGGTCCACCCGGCGGTGTATGCAAGCAAGATCGCCAGGCGCAGATGCGCCGCCGCCAGCATCGGATCGAGCGAGATCGCCCGCCGCAGTTGATCCTCGGCGATCGCCGCGTTGGAGTCGCGAAGGTCGTGCAGCGCGGCGGCGTACGCGGCGATCGCCTCGGGGTACCGCGATGCCGGCAACGGCACACCGGTGATCGCGATGCCGGCCGATCGCACACCGCGGATCGCGCCCCGATCGAAGGCGCGCCCGGCGACCACAGCAAGGACCGCAGCGGCGCCGACTCCGACGGCGGCCAGCGCCACGGTCCGGCGGTGGCGCCTGGGAGGAGACGACACGGGCGCGGGCGACGGCGCGGGTGCGGGCGACGACGCAGCCACGGGCGCAGGCGTGAGCGTGGGCGCAGGCGAGAGCGTGGGGCCGGCCTCCTCGCGGCCGGCAGCGATCGCCTCGAGCTCGGCCAGGAGCTCTGCGGCGGAACCGATGCGCTCCGCGGCTTGCTTCTTCAAGCACCGATCGATGACGGCACCGAGCGGTCCCACGTCGGACCTTCGCTCGAAGACGCTCGGCATCGGGATCGCCAGGTCTTGCACCTCGAGGAGCTGCGGCATGGCCGCCGGTTCGAGCGGATGCGTCCCGGTGACCAGCTCGTGCAAGATGATCCCCAGCGCCCAGAGATCGGCCCGCGGGTCGATCTCCAGCCCCAGCCACTGCTCGGGCGACATGTACTGCAACGTGCCCACGAGCGAGCCCAGCCGGATCGATCCGGAATCCGCGATCCCGATCCGCTTGGCGATACCGAAATCGAGCACCTTGATCGGCCCGGCCTCGGTCAAGAAGATGTTCTCCGGCTTCAGATCCTGATGCACGATGCCCATCGCGTGCGCGCAGGCGAGCGCTCGCACCACGGGAACCACGAGCTCGATCGCCAGGCTCGGCCGCACCGGCTCGTGGCTCGCGCGCTCGAGCATCCACGCCCGGAGCGTCTGTCCCTCGAGGTACTCGAGGACCATGTATGGGCACCCGTGGAACTCGTCGACCTCGTAGATCGTGACGATGTTCTCGTGCCGGCAGAGCGCCGTGGCCCGCGCCTCGGCCAGGAACCGCCCGGCCCCCGCGCCGGTGTGCTCGAGCAGGAGCTTGATCGCGCACGGCCGCGCGAGCCGCACATCTCGCGCCAGGAAGACCCTGCTCATGCCGCCCCGTCCCAGCTCGCGGACGATCTCGTACTGCTCGACGACGCTGCCGGGCGTGAGCAGCGCACGGTCAGGTGTCGCGGCGACGCCGCCGTCGGCCTTCGGCGGCGGTGTCGACAGGGGCAACGTGGGCCGTTGCACCTCGGGGTTCGGCTCAAGTGCTGCGCCGCCGCCGGCCGGCTGCATCGCCGAGAGCGTTGGTTTGGGCGCTGGTGGCTCGGTCTCGGCTCGGCGTTTCGGATCTGGTTCCATGGCCGTCGCCTCTACGGCTCGATGCCGTGTCGGCGGAGCACCCGGTAGAAGTACGCGCGATCGATCCCGGCCGCTGCCGCGGCGCGCGATACCTTGCCGTCATGCAGGACCAGGAGCGCCCGGAAGTACCGGCGCTCGAAGTCGGCGATGGCGCGCTCGCGCTCCGTCGCGTACGCCGCCGTGGCATCGACGACGAAGCCGTCCGCCGCCGGCGCGCCGCCCTCCGGCGCCGGATCGATCGTGCGGAGGATCAGGCACCGCTCGAGGTAATTGCGGAGCTCGCGCACGTTCCCGGTCCAGGCCGCTCCCCGGAGTTGTGCCAGGAACTCGGGCGCGCGGAGCGGCTCCGCGGCCTCGTTGGATACGCGCAGCGACGCGAGGAGCTCGTCGACCAGCGCCGGGATGTCCTCCGGCCGGCGACGCAGCGGCGGCATCGCGATCGTGATCACCGCCAGGCGAAAGTAGAGATCGGCGCGGAACCGACCGGCGTTGACGTCCGCGCGTAGATCGCGGTTCGTCGCTGCGATCACGCGCACATCAACGGGCCGGTAGCTGTTCGATCCGACGCGGCGGACCTCGCGGGCCTCGAGCGCGCGGAGCAGCTTGGGCTGCAGATCCAGCGGCAGCTCGCCGATCTCGTCGAGGAACAACGTGCCCCCGGAGGCCTCCTCGAACGCGCCGATCCGCCGATCCGTCGCGCCGGTGAACGAGCCCTTCTCGTGACCGAACAGCTCGCTCTCGAGCAGGTTGGCGAGGATCGCGCCGCAGTCGACGATCACGAACGGCCCCTCGCTCCGCGCGCTCTTCCGGTGGACCGCCAGCGCCGCCTGGCTCTTGCCGGTGCCGGTCTCGCCCTCGAGCAGCACGGTGACATCGCTCTCGGCCGCGCGTGCCAGCATCGCGAACACCGCCCGCATCGCGGCCGACACGCCACAGAGCGAGCCGAACTGCGTGTCCTCGGCCAGCGGCAGCCGGTTCAGCTCCGCCTCGAGCTCGAAGCGGATCGCCGTCTTACCCAGCCGGAGCGTGCTCCCCGCGCGCAGGAACGCCTCCGCGATCGTCACCCCATCGAGCACGGTGCCGTTGCGGCTCCGCTGATCCCGGACCCGCACCCGATCTTCCTCGATCACGATCTCGCAGTGGAAGCGCGAGACGGTCGGGTCATCGATGATGAGGTCGTTGCGGTGGTGAGACCCGATCTAGCAGCGGTCGCCCGTGGGTTGCCAGCCGGTCCCCCGGGCTGGTCCCTCGACCACGGCGAGGCGGAACCGGCGGAGCGCGCCCGGCGCGGCCGGGCGACCATCATCGTGCGTGACCCGGGCCGGGGCCTCATCGTCCCGCCCCTGTTCACCGGCGCCGCCTCGACTTGACACGACCTACGTCCAGATACCACACGGCCGGTCCGGCTTCCATCGCGAACCTCCACGCTTGGGCCTGCCGCAGCGCAGCAGTGGCCCGGGAGGCCACAACAAACCGGCGCTGTGGACTGCCAGGCGACAACCCGCACCGCAGAGGCCGGAAAACGCGCTCGCCGCGGTCTGGCACCGCGGTTGCGATCACGCTCTTCGAGCACGGCGGTGGGCGCGACGCGCTCGCGGGCCGTGACAAGCAAAGGAGGAGATCGTGATGAGAACGAAACTGGGAACGGTGGTGCTCGCCGGGGTGCTGGCGGGCTGTGGCGTGGACACCAACGATGGCGTCGCACCGATCATGGAAGCGACTGGCGAGTCGAGCCTCGAGGTCGGCGAGGAACCGGAGCTACCGGCGGACACCGCCGGGCAATGCCCGACAGAAGGTCCGCCGCCCGTCGACATCGACTACTGGGAGCTCGTGCACATCGGGAACGCGGTGACCGTATGGAAGGGCTGGGATTGCAGTCCATTGGTCGATAATCATTGTTTCTTGCCATCCCTCGTGGCCACCGTTCAGCACGTCAACTTCGGGGCCGGCGCCAAGATGCGTGTGATCAGCGAAATGGCGACCGGCCAGCCGGTGGGCACCAATGCCACCGAGTTCACCAAGCGTCCCGCCAAGGGCCCAGCTGGCTGGTACACCTGGACGCGGGATCACGTTACCACGCCGCCCAGAGAGCAGTTGTTCAGCGTTACCAACGGCTCGTACTTCATGTGCAATCACAATGAAGCTACGTGCCATCTATCGCCGTTCTACAGCGCGATGTCGTTCCCGCAGAAGAAATGGAACACCATCACGAGCCTCGGGGCAGATACCGGGACATACGAGATCGCGAAGAACACGAGCGCCAAGCGCGTCTTCGGGCTCAGCAACCCCGGCTACCCTGGCCCTCAGGTTCCTTCCATCGTTCCCTACAATGACGCGGGTCTATCGAATGCGGCAACGGTGACAACCGCGCTCGCGCCCTTCTTCGATGCCACGGTCGGACTCCACCCGGTCTACGGTTGTGAAACGAGCGTAGAGTACCGCACCTTCATTGGGACCCGTAATAGCGCGGGGCGATGGAACGGTGTTCAGGACCGCGGGTATCTGCTCACGTCCGCAAAGCCCATGACCATCGTCCAGGCGAGGGACATCCTCGTCGATGAATTCAAGGCCATGTACACGATGCAACTGGACAGCGGCGGTAGCACTCAGTTCTATGCCTGTGAGGGTGGCTGTCTCGGCAGTGAGGTTTACGAGGATTCCTTCGATACCATCGACTGGTGGTGGGCGGCTCTGACGCAGGGCTTGATCACGAGCCGCCCGATCCCCGAGGTCCTGGCCGTCTACGACGCCCCGTACCCGGCCGTCGATGCTGCCGAGCGTTGAGGCAGCGCGACGTCATCGAGCACGCCGAGTGCGTCACGATTTTGAGCTGAACTACATGTCGGATAGATACCTGCGTCCGGATCTCCATCTGGATCCTCCGTTCCGTAACACAGCTTACGCGGCGGATGTCATGACGTCACGCCCCACGCTGAACGGTCAGGTTGACAGTGACAGTTCGGTATGCACAGATCGCCACGCGCAAAGGACACCCAATGAAGCTCTATTTCTCTCCCGGTTCATGCTCTCTATCTCCCCACATCGTCTCGCGCGAGCTCGGCATCGAGCTCACCCTCGACAAGGTTGACATCAGCACCAAGAAGGTCGCCGACGGCTCCGACTTCCTGGCGGTCAACCCGAAGGGCTATGTGCCCGCGCTCAAGCTCGACAACGGTGAGGTTCTCACCGAGGGCCCGGCGATCGTCCAGTACCTCGCCGATTCCAAGCCCGACGCCAAGCTCGCGCCTCCAAACGGCACGCTCGAGCGCTACCGCCTGCAGGAGATGCTCGGCTACATCAACTCCGAGCTTCACAAGGCGTACGGCCCGCTGTTCAACCCGAAGACGTCTCCCGAGATGAAGAAGGACCGCGAGGACTACCTGCATCAACGCTACGGCCTGATCGACAAGAAACTCGCCGGCCGGTCCTACCTGTTCGGCGAGCAGTTCACTGTCGCGGACGCGTACCTGTTCACGGTGACCAACTGGTCCAACTACGTGAAGCTCGATCTGTCTGCGTTCCCGAACCTGCTCGCGTTCCAGGAGCGCGTCGCCGCGCGTCCCGCGGTAGTGGCTGCGATGGTCGCGGAAGGCCTGCGCCAGGCACCCGCGAAGTAGCGCCGAGCGCGGCACGGCTCGTCTGGCCGCGCGTTGATCCTGTCGTCAAGGTACGCTGAGCCCGGCGGGCGATAGCCAATCGAACGGCTCGTATTCCCATGGGTTCACGTGGACGTCGGGGCTGATCACGAGCTCCCGCAGCCGATCGGTGGTCTGCCCGCCGGAGATATGGCCGAGGCTGTCGCGATAGAGCCGCTCCACCACGAAGTCAGTGCTGTACCCCCATCCAGCGAAGATCCGCATGGCCGCGTCGGCTGCGCGCACTGCCATCTCGCTGGCGTGGATCTTGGCCATCATCACGAGCTCGCCGGCCACCTCGCCGCGCGCCATCATCGAGGCCGCCTCCAGGGAGAGGAGCCTGGCGGCGTCGATCTCCACGTGCATGTCGGCGAGCCGTGAGTGCACCGTCTGCAGGTGGGCGATCGGTCGGCCAAATGCCCGGCGCGTTTGCGCATAGTCGATGCCGGCCTCGAGCGCCGCGCTGGCCAGCCCGATCGAGCAGAAGCACTGGAACAGCAGTCCCCATTCGATGGAGCGCAGGATCTTGTCCGGGCTGGAGCCCTGGATCACATCTTCCTCGGAGAGCTCGACGTCTTCGAAGGTAAGGGTTCCCCAGGGCATGGCGCGAAGCCCCAGATGCTCGATCGAGGATCGCTTCACGCCGGGGTGGTGTAGATCCACCACGGCAAAGCTCAATCCCTCGGACTCCTCTAGCTGTGCGAACACCACCGCCACGTCGGCGATGGGACCATTGCTGATCCGGAGCTTTTCGCCGTTGATCAGGTAGCGCCCGGGGCCCACACGGCGGACCTTGGTCAGGAAGGAGCGCTGGTCGGATCCCGCATTTCGCTCGTTGCCGGCAACGCAGCCAATCTTTTCTCCGCGGAGGATCGGGGCCAGCCACTGCCGATGATGAGTCGGCCGGCACTGGTTCCACAGGAGCTTGCCGCACAAGCCTGTCGAGATCGTAGCGGACCACAGCGTGCTTGCGCATGCCTGCCCGAGGGCCTCCATGGCGATGCCCAGCGTGACGCCATCCGCGGCGCTGCCACCGAGCTCCTCGGGGTGGAACAGCTGGAAATAGCCGGCCTCGGACAGGGTCCTCCAGGTGTGCTGCGGCAAGCTCCCTGTCCGATCTGCATCTCGGGCGTGGGGAGCGATGTGCTCCCGGCAGATCCGCTCGAAGCGCTCTTTGAAGGCTCGCTGCTGGTCCGTCAAAGAAAAATCCATTATCAAGCTCGCTTTCGCGTGACCTGCGGTCATCCGAGGTGAAGCAGCGAGCCCGCGATCACGGATCGCAACAGCTCGCTGCTGCCGGCGGCGATGGTCAGGGCCGTGGCGTCGCGATAGGCCCGCTCCAGAGGTTGATCGGCGACCAGACCGTGTGCACCGTGAAGCTGGAGCGCGCCGCGGATGGTCTTCTGCGCGCTCTCCGAGAGGTACAGCTTGGCCACCGCTGCGTCGCGATCGACGTGAGCGGCCATCTGATCCAGGCTAACGGCCGCCCGGTACGAGAGTCGCCTGGCCAGCGTATGGCTGATCTTCATGTCCACGAGTGTCGTCCGCACGGCCTGAAAGTGGCTGATCGGCCTGCCGAACTGGAGCCGCTCGGTGGCCCACTGGGTGCATCGTTCCCTGGCGGCCTTCATGAAGCCGAGCCAATGGGCGAACAGGCACGTGCGCTCCCAGCGCGCGATCAGCGGCCCGACGGCGCGCTCCCCGCCGTCGGCCGCGCCGAGGCGGTTCTCCTCGGGAACCTCGCAGCCTTCGAACACCAGCTCCGAGATCATGGCGGTCCGTAGCCCCAGCGTTTCGATGCGGCGACCGACGCGGACACCGGGGAATCCAGGCTCCACGATGAAGACAGCGATTCCTGCTGCCCCGCGCTCTGGATCGGTCTGCGCGGTGACCAGGAAGTGATGCCCGATCGGGCCGTTCGTGACCCAGGTCTTGCTGCCGTCGAGGATCCAGCGATCTCCGCGCTTCACCGCGCGGGTGCGAATGGCGGTGGGCTCGGAGCCCGCGGTCGGTTCGCTCGCGGCGTAGCCGCCGATCCAGCTCCCGGTACACATCGGGGGCAAGTAGCGCTGGCGTTGCGCTTCGGTGCCTAGCATCCAGATGGGGACCCCGCACAAGAACGTGTGGGTTCCCCACGCCAAGGCAATGCCCGCGTCTTCCGAGCCCTCCCCGAAGCCTTCCTGGAGGAGGACCGTCTCGAAGGCGCTGTTCCCCCGTCCGCCGTAGCGAGGCGGAAACGGCGCTCCCAGGAGTCCCTCGGCCCCCATCTCGAGGAACAGCCCCGGCTCCCAGCGCTGTTCTCGGTCGCGCGCGGCCGCGGTGGGAGCGATCGCCCGGCGACCGAAGGCGCAGGCCGTATCTCTGGCTCGCTCGTGCGTCTCGGCGAGTGCGAAGTCCATGGTCTCGTCCGCGAATCCGGGCCTACATCGCTGCTGCGGCCGGGATATTCTTGGTTATCGGGGATAGCTCCCGGGTCAGCATCTCCACCAAGAAGGGCAGCTCTTGCTCGATGAAATAGTGTCCTCCTGGGCGGAAGATCATCGAGAAGTCGCTGGTGGTGTGACGGCGCCAGCCCTGGAGCTGCTCGGCATTGACGAACGGATCGACGCGTCCTCCCAGGGCGGTGATCGGGATATCGAGAGGCGGCTTTTGCGTATATAGGTAGGTGTTATTGACCTGCAAATCAGCCCGGACGGTGGGGAGCATGAGCTCCCGGAGTTCATGGTCATCGTCGAGCGCCTTGCTCGCATCGAAGCCGAGATCGCGCAGGGTCTCGAGGAGGTTCGACTCCGGAAGCGCGTGGCTCGGTACACCGGGGAGCGTGCTGAACTGCAGGGCGTCCGTGCGCAGCTGCTCCGGGTGATACAGGTGCGGCGCACGTGAGCCGGAGACGAACATGTGCGTCGGCCCAACTCCGTGCACGTCACGAAGCCGATGGGCGACTTCGAACATGATCAACGCGCCCAGGGAATGGCCGAGGAACGCGGTGGGCACCTCACCGACGTAGGAGCGCAGCGAGGGTGCCAGCGCATCCACGAGCGGCTCCATGTGCACGAAGGAGGGGGCATCGAGCCGGCTCCCGCGACCCGGGAGGTGGATCACGCTGAGCTCGATGAAGCTCGGGAGCTGCTCGGGCCAGCGGGCGAACACAGCCGGGCCACCGCCGGAATACGGGAAGCAGAGCAGCCGCACCGAGGCCTGTGGTTGGGGCCGCCGGACGAAGATCCAGGGATTGCTCTGAGCCTGGGGCTCCGATGGGGGAGGCTCGGGCGCAGGGGCCACGGGCGCAGCTTCGTCGAGTTGGCCGACCACGAGGTCGACCAGCGTCGCGACGCTCGCGCCCGCGAGGATCGTGCGCAGCCCGAGGGAGACGCCGAGCGCCGCGATGCTCTTCCGCAACTCGAGCGCCGTGAGCGAGTCCATTCCTAACGCTTGCATGGTTCGCGATGGATCGATCTGTGAAGCCGCAAGGCCCAGCACCTTGGCTACCTGGGCCCGCAGATAGGCGTCCAGGGCGAGGCGACGCTCGCTCGCTGGCAGATCCCGGAAGCCAGGAGCGAGCGGCGGCCCCTCGGGGCTGGCCGTGCTCTGCGTTGGCTCGCGATCGATCTGTGGGTAGTCCTCGGTGACCACGCTGTCCGTCGCGTGCTTCACGCTCGGCGCCTGGATCCAGTAGCGCTGCCGCTGCCAAGCGTAGGTCGGCAGCGGCACGCGCGCGCCGCCGTCGGGAAACATCGAGTCCCACGCCACCGGGTAGCCATGGACATAGAGCGCCCCAAGCGATTCCAGGAGCGGCTGACGCCCGGCCTGCCCGCGCCGCAGCGAGCCCACCGAGGCGACCTGTCGTCCGATGGCCTGGGCGTTGTCGTGGATCGACTGCACCAGCAGCGGGTGCGGGGTCATCTCGACGAACATCGAGTAGCCATCCTCGATCAATGCCTGCACCGCCCCGGCGAAGCGCACCGGCTGCCGCAGGTTGTTGGCCCAGTAGCTGGCCCGGAGCTCCGAGCCCGGGACCCAGGTCCCCGTCACCGTCGATCGCATGGGGAGCGCCGCGTCATGCGGGTGGAGCCCGGAGAGCGCCGCTCGCAGGTCATCGAGGATCGGATCCACCTGCGCGCTGTGGCTAGCGACGTCCACCTTGACGCGCCGGACAAACACCCCTTTGGCCTCCAGCGCGGAGAGCACCTCGGCGAGCGCCGGCGGTTCTCCGGCGATCACGGTGGCGCTAGGGCCGTTGCTCGCAGCCACGCTCAACCGGTCTGCGTGGCCCGCCAGCGCGGCCTCTGCTTCCGCCAACGAGAGTTCCACGAACGCCATCTCGCCCCGGCCGCTGATGCGCCGCATCAACCGGCTGCGCCGGACGATGATCGCCGCGGCGTCCGCGAGCGAGAGCGCTCCGGCCACGTGCGCGGCGGCCACCTCGCCCATGCTATGACCCACCACCGCGTCCGGCTCGACGCCCCAGGACCGCCAGAGCGCCGCAAGCGCTACCTGCATGGCGAACAGCGCAGGCTGGGCGACGTCGATGCGTTCGAGCTGAGAGCTCGCCTCGTCGGCCATCAGCTGCTCGAGCAGCGACCACCCGGCCTCGGCCTGAAGCACCGCCTCGCACTTTTCGAGGGCGGCACGGAAGACGGGGGCTTCGGAGATGAGCTGTTTGCCCATGCCGGGCCACTGCGAGCCTTGCCCCGGGAACACGAAGGCCACCTTGGGCGCGTCAGCGGACGTCTTCCTGCGCGCGACGCCCGCTGGCGTGTCGCCCTGCGCCGCGGCTGCGAGCGCCGTCTGTAGCGCCTCGAGCGAGGGAGCGGTCACCGCGAGCCGGTGCTCCAGGTGCGCGCGCGTGGTCGCCAGGCTGAACGCCAGGTCGCCGATCGATGGCGGAGGGTCCGCGCTCAGGTGCTCGTGGAGCCGTCTCGCTGCCGCGTTCAGCGCCTCCGGGCTCCCGGCCGACAGCACGCAAAGCTCGGCGGTGCGCGCCGGCGCCGCCGCTTGCGGTATGGCCGTCGGCGCCTCCTCCAGGATCACGTGTCCGTTGATCCCGCTCAGCCCGAAAGCGCTGACGCCCGCGATCCGGCTGTGATCGCCGGTCCACGGCGTCCGCGTGGTCAGCACCTCCATGGCGCACGCGGCCCAGGGAACCTCGGGATTGAGCGTCTTCAAGTTGATGTGCGGCGGGAACTCGCGGTGCGCGAGCATGAGCGCGGTCTTGATGAGGCCGGCGATTCCGGCCGCCGAGTCGAGGTGCCCGAGGTTGGTCTTGACCGAGCCGAGGCGCAGCGGTCGGTCCGGTGTCCGGCCCTCCCCGAGCACCGCGGCAATGGCCCGTGCCTCGATGAGATCGCCGATCTCGGTGCCGGTGCCGTGCGCCTCCACGTAGCCGACGTGCAGGGGGGGGATCCTGGCATTGGCGATGGCCGCGCGCAGGAGCGCCTCCTGGCCCGTGCCGCTCGGCACTGTGATGCCACCGCTCATGCCGCCGTGGTTCACGGCCGAGCCCCGGATCACGCAGAGGATCCGGTCGCCCAAGCGTAGCGCATCCGACAGGCGCCTGAGCACGATCATGCCGGCACCCTCGCCGCGTCCGAGCCCGTTGGCCGTGGCGTCGAAGGTCTTGCACAGCCCATCCGCGGCCATCACGTGCGTTTTGGAGAGTGCGACGCTGAGCTCGGGCGTCACCACCAGGCTCACCCCGCCGGCCAGCGCCAGATCCGATTCGCCGGCGCGCAGGCTCTGACACGCCTGGTGCACCGCCACCATCGACGACGAGCACGCGGTGTCCACGGTGATGCACGGGCCGCGCAGGCCGAGGAAGTACGAGATGCGCCCGGGTGCGAACGAGAGCTCGTTGCCGGTCACGTAATATGCGTCCACGCTGGCGTAGTCGCGCCCGAGCAGCCGCTTGGAGTACTCGCTGCTCATCACCCCAGCGAACACCCCGGTGCGCGTCCCGGCGAGCGAGTTCGGTGCCACGCGCGCGTGCTCCAGCGCCTCCCAGGCGACCTCGAGCAGCAGGCGGTGCTGCGGATCGATGCGCATCGCCTCCCTGGGCGAGATGCCGAAGAACGCGGCGTCGAACCCGTCGATCCCGTCGAGGAAGCTGCCGTATCGCGTCGAGATCTTGCCCGGCGCGTCCGGATCCGGATCGTAATAAGCGTCCACGTCCCAGCGCTCTCGAGGGACCTCGCGGCGCGTGTTGATGCCCGCGCAGAGCAGCCGCCAGTACGCGGCCGGATCGTCCACACCACCAGGGAAGCGGCAGCCCACGCCGATGATCGCGATCGGCTCGGTTAGCCTGCGATCGAGCGCGTCGAGCGCGTCCACCCTACCCTGGAGCCGCTCCAGGGCGACCAGCGCCTGCTTGGCCGGCGACAGCCCCGGCTGGTGTGGGTTTCCGGTCATGTCGTCTCGGCGATCTCGTAGCTGAGACTCGCCAGCTTCTGGGCGAGCCGAGCCTCAGCCTCTGCCTCGGAGAGAGCCGCGATCCGGCGCTCGATCGAATCGCGCGAATCGCGCACCGTGCCACGCGCCGGCCGCGTGGTCGCCACGGGCTTGTCTCCGGCGAACAGCGTGCCGCGCAGCCGTTCGGTCGTCCCCGGGCCGGGCAAGCCCTGCGTGTTCGGGGCTCCGGCGAACAGCGTCCCGTGCAGCCGTTCGATGAGCGCATCCACGGTGGGGTGCTCGAAGAGCAACGTGGCGGGCAGCGAGCAGCCGAGGGTGTTCTGGAACCGGCCGCGCAGCGCGACCGCGGTCACCGAGTTGACGCCGAGTTCGAACAGCCGCTCGTTCGGCCCGATCGGTGTGTCGGAGGGCAGCCCGAGCGCCGTACGGATGGCGTCCCGAACCTCGGTTGCGATGAGCGCCCGGCGCTGGCCCGGCGCGGCTGCCGTGATCTTCTGGCGCAGCCCGTGCGCGGCGCCGCGGCTCACTGCTTCGTCCGCCTTTGGCCGATTTGCGCCCTGCTCCGGTCCGGCGCTCAGCGTCTCCGCATCGAGCCACTCGAGCCAGATCCGCTCGCGCTGCCAGGGGTACGTGGGCAACGATACACACTGCCCCGTGGCATAGAGCGCTTGCCAGGCCACTGGCTCGCCCTTGACATAGAGGGCGGCCATGCGGGACTGCAGCATGTCCTCATGACCGTGGAGGGCGGGGGCTCCGTTAAGCCAGCCCTCGAGCGCGTCGGCCAGCGCGTGCGCCGACGTGCCGACCACGGCCACCCGGTGTACGTGGTGCGTGCGGCGGATCGCGGCGGTGTAACAGATGTCGCCAAGCGCGTCCTCGCGCGCGCCGGGCGCGCGGAGCCAGTCGGCCATACGCCGGGCCGTCGCACGTAGCGCGTCCACGCTGCGCGCCGAGAGCGGGAGCACGTGGACAGTTTCCTCTCCAGGCTCGGCTGCCCGGCGCACGGGTGCTCCTTCCAGCACCGCATGCGCATTGACCCCACTGAACGACGTGGTCGTTACGCCCGCGAGCCGCATCTCTGCATCGCCCGGCCACGGCACGAGCTCGGTCTGCGGCAGCAGCCCGAGCTCATCGGGCACGATGGCCGGGTTCAGCGAGCGCAGGTTCAACGTCGGTGGGATCTCGCCGTGGTGCAGCGCCAGGCTGACCTTGATCAGGCTAGCGATTCCCGCTGCGGATTCGAGGTTTCCAATGTTCGTCTTCACCGAGCCCACCCGGCACGGCTCGCTCCGCGACGACCCGCCGAGTGCGGCGCCGAGCGACTGCATCTCCACCGGATCACCTTTTGCGAACCCGATGCCGTGGAGCTCGACATAGTCGATCTCCGCGGGATCCACCGCCGCCTGCTTGTACACGTCGGCGATCACCTGCTCCTGGGCCGCGCCGCTCGGGGCCATGATCCACGGTCCGCGCCCGTTGTGATTCACGGCAGTACCGCGGATGAACGCGTACACCCGATCCGACGCCGTCAACGCCGAGCGCGGCTTGAGCACCACGAGCCCGGCGCCCTCGCCGCGCACGAACCCGTCCGCGCTCGCGTCGAGCGCCCGGCAGCGTCCGGTCGCGGAGAGTAGGCCAGCGTTGGAGATGATGATCGTGCTGTCCGGTGACAGCATCAGGTTGACCCCACCGGCCAGCGCCATCGTCGACTCGCCGCTCCAGATGCTCTGGCAAGCGTAGTGGACCGCGGCCAGCGACGACGAGCAGGTCGCGTCCATCACCAGGCTGGGCCCGCGCAGATCGAACGTGTACGAGATCCGGTTGGCCGCGAATGCTGACAGCGCGCCCGAGGCCGCATAGCCGTCAAGCCGCGACCAGTCCCGCGCCTGCATGCGCAGGTAGTCATTCCACGTCATGCCGACGAACACGCCAGTCCGGCTCCCGGCCACCTCCTCGAGGGGATACCCCGCGTCCTCCAGCGCCTCCCACGCGACCTCCAGCAGCAACCGATGCTGGGGATCGATGAACTTCGCCTCTCGCGGCGGGACGCGGAACGCACGCCAGTCGAACCCGTCCACGTCGTCGATAAACCCGCCCCATGGGCTCATGAGCCGGCCTGGGCTGCGCGGATCCGGATCGTAGAGTGCGGACGCGTTCCACCGCTCGGCGGGCACCTCGCGGATGGCGTGCTGACCGGCGCGCAACATGGCCCAGAACGCCGCCGGATCAGCGGCCCCAGGCAGCCGACAACCGATTCCAACGATCGCAATGGGCTCTCTATAAATAGTCGACATGATGTACTCCGAGCAGATCAGATCAGAACGTGGTCCTGAGCGACGCCGATGTGAGGGACCCCAGGTGCTTGTGCCAGATGTGGTCTTCGTTGTTCTCCACCTCGCTCACGATGCGGCGCATCTCGGTGAGCACCGCGGGCTCATCCTCGTCATACATATCGCCCTGGAGGAGCTTGATGACATCGACCCGGTGCCGGCGATCCTGGATGAACGCCGTGAACAGCACGTTCAGCCGGTAGTAGAGGTTGATGAAGTGGTACCAGTTGCGCGTGCCGCGCCTCATCAGGGTCTCGAACGTCTTGAAGCGCGAGCGGGTGAAGTCGCCCTTCTCGGCCGCGGCCAGGATGTCCGCCGACGACAGGCGGCCGCTGTTGAGCGCGATGCTCACGCCGCTCGAGAAGATCGGGTCCACGAAGCGCGCCGCGTCACCGACCAGCACGAAGCCGTCGCCGCAGATCTCGCGCATCGCGTAGCTGTAGTCACCTTCCTCCTTGAGCGGGCGGATC
>Ga0134121_10001945_pt1 | contig 18508 bp, 20 predicted proteins | sample KB301_FD_96463 | JGI IMG/M metagenome (GOLD analysis project Ga0134121, IMG submission 96463) | Terrestrial soil microbial communities without Nitrogen fertilizer from Kellogg Biological Station, Michigan, USA - KB3-0-1 | ecosystem: Environmental > Terrestrial > Soil > Unclassified ... | reverse complement strand
GGCGTCCCTTACGCTCGCCGGACTTAGCGGATGCTCCGCGGCCACACCGGAAAAAATCGTTCCCTATGTCAATCCACCAGAAGAGATCCTTCCGGGGCGACCTTTGATGTTCGCCACGACGATGCAAACGCCTGAATACGGTATGAGACTTCTTGTCGAAAGCCACGAAGGACGGCCAACGAAGATCGAAGGCAATCCCGATCACCCTGCGAGCCTCGGCGCCACCGACATCTTTTCGCAGGCGTCGATCCTGACGCTGTACGATCCCGATCGCGCAAAAACCGTCACACGGGCCGGTCAGATCAGTACGTGGGACGCATTCATCACAGACATCCGGCCGAAATTCGACGCGCTTCGCGGAAATGGCGAGAGCCTGCGCATTCTGACGGAGACTGTCGTCTCGCCGGGAATTGGCGAACTTCTCCGCGATATTCTGTCCGCCTACCCGGGAGCGAAGTGGCATCAGTACGAACCTGTCCACAGAGATAACAGCCGCACGGGGTCGCAGCTTGCGTTCGGCGCTTACGTGGATACGCAGTACCGGTTCGAGAATGCCGACGTTGTGCTATCCCTGGATTCCGACTTTCTCGATCAGGAACCCGGGAAGCTGCGGTACGCGAAAGCCTTCGCCGCCCGTCGACGAATTGCCGCCGGCGACACCACGATGAATCGGCTCTATTGCCTCGAGGGAACACTGACGAGCACTGGTGCGATGGCCGATCATCGCTTCGCCTTGCGGTCGAGTGACATCGCATCGTTCGCTCGCGCGCTCGTGGCGGCGGTCACCATGGGACAGCCGCCGGCAGGTTTGCCCGCATGGATCGGCCCTCTTGCCGCGGATCTCAACAGAAGCCGCGGGCGAAGTATTGTCATCGCGGGAGAATCGCAGCCGCCGGAGGTGCATTATCTCGCCCACCTGTTGAATTCGCATCTTGGCAATGCTGGTAAAACGGTCTGGTACATCGAACCGGTCGAAGAGAATCCCGTCGATCAGACCACCTCGTTTCGCGAACTGGTTGCCGACATGGCTGATGGCGCGGTTCGTGCGTTGGCGATCCTTGGCGCCAATCCTGTCTATGCCGCTCCGCGCGGCATTCCTTTCGCGGAGACTCTCGCTCGGGTCCCCTTAAAAATCCATCACAGCCTGTACTACGACGAAACCTCGAGAGTCTGTGACTGGCACGTTCCGGCGAACCATTTTCTCGAAAGCTGGGGTGACGCACGGGCTTTCGACGGAACCGTTTCAATCGCGCAGCCGCTCATTGTTCCCTTGTATCAGACGCGCTCTTCAGACGAACTGTTGAGAGCGATTCTCGGAGATCCGTCACGATCGAATTACGAGATCGTTTTCCAAGGGTGGCAGAAACACCACGTGGGGCAGGACTTCGAACATTTCTGGAAGGACGCGTTGCGGAAGGGCGTGGTTGCCGATACCCAGTCCATGCCAGTTCCCGTCACTGTTCGAGAAGACGCCATCCGCGCCGAATCTCCAGCAAGGCCGGGCAACTCGATCGAAGTTCTGTTTCGTCCCGATCCGACAGTTTTCGATGGCCGATGGGCTAACAACTCCTGGCTACAGGAATTGCCGAAGCCTCTGACTAAACTCGTCTGGGACAACGCGGCATTGCTCAGTGCGACAACGGCTGCTCATCTTGGCGTCATCAATGAAGACATCGTCGAGATTTCGCTCGATGGCCGGGCGGTCGAGGCACCCGTGTGGATCGTCCCGGGTCAGGCGGAGAATTCGATCACGTTGCATTTGGGTTACGGACGCGCGAACCGCGGTTTCGATGCCTATGCCATACGCCCTGCGGCGGCCCCGTGGACGTCGCTTGGCGCGCAGGTGCGCAAAACAGGGAAGCGGTATCCCGTCGTTACGACGCAAGCGCACCACGAACTGCAGGAACGCCACATGGTGCGCTACGCGACCGCCGCGGCCTATGCCGCAGATCCTTCCTTTGTGTTGAAGACGGCGACTGCCCCTCCGGGAAAAAACGAAACCCTGTATCCGCGTTACGAGAGCCCCGACTATGCATGGGGTATGGCCATCGATCTGAGCTCCTGCATTGGGTGCAATGCGTGCGTGGTGGCCTGTCAGGCGGAGAACAACATTCCAACCGTGGGCAAAAGTGAAGCGGCCAATTCGCGTGAGATGCACTGGCTTCGAATCGATACCTACTATCAGGGCGACGCCGCGAGTCCCGAGGTTTTCTTTGAGCCGATGCTGTGCCAGCACTGTGAGAACGCGCCGTGCGAGCTGGTCTGTCCGGTTGAAGCGACATCGCACAGTTCCGAAGGCCTCAACGAAATGACCTACAACCGCTGCGTCGGGACGCGCTACTGCTCAAACAATTGTCCGTACAAGGTTCGGCGGTTCAATTTCCTCCAGTACACCGAATGGGATATCCCCCAGTTCAAGTTGCTTTACAACCCCGACGTAAGCGTTCGAAGCCGCGGCGTCATGGAGAAATGCACGTACTGCGTCCAAAGGATCAACAGGGCGCGGATCAAAGCGAAGGAGGAAGACCGGTTAATCCGCGATGGGGACATCGTCACCGCGTGCCAGGGTGTGTGCCCTGCAAACGCGATTACATTCGGGAATATCAAGGACCCCGAGTCGGCGGTTTCGAAAAAGAAGAGCGAACCGAGGAACTATGGAGTGCTTGCAGAGCTGAATACGCGTCCGCGAACGACATACCTGGCGAAACTGACGAATCCGAATCCGGAGATTAAGGGAGATGGGTAGCAACGGCGTATTCGGGCGGGCGTCCCCTCCTCTTGAGGAGGGGTGGCTGCGCGAAGCGCAGACGGGGTGGTCAAGTCGCTCGAAACTTTTATCAATGCCTGACCACCCCGGCCTTCGGCCATCCCTTCTCAAGAGGAGGGGACGCCCGCCCAAACAATGTACGAACCTTGAACACCAATGACGTCGAACAACATCAGCACTTCAGGCCACACCTACACCACCCTCACGGGCAAGATCTCGAGCCTCGTGCTGACTCCGCGCACGCCGCTGCTCTGGTTCGTGGGCGCCGGCATCGGTTTCCTCGGAACGATGCTCCTCTTCACGGCTGTAGCCTGGCTCCTGCTTCGCGGTGTGGGGATCTGGGGCGTCAACATCCCCATTGCCTGGGGCTTGGCGATTGTGAACTTTGTCTGGTGGATCGGCATCGGGCACGCGGGAACGCTGATCTCCGCCATTCTTTTCCTGATGCGTCAGCCGTGGCGGCAGTCCATCAACCGCTTCGCCGAAGCGATGACCTTGTTCGCCGTCACCTGCGCGGGCCTGTATCCTCTGCTTCACCTCGGACGGCCATGGTTTTTTTACTGGCTCGCCCCGTATCCGAACACGATGGGACTCTGGCCGCAATGGCGGAGCCCTCTCGTCTGGGACGTGTTCGCTGTCAGCACGTACCTGACGATTTCGTTCGTCTTCTGGTTTATCGGAATGATTCCGGATCTCGCCACAATGCGCGACCGCGCGACGCATCGCTACGTCCGGATGATCTACGGCATTTTCGCTATGGGCTGGCGCGGATCGGCGCGTCACTGGCATCACTACGAGACGACGTATCTCCTGCTCGCAGGCCTGGCGACGCCTCTCGTTGTTTCCGTGCACACCGTCGTCAGCTTCGATTTCGCGATCGCGATTCTTCCGGGCTGGCATTCGACGATCTTTCCGCCGTACTTCGTTGCCGGGGCCATCTACTCCGGCCTTGCGATGGTTCTTACACTTGCCATTCCCCTTCGCCGTCTGTATCGCCTCGAAGAACTCGTCACCATGCGCCACATTGAAAACATGTCGAAGCTGATGCTCGCCACCGGCGTGATCGTGGCCTACAGCTATTTGGTGGAGACATTCACTGCCTGGTATAGCGGCAACGCGTACGAGAGCTTCGTGACCGTCAATCGCGCCATGGGGCCCTATAGCTGGCTCTACTGGCTTCTTGTCGCCACAAACATCGTGCTGCCTCAGGCTCTGTGGTCTTCGCGCGTCCGCAGCAACGTGTTCGTGGTTTTCGGGATCGCGTTGTCGGTCAACCTCGGGATGTGGCTCGAGCGCTTCGTGATTGTCGTGACCAGCCTGCATCGCGATTTCCTTCCATCAAGCTGGGGCATGTATGTGCCGACGCGCTGGGATTGGGCGACTTTCGTGGGCACCCTCGGCCTGTTCACCCTGCTGTTCTTCATCTTTATTCGCTTGCTGCCGATGATCTCGATGTCCGAAATGAAGCAGATGCTGCAGAAGCGGGAGGCGAGGGCGGAATGAAAACGAGAAGTCTTCTCTACGGCTTCATGGCAGAGTTTGGTTCGCCCGACGCGTTGAAAGAGTGCGTCCGACTGGCGCGTGTCGAGGGCTATCGGCGAGTGGATGCCTACACGCCTTTTCCGGTGGAGGGTCTGGCTGAAGATCTGGGGATTCACCGCAGCCCGATTCCGCTGATTGTCTTGATCGGAGGAATTGCCGGCCTGCTGGCCGGCGCCGCAATGCAGTACTACTCCGCAGTCTTCGACTATCCGATGAATATCGGAGGGCGGCCTGTCAACAGCTGGCCTTCTTTCGTCATGGTGACATTTGAATTGACTGTCCTTTTTGCAGGACTGTCGGGTGCGATCGGCATGCTGGTGGTGAACGGTCTTCCCAGACCGCACCATCCGCTTTTTAATGTCGCTCGATTTGAGCGTGCTACGCAGGATGGATTTTTCTTTTGTATCGAAGCGGCGGATCCGAATTTCGATCCGGAGAAAACCTGGCGATTTCTGGAAGATCTGAAACCGGAGGGTCTGTATGCGGTACAGGATTTCGCCTAGCGCCCTCGTACTTTCGGTGACGATCGGCTGTGTCTCGTGCCGTCAGCAGATGGCGGAACAACCGCGCTACGACCCCTACGAGCAGAGCGCCTTTTTCGCCGACACGCTTTCCGCCCGCCCGCTGCCTCTGGGCGTTGTGTCGAGAACGTCGGTCGACAGCAGTGTCGAACCAGAAATAACGATGGACGTGCTTCGGCAAGGTCAGCAGCGATTCAACATCTATTGCGTGCCGTGCCACGGATACACAGGCGAGGGCAATGGGATGGTGACTGTGCGCGGACTACGCAGGCCTCCCCCAACGTTTCACTCCGAGAGGCTTCGCAGCGCCGAGCCTGAGTATTTCTACAACGTCATTAAGGACGGTTTTGGCGCAATGCCGTCGTATGCCTATCAGGTTACGCCTGACGAACGATGGGCGATTGCGGCATATATCAAAGCGCTGCAATTTAGCCGGTGGGCTCCAGTCGATGAGGTTCCCGCGGATGAACGTCAGCGGCTCGAGGCGGAAGCCCAATGAGCACCGGAGGCTTCGAAAGGCAGGACGTTCGCGTCGGTGTGGTCCTGGTCCTCCTCGTGCTGATGATGGTCGCGGGAGCCCTGGTGCACGCGCCGGTCTGGTACTTGTTTGATCACTATCGCAAGACGTACGAAAGCCGGGATGTCCGGCGGACGCAGATTGAGACGCAGGAGCCTGTGCCACCCGAGCCGCTGCTGGAAGTGAATCCCACGGCCAATTGGGAGGCGTATCGCGCGCAGCAGCAAAAAGAACTTACGACGTATGGATGGATTTCGAGAGAGGAAAAGCGCGCAAGAATTCCGATCGACCGCGCGATGGAACTGATGGTGGAGAGGAAGTAAGGGAGACTCTTGTCGGCGAGGGCCCTCTCCCACCGGGAGAGGGTGGCCGAGGCCGGGTGAGGGCTTAAGAGCGCGAACAGGCCCTCATCCGCCCTTCGGGCACCTTCTGCCGGTGGGAGAAGGCCTTGTGTCCAGGTTTCGGCGATATCAATGGCTATACCTTGTCAAGAGGAGGGGACGCCATGCTCGGACTGCTGCTCATACTGCTGCTGCAGACGCCGGACTCGGTGATCTCCCGGGTCGGTATCGATCAGCGCCTCGGCGTGCAAGTCGATCCCTCCATTATTCTCCACGACGAGCAGGGCCGTTCCATCCGCATCGGCGATCTCTTCGGCAAACGGCCGCTCCTGCTCACCCCCGTCTACTACGAGTGCCCGATGCTCTGCAGTATTCAACTCAATGCGCTGGCGCGGGCCATGAAAGTGATGCCCCTCAAACCAGGCACGGACTTTGACGTCATCACCTTCAGCATCGATCCGAAGGAAACTCCAGAGCTCGCTCTTGCAAAGAAAGAGCGTTATGTTCGCGACTACGGAAAGCCCGGCGGCGATGCGGGCTGGCACTTCCTCACAGGTGACGAGGAATCCGTGAAGCGGCTCACAGACAACATCGGTTTCCACTACACGGTCGATCCGGCCACAGGCCAGTACGCGCACGCCAGCACGCTGCTGGCGCTCACGCCCGACGGCAAAATCTCGCAATATTTCCTCAGCATCGAATATGACCCCGGCGCCCTGAGGTACAGCTTGATCCAGGCTTCGGGCGGCAGGATGGGATCGGTCATGGATCACGCTTTGCTGTACTGCTACCAGTACGACCCATCCACCGGAAAGTACAGCCTCGCGATTCTTAGGCTCATCCGTCTCGGCGGCGTGGCCACGATCCTCGGACTGTTAGCCTTTGCCGCGCATGCGTCACGGCAGCGCAGAGGACGGGCTTAGGCATGGAGCAGGGCTTTCAACTTTTTCCCAGGCAGGCATCGACCTTTGCCACGCACGTGGACAGGCTGTATTTATTTCTCACGGGTATCTCCGCTTTCTTCTCGGTGCTGATCTTCGGAGTCATCATCGTGTTTGCGATCCGGTACCGCCGCAGACCTGGTCATGAAGCCATCCAGGTTGAAGACGCGTTCAGTCTCGAGATTTTGTGGACTGCAGTGCCCGCGTTCCTGACGTTGGGCATCTTCGTTTGGAGTTCGTCGCTGTTCCTGTATCAGTCCATACCGCCGAAGGGGGCACGAGACATCTCGGTGGTCGGACAGCGTTGGATGTGGAAGATCCAGCACTCCAACGGCCGCCGCGAGATTAATGAACTGCACGTACCCTCGGGACAAGCCGTAAAGCTGACTCTCACTTCGCAGGATGTCATCCACAGCTTTTATGTTCCCGCATTTCGCATGAAGCAGGATGCCATTCCCGGCCAATACCGAACATTGTGGTTTGAAGCTACGACGCCCGGCGAGTATCACCTGTTTTGCGCGGAGTACTGCGGAACGAACCACTCGCGAATGACGGGACGAATCGTGGTTATGAGCGATGTGGATTATCAGAGCTGGCTTGGCGGAGGAATGGAACATACGCCAGTCGAGACGGGAAAGCAGTTGTTTACTCAATTCGACTGCGCCAGCTGTCACGAATCCGGCGAGCGCCGGCGATGTCCGACGCTCGGTGGACTCTATGGCACGCAGGTGGAACTCGAGAGCGGTCAGAAGGTGCTGTTCGACGAGAGCTACGTGCGCGAGTCGGTGCTGGATCCTAATGCGAAAGTCGCGAAGGGCTTTCCAGCGGTGATGCCCAGCTTTCGAGGGCAGGTTTCCGAAGAGCAGATGCTTGATTTGATCGCCTATATCAAGTCTCTTGCTCCGCAACAGCAGCGGGAACTGGTCGAAGGAGCGAATCGATGAGTACCGAGCAGCCGACCTGGTTCACGCGTGAGCACTATCTGAATGCGTCATTTGGCTGGCGTTCGTGGCTGCTCACAACAGATCACAAACGCGTCGCGCTGTTGTACCTTATGACCATCACGGTCTTTTTCTTCCTTGGCGGCGCGTTTGCCACCATGATCCGGCTTGAGCTGCTGACGCCTGCCGGAGATTTGTTTCAAGCAGAGACTTACAACAAGCTGTTTTCGATGCACGGCATCATCATGGTTTTCTTCTTCCTGATTCCTTCGATTCCGGCCGTGCTGGGAAATTTTCTCGTGCCGATGATGATCGGCGCACGAGACCTGGCCTTTCCGAAGTTGAATCTGCTGAGCTGGTATCTCTTTGTGGCGGGAGGCGTATTCGTTCTGTGGTCTATCGTTGCCGGCGGCGTGGATACGGGTTGGACGTTCTATACGCCGTACAGCAGCATGTTCAGCAATACCAACGTGGTCCTCGCCATACTCGGCATTTTCATAGCGGGCTTTTCCTCGATACTTACGGGCCTGAATTTCATCGTCACGATCCACAAAATGCGGGCACCCGGAATGACGTGGTTCCGTTTACCGCTTTTCATCTGGGCGCACTATGCGACCGCGGTGATCATGGTTCTCGGCACGCCGGTGATCGCGATCACGCTGGCGCTGGTGGCGCTGGAACGGGTGTGGGGTGTCGGGATTTTCGATCCGGCGCTCGGCGGAGATCCGCTGTTGTTCCAGCACCTGTTCTGGTTCTACTCGCATCCTGCGGTCTACATCATGATCCTGCCGGGAATGGGTGTCGTCAGCGAGTTGGTGACGACGCACGCGCGAAAGCGAATATTCGGTTACTCCTTCGTGGCGTTCTCGAGTATCGCGATCGCCGTCATCAGCTTTCTCGTGTGGGGGCATCACATGTTCGTATCGGGACAGTCTCAATTCGCGAATTTGATGTTCTCGCTGTTGAGCTTTCTGGTCGCGATACCCTCCGCGGTAAAAGTGTTCAACTGGACGGCGACGCTTTATAGGGGGTCGATCTCCTTCAGCGCGCCAATGCTCTATGCGATGGGATTCATCGGATTGTTCACAATGGGTGGGCTCACGGGTCTGTTCCTCGCAGCGATCGCTGTCGATATCCACGTGCACGACACCTACTTCGTTGTGGCGCACTTCCACTACATCATGGTCGGCGGCACCATCATGGCGTACCTCGGCGGTATTCATAACTGGTGGCCGAAGCTGACAGGCCGGATGTATCCGGAAACCTGGGCGCGCGTGGCGGCGGTGATCGTATTTGCGGGATTCAACCTGACGTTTTTCCCTCAGTTTATTCTCGGTTACCTCGGGATGCCCCGGCGCTATCACGCGTACGCAGAAGAGTTCCAGGTTCTGAACGTCATGTCTACTGCCGGCGCATCGATTCTTGCACTCGGATATCTGTTGCCATTCGTCTACCTGATCTGGTCGTTGAAATACGGCCCCGAGGCGGGAACCAATCCGTGGGAGGCAAAGGGCCTCGAGTGGCAGACCCTCTCGCCTCCGCCAACCGAAAACTTTGAAGAGATGCCGGAAGTCAGCGAGGCCGCATACAACTATGGAAGCCCGAGCCCATCAATTTGAAGACGCGGAACAACAGCAGGACGCTGCGACGCTGGGAATGTGGGTGTTTCTCACAACCGAGGTCCTGTTCTTCGGTGCGTTACTTCTGGGATATAGCGTGTACCGCAGAGCCTTTCCCTCGACATTTGGGGAAGCCAGCCGCCATCTCGACATCGTTCTGGGGACGGTGAACACGGCGGTGCTGCTCTGCAGTAGTTTGACGATGGCCTTCGGCGTGTACCAAGCGCAACAGGGCAACAATCGGGCCCTTGTTCGTTATCTTCTCTTGACGATGTTCCTTGGAAGTTTGTTCCTGGGCATCAAGTTCTACGAGTACTACGAAAAATACTCCGAGGGGCTCCTTCCCGGATCCGCCTTTGTCTGGCATGGCAGCGACACTGCACACGCGAGTATCTTCTTCTTGTTTTACTTCATTCTTACGGGCATGCACGCGTTGCACATGATCGTCGGGGTGTGCCTCCTGCTTGTGCTCGCGATCCGCGGGCGCCTGGGCCGATTTTCGGCCTCCTATTACACGCCCCTTGAGATGGGCGGGCTCTACTGGCATTTTGTCGATATTGTGTGGGTGTTCCTGTTTCCGCTTCTTTATCTCGTGGATCGAAGCTCATGAGAATCTACGTCCTGGTATGGGTTTTGCTTCTTCTTTTGCTGGGGATTACGGTTTCGGCTGCCTATATCCCGCTTGGGAAACTTAATCCCGTGCTCGCCGTCGGCATCGCCGCAACAAAAGCCGCCCTCATCGCCGCGTACTTCATGCATCTCCGGTCGACCGCCAGACTGATCTGGATCGTTGCAACAGCGGGTGTGGTCTGGCTGGCCATCATGTTCACGCTGACGGCGGGGGACTATTTTATGCGCGGTTATTTGCCGAAGCCGACTGTTTGGCAGCAGCGGTAGTGGTTCGCTGCAATCTTCCCGATTGCTTACGGAACCGTTTCCAACGAGTCTCTAGGGTGAGGAGATTGTGCATGATCAGAAAGGCCTCTGCGGTAATTACGCTTTGCGTTCTGGGTCTGTTGTTGGGCGCCTGCGATCGCTTGAAAATCGGCGACATCAATACGGATCCTGGAAGATTTCAAAACAAGGAAGTTTCCGTCGCAGGGAAGGTGACGGGATTGTCCATCGGTGCGCTAAACACGGGGTTGTACGAGATCGATGACGGCACGGGAAAGCTTTATGTGCTCTCTTCGTCGCGCGGAGCGCCCACCAAGGGTGCTTATGTCGGGGTGAAGGGAACGATCATGCCGACCTTCACATTCCTCGGGAAGAACTACGCAACCGTCTTGCGAGAGAGCGACAGGCGGGCTGTTCGAGCGTCAAACTGAAGGAACCCTGGAGTTTCGGAGCTGGCACCCCAATCCCCAAAATTCTGGGGGCTAATTCAGGGACAGGGCTAATTCAGGGACAGGGCTAATTCAGGGACAGGGCTAATTCAGGGAGGCTGATTCTGGGACGGTCACCAAACTCGCAGCCGGTAATTCGGAGCCAGGGGGAATTCGGGGCCGTGCTACTCGAACCCCGAATTCTGAAATTCGAATTCGGGGTTCGAGTAGCACGGCCCCGAATTCCCCCTGGCCCGAATTCCCGCCCTGGCCCCGAATTACCGGCTTTGCGCCTCTGTCCGTATAATTCGTGGCAAAATCCCCTCATCCCACGTCAACTGGCGCGTCGGAGTTGCTCTTCTTTCCGAACTTTCGTCAAGGTCTCGCTGGCAAAAGGCGAAGAAAGAGAACTCGGCGCATCGACATTCGCGCCCACATCTATGCCAACGCCGTGCCGAGTCACGAGTTCTCCTCCGAGCCATGCTGTAAACGCGGCGATACCCACACCCATAAAGGAGAGGACGTACGCCATCGTCGGTGGAATGAAGTATTCATTCCTCAGGTACCAGCTTCCAATGAAGAGGAGCACAACGACTACATTGCCCACACCGTGGACCGCGCCGACGCGCTTTGCTCGAGTTGCGTCGGGAATGTACCACCAGTCGATCGCTCCAAAGACGGCAGCCAAGAGGCCGCCGATGACGCCTGCGCCGATCAGATACATCGCGGCCGATGTCCACGCCAGGTTCCCCGAAACCATATGAAAGATGTCGAAGAGGGCCGCCGTCATGAGCAGACCGACGGGGAACGCGACCAGAATTCGATGAACCGGATGGCCTAATATCCTTACGGTTCGCATACACACCTCCTGGAATCACATAGACAATGGTGCATGCTGTGTTCCTATATCTAAACGCCCGGAGTACGGAGGCTTTTCAAATTCGGGCCGACCAGATTTGGAACACTCGATACAATAGCCAGGTACATGAACTTTTCAGAATTCATTGTCTTTAGAACTTATCTCAACCACATCGAAGCGGATCTTGCGAAGACCGTTCTCGATGCTGCGGGAATCGAGTCGTTTATTCGCAGCGACGACTGCGGCGGGATGCGTCCGCATCTGTGGATGGGAGGGATCGAATTGCTCGTTCACACCGAGGATGCGGCTAAAGCGGACGAAGTGCTGGGCAATGAAACCAACCCCAATGGCTCCACGATCTGGGAGGCCCCGCCGAACCCCGATTGACAGGGTCTTCTTCCGGCCTGTAAATTAGCTTGTTTCGAGGTTGAACGAATGAAGATACATGAGTACCAGGCCAAGCAGATTCTCGCGCGCTACGGCGTTCGCATTCCCCGCGGGGAGATAGCCAATTCGAAGGAAGAAGCGCGGAAAATCGCTGAGAAGCTTGGCGGTACCGTGGTCGTGAAGGCGCAGATCCACGCCGGAGGGCGCGGAAAAGGCGGAGGCGTCAAGCTGGCCCGATCGCCGGAGCAGGCAGAGCAGCTGTTTGAACAGATTCACGGGATGCAACTCATCACCTCGCAGACCGGGCCCGAGGGCCGCAAGGTTCAGAAGGTCTATGTCGAAGAGGGACTCGACATCCGGCGGGAACTCTATCTGGGAATCGTTATCGACCGTCAGGCCGGTAAAGCTGTCTTCATGGCCTCGGCCGCAGGCGGCATGGACATCGAAGAAGTTGCCGCGAAGACTCCGGAAGCGATTCTCAAGGAATACATCACTCCCGGCCTCGGGTTGCGACCCTTTCAGGCACGAAAACTTGCGTTCGGGCTCGGGTTGGCCCCCGAGTTGATCAACGACGCGGTGCAATTCATGGTGGCCCTGTATCGCGCGTTCGAAGACACGGACGCTTCGCTCGCGGAGATCAATCCCTTCCTGGTGACCGGAGACAACAAAGTCTACGCTCTCGACGCGAAGATGAATTTCGACGACAACGCGCTCTACCGCCACAAGGACATTCAGGAATTGCGCGACCTGAACGAAGAAGAGCCTCTCGAAATCGAAGCCAGCAAGTTCGGTCTCAACTACATCAAGCTCGATGGCAGCGTCGCGTGCATGGTCAACGGCGCCGGTCTTGCGATGGCCACGATGGACATCGTCAAGCTGGCCGGAAGTAGTCCCGCAAATTTTCTCGATGTTGGGGGAGGCGCTTCGGCACAGCAGGTGGAGAACGCGTTTCGCATTCTTCTGTCGGATCCGAGCGTGAAGGCCGTGCTGATCAATATTTTCGGCGGCATCATGCGCTGCGATGTCGTCGCTTCCGGGGTTGTTCAGGCGGCCAAAAACCTGGGTGTCAAGGTTCCCATCGTTGTGCGTCTCGAAGGAACCAATGTGGAGCAGGGGCAGGAAATTCTCCAGACATCAGGTCTCAACTTCATCGTCGCCGACGGGATGAAGGACGCCGCAGAAAAAGTTGTAGCCGCGACAGGGAAGAGGTAAGAGAAACATGAGCGTACTGGTCGACAAGAACACGCGGCTCCTGGTTCAGGGACTCACGGGCAAAGAGGGTACCTTCCACGCGGCGCAGGCCGTGAAGTATGGAACGCAGGTGGTCGGCGGCGTCACCCCCGGCAAAGGCGGTACCAAACACGAGGGCATCGATGTCTTCAACACGGTGGAGGAAGCTCGTCGCAAGACCGGCGCCAACGCGACCGTGATTTTCGTGCCTCCGCCGTTCGCGGCAGACGCCATCATGGAAGCGGCCGATGCAGGGATCGAGTTGATCGTCTGCATCACGGAAGGCGTTCCCACATTCGACATGATCCGCACGATGACCTTTCTTAAAGGACGCAAGTCACGGCTCATCGGGCCCAATTGCCCGGGCATCATCTCGCCCGGCAAGTGCAAGATCGGCATTATGCCAGGGCACATTCATCTCGAAGGCCCTGTCGGCGTTGTGTCGCGAAGCGGAACTTTGACGTACGAGGCCGTCGGACAGCTCACACGCCGCAAGCTGGGACAATCGACCTGTATTGGCATCGGCGGCGATCCGATCATCGGCACGAATTTTATCGATGCGATCAAACTGTTTAACGAAGACCCGGATACGCACGGCATCATCATGATGGGCGAAATCGGCGGCACCGCCGAGGAAGAAGCTGCGGCTTACATCAAGGCGAATGTGAAGAAGCCGGTTGTCGGATTCATTTGTGGTCAAACGGCGCCTCCCGGCCGCAGAATGGGGCATGCCGGCGCGATCGTGGCCGGAGGCAAGGGCACCGCGAAGGAAAAGATGGCGGCGATGGAAGCTGCGGGAATCCGGGTCGTCAAGAGCCCTGCAGATATCGGTGACGCTATGAAGGAGATACTCCCATCCTCTTGAGGAGGGGTAGCGCGATCGCACGGGAGCGGTCGGCCGGGAGACGGAATTGCTGGAAGCGCCGGGAGGACTGACCACCTGTTCGCGCGCCAGCCCGCTGGCTGTCGCGCAGCCACCCTTCCTCAAGAGGAGGGGACAAACAACACCAGAGGAACAACGTGCAACGAACTTTTACTATTCTCAAGCCCGATACCATTCAGTCCGGTAATGCCGGTCTCGTTATTGATCGTCTTATTAAGGAAGGTTTCCAGATTCGCGGAGCAAAACTTCTCCATCTGTCGCAGGCGCAGGCGGAAGGCTTCTACGCCGTTCACAGGGAAAGGCCGTTTTTCTCGAGCCTGGTGAAGTTCATGACGGAAGGTCCCGTCATGGTCATGGCGCTCGAGTCCGAAAACGCTGTCGAAAAGCTCCGCAAGTTGATGGGCGCGACGGACCCCGCCAAGGCTGACGCCGGCACAATCCGAAAGCTGTTTGCGACGAACATTGAACGCAATGCCATCCATGGTTCGGATGCGCCCGAGACGGCGGCCTACGAGATCGGATACTTTTTCAATCATCTCGAGCTCGTGTGATGAGCGGCTGCGAATGCAAGACCGCGCGGAGCGTGAGCGCGATAGCGCGAAACCTCAGGCGATACGGCGCAGCCATCAAGAATTAGGGAGCGAATCGCGTGATCGCACAGTTTGGAAAAATTCTCATGATCGTGGGTGGCAGCCTCGTTTTCGTGGGATTATTCCTGACGTTCGGTGCGCGGTTGCCATTTCAACTCGGCCGGTTGCCTCTCGATTTTCACATCCACCGCGATACGTTGGATTTTTATTTTCCACTTGGCACTTCGATTGTCATCAGCATCGTGCTGACGCTCGTATTCAGTTTGCTAAAAAGGCGATAGGGAGGACGATTCATGATCGGTAAGATTCAGGAAATCCTGGGCGCGGACGCGAGTGCGTTGCTCGGGCATGAGTGCAAGACTGTTTCGAAAGAGAGCCTCCATTTGCCGGGGCCGGACTTCATCGACCGGATCTTTGTAGGGTCGGACCGATCCGCGCGGACGCTGCTCACTCTGGGTCAGCTTTACAACCACGGCCGGCTGGCCGGCACTGGATACGTGTCGATCCTACCCGTGGATCAGGGCGTCGAGCATTCGGCGGGTGCGTCGTTTGCGCCAAATCCGTTGTACTTCGATCCCGAAAATATCGTGAAACTGGCGATGGAAGGCGGATGTAACGCCGTCGCAAGCACACTGGGAGTGCTTGGCATCGTCGCGCGCAAGTACGCGCACAAGATCCCATTTTTGATGAAATTCAACCACAACGAGTTCTTGTCCTACCCGAACACGTTCGACCAAATCATGTTTGCGAATATCCGTCAGGCCTTCGACATGGGTGCGACCGGAGTGGGCGCAACCATCTATTTTGGGTCTGAAGAATCGAAGCGCCAGATTCAGGAAGTTACCGAAATGTTCCATCAGGCCCACGATCTCGGCATGTACACCGTGCTGTGGTGCTACCTGCGGAATCCGGCCTTCAAGACGAAGGAAGCGGACTATCACGCCTCCGCCGATCTGACGGGACAGGCGAATCATCTCGGTGTGACGATCCAGGCGGACGTCATCAAGCAGAAGCAGCCGACCAACAATGGCGGCTACACTGCCGTAAACTTCGGAAAGACCGATAAGAGGGTCTATTCGAATCTCAGTTCGCCGCACCCCATCGATCTTACGCGGTACCAGGTCGTGAATTGCTTTATGGGCCGGGCGGGCCTGATCAACTCGGGCGGAGAGTCCAGTGGCGAAAGCGATTTGAAGGATGCCGTGAAGACCGCAGTCATCAATAAACGTGCCGGCGGAATGGGATTGATCTCCGGCCGCAAGGCGTTCCAACGGCCAATGGGTGAAGGCGTGGGATTGCTTAATGCGATCCAGGACGTGTACCTGGCCAAGGAAGTCACCGTCGCGTAGGGTCTTAAAATGACAGATGACAAATGAACATTGAACAATGAACAAGCACCCGTTCCCTCTGAAATCAGGGCAAAGAAATGCTTGTTCATTGTTCAATGTTCATTTGTCATTTGTCATCTGGAGAACCCTCCAGTGAGCCTCAACTTCCAGCGCAAGGTGTACACCGTATCCCAGCTTGGCGCGGAAATCCGCGACATGCTCGAGCGGAAGTTCACGGACATCTGGGTCGAGGGCGAGATCTCCAACTTCAAAGCCTCCACTGCCGGCCACCTCTACTTCACCCTCAAAGACGACAAATCCCAGCTTCCAGCGGTGTGTTTCCGCATGGCTGCGCGGCTGCTTCGATTTCGTCCCGAGAATGGCAAAACCTTCCGCGCTCGCGGCCGGATCACGACATATGACGCGCGAGGGGAGTATCAACTCATCGTCGAGGTGCTCGAGCCGGTAGGGTTGGGTGCTCTTCAGCTTGCCTTCGATCAGTTAAAGGAAAAGCTCGAGAAGGAGGGGCTCTTTCGCAAGGAGCGGAAGCGGCCGATGCCAGCCCATCCGAGAAGGATCGGAATCGTGACCTCCCCCAAAAGCGCCGCCCTTCGAGACATCCTTACGGTGCTCAAGCGCCGGCACAATACGGTAAACGTTCTGATCTTTCCATGCGAGGTTCAGGGAACCGGAGCGTCGCTGCAGGTGATGGAAGGCATCGACTTTCTGAGCCAGCACACGGACGTCGATGTGATCGTGGTGGCGCGCGGCGGCGGCTCCATGGAAGACCTCTGGCCCTTCAATGAGGAGCGGGTGGCGCGCGCGATGGTGCGCTCGCAAAAGCCGATCATTTCGGCGGTGGGCCACGAGGTGGATTACACGATCAGCGACTTCGTGGCCGATCTTCGAGCGGCGACCCCAAGCGCGGCTGCGGAGATCGTGAGTCAATCCAAGCTCGAACTGGTCCGCCGGGTCGAAGAGTGCGAGAACCGGCTGAAGAGTGCCATGCGGTTTCGCCTCAGTACTCTCCGGCACTTCCTTGCCTCCAAGGTGGGTTCACGCGGATTTGCTGTTGCCGAGGCGCAATTGAAACGCCTCGCTCAGCGCGTCGACGATCTGGGATTTCGGCTGGAGCAATTCGGCCGCGGCGGCTTCATTCGAAACCGGGAGCATCGCCTCGAGGTTTGCGCCCACAAGCTGGAGAGCTCGATGCAAAGGCGGGTTCGCGGCGCGCACGAAGCTTTTGCCCAGATTGCTCACAAGCTCGACGCCCTGAGTCCATTGGCCGTTCTGGAACGCGGCTACGCCGTTTGCCTGACGCCAGACGGGAAGGTTGTTCGAGACGCGCAAAGCGTGGAACTCGACGCGCCCGTGAAAGTACGCGTGCACCGGGGAACACTGCACGCGAAGGTCACGGGTAAGGAAGGCTGAAAATCCTTGCCTATAAGACCACTTCGAGATAACCCGATCCGACGTTCGTGAACTCAAAGGCGTGCAGCCCCAATCTGCTAGCCAATTCCGTACAGGTTCTTATACCGCGGTTGCTGTTGCCATGAGAGTCGAGCCGCGGGGAATAGGTCGCGATACCAATCTGGCGGTTGACCACTGCAATGACGCCGCCGCTTACTCCGCTCTTGGCCGGAACGCCCACCTCGTAGGCCCACTGACCCGAGTAGTCGTACATTCCGCAGGTGAACATGATCGATAGCATGTCCTTCACGCATCGGATTTCGAATACTTGCTTGCCAGTCTGCGGGTTTTGCCCCATATGGGACAACGTCGCAGCCATGGCTGCCAGGTCGCGGCATGTCACGAGTATCGAACACTGTTTGAAGTAGAGATCGAGCGCAATTTCCGCTTCGTCATGAACCATGCCGAAATTCAGCAGCAGGTAGGCAATGGCGCGATTGCGATGACCGGTTCGGCTCTCCGACCGGTACACGGCTTCGTCCATCGAAAGCCGACGGCCGGCCGCGGCACTGAAGCGGTCGAGAATGTGTTCGAACGCATGATCCCCATGGAGCGCGTGAAGCAATGCCGTCACAGTTATGGCGCCGGTGTTGATCATGGGATTGAAGGGTTTGTTGGTTCCATTCTGCAGTTCGATCGAATTGAACGTATCGCCGCTAGGTTCGACTCCGACGTGCTTAAACACTTTTTCGTGGCCGAGTTCCTCGATGGCCATCCCAAAGGTGAACGGCTTCGAAATCGACTGAATCGTGAAAGGCTGGTCGCAGTCGCCGACCTCAAACGTGCGGCCATCGGAAGTTATCAGGCAAATGCCGAAGTCTTCCGGGTTCGCTTTTCCCAGTTCCGGAATATAGGTCGCGACCTGGCCATCGGTATGGGATTCGAGTTCGCAGTAAAGTTGCTCTATAAGGATTTGAACTTCATGTTTATCCATGCGCTCTTCACACCCTGTTCATTCAAGAATAAGAAAGACGTAATTTTCTTTCGCCCGATCTGGGCAGAGGACGTCATTGTCGGGTAATTCTTTGAGACGGCGGTGTCGATCTTGAAGTACAGCTTTGTACTTTGATGAAGTGCGGTATTTTGAGACCACTTAAAGAAATTTGTCAACATTCGTTGTTCCTACAAAATCGTTGCTAGGCATTTGACGCCTGCATCGAGGCCATGAATGACGATAATCCCGGTCGCGAAAACTCTGTTAGAGTACGCTGATGTCAGGCCGAAATTGGTGACTAAAAAAAATGTTTATG
>Ga0134121_10001944_pt1 | contig 18518 bp, 14 predicted proteins | sample KB301_FD_96463 | JGI IMG/M metagenome (GOLD analysis project Ga0134121, IMG submission 96463) | Terrestrial soil microbial communities without Nitrogen fertilizer from Kellogg Biological Station, Michigan, USA - KB3-0-1 | ecosystem: Environmental > Terrestrial > Soil > Unclassified ... | reverse complement strand
CTTTCCGGCATCCCGGTGCGCTCGGATGTCGCCATGACCGGCGAGATCACGCTGCGCGGCGAGGTGCTGCAGATCGGCGGCCTGAAGGAGAAGCTGCTCGCGGCGCATCGCGGTGGTATCAAGACCGTGCTGATCCCGGAAGAGAACGTGAAGGATCTCGTCGAGATCCCGGACAACATCAAGAACAAGCTCGAGATCGTGCCGGTGAAGTGGATCGACAAGGTGCTCGAAATCGCGCTCGAGCGGCAGCCGGAAGGCCTGCCCGAGAGCGACGATTCGGCGCCGATTCCGCCGAAGGCCGACGACGACACGACCGTCATTCGCCCCCATTAACAAAGCCGACTTAATCGAGCAGATCGCGCAGGCGGCCGAGATTTCCAAATCGGCCGCCGAGCGCTCGGTCGATGCGCTCATCAATTCGGTGAAGACGAGCCTGCGCAAGGGCGACGAAGTAACGCTCGTCGGCTTTGGCACGTTCTACGCCGGCGTGCGCGCCGCCCGCACCGGACGCAACCCGCGCACCGGCGAACCAGTCGAGATCAAAGCAGCGAAGCTGCCGAAGTTCCGCGCTGGTAAGGCCCTCAAGGACGCGATAAACTAGCGCCCCTTTTTTTAACGAGCGAAGCAGCTCGCTAAGAAGCCGGGGTGCTTAGCTCAGCGGTAGAGCGCTGCCCTTACAAGGCAGATGTCGTAGGTTCGACCCCTACAGCACCCACCAGAAGTTCGCTGTACAGAAGGAGCGGTAGTTCAGTTGGTTAGAATACCGGCCTGTCACGCCGGGGGTCGCGGGTTCGAGTCCCGTCCGCTCCGCCAACACTCTCAAGCACTCGTAAATCTATTTTTACGGCACCTCTCCGGCACTGCGGCCGGGCAGCTGCGCCGCGTGTAGGCCAAGGACATTCTCCGGGAGTCAGCGCAAACCTCGAAGGAGAGCCGGTGATAGCATCGCGGGCCGAACGCGCGTACCGGCGCCGCGCAAGCTCTTAGATTCAGGAGTGGAAACATATGCTCAGGAAAGTGCGATCGTCTTGGGCCGGAAATAAAGTCAATGATTGGGCCAACTACCTCCCTCCAGCGCGTCCTTCCCGCTCCGAGGTGGCGATCGTAGATCGGTATGTCGACAGATTGCGGCGGACGCGCAAAAGCCTGCGGGTCGCCATTCTAGGCTCGACGGTCGAGTTTCGGTCGCTCTGCCATAGGCGAGGCGCCGACGTTACGGTCATCGAATTCAGTCGCGAGCACTATCGTATTCTGTCGCGTCAACCCATGAAGCATCGGGGACAAGAAACGCTCCGAGAAGAGGATTGGCGCAAGATGAAGACGGATCGGAAATACGATCTCATTCTCGGCGACCTTGTACTGAACGTCGTGGCGCGACGCGATATCGCGCACGTACTACGCAACATTGGGCGCAGCCTTGTGCGCGACGGGGTTTGTCTGTTGCGCACCTGGGTGCGCCGCAACGATAGAAGGCACGACTTAAGGACGATCGTCACGCAGCATCGGCGTAGAACTCCGCGCACCCACTTCTATACCGCGTGCATGCTGCCTCTCCATATGTGCGATTACGACTTCCGTAGGGACAGCGCCGACTATGCCGCTATGACGCGGCGCCTCTTCCAGGCCCATCGGGCCGGCATGGTCAATCAAGCCGAGTACCAGTATTGCCACGATCGTTGGCAGCTGGAGGGATCAGCCTTTACGATTCCGCGCCGGAGTGTGCTTGAGCGACTCAAGAGACGGTTCTTTAGTATCGCGGCCGTACACTACGGAGAAGACTGCTATCGCCGCTGGGCACCGATCTATGTCTTGAGGGGGAAGCGCCAGATGTAGGGTGGACGTGGCGCTAGCGCGGTCCTCGCCAGCTCATCCATTCGTCTGGCCGGCGATCTAGGGTTGGCGGAGGATTTGTCCGCATGAGATTGCCGTGAGGTTTAGACCAAGGGTAGGGGCCGCTCGCGGCGCGCTTTCCCCATGCGGTTCGGCGGGTCCCTTCTCTGTTGCAATGTCCGCTGGGACCGATAGGGACTAGCACGAATGCCTGCAAGTAAGCCTACACCGGCAGTGGAGGGGGTATGGCGCTCCCTTCGCGATTTTGCGGCCCAGCCAGTGCGTTATGCCTGGCTGCCGGTCGCGGTGGCATTTATGGTGGTGGGCACGCCGGCCGCCATTTACACGCTGCATCATTTCTACGTAGACGGTGCGGCTACCGATTCCTGGTGGCAGGCATGGCTGGTATGGCGCAATGGTCTGCGTCTCGATACGCCGGCATCGATTGCATTCGGCCGCAGTTTCTACAGCGTGCATCTGTCTCCGATCCTAGTCCTCCCGACGCTCCTCAGCCATTTCATCCCGCTCGGGATGTTCGAGTGGTTCGCGCTATTTGTTGCGGCCTGCTTCGGGATGCTGGGTGCCACGATGTTTTTCGTTTTGCGCAGCGGTGTCGGCGCGGATGATCGCCTCGGCACGCTCGTCGCGCTGATCATTGCCGTCGCCTATGGGCTGGGTGGCTTCGGCTTGGCCGCGCTGCAGTTGCCACACTATGAAATTCTTTTCGTCAGCTTTGCTGCGTTATTCCTGGAGGCGCTAGCACGCGATAATCGTAAGGCCGCTTGGCTTTGGTTCGTGCTTGCGCTGTCGGTACGGGAAGACGCAGGACTCCATCTTTCCCTAGTGCTGCTGGCGGCGCATTTTTTCAACCGGAAGCCGGCGGTGTGGCCGTTCGTCCTGGTTTCTTTGGCTTATAGCTGCATTGCATTCTCGGCGAAGCACGTTTTCTGGCCGCCAATTCCGAGCGAGACGCAGATTACTTCCGTTTTCACGGGAATTCCGCCCTATGGCCACCTGACATGGAAATTGATGCGCGAGCGGTTGTCGACCATCTTCTGGTGGCGAGGATATATATGGCAGATGGCGATCGTGTGCGCGGTATGGGCGCTTTGGGCAAGAGACAAGCTGATCATCGCCGGCGTGGTCGCGGCAATCCCTTGGGCGCTTTGGTGCGTCACCGCTGCTTACCCTGCCGCAGGCACGCTGGATCAGTACTACTCGTTTCCTCTATTTCTCGGGATGATCTGGCCTGCGATTGCGAATCGCTGGAGACATGGCGATGCCGCTCGCGATTGGCGCCGGCCAGCGTTGGCCGGCATGCTCGCGCTCGCAGCCGCCGGCGCGATCGGCTGGAGAGACGGTCCCTTTTGCTATCCGTGTTCCGAAACCCTGCGGGTCGGCATCAGCCCCGTCCAGCCGGCGCAGGTGCGAGAGTTCGGCACGCGCCTGCGGGCTGGGGTGGCGGAACTGGGCAGGACGCGCGTTGATATGGCCGTTAGAGCCCTGTGGCCCGATGCGGGCGAACGCGTCGGCTGGCTCAATTCCTATGCTTTGGACGATACCGACACCGTGGTTTGGTTCGAGGGGAGCTTGCAGGACAGGCTTGCGTGGGCCGGCGCATTCAATGGGCGCCTGAACAATCATTACCGCGTGCTCGGCACCAACATCGCTATCGCAACGGATAGGTCGCTGGACGCATCGTTATTTGCGCCTCAGCTGCAGCGTGTCAACCTTGTCTGGCAGCGGATGCGCGCAACCGCGATCTCCGAACTCGGTCGGGAAGGCTTTTTCGTGCGCCGTGGCGCTCCGCCCGGGCTGATCGCCTACGGGCCGCACAGCTGGATGTCCTACGGCATCAATTCGCAGCACGGCGTCGCTCTGCCTGTGGGTCGGTACCAGGCGCGATTCGAATTCCGCGCCACACGAATCTCAGATATCTCTGTTCCTATCGTTCGGATCGAAGCGGGGTTCTACGGAGGAGGGACGGTGGCCACCCAGGAATTGCGCGCGGGCACGGCTTCAACCGCGCAGGAAACGCTTGCGGCAACACTGAGCTTTGCCGTGTCGCAGGCAGAGAGCGAGCTTCCGCTACAGCTGCGAGCAATTCATCTCGGCAACGCGGACGTGCTCCTGCGCAACGTCACCGTTGCGCCAATAGGGGCCCGGTCGTCGCCATCGACGCCCTAAGTCTGCGACGTCGACCGGTCGATCCGTCTCGCGTACTCGCGTACGTGAGCTACAGGCGGAGCGGACTGCACAAACTGTCTGTACAGGAGCTGCGTCGACAGAACGCCGCAGAGCGCCATGTTGTCGCTGTTCGAGAATTGCGCTGCGTCGCCGTCGCGGCACTTGCGCCATAGCCTGTCCACGGCGGCCCGGTCGAAGATTCCGGCCTGCGCGATACTGCGCTCGCTCAGGACCTCCGCGGCCCACTGCGGCTCGCTCGATCCTACGAACGACGCTGCGTCGGGCGAACGATAAGGCTGCTTGGGCCGTGAGATGATTTCTTGCGGGACCAGGTTCTTCGCGACCCGCTTGATCACGTGCTTCTCGTCCAATGCGCGCAGCTTGTACGAGGGCGGCAGCGAGGTCGCCAGGTCCACGACATTCGTATCGAGGAATGGAAAGCGCCCTTCCACGGAGTTCGCCATCAGCATGCGATCGCCCTGAGAAGACAGCAGATAACTGGAGAGGAGCGTTTGTACCTCCAGGTATTGGTCCTGGGAGAGCGGCGGCCATGCTGCGAATCCGGCGGGCAGCCGCGCGAGCAGGCGCCCGATCACATCGGCATGTGCTGCCGCGGCTTGAACGTCGCGGCTGAAGAGTCTTTGCAGAGCCGCGGTTGCGCGCCACCGCGGCTGATGGGCGAAGCCCGCGGCGCGCCACTCGCCGCGGCCGAGGCCGAAGAACTCGCGCGCCATGGCGCGGTGCGCGACGGGCGAGCGAGAGAGATAGGGGTAGAGGCGCTCGAGCAGGCCCGGCCTCGACGTCGAGTCTGGTTGACGGCCCCAAAAGCGGCGCACCTTTGCTTCGCGGAAAAGATCGTAGCCAGCGAACATCTCGTCCGCACCTTCGCCGGTCAGCACCACCTTGATTCCCGCCTCGCGCACCAGGCGCGAGAGAAGAAAAAGCGGCACTGGCGCAGTGCGCAGGATGGGTCGCTCGGCATGCAGGATGACCGCCGGAAATGCCGCACCGATGTCGGCGCGGCTGACGACGATCTCGTGATGATCGCTCGCGATGCGCTGTGCAACCATGCGCTGCCAGGGCGTCTCGTCGTATTCCGAGTCCTCGAAGCGGATGGAAAAGGTTGAAAAACGATCCCCCTTCACCCGCCGGGCCAAGGCCGCGATCAGCGAGCTGTCGAGTCCGCCGGAGAGGTAGCTGCCGACCGGGACATCCGAGCGAAGCAAGCGAAGCGTCACGGCTTGCTCGAGTGCCGAGCGCACGGCCTCGGCCGCATCGTCAAGCGTTCCCTTGAAGCCGGCGGCGCGCCCGGTCGGATACCGCAGCTGCCAGAACCGGCGAAGGGCGCGGCCTTCGCGGGAGACGGTAAGGACATGCCCCGGCTCGAGCTCGGATACCCCCGCGAAGACGGATTGCGGCGGCACTACGCTCCAGAACGTAAAAGTCTCGGTTAAGCCGGCGGGATCGAGCGCGCGCGGGATCGAAGCGTCCGCCGCGAAGATCGCCTTGACCTCGCTGGCGAAATAGAGACGGCCGGCGTGCTCGCACAGATAGAGCGGCCTTACACCAAGGCGATCGCGCGCGAGGACCAGTGACTGGCTTCTCGCGTCCCACAGCGCAATGGCGAATTGCCCGTTGAACTTGGCGAAGGCGCCCTCTTTCCACGTCTCGTAGGCGTGGACAATCACCTCCGTGTCGCTCTCCGTCCGGAAGCGATGCCCGTGGGCGACAAGCTCTGCCCGCAGCTCGACGTAGTTGAATATTTCACCGTTGAAAATGACCCACAGCGTGTCGTCTTCATTGGCGAGCGGTTGCTGCCCGGTCTTCAGGTCGATGATGGAAAGGCGCGCGTGGCCGAGTGCAGCGCGCTCGTCGCGGTACAAGCCGAACTCGTCGGGACCGCGATGCTGCAAAGCGCCGACCATGGCGTCAATTTCGCCGACCGCCGGCGGGGCACCCTCTTCCAGGCGCAGGATGCCGGCGATGCCGCACATCGTCAGCGGGTCGCGATCAGGGCACGAATCTCGCCGGCGCTGTCGGCCAGCGATCGCACCTCGCCATAGCCGGCAGTCGCCAACCGGCGCGCGAGGCCCGGCGCCTGGCCGAGTCCGACTTCGAACGCCAGGACGCCGCCCGTGCGCAGAAAGCGCAGACCGTCGCGCATCAATCGGATGACGAGGTTGACGCCGAATGGGCCGCCATCGAACGCCAGGCGCGGTTCGTGTTTCGAGATCTCCTCCGGCATGGCATCGACTTTGGCGCTGGAAATATAGGGTGGGTTGCAGAGCAGAAGATCGGCTGCGCCATGGAACCGGGGCTCGTCGAATGGCGCGAGGAGATCGCCTTCGCGCACTTCCACCCGATCGTGAACCCGGACGTGGTGGGCATTCCTGACCGCGAGCATCGCCGCGTCATGGGACAGATCAGATGCGAAGACGCGAGCCCGGGCGACGTAATGCGCCATGGCGACTGCGAGATTGCCGGATCCCGTGCAAACGTCGATCACCAGGAGCTCCTGCCTGGTGACAGCCAGCTCGCGCAGATGATCGAGCGCCGCTTGGCCAAGCAATTCGGTCTCCTTCCGCGGAATCAAGGCTTCCTTGCCGGCAAGCAGGTCGAGGCCCATGAAACGCTGCATGCCCGTCAAATGGGCTAGCGGCACGCCACGCACCCGCTCCTCGATCAGAGCGGCGAGCCGCTGGCATCCTTGCGCGTCCAGCTGGGGCAGAGCCTTTTCCCATGCGCCGTGCAACGATAGCCGCGCGCCCGCGGCGAGGTGCCAGAGGGCGCGCGCGGTCGCTTGCGCAGTCTCGTCCGGTTTGTCGGGAAGCAGGCGCATGGACTCAGCCAGGCGCGCCACGTACGGCTTGAGCGCCGATTCAACCGGGCACATCCGAAATCTCCATCACCGGCTCCACCAGCAGCGGCCGCGCATGCAGGTAAGCGGTGGCTTGCCGCTTGCGCCGAATGTCGTCATAGATGAAGCTCGCATGAGCCTCGTCCGTGCCGAGATACTCGGCGAGCGTGCGCGCCGCAATGCCGTGGTTGAGTGCCCAGAGGGCGGCGTCCATCCGATCGTAGCGCAAGGCAAAGTAGAACTCGTCCTGGCTCTGCACCATGCTGTACGTATCGGTCGTCGGCATCGCCGTGCAAACCTCCTCGGGCAGCCCGAGATGCCGGGCGAGCGCATACACCTGTGTCTTGTAGAGATGCGCGATCGGCTTTACGTCCGCCGCGCCGTCTCCATTCTTGACGAAGAAGCCCTGGTCATACTCGAGCCGGTTCGGCGTGCCGATCACGGCGAAATTCAGGCGATCGGCATGGTAGTACTCCAGCACTTTACGCAGCCGTTGTTTGAGGCTCGTGGCGGCCACTATTTCCAGGTATTCGCGGATGGGCAGCCGGCGCTCGTGGACGGTGCCTTGAGGAGACTGGACGACGAGCTTGAAGAAATTGATGCCCCCCTCGCCGCCGCCGGCTATTGCGATCTTGCATTTCCATGCGAGCCCGTAGTCGGGGAATAGCCGCCGGATTGCTTCATCGCGGCGCCGATAACACCCCAGCGCCTCCAGTGCCGCCCCAATCGGCTCCAAGGCAAAATGCATCTTCAACTGCTCGGCGACGCGTCGCGCCCGGTGCTCGCTCGCCGGGTTCGAATCATTCTCTGGAAGCAGCAGGCCATAGACCCGGTCCGGGCCAAGTGCCTTGACGGCGAGGGCCGCAGAGACCGAACTGTCGACACCGCCGGACATCGCGACCACCAGCCCGCGCCGGCGCAGGGCCTGCAGGGCCGCTACCAGCGCATTCGCAATGCGCTGCGCCTCCGCATCGCAATCGATGCGAAGAGCATTGGCATCGAGGGTTACGCTCACGCGCGCTTGCGCCGGACGAACGCGTCTATGTTGTCCAGGCTGTCGAGGTTCTCCGGGACCAATTCCTGATCCTCGATGTGGATGCCATAACTCCGCTCAAGGTAGCTAATCAGCTCGAGGAATCCGGTGGAGTCCACGATGTGATTTTCGAGGAATGAATCGCCGTCTTTTAGGCCGGCAGCATCGTCCGGAATAAAGAAATTAGCGGCAATAAACGCCCTCACCTCGCCCTTGATGTCGTGCACCCAGCCTCCTCGAACGGTCTCGGACTATGCGAGACCGGCTTTTTTTATCTTGCCCGTATCCGTCTTGGGCAAAGCTTCACGAAATTCCACGTACTTTGGTGCCATGAAGCTCTCCAACTTGCTTAGCGCGTGCCGGATGACGTCTTTTTGCGTGTATCGGTAGCCCGGCTGCAACGCGATGAACGCCTTGACCGCTTCACCCAAGACCGGGTCGGGCACGCCGACGACGGCCGCTTCCGCGACGCCGGGCAGACTATACAACGCGTTCTCGACCTCCCGAGGGCTCACCTTCTCGCCTCGGCTTTTGATCATATCGTCCTTGCGCGCGAGGAAGTACAGATAGCCTTCGGCATCCGTACGGAAAAGATCGCCCGAATAAAGCACCATCTCGCCCGGATGGGGCCCCGGCCTTAAGCGCTCCGCCGTCTCGGCCGGCTTGTTCCAGTATCCGCGCATCACGTGGCTTCCGCGAATCACCAGCTCGCCAGTCGAGCCGTTCGGCAGGCGGCGGCCATCGTCGTCGACGAGCCAGACTTCCTCGTTCGGCATGCCGCGTCCGACGCTCGTCGGACGCGCGTCGAGCTGCTCGGGTGGCAAGTACGTGACGCGCTTGCACTCTGTGAGACCGTACATCGAGAAAAGCCTTGCCTGAGGAAGAGCGCGCGCAGCTCGCGGATATGCCGCTCCGAGAGGGCCGCAGCCGTGTTCGTCAGCACGCGCAGAGAGCGAAGGTCGTATTGCCCGATCGACTTGATGCTCGTCAGCATGGAGAACACGGTTGGCACGCCGGGCAGGACGCTCACCCGTTCGCGCGCCATCACTTCGAGGATCTTCACGGGGAATGCGAAGGAGCGCTCGAGCACCACCGTAGCGCCGACCTTGCAGCCCATCAGTATCTGGTACAGGCCATAGTCGAAGGCGAGCGGAGACACGCAGAGGATTACGTCTGACTCGACCAGACCTAAATAGGTCGAGATCGAGCGCGCCGCGGACACCATGTTGAGGTGTGTCAGCATCACGCCCTTGGCAACGCCGGTCGAACCGGAGGTGTAAACGAGGGCGGCCAGATCCTGATCGATCAGCTGCGGATCGACGAGCGGCAAGGCGGAGCCGATGGCGGCCTCATAGGAAACGATGGCGCCGAGCGGGCTCGCGGTCTCTCCCGCACTGACCACCGTGTGTACACAAGGGTTGGCGGCCACTGCGCCTTCCCACTCGCGTCTCAATGACGCATCGGTTACGAGAGCACAGGCCTGGGAGTCGCGCAGCAGGTAATCGAGCTTGTCTCTCTTCGTCAGTGCGTTGAGGGGCATGAATACGGCGCCAGCCCGCAGCGCCCCCCAGATTGCTACGACCGCTTGCCCGGAATTTTCCAGGTAGGTCGCCACGCGATCGCCGCGTCGCACGCCGCGTGCCTGCAGCGCCGCGGCGAGCGCGCTCGCCTGGCGGTCGATCTGTGCATAAGTGATCGACCATCCGTCGCAGACGAGAGCCCGTTTTTCCGGCAGCCGATGCGCGGCGGCCGTCAGGAAATCATTCAGCAGCATGGTCGGGTCCCGAAGTTAGGTTACCATGCCCGCCCGCAGCGGCGCCCGGTCCTAATCGCGGGGCGACGATGTCTTACAAGGCCGAACTGCCGCAGGGATCGTCGCGCATCGCGCGAGACGTGAACCACACGTAGTCGAAGTTCTGCGCATAGTCCCTGGGCGAGCTCCTGCCGCTATCGACCTCGATGAACGCGATGCTGAGCACTTCGTCCTGCACATAGAGCGGCACGCCGCGATCACGACGGGCGTGACCGGCGCCGGCGATGAGCACCGCGTCGCGCCTGAACGAGGCAGCCATGCGCGCGTCGCGGGCACGCTGCGCCTCGACCATGCCGCGCAGGAGCTTGGCATCGGGCGTCTGGCGGCAATGGCTTTCGCCGATGTCCTGCGCAAGCGCACTTTCGACGGCGGGATCGGCGGGTGGCAGGCCCGAGCGCGAGGGATCGGCAACGATGGCACGCGCATCGCCGCGCGAGAGGTTCGCAGCGGCAAGCGGCCAGCCGAACTCGAGGGCGAACTGCACGAGCGGCTTGTACAGCGCCCAGTTCCAGCCCTTGCGGTCGAAGCGGCCGGCATCGGCCATCCCTTCGGCGTCCGCGCCGCGCACGCGAGCCGCGTCGAGTTCCGCCTGGTATTGGCTGTCGAACTGCTCCATGGCGAGGACCCGCCGGCGGCCGCGCGCGGCGATCGACTCCAGCACGAGACGCTGCAATCGATGGTGCTCGGCGTTGTCGTGGATCTCGCCGAGGATGACGTGGCGAGCGTCGGCGGCACGATCGAAAAGCGCCTGCGGCGGAACGAACGCGGCGGCGCGCGTGTCCCAGACTTTGCCGGCCAGGGCATCGGGTTGCGCGATCGGTGGCTGCGCGCAGGCGATCGCGAGCAGGGCGACCGGCAGCAGTTTGGCTGCTAAAATCGCGTCCCTTCCATGTTTGATTTCGTCCAGCGGCACCGGCGGCTCCTGCAGCTCTTCCTCGGGTTGATCGCGCTGACGTTCGCGACCTGGGGCATCGAATCGTACACGCGCTATGCCGGCGGGCGGGACTCGGTGGCGAGCGTGAACGGCTCCGACATCTCGCAGCGCGAGTTCGACCAGCAGCTCGACCTGCAGCAGGAGCAGATCCGCCGCATGTTCGGCGGTCGCGTCGACCCGGCGACCTTCGATACGCCGGAAGGCCGCCGCGCGGTGCTCGACCAGATGATCGCCGAGCGCCTCATTTCCACCGAGACGCTGAAGCGCAACCTGCAGATCGACGACAAGCGGCTGGCCGATCTCATCGTGTCGGTGCCGGAGTTTCAGGAGAGCGGCCGCTTCTCGCCGGACGCCTTCGAGCGCGCCGCGCGCTCGCAGAATCCGCCGCTCACCTCGCGGCAGTTCGAGCAGCGCCTGCGCCAGAACCTGGCCTATCAGCAGCTGGTGGGCTCGGTCGGCGATACGACCATCGTGGCGCGCACCGTGGCCGACCGGCTGGCCGCGATCGAGGTGCAGCAGCGCGAAGTGTCCGAAGCGCGCATCGCTGCCCGGCAGTTCCTCGACAAGGTGAAGATCGACGATGCCAAGCTGAAGGAGTACTACGACGCAAATCCGGGCGAGTTCCGCACACCCGAGCGCGTGCGGGCCGAGTACGTGGTGCTCTCGGCCGAGGCCCTGGCGAAGCAGGAGCCCGTCTCAGACGAGGAGATCCATAAGGCCTACGAGGCGCGCGCCTCGGCTTTCCGCGTCGAGGAGCAGCGCCGCGCGAGCCACATCCTCGTAAAGACCAAGGAAGAGGCCGACAAGATCGTCGCCGAGCTGAAGAAGAATCCCGGCGCATTCGCGGAGCTCGCGAAGAAGCAATCGCAGGATCCGGGCTCGGCGGAGAAGGGCGGCGACCTCGGCTGGTTCGCGCGTGGCGCGATGGTCAAGCCTTTCGAGGACGCCGCGTTCTCCATGAAGCAGGGGGAGGTGCGGGTCGCGCAGAGCGAGTTCGGCTTCCACGTGGTCAAGGTCACCGGCGTGCAGCCCGGCAAGACCCGACCGCTCGAGGAGGTGAGAAAAGAGCTCGCCACCGAGCTCAGCCGCCAGAAAGGCGCGAAGAAATTCGCCGAGTCGTCCGAGGCGTTCGGCAACATGGTCTACGAGCAGTCGGAGAGCCTGAAGCCTGCTGCCGACAAGTTCAAGCTGCAGGTCCAGACCACCGGCTGGATCGCGAAAGGCGGCCCGCCGCAGGAGCTCGGCGCGCTCGACAACCCGAAGCTCCTGACGGCGCTTTTCTCGCAGGACTCGATCGCCAACAAGCGCAACACCGACGCGATCGAAGTGGCGCCGAGCACCCTCGTCGCCGCGCGCGTGGTCGAGCACCGGCCGGCGGCGCAGCGCAAGTTCGAGGAGGTGAAGGACCAGATCGCCGACATGCTCCGCCGGCGCGAGGCCGTGCGGCTCGCCGAGCAGGAGGGCCAGGCGAAGCTCGAGCAGCTGAAGAAGGGCGAGAACGCGCCGGTGGCCTGGGGCGCACCCAAGATGGTGTCGCGCCGCAGCGCGCAGGGTTTGCCGGCGGAGATCCTGCGGCAAGTCGTCGCCGCCGATATCTCGAAGCTACCGGCCTACATAGGCGTCCCGGTGCCGGACCAGGGGTACGCGGTCCTGCGCATCACGAAAGTGGTGGAGGGACAGGCGCCGGCCGACGAGAAACAGGTCGAGGCGCGCGCGGCAGCGGCGCAGGGTAGCGCGGACTACGAGTCGTACATCGCGAGCCTCAAGGGTCGCGCGAGCATTTCGGTCAACTCAGGCAACCTCGAGAAGAAGCAGTAGCAGCCTAGCCGCCTTCCGTGGGGCCACCGATGCCTGCCACGACGTGGCTGAAGCCCGCGTCGACGTAGAGCACTTCGCCGGTAATCGCCGCCGCCAGATCCGAGAGCATGAATGCGGCGGCGTTGCCGACATCTTCGGTGGTGACGTTGCGCCGCAACGGCGCGTGCTCCTCGACGAACTTCAGGATCTTGCCGAAGCCGCCGATGCCGGCCGCGGCGAGGGTCTTGATCGGGCCGGCCGAGATGGCGTTCACCCGGATGCCCTGCGGCCCGAGGCTCGCCGCCATATAGCGCACCGACGCCTCGAGGCTCGCCTTGGCGAGTCCCATGGTGTTGTAGTTCGGCACGACGCGCGCCGCGCCGAGGTAGGTCAGCGTCAGTAGTGCGGCCTTGCGGCCGCGCATCAGAGGCAAGGCAGCCTTGGCGAGCGCCGGAAAGCTGTACACCGAGATGTCGTGCGCCTGGCGGAACGCCTCGCGGCTCGTGCCTTCGAGAAAGTCCCCGGCGATCGCTTCGCGCGGCGCGAAGGCGAGGGCGTGCACCAGCCCGTCCAGGCCGTCCCATTTCTTTCCCAATTGCTCGAACAACTGGGCGATTTCCGCGTCGCTCGTGACCTCGCAGGGCAGCGCAGCGACCGCGCCGAGCTCCTTCGCCATGTCCTCGGCGCGATCGCGGAAACGCTCGTTCTGGTAGGTGAGCGCGATCTCGGCGCCTTCGCGCCGCGCGGCCTTGGCGATGCCGTAGGCGATCGAGCGGTTGGAGAGAAGTCCGGTGACGAGAATGCGCTTGCCGGAGAGGAGAGCCATCGAGCGATTATACTTTCGCCCCCAATGAGAACCTGGCTCGCGGTATTGCTGATGGCGCTGGCGCCGACGGTGCTCGCGCAGAACAAGATCCTTCGCGTCACCTTCCAGGCGGCGGAGACCGGCTTCGATCCCGTGCGCACCAGCGACTATTACTCGGGCATGATCGACGAAGCGATCTACGACACGCTGCTCGGCTACGACTATCTCGCGCGCCCGGCGAAGCTCGTGCCGCGGGCCGCAGAGGCGATGCCTGCGGTGTCGGCCGACGGCATGACCTATACCGTCAGAATCAAGAAGGGCATCTACTTCACCGACGACCCTGCCTTCAAGGGCAAGAAGCGCGAGCTCACCGCCCAGGACTTCGCCTATTCGTGGCGCCGCTTCTTCGATCCGAAATACCGCTCGCCGTACGCGTTTCTCTTCACCGGCAAGATCGTCGGCCTGGACGCGCTCGGCGAGCAGGCGAAGAAGACCGGCAAATTCGACTACGAGGCGCCGGTGGCGGGCTTGCAGACCCCCGATCGCTACACGCTGGTGATCCGCCTCACCGAGCCCGACGTGAATTTCCAGTACGTGCTCGCCTTCCCGCTCACTTCAGCCGTCGCGCGCGAGGTCATCGATGCCTACGGCGAGGAATCGAACGCCCATCCTGTGGGAACCGGACCGTTTTATCTCAAGCGCTACGTCCGCTCTTCCAAGATAGAGCTCGCGACGAATCCGGGCTTCCGCGGCATGACCTGGAACTTCGATCCGGGCGACAACCCGCGCTTCAAGGAGATCGCCGAGAAGATGCGCGGCAAGAGGCTGCCGGCCATCGACGGCGTCGAGATCAGCGTCATGGAGGAGACCCAGAGCCGCTGGCTCGCGTTCCAGCGCGGCGAAACCGACATCGAATACCAGCTGTGGGACGTTTCGCCGACCTTCATGGCCGACGACGGAAAACTGAAGCCCGAGTTCGTTGCGCGCGGCATCCAGCTCGACCGCATCGTCGATCCCGAGATCATCTACATGTATTTCAACATGCAGGATCAGATCGACGGCAAGCCCAACGTGGTCGGCGGCTTCGGCAAGGAACGCATGGCGCTGCGCCGGGCGATCATGATGTCCTACAAGATCGACGACCAGATCCGCATCATCCGCAAAGGGCAGGCCGTGCGGGCGAAGTACCCGATTCCGCCCGGCGTCGTCGGGCACGATCCGGACTACCGCCCGAATGTGGTCTACGACCCGCGCGCCGCGAATGCGCTCCTCGACCGCTACGGCTACAAGAAAGGCGCCGACGGCTATCGCCATCAGCCCAACGGCGCTCCTCTCGTCGTCACCTACACCTCGACCCCGACCGAGCGGGATCGCCAATTCGACGAGCTGACGAAGCGAGCGCTCGACTCGATCGGCATCCGCATGGAAATCCAGAAGGAGCGATTTCCCGAATACCTCAAGGCGATGCGGCGATGCCGCGTCGCGTTCGGCGTGGCGGCCTGGATCGCCGACTATCCCGACGGCGATAACTTCATGCAGCTCCTCTACGGCCCGAACACGGGCGAGAGCAACAATGCCTGCTACCGGTCTGCCGAGTTCGACCGGCGCTACAAGAGGACACGCGCCTTGCACGACGGCCCTGAGCGCGACAAGCTCTATCACGAGATGACGCGGATCATGGAAGTCGACGGCGCCTGGCTCCTCCTCGACAGCCGGGTGCGCAACTCGCTGCAGCAGCCGAACGTCATCGGCTTCACCAAGCACCCGGTGCTGCACGCCGAGTGGGCCTACATCGACCTCGACCCAAGACCCGCCTACTAGCTCTTGCTCGCCTACACGCTGCGCCGGCTGTGGCAGTTCATCCCGACGCTGGCGGGGGTCGTGCTGCTCGTGTTTTTCCTCTTCAACTGGGTCGGCGGCGACCCGGCGTATCTCCTCGCGGGCAAGATCTCCAACCCGGCGACGATCGAGAACATCCGCAGACAGCTGGGCGTCGACCAGCCTTACTGGGTGCAGCTCTGGATCTTCGTAAGGCAGATCCTGTCGGGCGATTTCGGCGTCAGCTGGAACACGAACGAGACCGTCGCCAACATATTCAGGACCCGGCTCGGGCCTTCGCTCACGGTCCTTGTCCCGCTGCTCGCCATCAGCACGCTGCTCGCCATGGCGGCGGCGATGCTCGTCGCCTACGTGCGCGGCTCGCTCACCGACCGCGCCGTGATGGTGACGTGCACCGTCGCCCAGTCGGTCAGCATCCTCGTCTACATCCTCGTCTTCCAGTACGTGCTCGCCTACCAGCTCGGCTGGTTCCCGGTCCAGGGCTGGGGCGTCACCTTCGCGGACAACCTCTTCCGCTACGCCGTGCTCGCCATCATCGTCGGCGTGGCGGTATCGCTCGCGCCCGACATTCGCCTGTATCGCACGTTCTTCCTGGATGAGATCAACCAGGACTACGTGCGCACCGCCCGCGCGAAGGGGCTGTCCGAGCGCCGCGTCATGTGGGTGCACGTGCTGCGCAATGCCGCGATCCCGATCGTCACGAACATCCTGCTGCAGCTTCCCGGCCTCCTCGCCGGCGCGTTCCTGATCGAGCGCTTCTTCGGCATCCCCGGCATCGGCCGCGAGGTGATCCTGGCGGTCGAGCGCAGCGACTTCCCGATCATCAAGGCGGTGACCGTGTACGTGGCGGTCACGACCATGGTCGTGAACCTGGCGGCCGACCTCCTGTACAAGGCCATCGATCCGCGGGTGCAGCTCAAATGAAGGAAACCGGCGTCTGGATGCTCGCCTGGCGGCGCTTCAAGCGCGACCGCCTCGGCGTGGTCTCGCTCCTGGTGGTGATCGTGTACGCGGCCGTGATGCTCGCGGCGGCGAGCGGTCTGATCGTGCCCGACTGGGGCAACGAAGCGGGCGTGAGCTTCGCGCCGCCGACCTTCCTCGGACCCGAGGAGGAGTCGCCGCAGCTCGCCAGCATGGCCGACGGCTCGCAGCCCCTCGCCGATTACGGCATCGCCGATCCGCTCGCGCCCGATCTTGCCGAGATCGCGAAGAGCCTCTCGGGCAGCGCATCCGGAAGCGAAGCGCGCGCGCTGACGCTGCCGCTCGGCGGGGACAAGTGGGGCCGGGATGTGCTGAAGAAGGCGGTGAAGGGCACGCAGACCTCGCTCTTCATCGGCCTCGCGGCCGCGGCGCTTGCGGCGTTCATGGGCACGCTCTTCGGCGCGCTCGCCGGCTATCGCGGCGGCAAGGTCGACGACTTCTTCAACTGGCTCTACAGCGTCTTTACTTCCATTCCGTACCTGCTGCTCGTCCTTGCCATCGCCGCGGTGGTGAACAGCAAGGGGGTGCTGCCGGTGATCCTGATCCTCGGCCTCACCGGCTGGACCGGCATCTTCCGCCTCGTCCGCGCCGAGTACATGAAGCACAAGGTGCGCGAGTACGTCATGGCGGCCGACGCGATCGGTGCAAGCGACTCGCGCCGCATGTTCATCCACATCCTGCCGAACGTGAGCCACGTCGTGCTGGTGCAGCTGTCGCTCCACGTCGTCCTCTTCATCAAGTCCGAGGTGGTGCTCACCTTCCTCGGTTTCGGCGTCGGCGTCGAGACGGTCTCGTGGGGCAGCATGCTGGCGGAAGCGGGCAGCGAGCTCCTGCTCGGCAAGTGGTGGCAGCTCACCGCCGCGACCGTCTTCATGGCCCTGCTCGTCACCGCTTTCAGCCTGTTCACGGACGCCATGCGCGATGCGCTGGATCCGAGGCTCAAATGAACCTCCTGGAAGTCCGCGACCTCTCGGTCCGCTTCCGTCTCGACCAGACCACCACGGTCGATGCAGTGAAGGGCATCGGCTTCGACGTGCCGGTGCGCAGCACCGTGGCGCTGGTGGGCGAGTCCGGCAGCGGGAAGTCCGTGACGGCGCTCTCTGTCATGGGCTTGCTGCCCAAGGAGAACTCGAGCATCGGAGCCGCGAGCCGCATCCTCTATCGGGGAGGCGATCTCCTGAAGGCCTCGCCGGCGGAGATGCAGAAGCTCCGCGGCGCCGAGATCGCCATGATCTTCCAGGAGCCGATGACCTCGCTCAATCCGGTCTTCACCGTCGGCTTCCAGATCGGCGAGGTCCTGCGCAGGCACCTTGGGCTTGCCGGCGCGCAGGTGCGCAAGAGAGCCATCGAGCTGCTGACCGAGGTCGGCATCACCGAGCCCGAGCGCCGGCTCGATGTCTATCCGTTCCAGCTCTCGGGCGGCCAGCAGCAGCGGGTGATGATCGCCATGGCGATCGCCTGCGAGCCGAAGCTCCTCATCGCCGACGAGCCGACCACCGCGCTCGACGTGACGGTGCAGCGCCAGATCATGGACCTCATCGCCGGGCTGCAGGAGCGCCACGAGATGGCGATGCTCTTCATCACGCACGACCTCGCGCTCGTTTCCGAGATCGCCGACCATGTGGTGGTGATGCGCGACGGCGAGGTGCGCGAGCAGGCGCCGGCCTCGCAGCTTTTTCGCGACCCGCGCGACGCCTATACGAAGGCGCTGCTTGCCTGCCGCCCGCCGCGCGAGCGCCGGCCGAAGCGACTGCCGGTGATCGAAGACTTCATGGGCGCCGCGCAGCGTGCCGCAGGAGGAGAGCGCCGGCGTGGCTTGAACGGCGATGAGCCGACGCTCCTCGAGGCGAAGGGCCTGGCAAAGAGCTTCTACTTCCGCGAGGGCTTGCTACGGCAGCGCGAGCTGAAGGCCGTGAAGAGCGTCTCGTTCCGTATCGCCAAAGGCAAGACGCTCGGCGTCGTCGGCGAGTCCGGCTCGGGCAAGACGACGGTCGCGCTCCTCGTCGCGCGGCTGCACCAGGCGACCGCTGGGGAGGTGCGCTTCGACGGGCGCGACCTCCTCAAGGTCGCGCCCGGCGCCGCGATGCCCTACAAGCGGCGCATCCAGATCGTGTTCCAGAACCCCTACGCCTCGCTCAATCCGCGCTTTACCGTGGGCCAGATCCTCACCGAGCCCATGCTGATCCACGGCATCGGGGCCGACGATGCGCAGCGTCGGGCGATGGCGGGCGAGCTCTTGAAGAAAGTGGGCCTGCCGCCCCTGTCGCTGGAAAAATATCCACACGAGTTCTCCGGCGGCCAACGCCAGCGCATTGCCATTGCCCGCGCCCTGACGCTGCGGCCGGAGCTGCTGATCTGCGATGAATCGGTTTCGGCGCTCGATGTCTCGGTGCAAGCGCAGCTATTGAACCTCCTGCAGGATTTGCAGGACGAATACGCCAT
>Ga0134121_10001942_pt1 | contig 18543 bp, 13 predicted proteins | sample KB301_FD_96463 | JGI IMG/M metagenome (GOLD analysis project Ga0134121, IMG submission 96463) | Terrestrial soil microbial communities without Nitrogen fertilizer from Kellogg Biological Station, Michigan, USA - KB3-0-1 | ecosystem: Environmental > Terrestrial > Soil > Unclassified ... | reverse complement strand
TACCCAGTGACATGAGCAAATTGAACTACAGGCATATTCCAAAGTTTCGTTCACCATGGGAACTTGTAAACCACATCGGACCACATGCGCAGGAACTTTGCCAGGCAATCAAAGAAGGACGAATGGATCTTGTGAACGAGGGCATGTTCAATATGAATGCACCTCATATCTACAAGACTCCTGAAGACGCAGCAAAAGCTGTAGAAGAAAATTCTGCAAAGCTTCTTGAACTTCTGAAAACTTGTGATGATAATAGCTGGGAGAACAAACAAGTCGCTGTGTATTGGGGAACAATGAAGATAATGGAAATGTCACTGATGCAAATATGCTGGGACATGCTGAACGATACCATTCATCATCGCGGAGAACTTGCATCCTACTATCGCGTGATTGGAGTGAAGCAGCCCAATCTTATGGGCCCAACAACGGAAGAAGAGGAAGAAATGATGGCAAGGTCAGCATCTCATTGATCAACTTACATTGCCTAATTAAATTTCAAGGCCGCTTCCCACAGGAGCGGCTTTGAATTTTTACTCTTTCCGTTATTGTTCTTTCCCTTTCTGCCCCCGATCAGAGCTTAAAAGTTATTATCAATGGTGTATGGTCACTATAGTCTCTCCAGCTTTCATAAGTTCCAACTTGCACATCGGAGACTTTTTTTGCGAAGTCGGCTGAGGCAAAACAATAGTCGAGGTGATATGGCTTGTCCTGATGCCGATACATGTATTGAGTAGGATGAGCTTCTTTCCCTTGTGCCTGCCTGAAAAATTGGTGATAGAGGCTGTGAATGTTTTTTGCTTCTAACTTTTTCACCACCGTTGAATGATTTCCTTCGCGCTTCGGTTTGTCCCAAATGGTATTGCTGTTAAAGTCACCGATTAAAATTGTTTTCTTTCCGTGAAGTAACTTATCGTAGTGATGAAGTGCTTTCCACACCTGGGTTACGTAACTGCCGTCAGGATCTTTAGGATTGTTTGCCCAAATTGCAAATAGAGTGAAGGCATGTTTTCTATTTGAAACCGTGAGCGGTAAAATAGTTTTTAGTTCCGCATTGTGGTTGTCAAGCAGTTTAAATTTATAATCGCAATACGAAAAAACTCCAAGCCCTTTGTTGGGGTTAGCGCCGAACCAAAAAATATCTGTAGGTATTGGTGTTCCGTTTTGGAATTTCAGTTTGTCGGGATGCTCACATTCTGGCACGATGAGAATGTCTGGCTTATAAGTGAGAATGAAATCGGCTTTCTTTCGGAAGGCCATGTTGCAGTTCCAAGTAATTATTCGCATTATGGGGTTATATATAGAACCAATGCTTTTACCAAGATCGGAAATCAAAAATTTTAAAAGAGAGAATTAGAAATACCACACATTGCCACCACAAATGTTTGTATTTTATTTATTTTAAATAGCTCTTAAAAATCGGGCATCTTATGTATACTTCCTAACATAATTTTTTCTCTAGAGACGATTTCCCCAGAAGTTGCATTTATTAATATTTTGTCAGCGTTAATATAATGCATTCCTCCTACTTTCGATTTTAGAATTTTTCTATTCTCCTTATTCACATTAATTTTTTCTTCGACTATCCAGCAAAGTGTATTTGTTGTTGAGTCAGTCCCTAATTTTATACTTTTAATCCGCTCCATTCTAACTATAGTGTCTTGCTTAGCAATCTTAATTGCCTCTTTTTTTGTTATTGTTTGTCCGAAGGCGGAAAGGTTACAAAAAAGAAAAAAAGTCAATATGATTTTAATTTTCTGAATCATAGGTTTGTTATGTTTGTAAAATTGCCCATAACAATTAAATATACGAAAACTCTTAATTCAAAACTTTCGCTTTCCAACATCGGTGTGTTGGTTTTGCAAATGTTTCAGGTAAATAGATTTCACGTTGACTCTGCAAATAGCTCAATTCTTACCTGACGATAGCAAACCGTCCACTCTTCATCTCACTTCCTTTCACATACCTCACCAAATAAATGCCCTCACTCAACCCGGAAACATCAAGAGCAGAATTTTTTATCGAAGTAAAATCACGAATACATTTTCCCTGCGCACCAAAAATCTTCAGCGTAGCACCATTCAATGAAGAAGAGAAATACAGTTCATCACTCGCAGGGTTAGGATATAGAATGAGCAAATGATCATCAGCAACATTCGGAACAGAAGTGCCAATACCTGCACTGATCTTTCCAACCACCGAAGCAAAGTCGGCATTCGCATTCAGAGATATGGTATCAAATGTAGCTTCGTCAGTAATGGATGCAGTGAAGTAGCACTCACCTTGTGCGTTTACATCAAGTGAATTCGCCTGGATGAAACCATTTGCTGCGCTTGCATTCTTTGCCCATAACGCTGTCCCGCTCGTGTCGAATTCTAAAACAGACATTTCACCATACGATATCAGTCCGCCGCCACTGGTGACTCCGTTGCCCCAGTCTAATGTTCCACGGGTGACGCCGGAGATATAGGCGTTACCATTTTCATCTGCATCAAGGAAAACGTTCTTGCCACGATCAAAATCGCCGGTGATGCCATAAGCACTTTGCGGCGCCTGGATTCCCCAATGAAAAATTCCCGTACTATCAACACGAACAAGGAAAACATCGTAAACCCACTGCGGGGCGAGGAAAGAAATACTTCCAAAGGATGTACCCTCAAACATCAGCGTGCCGCTTACATAGGCACTGCCCCACGGATCCGCTTTCACCTGCGGCATTTGGAATGTGACATCATGCGACAACTGAACCCATGATGCTTCGCCGGCTGCGGTTATGCGTGTTACATACATCATGTAAGTTTCAGGAACAGTGACTATAAGATTCACTACACTCATCGAGGGAGAACCGGTTGCGCCGGAAGCATAAAGATTTCCATGCGAATCAAAACTCAATCCTCCCAGTGTTTTTGCTCCCGGCAATTGGTATGAAATCACATCATCACCCTGTCCGTCAACCTTAAAAATTTCAGTCGAGAAAAAATCAGTGGCCCCAAACCAGAAATTATTATCCTGATCAATCGTGAGTGCAGCAATACCATAGTAATCAGGATGTGTGAGCGTGACATTTCTCTTCCAGACTACTTCGCCAAAGGAATTAATGCACAACAGAAACACGTTGATATTGTAACCACTGCCGGTATTCGTGAGTGAATCCGTTTCATTAATGGACAATGTCTCCATATAAGAACCGCCGACAAATAAATTACCATCGTTATCCGCCACTGTCCGATTAATTACTGACCGGTTACCAAGAGAAAAACTCCATTGCAATTCACCAATGCTATTGTAACAATCAATTTTATTTTTTCCGTAAACATCCTGCCCGTAAATGAGTGTGTTGCTGTCAATGTAAGCAGCGTACACAGGTCCGACATCTGAAGCACAAACCATGTTTACAGGCAAGGCGGGGTTGAGAGAATATTCCATCGCATTGGAATGTACCCATTCAAATTGTTGCGAGAGTACAATAAGCGGGCAGGCAAGAATAGAAATGATAAACAAGGAAATTTTTTTCATGGCGTGAAAATTTTTGTTTGAGACAAAAGTACAAGAGTCAGAAAACATAATTTGCCGGGTTGTTATGTTCGCTGGAACAAAAAACAGCGTTGTGTTATGCGATTGCTTTGTTCATCGCTTATTTGAATGTGCTTGTCTAATTTCTCAACTGAAAAAAAATTGATACTCATATTCTTCGACAGGTTGCTAATGACACGCCAGCCCACACCCCCGGCCCCTAAAGGGGAGTACTCCCGCGCCGACGAGTGCGAGAGCGGTTCTCCTTCAGTTAGAGGTGCAGCGAGAGTGAATGACATTTTATTTTCAATTCTTTTAGTTATTCAGAAGTCCCGCAGTACGGTGGGATTACAATTCACGCAGAATTCTGTCAAGGCGTGAAGAAGTTTCCTGCTGAATGACCCATAGTTAGGTAGTGTATCATTAGTAGCTCGTCGAAGGGTTGCGAAGAGACAATCAAATTTCCTGATCATTTCTAAACCGCTTCTCAAAGAAGCCATCCTCGTGCAAGTCACAAATAATTTGGTTCTTCGCAGTAAGTTTTTGTTATGAAGAAATATTCCAAGCACCTCGGATTCATCCGCAACCGCGCCATCACTGCTGAAATCAAATCTCTGGATCCTGAAAAAGATCATGAGCGTATTGTGCACCTGATGACGGGCTATGAATTTCCATGGGATGTTGTGCGCGCACTCGAAGTGGCGCTCATGCGAAGCTTTTGCAGTCCTGCTGTTTCACACTTGCTGCACCGTACGGGAGAATTCAGGAAACACGGGCAGAAGAGATACGATGATACCGCATTGCTCGTAGCAGAGTTCATGCAGAACGGGTACGATGGTGAGCGCGGTGAGCAGGCGATTGCGCACATCAATAAGATTCACGGCGTTTACAACATCGCGAATGAAGAATTTCTCTTTGTGCTTTCTACATTTATATTTCTACCCATTCAGTGGGTTGATGCGTATGGCTGGAGAAAAACAACGGCGAACGAGCGGCAGGCCTTGTTCAATTTCTTCCGGGAAGTTGGAACGAGGATGAAGATTCAAAACATTCCCGGGTCCCTCGAAGATTTCGAAAAATTTATCCGGGATTACGAGAAGAAAAATTTTGTTTTTGCAGAAACCAATCAAGCCGTAGGCAACGCCACCGTAAACATTGTGAAAGGCTGGATGCCATTCTTTGCAAAGCCATTTGTTCTTCCTGTAATGAAATGTCTTCTTGACGAAAGCATGTTAAGAGCACTCGGTTATTCATCGCCTCTTCCCCTGCTGAAATCTGTTGTTAAGGGTGCTATGAAATTACGGGCACTCGGGTTGCGCAAAATCACTTTCAAAAAATATCCTTCCTTCGTCACAACGGAGTATAACCGTACGTATCCGAATGGTTATGAGATTGATGAACTTGGACCGGAGAATCTGGTGAAGAAGGTGAAGTAAGAATTTGTTGAGCAAGAGATGCTGATCTTCTCAACAAATCTTAAGGAATTTATTTGCTCCCAGTGAGATATGAGGAAGCAGAAATGAAAAGGAAAATAATTAAGCAAACTTTAAATCGGGATTATGAAAAACCTTATTAACGGTTAGAAAGAGAGTCATTATTTATTTTTTGTTAATTCATACTTAATTAGAGTACGTTTACTCTTCTTCAATTTAGCATCACTTATAGTTTAGCGTTCTTTCATTTCATATTATCTCAACCAAATAAAATGAACAACTCCTCCAATTCAAAAAAACTTATCACTCTCTTGGTGATGTTTTTCTTTCTCATCACGAAAGTATTCGCAGAAATCGAAATCACATTTAATGTTTCAAACTATGCAGGCGGTTATAACGTCAGTTGCAACGGTGCCACCGATGGTCACATCGATGCCACTATTGTAAACGCAATGCCTACTGTTACTTTCCTATGGTCAAATGGGGGCCACCACTCAAAACATTAGTAATATCGGTGCAGGAACTTATACCCTTACGGTGACTGACGGTGCAAATCATACCAAAAGCAAGAGCACTACGCTCATTCAGTCGGCTGCGATGGCGGCATCGCTTACTCCTTCTCTCTATTATGGAGGGTACAACATTTCACAATACAATGGAAGCAATGGCACAATCACGCCAGGCGTAAGCGGCGGAGCACCACCTTACAGTTATATATGGAATAACGGATCAACAGTAGCAAACAGGATCGGGCTCAGTGCCGGTAGCTATAGTGTAACCGTTACCGATGCGAATTCATGCTCCGTTCAGCAATCTAAAACGCTCACGCAGCCTACGGCTTTGTCAATTTCAAGCATCACGAGTTCGACACACTCCGGCTACAATATTTCATGCAACGGTGGAAACAATGGTAACATAAATATTTCCGTTACTGGCGGTGTTCCACCCTATCACTATCAATGGAGCAATGGCAGCTTCCATCAAAACCTGACTGATCTTACTGCAGGCGATTACAGTGTTATTGTTACTGATACTAACAATGCTTCAAAATCAGGGAGCCTCACGCTCACGCAACCCACAGCTATAACCATAACCTCAACGCTATCCTCATATCCTGATGACTACAATGTTAGTTGCTACCACTGCTACAATGGCAGCATTACTAATACTGTTACAGGTGGAATAACACCATACACTTACTTATGGAGTGGCGGGCAAACAACATTAAATCGCTCGACATTAGGAGGGGGCGCTTACCAACTCTCGGTAACAGATGGCAACGGATGCATAAAACAAAACACCTCATCTCTTACTGAGCCTGAGAGTAATGATTGGGCAAGATCGGGAAATGCTGAAACGGATCCAAGCTCGAACTTCATCGGAACAACTGATACCTCTTCAATTTCATTTAGGACAAATAATACCGAGGCGATGCGAATTGACAAAAATGGGAAAATAGGAATTGGAACAGATAATCCTCAGGCTAAACTTGATCTTACCGGGGATATAAAGGTAAGCACCTTATCATTTGATGATGGCGGCACAGGAAATATTCATCTGTTAGGCACTGGACATGATGGCATTATAAGAGGCATAGACCTCCCATTTCAGGACATGGGGGACATAGGAGCGCCTGGTACCGAATGCGTGCAGTTAGCCGTACTTCCCTGGTATAAACCAACAGGTCTCATCACTGATTTTACTACAGATGAAGATATTGTAAAATGGCCAGTAGAGGGAAACTTGGGTATTGGAATGTGTCTCCCATTAGCCAAACTTGATGTACGAACGGATTATCCTTCTGGCAATACTGCAGCATTTTCAGTTCATAATAATGACGGTGAAGCTTTAGCAATACTTTTTGACAATGGCCAATTTGGAATCGGAGTGGATTATATCCCCACCGGTTATAAATTGGCTGTATATGGTAAAATCATTTGCGAGGAACTTAAAGTGAAGCTTTATTCTTCTGGTTGGCCTGATGATGTGTTTGAAAAAACTTACAAGCCAATGTCTTTATCCGATCTCGAGCATTTTATAAAGAAAAACAAACATCTTCCAGGTATTCCTTCTGCGCAAGAAGTTAGTGCTAATGATGGATTCAATGTGGGAGAATTGCAAACCATTATGTTGAAAAAAATAGAAGAACTTACTCTTTATGTTATCCAGCTTCAAAAAGAGATAGACGAGTTAAAAGCAAGATAAAATGAAATTTTTTAAAAAAATATAATAGATTATGCTAAAAATAAAACTAAAAAGTAAAAGGGTGTTCTACCTTTTATTAATTTTGCCTTCAATTGCTTTTGGACAAGTCCCAGGAATTGACAGTATACAGATACTACCACCTTCTCCGTCATTCACGGACGTGGTTTCAGTTCATATTTATGGAACTAATGCTGGGACAGGAGAAAGAATTACAAATACTACCACATGGGTTATAAATAATTATATTGAAATCAAGCTGTTTGAGAATGCTTGCTCTGGCGCTGCTGTTTTAACGCCCTATGATACAATTGTTGTTATCGGACTACTAGAGCCGGGAAATTATTCAATAGAATGCTACGCAATTTACGATACCTCCATTGCAGATACTATAAATTGCTGGGTTATTGATTCTGTTCCCATTGTTTATGACAGCATCACAAGTGCTCTTATTGTAACATCCATTGGAATTTTACCATCGGATCATGAGCTCAATATTTACCCTAATCCAGCTTATTCCGATGTTAATATTGATTTACCATCGAAAGGAATATTAAGAGTAGAGGTTCTTAATTCTCTGGGCATGCATCTCAAAGAGTTCGCAATTCAAAGTCATATCTCTAAGTCCTACAGGTTAGATTTAAATTATTACCTTCCTGGCTTGTACTTGACCAAAATATATGATGGGGAACACGTTTATATTGGACGATTTCTAAAACAATAAAATACAATTTTCATGAAAATAAAAATACTTACTTTTTTCCTGTTCATTTTTATTTTTAAGGAGAGCTTTGCGCAAGATACTTTAGAAATTGGAGACGGAAAGTATATAAATGAATCAAATACCTGGTATCGGATATCCAGTAATGGATTAAAATATCAATTGCATTCTACTGTTCTAACTATCAAGTTTAATCAATCGTATGATAGCAGCGCTATTGAATCATTTGCTTCTCAGAATGGATTAACATTTTTTAGTAAGAATATTCTTGGATATTATAAATTTCAGATTTCTTCTTCTTCTGATATCATTGAAAAATTATTATCATTATCCGGAAATGAAATGATAGAAACAATAGAACCTAATACCTTTGGATCATATTTCTCGATACCTGATGATGTTTGGTATGGCAGTCAATGGTATTTAGATCAAATTAGCGCCCCGGCTGCCTGGGATATTGAGACTGGCAGAAATAATGTTACTGTGGCTGTTCTTGATTTTGGAGTAAAATGGTTATGTGAAGATCTTGGACCAAGTACTATTTATGGAATTTATCAAAATATATATTTGAATCCTGGAGAAGATGCGTGGCTATATCCAGAGGATCCATCTTCAGGAAATGGAATAGACGATGATAATAATGGATTTATTGATGATTGGAAAGGTTGGAATTTTGACTATAATGACAATAATACTTTAGATAATAATGGACATGGCACCCATATAGCTGGAACTATTGCAGCAAAAACAAATAATTATAATGATATAGCAGGAATTGCGGGAGGATGGAATGACGAAGGTGTGAAAATAATGCCTGTTACTGTACTGAATAATTACTCAGCTATTCCTAATGTGGATGACGCAATTTTATATGCTGCACAAAATGGAGCAAAAATTATTCAAATTGCGTGGGAGACTGTGGAGACTCCAGCAATTAATGATGCAATTACGAAAGCTTATCATGATTATGGTGTATTGATAGTCTGCGCATCTGGAAATTACGCTCAACAGATAACTACTTATCCAGCAAACCATGCTGATGTTATAGCCGTTGATGCAACAGATCAATTCGATAATAAAGCTGCGCTCTCAGATTACGGTTCCTATATAAAGCTTGCAGCTCCGGGCCTCTCGATAGAGGGTTTGAATGGAAGTTGTGGTCAAACTTCACAAAATGGCACTTCATCCTCGTCGGCAATTGTTTCTGGGGTTGCTGCTCTTATTTTATCTCTTAATCTTTGTTTGACTCCTGATGAAATCAAAGAACTACTCTTCAAATCTGCCGATAAAACAGGAGGGTATAATTATGATTGGAATCCTTCTAAACCAGGACATTCCGTAGAGTTAGGGTATGGTAGAGTAAATGCTTATCAAGCTCTCCAATTGACATTGAATAATTATCTTCAGAATGAAACAATAAGTTCAGTAAAAGACTACGATGCAGTGACAAGTATTACCTCTGGCAGAGATGTGACAAACTTGGTTCCTATAGGCGATTTCATAATTGAACAAAATTCAATCGTAAATTTCAGAGCAGGAACAGAAATTAGCTTAGAAGATGGTTTCGAAGCTAGTGGTGAATTTTCTGCTTCAATTTTTTCCTGCCCCCTAAGATCATCTAATGGTTCAACCAATTCATTTGACAATTACCCATCAGGCGATAATAATAATAGTTCAAAATTAATAAATATTTACCCCAATCCCACTGATAATATGTTTTCTATAGCAATTAAGAGTTATGACCGTTGTTCTATTGAACTTATTAATTATTGTGGTAAAAAAATGATTTCAACATTTTTTGATGGACCATTGGGAAAAATTGATATTTCTAAATTATCTGCTGGGTTTTATGTGGTTCAGGTTTCAGATTCAAAGGGTCAAATAATAGGATATGCTAAATTGCTTGTGCAATAAAAATCTTCTGCGCAAGAACTCAATTCTAATGAATGATTTAATGTAGGAGAAATTACAACAGTTCTGTTAAAAAAGATAGAAAACTTACCCAGTACGTAATTACAATTACAAAAAGAAATTGATGAATTAAAACACAAAAATGAAAACTATTAGATTACTAGTTTTTATTTCACTTTTCTTATTATTTAATATTCCATTGTCATATTCTCAATGGACACAACTAAATAGCGGAACTACAAACAACCTTTTTTCCGTATTTTTTATTAATAAGGATACAGGTTATGTGGTCGGTTCTGCGGGCACTATATTAAAAACAACCGATGGCGGTGAAAATTGGGAGGAGAAGAATAGTGGAATATCAAATTGGCTTAGCCAAATTTTTTTTATGGATGAAAACAATGGAATAATAGTAGGCGAAAAAGGAACTATTTTGAAGACGATAGATGGTGGTGAGAATTGGGAGATGCAAAATTCAGGAACAATAATTAATCTGAATTCAGTTTATTTTACTTCTTTGAACTCAGGTGTCGCAGTTGGTAGCAAAGGTACTATATTAAGAACAACAGACGGGGGTGTAAATTGGATAAGATTACCTTCCATTTCACTATATAATGATACTACTTATGAGCTGTATTCAGTGCGATTTTCCAGTGAAAATATCGGATATGCCGCCGGTGGTCGATGGCTAGTTAATCCCAATGCAATGATAATTAAAACGATTGATGGCGGAGGAAGCTGGAACATCATATACCAAAATGATAGTTACGAACCGCTCACTATTTGCTCATTGTTTCCAATAAATGATAATAGAGTTTGGGCTCTGGGGTATGGGTATCCAAACACTTATGGACCGAGGCTTATTTATACTAATGATGCAGGTGCGAATATCACTCTCATTGGCTGGCCACCATTTTGGTACTATCCTAATTCATTTGCTGACGGTATCTACTTTCCAAATATAAATACGGGGTATATGGCTGGGTATGACTCTATCGTTGTTACCACTGATGGAGGAATTAGCTGGCAGCAACAGTATGCCGGAGTTAGTGGTCACCTGGACGCAATCTTTTTTGTTAATGATTTTGTCGGTTACTCAGTTGGAGATGGAGGAATTATTATTAAGACAAATAATGGTGGAGGTATTCTTAGCATTGATGAACCAGTAAAGGGCGATAACATAGTCATTATTCCCAATCCTTCTGATGGAAGATTCGTACTAAAAGCTGTTGATAATGAAACATTTCTTAAGGACCTACAAATAACAGTTTTCAATTGTTTAGGAGAAAGTTTTATTCCTAAAACCCTTACAATTCAATCAGAAAATCAAATCATAGTTAATATGCCTGTTTTAAGGTCAGGAATATATTTAATGAAATTAGAGAGTTATTTTGCACATGCTGCTTCTAACATTCCATGCTTCAAAAAATTAATTATTTCAAAGGAGAACTGAAAATGAGAAAAAAGCTAATTAATCTTCTAATAAAAACTGTGTTTTTAATTGCATTACTACTTCAATCATTTACTATATACTTATCCGCTCAGCAGAGTTTGATAGATGTATCTGATGTAACTATTTTTAATTATGATGGAGTTTATTGTAATGAAATTGATATTACGGAGAACTCGATTGCGGTAAGCCCTACTAATTCGAACATTGTTTTAAATGTAAATAATCGCATCGGACCATTTGGATGTGGCCCGTCAGGATTAGCTGCATTTACTTCGACTGATGGTGGAAATACATGGGCTGGTAATCTAATGATCGGATCAGGAGTTGATCCATCTGCGGCAATAGATTTAGATGATAATTTATATATCTTAAGTCTTTACTCTGAAGGAATAAGCGCCCCGGCAATCTGGCATTTTAATGGTAGCGCTTGGGATAAGTATCAAATTGCAACGCAAGCCATTGACAAAACGGATTTATGTATTGATAATTATAGTGCCAATCAAAATAATATGTACGCAGGTTGGACTAATTCTGATGGCCAAATTGAAATTTATAAATCGACGACAACTGACTATAATACTACATGGTCTCCCTCTTCTAATAACCCTATTAGTACATTAGAAGTACCTATTGGATGGAATTTGGGAGTAAATCTAAGAACAGGTCCAAATGGTGATGTTTATGCCGTTTGGTCAATTAATGATAATATACAACCTGTCGGAAACCCGGAAACAGGAATTGGTTTTGGAAAATCGGTAGATGAGGGAAATACCTGGACTGTAACACGCATTCAGGATCTATATCACAATAATAATTTAGAAATTAGAGGTCTTAATGGATTAGGAGCAACCGTCGCTTTTGGATATAAAGAGACTGAACATGCCGTAAATACTTTTCCTGTCATGGCCGTTAATCAGCAGAACGGTGATATTTATGTTGTTTGGGCTAATTTTAACGAGCCACCACCCCTGGGAAATAACACAGGCAGTAATGGCAGTGATATTTATTTTATAAAGTCCACTGATGGTGGTAGTACTTGGAGTACCTCAGATTTAGATCCTCCTGTAAGAGTGAATGATGACGATCCGACTCTCGTTCATGATCAATGGAAGCCATGGATTGATTGCGACCCTGTAACGGGGACGATTGCGGTAATTTTCTATGATTGCAGAAATGATCCCAATAATCATAATGCTGATGTTTACGTAGCATTATCAAATGATGAAGGAGAAACATGGCAAAACTTTTTGATCAGCGATAATCAATATACTCCTAATGCCTACGCTCACGAATATATTGGGATAGTGGCAAATTATAATAAAATTTATCCTGTCTGGTCATCGGGAATTACAACTTATGATCAGTATAGTTATCCTTATTCTCTCCTTCAAAATACTCCAATCACTCAGCCAGTTATTCTTGAATGCACGCCTGATTTAGTTTATTGTAACACAGATGAGACTACAGTGATAACTCACAAAGCCTCAAATTCGATTGCCGCAGCCGGAAATGGTTGCACCTATACAGTAGAGAATAATGCTAATGTCATAATGCATGCGGGATTAGAAATTAACCTATTTGCAGGTGTAGATATTACAGGAGATTTTGATGCGTATATTGATCCTGACTGTTCTATTTTTTCTCCTCGGCTTTCAAGTACGGAAGAAAATAACAACCCATCTTCAATATTTCTTTATCCAAATCCAACAGATAATTTCTGTACAATAAAAATGAGTAACAATGATAGGTATCATTTGGAGATGACTGATATGTACGGAAAAATTATCCTTGCAATTTTATTCGAAGGAACTATTTATTTATTAAATGTTTCTAAATTAAGTTCGAGCTTTTATTTTATTCACGTGACTAATAATAATGGCCAATCCGTTGGATATGCTAAGCTAGTGGTTCAACGATATTAATATATGTTAAATATGCGGCTATCTATTGCGAAGCTTGGCGACATTGCGAAGCATAAGAAAAAAAATGCCTCAATCTGGCGCACGACTGAAGTCAAGCAAATGAGAAAGCCGACGAGCGCCGCGTCTTTTAATGTTTTCCGATTGATCGGAATCCTTGTTCGATATTCAAAGTCTTACTTCGCTTTCGATTGTTCGAGTATTCAAAATGAACATAGAACTACCGAATGCAGAATCCTGCATATTCGATTGCAAATTTTACGTGTTGCTTTTTGAGTATATTTGTTCAGCAAAAGCGAAACTACTGTAATGAATCTTACAATCACATCCTTTGCGTTAAAATAAAAGACTCACTATGACAACATCTAAACCGGGGAATCTATTGACATTGAGAAGTCTTTTTTTTGCAATTATCTTTTTCACGTTTTTCTTCCTTACAAAAGTTGCATCCTGCCAAACATACAATACTGTAGACTGGGGAACTTACTTTAACGATAACGCCCATTTTCCGGATTTTAATTATCAGCTTGATGATGATGTCAATGATATGGCTGTGACAAAAACAAGTCCTGAGTCCATTTATGTTATAGGCAAAACTTCTGCAGCCACATTGAGTTCTCTGCCGGTTTGTTCCGGTAATCAAACAATAGATCTCCATGATGTCAACGGGTTTCTCACTAAGTACAACTCCTGCGGCGAATTAGTATGGTCAACTTATATCGGCTCTAATGCATTTTGTGTAGCATTGGACATTGAAAACGGGAAGACGATTATTTATGTAGGCGGAAAGGCGAATTCAGGAAATTCTTTTAGCTGCGATGGCAGCGCTGCCCCGGTATTTCAGGATCAATCCGCCGATGCCACGAACGGGTTCATTGCAAAATATGAAGATAATGATACTTCTGTTTCGCTCCTTCGCTGGACCTATTTGAGTGGAACCGCTACAGACAGCGTACTTGGTACTGATGCCGTTTATTCCATTGCTGTTTATCAGCATCATCTTTTCTTTTGCGGAGAAACATTTTCCGGAAATATATATTTTGGAGCACAATATAAAGGAGATACAACCTATGCCGGCAAGGGTGATGCATATATAGCCGAATTTGACAGCCTGCTAAGCAACTTAATTTTCTTTACCTATATCGGAGGTTCCGATTGGGACAGGTGCCATGATATTAAAGTTTACCAATCAGGAAGCAGTCCTATAAATATTTTTGCAGGCGGCTCAACATTAAGTGGTGACGGAATTGCAAAAGCCCCCGGTTTCGATCTTACCTATAACGGTGACAACGATACCTACGTAACCAAATGGAAAGGCAGCAGTGTTAATGGCCCATTTACAAAGGCCTGGAGCACTTATGTCGGCGGTTCAGGAATGGAGCACGGCCGAAGATTGGCAGTGGATGATAAAGGAAATGTCTTCTTTACCGGGTGGACAGAAAGCACTGATTTCCCGGTCACGTCACTTGCTTATGATACTGCAGGTTCAGGAAACAACAGCTTCCTGGATGCCTTTGTCATTAAAATAAGCAACAAAGGAGTGAAACAGTGGTGTACATATTTCGGAGGGAATTCAAAGGAAGAAGTGGGAAGGAGTCTATTGGTATTTAAGAAGAATGGGACGCAATATGTAGTTTTCGCAGGATTGACTAAATCAGTAAGCAGTAATTTTCCTTTAGTTAACCCGCTTCAAAACCTTTTGAATGGAAATGATAGTCAGCAATATTATGATGAATTCATAGCAATATTAACGGATGTAACTTCTACTCAGCAACAACTTGTTTTCTCTACTTATTTAGGCGGGTCTAACGAAGAGCATATTGGGGTGGGACAATATCATCCTATCATTGCCTTTGGACCTCACAAGGAGATCTATATCACTTCGCCTTCAAAAAGTGCCGACATTCAGCAAGTAGTAGGCAACGAATTCCAGGATATTGTTCACGGCTATAATGGTGGCGGACCCGATGTTTTCACTGCCAAACTGATTAATATTGATAATCTCAACCAATCCAACTGTCCGATACTAAAATTTTCGAACCCAACCAATGATGAATTTAATCAGCTTCACATTTTCCCCAATCCTTTTCAGCAAATATTTACTGCTGAAATAAATTCTGAATCTGATGGAAAAAGTTTAATCGAGGTAACTGACGCTTATGGAAAGTTAATATTGAAGGAAGAAATTCTGATCAGAAGTGGCGTTAATCAAATTCCTGTGGATTTGAAAAATTCATCTTGCGGTATTTATTTTATAAGAATTACCGACAAGGATAAGGTAATTTTTACCGGCGCACTAAAACAATAATATTCTGAATGGAATTCTTTAAATATCAAGAATCAAAATTCAAAGTTCAAGAAAGATTCAAAGTTCAAGGTTCCGAGTTTGTGTTTTGTGCTTAGCTCGCAGAGTTCCTTAGACATCCTTCGGGAAATTTTTACTCTTGTCCGCTGGACTTTGTGAGGAGTTTGAGATTTGAAATTTGAAAAACATATCATGATTTTAAGAGTCAAACACTATATAAAGCCATGAAAAACAGAATACGTTTTATTATTTGCTGCGTACTATTATTTTTAGCAACTTCAGCCATGGCGCAGTTCCAATATATCTCGCCCTTGCCCGGCAGTAAAATCCATCACAAGGAAACCAACATCATTCTAAAAAACGGGAGCTTTATAAAACCCGCGTCATTAAGAAGCGACCTGGTTTCTATAACCGGAACAAAAAGCGGCGGCCACCATGCACGCATCGTTTTATCCGATGATAAAAAGACGATTGTGATCTATCCGGAACCAATTTTTCAGGACGGAGAAACTGTTGTTGTCACTGTTCGGGATGGCTTTGAGAAAACCGATGGCACGGTGATTCGCGGTACTGCTTTCCAATTTGAAACACATCCTGAGTGGATTTTCCGTCATGATGGTGGCACTAAAAAAACCATGGCGAATTTATCCGGATTTTACGGAGACAATACAAGTGAAACCAACAGTGATGTCCGGGGCGGTGGCTGTGCGTTAATTCCGTACCAGGTTATATCCAATAACAGCGCTTACAAAGCGGATGTCTTTTACTATAATTTTCGAAACACGAATCCAAAATGCTGGGCGCGAACCATCATTTCAAATGAAGGAGATTCTCTCTATGCCGGGTTCGATGACGAGAAAGGCGTGGATTTCAGGATCAACCATAATGGCTATCTTACCTATAACAATGCATCTACCCTCGAATGGTACATGGAAGATTCAAGCTATAGCCTGGTAAAGATCTTTCAAATGGGCAATGGATATAAAGCCGATGAGCATGACTTTCAGATTTTCTCCGATGGATATTGCTTTATGCTCGGGTTGGACACTGTGCCGGACCAGGACCTTACCATTATCGGAGGCCATGACTCTGTAAATGTGATTGGATGCATAATACAGGAATTGGACCCGAGCGGGAATGTGATTTTTGAATGGAATAGTTTTGATCATTTTCTATATACCGATGCCATATTCTGGATACAGGCATCGGCGCAATATGTAGCGTCCCATGATTACTGGGATTGGGTTCATACGAATTCGATAGAGCTGGATGCAGACACCACGATCATAGTTTCCTCACGCCATTTAAGTGAAGTCACAAAAATCAGTTTGAATACCGGAAATATTCTCTGGCGCTGGGGCGGATATAACAATGAGTTTACCTTCTTCAACGATGACTCCGATTTATATACATTTTCCAATCACACTGACACTTTCTATTTCAGCGGTCAGCACGACGTTCGCCGCCTTCCGAACGGACACATCACCATGTTTAATAATGACAATAATCTTGGCTTGTTCCTGAGTCTTACTCCCGTAAGGTCTGATGCAAAAGAATACGTGCTTGATGAAGTAAACAAAACAGCCACTCTTGTTTGGCACTATTACCATCCATTAATAAATGGCTCGCTTCTGCTCCAATCTTCCGGTATGGGAAGTGTGCAGCGACTCGCGAATGGAAATACATTTATTAATTGGGGATACCTACAGGTCGCTGACAACTCCATGTATCCTGCCATGACTGAAGTTGATTCCGTCGGAAATATTGTCTGGGAATTTCGATGGACGCCAAGCCCTATCAACATAGCCACCTATCGCGGTCATAAATACATTTGGGAACGCTGCAACCTTCTCATTGATTCAACGCTGGTGTCTGACAGCATCACAACTCATTCAGCGGATTTAAGCTGGGGAGACAATTCAAAATTCTCCGGCTTTATTCTTCAATACAAACTGTGCAGTGATACTATATGGATTTCTGTGCCGGTAGATACGAACTATTTTAAGCTCGAGGGTTTGCAAATGGATAGTTGCTATGAGTGGAGGTTGCAAAGTATTTGTTCTGTTTACAATGATACCTCGCCTTACACTTCCATTCATCACTTCACTACTCAAAATGCGACAAGCACAGTATCGCCGGGCAGTTCCGTTTCATTCTTTCGGGTATATCCGAATCCAACCCCGGGTGAAGCGGAAATAAAGTTCACCCTGTCAGGCAACCAAAATATCGAATTGATTCTATACAATATTTTAGGTGTAGCCGTGAAGCATGAAGTGATTGCTGCCCATTCCGGAATGAATAAGGTGAGAATAGATTTGGAAACAATGTCTCCAGGCATTTATACTATCGAATTGAAAACTGCAACTTATTCATTGCGCCGGCAATTAGTGCGGCGTTGATTACTTCGAGAGGCTAATGACACGCCCTCCCACGCCCCCGACCCCAATGTCATTAAGTTAAGGCTTTTTCAAATCCTGAAAGGATTCAACGTTTATAGAAAAAGACAAGCTATAGATGAAATGATGCCGAAGGCATCACACATTTATTGTCACTGGTTCCGAAAGGTTCGATGCCTCCGGCATCGTGCGCATTTTGTTCTTGCTTACTATAAACGTGGAATGCCTTCGGCATTAAAATATTCAGCATGAAATTTCTTAACTTAATGACATTGCCCCCGACCCCTAAAGGGGAGTCCCTCCGCATCCACGAGTGCGAGAGCGGTTCTCCTTCAGGAGTTAGAGGTGCAGCGAGGATGAATGTCACAGCCAAAGAACTCGATTTAAAATAGTTTGCGATGGTAATGATACCTCACTTTCACTCTAATCAGTCATTCAGTCCTGATGCATCGGGATTACAATTTAGGCAAAGATCTAGAGGATAATGACACGCCCTCCCACGCCCCGACCCCTAAAGGGGAGTCCCTCCGCATCCACGAGTGCGAGAGCGGTTCTCCTTCAGGAGTTAGAGGTGCAGCGAGGATGAATGTCATAGCCAAAGAACTCGATTTAAAATAGTTTGCGCTGCTAATGATACCTCACTTTCACTCCTAATCAGTCATCAGTCCCGATGCATCGGGATTACAATTTAGG
>Ga0134121_10001940_pt1 | contig 18552 bp, 14 predicted proteins | sample KB301_FD_96463 | JGI IMG/M metagenome (GOLD analysis project Ga0134121, IMG submission 96463) | Terrestrial soil microbial communities without Nitrogen fertilizer from Kellogg Biological Station, Michigan, USA - KB3-0-1 | ecosystem: Environmental > Terrestrial > Soil > Unclassified ... | reverse complement strand
TGCCGTCCGGCGAGAGGCTGGGCGCGAAGCTGGAGCTGACTTTCGCCATCCGCTCCACGGCGGCGGTCAAAGCGTCCGTGGAGACGGCGGCGGGCGGCTTCGCCGCGAGGGCGAAGCCGGCCAAAGCCAACAGGGTCAGGAAAACAGGCAGCGTGCGGCGATTCATGAATCCTCCTCCGATCTTCGAGCCGGCCTAGTCTACCCGGATCGGAGGACAGGAGGGAGCCGCTCGCTTCAGCCTTGCTGCTCCAGGAAAGTCCCGCGGCGCAGTTGGGTGAGCGCCTCTTGGAGCTGGGCCTGAGTGTTCATGACGATCGGCCCGTGCCAGGCCACCGGCTCTTCCAGGGGCTTTCCCGAGGCCAGGAGGAAACGGATGCCTTTTTCTCCGGCCCGCACGACCACCTCGTCGCCACGGTCGAAGACCACCAGGGAACGGTTGCCGGCGGTCTCCCAGGTCGCGGGCCCATCGCCGTCGATCGGTTCGGTGAGCACCGCGCGCGGCGCCGAGGCGTTGGCGAAGTGACCTGAGCCCTCGAAGACGTAGGCGAAGGCGTGGCGCGAGGTCTCGACCGGCAGCGTCTTGCGCTGGCCCGGCGGCACCCAGACGTCTATATAGCTCGGATCGGCGGCGATGCCGTCCACCGGCCCGGTCTTGCCCCAGAAGGTGCCGCAGAGGATGCGCGCCCGGGTGCCGTCGTCGTCGGTCACCTCCGGAATCTCCGCGGACTTGACGTCCTGATAGCGCGGCGCGGTCATCTTGAGCGACGCCGGGAGATTGGCCCAGAGCTGAAAGCCGTGCATGCGGCCGGCCTCGTCGCCCTTCGGCATCTCCTGATGGATGATGCCGCGGCCGGCGGTCATCCACTGCAGGTCCCCGGCGCCGAGCGCGCCCTGATTGCCGAGGCTGTCGTTGTGGCTCACGGTGCCTGAGAGAACATAGGTGATCGTCTCGATGCCGCGATGCGGATGCCAGGGAAAGCCGGCCAGATAGTCCTGCGGCCGGTCGTTGCGGAAATCGTCGAACAACAGGAAGGGATCGAAATCTTCGGTCTGGCCGAATCCGAAAGCCCGGCGTAGATGAACGCCGGCGCCCTCGAGGGTCGGAGTGGCCTGCGAGATTTGCTTGATGGAACGGATGGACATGGAAGCCTCCTCGCTTTGTGGGATGCTGCCTGGCCTACAACTTACGCCGAAAGGCGGAAATTCCCTGACGCGTCAACCCGCCGCCGCGACCGCCTTCCGGATGATCGCCTGCGCCTCTTCCTGAATGTGGCGCAGGTGATCGCCGCCGGTAAAGCTCTCGGCGTACAGCTTGTAGACCTCCTCGGTTCCGGAGGGGCGCGCGGCGAACCAGCCGTTCTCCAGGATCACTTTCAGCCCGCCGATGGCGGCACCGTTCCCCGGAGCGTGGGTCAACAGGCCGGTGATCTTGTCGCCCGCGATCGTGGGGACGGTGATCTGTTGCGGGGAGAGCTTCAGCAGCGCGGCTTTTTCGGCCGCCGTCGCGGGGGCGTCGATGCGCTCATAGGCGAAGTCGCCGAATTCCCGGGTGAGATCGTCGTAGAGCTCGCCGGGATCGCGGCCGGTCACCGCCGTCATCTCCGCGGCGAGCAAGCCGAGGATGATGCCGTCCTTGTCCGTCGTCCAGACGGTGCCGTCGCGCCGCAGGAACGAGGCGCCCGCGCTCTCCTCGCCGCCGAACGCGAGGCTGCCGCCGGCGAGACCTTCAACGAACCACTTGAATCCCACCGGCACCTCGACGAGCGGCCGCCCCAGCCGGACAGCGACCCGGTCGATCAGGCTGGTGCTCACGATCGTCTTGCCGACCCCCGCCTGGGCCGGCCACCGAGGGCGGTTGGCGAAAAGGTAATGGATGGCGACCGTCAGATAGTGATTGGGATTCAGCAGGCCGGCCTTGCGGGTCACGATCCCGTGACGGTCGTGATCGGTGTCGCAGGCCCAGGCGACGTCGAAGCGGTCCTTGACGTCGAGGAAACCCTGCATGGCGTAGGGTGAGGAGCAATCCATGCGGATCTTGCCGTCCCAATCGACCGTCATGAACCGAAAGGTGGGATCGATCGCCTCGCTGACGACGGTGAGCGGAATTCCGTAGCGCTCCGCGATCCGTCCCCAGTAATACGTGCCCGCGCCCCCGAGGGGATCGACACCGAGCCTGAGACGGCTGTTTCGCAACACGTCCATGTCCACGACATTGCCCAGATCCGCGATATAGGAGCCCATGAAATCGTGGCGGTGCGTGGTGGCGGCAGAGAGCGCGCGGTCGAGGGAGATGCGTTTCACCGCGCGCGGATCGCCGGCCAGGATCTCGTTCGCGCGATCCTGAATCCAGCCGGTGACGTGGGTGTCGGCAGGGCCGCCGTGGGGCGGGTTGTATTTGAAACCGCCGTCGCGCGGCGGGTTGTGAGAAGGCGTGACGACGATGCCGTCGGCAAGGTTCGAGGCGCGCCCGCGGTTGTAGGTAAGAATCGCATGCGAGATGACGGGCGTCGGTGTATAGCCGTCGCGATCGGCGCGGCCGGTGCGGTCGTCGATCATGACGTCCACCCCGTTCGCCGCCAGCACCTCGACGGCGCTCGCCCAGGCGCCGCAGGAGAGCGCATGCGTGTCGGCTCCCAGGAAAAGCGGCCCCACGATCTTCTGCTGGAGCCGGTACTCACAGATCGCCTGCGTGATGGCGAGAATGTGGTTCTCGTTGAAGCTGGCGTCGAACGCGGAGCCCCGGTGTCCCGAGGTGCCGAAGGTGACGCGCTGTCCAGGCACCGACGCGTCGGGCCGTAGTGTGTAAAAGGCCGTCATCAGCCGCGGCACGTCCACCAGCATGGAAGGCTCGGCGGGTTTTCCTGCCCGTGGATCAACGCTCATAGGTGCATCTCCCGACTTGTCGGTCTTCCATGGATCGCTGTTAGAATAGGTGGGCTGCTCAATTCTGGAAGGAGTCTCGCGTGCACCAGCGCTTCGTTCTCTCACTCGCTCCCATCGTCTTCTTCCTGGCCTCCTCGGCTCCCCTGGCCGCGGGTCCCGTGGCCGTCCACTCGTTCGACGCCGCGACGGCGAGACCCGCCGAGGTGGCGAGCAAGGCTCGCGCCAGCTCGCCGGGCGCACTGTTCCGCATCGCCGGAGTGCGGGGCGCCGAAGGCGAGCCCCTGACCCTCGACCTCGAGACGGCGCCGCTCTTCACCCCCAGCTTCCACCTCTACATCAACGGCGAAGATCGCGGCAAAGACGCCGTGGCCCGGCTGACCGTGCTGCGGGGCACCGTCGAAGAGTGGCCGCGCTCTTCCGTGTCATTGACCGTCAACAGCGTGACCGGAGACTGGAACGGCTATCTTGCCGCCGGCGACCGATTGTACGAGGTCACCCTGGCGGCGGGCGCTGCTCTCGATTCGATCGACAAATCCCTCGTGGTGCGCAAGGCGGCCACCGAGCCCGTGGCGAAGAGCGGCGGCCTGTCCGACGTTCTCGAGCCTCCCGCCGGCCGCGTCCCGAAGGCCGGGGGAATCCAGAGCAAGACCGTGACCCCTCCGGGCGCCGACTATCAGGCGGTGATCGCCATCGACTCCGACTACGAGTTTACCCACGTGCTTTTCTTCGACGACACCGACAAAGCGACGGAGTACGTCACCACGGTCCTCGGCGGCGTCTCGGAGCTGTACTTCCGGCAGCTCGGGGTCTCGCTGACGGTCTCGAGCATCTCCCTGTACACGACGCCCGACGATCCCTGGAACGCACCCAATCCCCACAGCGGCGCGACGGCGGACGTGCTCTGCGAGTTCGGCAGTTTCTGGCAGAGCTTCCGGCCGGTCAAAGACTACCCGCGCAACGCGGCGGTGTTCTTTACCGGCAAGCACTCCGACGACATCGGCGGCCAGGCCTGGCTCTCCAGCCTCTGCAGCTTCACCTCGAGGCCCTCGGCTTGCCCGTATGGCGGCTATGGCATCGTGGTGGGGTCGAGGCGGGTAGGGGCCGACACGTACCTCACCGCCCACGAGCTCGGTCACGTTTTTGGATCGAGCCATACCCACTGTTACAACCCTCCGATCGATGAGTGCCACCGTGGCGAGAACCATTGCTACGACGGCCAGGTGTCGACCCCCGTGGATGGCGGCTCGGTCATGAGCTACTGCAACCCCTTCAGTCTTTCCATGGGAGAGGAGGGAAAGTACGGGCTCGACAGCCAGCGCGTGGAGCAGGTCATCCGCGGCTTCGTCGATACGGTCGGCTCGACCTGCCTCACGCGCACCAGCGACCCCTTCGCGCTCGCCGCGGAACCTGCCGCCGGCAAGGCCGCGCTCTCCTGGATCGATCCCTTCTCCACGGAATCCAACTGGCTCGTCGAGCAGCTCCAGCCCAACGGCAAGTTCAAGCAGGTGAAGTCGCTGCCGGCCAACGCGACCGGCGTCACCATCGCCGGGCTCAAGCACGCCAAAACCTATTCATTCCGGGTGCGCGCGAAGATCAAGAAAGACTTCAGCGTCTACTCGGACGTCGTGCAGGTTCTGATCCCCTGAAGCCGGAAGGCCCGATCACTCGTGGCGCAGGGCCACGATGGGATCGACCCGGGTGGCGCGGCGGGTCGGCTCGGAGGCGGCCAGCAGCGCGACGAGCATGAGGACCACCGGCACGACGAAGTAACTGACCGGGTCCATCGGCGAGATCCCGTAGAGCTGCGCCTTGAGCAGCCGGGTGAGGGCGAGGGCGGCGAGAATGCCGGTGAAGAGGCCCGTGCCGGCGAGCGCGAGGCCCTGCCGGATCACCATGTTGCGCACCCTGGACGCCGAGGCGCCGAGGGCCATGCGGACGCCGATCTCGTGCGTGTGCAGGGACACGGTGTAAGAGAGCGTCGCGTAGAGCCCGACGGCCGCGAGCACCAGGGCCAGCACGGCGAAGGCCCCGAAGAGCACGGTGAAGAAACGGTCCTGCCACGCCAGGCACCGCGCATGCGCGCCGTGCCCTATCTCCTTCCTGGTCGTCACCTTCATCGGCTTGGCCCTGGGACATAGCTGCTGACGTAAAAACGGCGAGCGTTTCCTTCTGGGGCATAGATCTCCCGCCCGGGCTCGGGTCGGCCGGCCCCGCGCGAGGCCGCAGACACCACTGCATTCACAGTGGAGGAATGGGGCATCGCTTTGTATCCCATATGCCTTCCTTTCCTCCTAGGCATTCCCCCAGGCAGTCGTCGCAAGGGACGAAGCCCTTCTTCCTGCGACCGACGCACTGCACGTACAGAATCTGGCAGATCTCATAATTGCCCCCCTCCGTCGTGATCGCGTCATCAATGCTCTGCACCAGCGACCTGATATCATCCTGGATCTCATCCAAGTCTGCCACCGGTTTCGTGGTGAGCAAGATCACCACGGAGGCGATGAGCGCCAGAGGCCAAGTGACGACCTCTTCTGGCATCGGGATGGCGAGACCGGCGCTGAGGAGTCCTCCCATGCTGGAGAAGGAACGTTCGCGAACGCCACCCTGGTTGAGCCGATCCACAAGGTGAGCGATGCGCCGCACGATCTCCTGCCCTTGCGCCTGAAGCTTGTCTTTATCGCTCTGCGGCAGAGCCGACTGTTGTAAAATTTTTTGGATTTGTGAGAGCTTTGCCGAGGCGCGGTCGAGCGACTGCTGAGCCTCTTGTCTCAACCCCTGCTCTCCCTTCTGCTGCAGCAGTTGCTCCTTCAGAAGCTTGGGAGAGGGCACGTAGTTACCTGGAGTGACCTTGCCCGTCTCACTGATGGTTGGTTTCTGAGTCAGCGATTGGGTGTACATCACTCGGCCTGCCGGAGTGCTCAGGTCGAAATAGAAGGCTCCGTGTTGTCCAAGGACGAAGGTCTCTTGGCCGGGATTTTTCTCCGCTGCTGGGTGAGCTGCGGTCTGGTTGATCTTGCTGAGATAACTGATGCGTTCATTTGATACCCATCCAGTCTCGAAGGCTCGATCGCCCTCCTGCACCCACACTTTGAGCCATCCAGAGAGTGGGTTAGCGGGACCTTCGTTCACGCGCGCCGATACCCAAACCCGAGTGCCCTTTTTCAGGCTGCCCTTGGAGCTCGTGCGGGTCGGGGATTCATAGAAGCCGGAACTCGGATCCGCGTCGGTGATCCTCCCGAGCCAAGGGAAATTCGCCTTCTCCTCGCCCAACCCCGGCGCGGGCGCGGGCTTGCGCTGGACGATCGGCGTTCTCAAGTGAGCTTGCTGCTGAACCACATGAGTCAACTCATGGGCTAGGAGCTTCATCCCCGCGGACGTCGCCGGCGCATAACGTCCCGCGTCGAAGGCCACATTGTGACCAACGCTATAGGCCAGCGCGCCGAGGCTTTGGGCAGATTTCGCAGCGCGGACATCCGCATGTACCCTGACGCGGCTGAAATCATGGCCGAAAAGCGGCTCGAAAACGGCACGAGCTGCCGTGTCCAGAGGCTCGCTGGGCGAGCTCAGAACCTCGCGCACCAGCGGTGGCAGCGCAACGCCATCGACAGGTTTGAGGGGAAGGCGCTCCCGGTTCTCTTGACGGGCCCGGCATCTCGGGCATACCCCGGTCGTGCCATCTGCTCCGCAAGCGCATTGGACCCGGCTTGCGGCAGCTTCAGGCAAAGCGAGCCGCTCCGTCTGTTCAGCTTCCTGCTCTTGCTCGTCCCATGAGCGACTAGCTTGTCGGATCTGGAGCGGGTGAGCTGGTTCCAGACTCGCAGCCGCCGAAGTCCGGTCACCGGTGTCGTGGCTCAAGGATCTTGCGCCAGCGAGCGGCAACCGGGCCCCAGCAACAGCAGGCTGAGCCAAGTACTGTGCGCGAAGGGAGACAGCCGGCGGCCGTTGTCGAAGTAGCTGGCGCATAGCGCGGACGATCCTCCACTTGACTAACAATGGAACTAGGCGCGCGTTCTGTCAAGCCCTGCAAGAGCCGCTGAGGCCGGGGAGAACCGTTGTGGGCGATCCGTCTTCATTGAGCGAGCTCACCAGCACCACCGGGGTGCCGAAGTAAAAGGATCGTGGGATCGATCAGTTTGTGCATCGCCTCTCCTTGATTCGAGGCCGTGGATTCGATAAGAAGGATGATAGGGAGCGGCGTCAGCCGGAGATATCCGGTTCTTGCGGCAAAACTCGACGCCGCGGCCCATGGTAACTTTCGAGTCTCTACGAGGGAGGAACGGCTTGGCCGGCGAAGCTCTGACAACCCGCGCCCTCAACCGGGCCCTGCTGGCGCGCCAGGGATTGCTCGCGAAGCTGGAGATGCCGCTCGTCGAGGCCGTCGAGGCGATCGGGGCGCTCCAGGCGCAGTCGTGGCCGGCGCTTCCCGTCGCGCTCTGGTCGAGGGTCCGGGATTTCCAGGCCGTGGATCTCTATCGCGCGCTGGAGCGGCGGGAGCTCGTCGTGGGAACGCTGCTGCGCCGCACGCTGCACCTGGTCAGCGCCCGCGAGCATCCGGGGTACGCGCAGGCCGTGGAGGCTTCCGGGGTCAACCATTGGCAGCGGACCTCGAAGGAGCCCCTCGCCCAGAGGGAAGCGTTGCGCTCGGAGCTTCGGGAGTACGCGGCGATTCCCCGCGGCGCCGAGGAGATCCCCGCCTTCCTGGAGGCGTGGATGGCGAGACATCCCGGTGCCATCGACGAGAAGGAGGCGGCCCTCCAGCGGGAGCACAAGTGGCGGCCTATCCGCTCGACGAGCGACTTCGTCCGGGTTCCCGCCGATGGAACCTGGGGGGAGCGCGTGCCGGCCGCCTTCCTCGCCTCCCCGGCAGGATCGCCGGTCTCTCCCAACGAGGCTCTGGACGCCGCCATCCGCTGCCACCTGCGGGCCTTCGGACCGGCGGGCGCCGACGACGTGGCGGACTGGATCGGGTGGAAGACGCCTCCCGTGCGGGCGGCGCTCGAACGCCTCGCTCCCGGTCTCGCCCGTTTCGCCGACGAAGCCGGCCGTGCGCTCTACGACCTGCCCAGCGCTCCCCGGCCGGCGCCGGAGATCCCGGCGCCCGTCCGCTTTCTGCCCGAGTTCGACAGCGTCCAGCTCGCCTACGCCGCCAAACGCCGGCAGCGCATCCTGCCCGACGCGCACCGGGAGAAGGTCTACGTGCGAGCCAACCTCCGGATCCTGCCGACGTTCCTGGTCGACGGCATGATGGCCGGCACCTGGTCGGCCGGGGAGCGGAAGCGCGAGGCGACGCTGACGCTGCAACCGTTCGAGAGGCTTTCGCGCCCGGCCCTCGCGGCCGTGACCGAGGAAGGCGAGCGCCTGCTCCGCTTCTGCCAGCCGGCGGCGAAAGCCGCCCACGTGGCGATCGCCGATTGAAGGGTTACTGTTCTTCCAGGTGCTGCTTCGCCTGCTCGGCCGCAGGGCCGTGGGGCGCCAGCTCGAGAACCATGCGATAGGCCGCGATCGCCTTATCGCGCTCGCCGCCGAGACGCCGGGCGTCCCCCAGGTTGAGATAGGCGATGGCGCGCGACGGGTCCATGCGCAGCGTGTTCTCGAACCAGCGCGCCGCCTCGCGGTACCTCCCCTGCTTGAAGTAGACGAAGCCCAGGTTGTTGGCGGCCAGGGCGAAGTCGGGACGGAGCTTGAGGGCCTCGGTGAACTGATCCTCGGCGGCGGCGTACTGCTTTTCCTTGTAAAGCTGGAGACCGCGGTCGTTGGCCCGCTGGGCGAGCTGGCGGTCCGAGGTGGAGACCGGTGCCGGGGGAGCGATCCGCTGCTCCTGGCCCTGCAGGTCGGGAATGGTCACCGCCGCCAGAGGCCCTGCCGGATTCGCCTCCAGCTTACCGTTGAGGGCGATGGCCTCGGGCGAGAGCTGGGCCGTCTGGGCGCTCAGGAACTCGTTCTCCCCGGGCAGCACGAAGACGAACTCGCCGCCCTCCGAGCCGGGCAGGCTGCCGAAGGCCGGTGTCTGATGAGTCACGCCGGCCACCGCGGGCGCGACGTAGGCGGCGAGCTCAGTGGCGGTGATGAAGCCGTCGCCGTTGAGGTCGGCCTTGCCCGCCAAGCCCTGCAAGAGGGTCCAGGTGAAGACGGAGTGGCCGTTCGGTCCGCCGTCGGCCACCATCTGATCGGCGCCGCCGGCGGTGAGCATCTGGCGGCCGATACGCCGCGCGTTCTCGCTCAGGAACTGGCCGGAGCGCTCCCCTCGCGTCAGACCGAGACCGCTGTAGCAGGCGTCCATGACGAACAGGACGTGCTTGGCCTCCAGGCTCTCGGCAAGATTCTGGATCTCGGTCATGGGCACCGCGTCGGAGGCGACGTGCTGGGGATCGGAGTCCGCGGGGATGACATACCCCAGGTTGCGTCCCGAGGTGAGCTGGCGGGTCGCACCGTGGCCGGCGAAGAACACGAAGACCCGGTCGTCGCGTTTCAGGACGCCGTTTCCCAGTCTGTCCTCGAAGAGCGAGAGGATGGCGGCGCGGGTGGCGGCGGCGTTTTCCAGCGTGAAGACGCGCTGCGGGGCGAAGCCGAACTTCTCCACCAGGAGCTTCGACACCGCCTCCGCGTCCCGCACCGCGTAGTGCAGCTTCGGCCACTTCGCGTAGTCGTCGATGCCGACGACGATGGCCCAGCTCTCGCCGTAGCCGGTGGTGAGGCGCGCCTCGCTCACCGGCGGTGCCGCTTTCGCGACCTCGAAAGCCTGCCCGTCCCAGGCGGCGAACCGGTAGTCGTCGGCCAGCAGGCGATCGAGGATCAGCGGCAAGGCTTTCACCGCCCGCTCGTGGATGTCGTGAAAGAGGATGATGCCCCGCCCCTGCTGATCCACGAGGCGCAGCACGCGGTCGGCGATCGAGCTCGGCACCGGGTCCGCCCAATCCAGGGAATCGATGTTCCACAGCACCGACCGGAGCCGCAGCTCGTTCAGGATCTGCAACCCTTCCGGATTGCGCGCGCCGTAGGGAAAGCGGAACAGGGCCGAGCGGCCGGGGGCCACCGCTTTCAGCAAGGTGTCCGTCCGGACGATCTCGGCGCGCAGCGGTTCCCCCGTCAGCTTGGAAAGCTGGCTGTGGGAGTAGCTGTGATTGGCCAGCACGAACCCCTCTTTGAGCAGACGGCGGCTCGTCTCCGCCTGGGGGCCGAGGTGGGTGACGCCGCTGGCGTCGACCGTTCCCAGGTTGCGGCCGACCTCGAAGAACACGGCCGGCACGCCGTACTGCTGGAGGATGGCGGCGATCTCCTCGGAGTAGACCCTGTGCGGGCCGTCGTCGAAGGTCAGGGCGACGGTTTTCGGAGGCAGGCGGAGGCCGAAGATCTCCTTCTCCTCTCCCGCTGGTGGCGCCGGCCGCCCCTCCCGCCGGGGCGAGGGGAGCACGATGCCGTGATCCTTGAGCAGCCTCTCACGGGAGTAGAGGGTCTTCAGGTGGGCCACATAGTCGCTCCAGCGCTCGCGCTTCTGGGGGATGGCGCGCGGAGCGAAACGCCCGAAGATGGGCCCGACCTCCTTCTCGTAACGCCGCTCGATCTCGGTCAGGGCCGCCAGGTCCTCCCCGAGACGCAGGTGCAACCGGATCGCCGGCAACGTCGTGTCGGTCGCGACCGCGCCTTCCAGGCCGCGGAGGATCTCCCGGAACGCCAAACGGTCGGCGTCGAACAGGCCTTCCCCGGATTCCACCCAGTCGAGAACGGTCCCCAGGGCCTCGAACCGCTTGGGGTCCTGCGAGCGCGCCAGATCCTCCAGGGACTTCTCGAGAGCGGCGCTACGCTCCAGATTGTCGTGAAAAATCTCGTGGCCCACCCGGTCGGCGGCCTCGCGCTCCGGCGCGGAGAGGCTCGGCTCGTCCGCGAAGAGCACGATGAGCTGCCGGTAGGCGGCCAGCGTTTCTCCCAGCGCCGCCAGATAGGGCTCCGGATCGGTGAGGGCCGGCGGCTTCCTGGCAGCTCCGGCTGGCGCGGCGAACGCCAACGGGCCGGCCGCCGGCCGCTGGAAACGGGAGACCAGGAGCACGGTCCCCAGAGCCAGGGCCGCCAGAACCACACCGATCTTCCAGGCCTGCCCGCGGAACATTCTCGTCTCCCTCGTTCTGCAACCATCTTATGGCAGCGCGCGGCAAGAGGGAGGCAAAAAACAAGAGCCCCCGCCAAGGCGGGGGCTCCGGAAACATTCGGCTTGTAGTAGAGCGCTGAGCTTTACCGGGTCTTGACGCAGGCGCGGGCCGCGTTCGACCACTCGTACTGGTAGCCAAAGCCGCCAGTGCCGATGAACGGCGAGGGCGACCAGGCGCACTTGTCGTCGGCCTCGGCGCCGGTGCGGTCCCACCAGCCGGTCCCCGTCGGGTCGGTCACGGCCTCGCGGGTCTCATGGCAGACGAAGTGCTCCTGGTTCTGCGCCGCGGTCCAGCCGGCGACGGAGCAGCCGCTGCAACTCGGATAGGGCTGAATGGAATACTTGATGGCCGAGGTGCCACTGCCGATCCAGCTATGGTAGGCGCAGTAGGCCAGGCCCGGACCGCCGCAGGACGTGCTCGAACCGTCCGAAGAGTACGAGGTGCTGGGCAGGACGACCTCGTAGATCGTGCTGGTGTTGTTGCCGCCGTGGCTCGACAGATAGGACTGGACCTTGGACTGGACGGTGGCGTCGGTGACGTTGGTGGGCGGCGTCGAGGTGTCGAACAGGTCGGCGGTGCCCGAGCCGAGGTTGGCCAGCGCAATGGTGCCGTTGCTGCCAGTGTACTGGGTGATGGTGTTGTACTCACCGGTGGTGCCGAACTGGTTGCGGAAAGCCTGCAATGCCGCGGCATACGCGAAGTCGGGAGAGGCGGCGTTGCTGAAGTTCGGGCCCCAGAAAATGAAGACGACCTTGGCTGAGGGGATGATCGGTCCGCCGTGGTTCACAACGTTCTGAGCCTTGGCCACGATGGCATTCTTGGTCGGCATGTGGACGATGCGCTGACCGGCGTTGGCGACACCCGCCGCGACTATTGCAAACGATAGCGCCACAACTACTTTCAAACCCAGACTCCTCATTTCTTCCAACCTCCATGTCGAGCTACTTCCCAAAAGCCGCCCACGGATCAGATCTCGCACGAGAGCTGCAATCCTGGAACAGCCGTATCGAACAGGCGAAAGGTCGCCGTCGAATACACAAGGAAAGCCATGGCGCGCACGAAAGCCAGGAAAAAGATGCCTGTACAGAGCGAGCGCCGGGTAGACTCCAATAGGTAAGGTGCGCGAAGTCACCCAAAGCGAGCCGTTCCCGTGAAGATTCTTTCGGAGGACGGTCAACCCAGGTTGTGGAAGACCTTCTGCACGTCGTCGTCCTGCTCCAGCCGGTCGACGAGGGCGAGCACCTCGGCGGCCTGGTTCTCGGGCAGTTCGGTCGGCCCTGTGGGAATGTACTCCGACTCGGCGGAGAGTGGCGTAATGCCCCGGTCCTCCAGAGCCTTCTGCAGGTTGCCGAAGTCGTTGAAGGCGCAGCGGATGACGAGCTGGGGCTCGCCCTTCTCGCCCGTGCTCTCGCCGATCTCCTCGAGGCCGAAGTCGATCAGCTCCAGCTCCAGCTCGTCCGCGTCGAGCTTCGCCGGGTTCAGACGAAAAACGCCCATGCGCTTGAACAGGAAGCCGACGCTGCCGGGGCTTGCGAGATTGCCGCCGCCCTTGTTGAAGTGGGTCCGCAGGTTGGAGACCGTGCGCGTCGGGTTGTCCGTCGCGGTCTCCACGATGACGGCGATGCCGTGCGGGGCATAGCCCTCGTAGAGGATCTCTTCGTAGTTGGCCGAATCCTTGCCCGACGCGCGCTTGATCGCCGCCTCGACCTTGTCCTTCGGCATGTTGACCGAGCGCGCGTTCTGCACCACCCGGCGCAGCAGCGGATTGCCCACCGGATCGGGTCCGCCCGCCTTGACGGCGATGGTGATCTCCTTGCCGATCCGGGCGAACGCCTTCGCCATCCGGTCCCAGCGGGCGAACATCGTATGTTTTCTGGTTTCGAAAATGCGTCCCATGGCGGCTACCTCAGCGACAGAAAAGACGGGCAAGGACAACAAGGACGGGCAAGAATAGCAAATTGCCGGATTGCTCGTCCGTGTCTTTGAGGTCCCTGCCGTCCTTGTAAGTCCGTGTTTCTGCCGCGCAGGCTCCTAGCGGGAGCTCGTCACGGCGCCACGGCTGCGGGAGGTGCGGGCAGGACCCGAAGCCAGAGAGGCGCGGAGCGTCGCCGGAGCCGTCCCGGCGTAGGCGAAGACGAAGCTTCCGCCCTTGATCGTGTCGATGACCGGTTTCGCCTCCGCCTGAGGCAGCGCCGGGCAGCCCCAGCTCCGGCCCAGCATGCCGTATTGCCGGGCATGGTCGGCGCTCACGTACCAGGCCCCGTGCATCACGATGTGGCGCTCCTCGGCGCGGTCGTTGATCCCCTCGTCCAGTCCCCTGAGCTTGAGCGAGTAGCCGTTGCCGCCCTCATAGGTGCCGCCGGTGACGAAGAGGCCGAGGCTCGTCTGCCGGCTCTCGTCCACGTTCGAGAATTGGGTTGCAAATTTTGCACCGCTGCCGGCCCCGTGTGCTACCAGCTCATGGAAGAGCACCTTGCCACGGGAGAGATCGAGCACCCAGAGGCGCGGCTGGGTGGACGGCAGGGAATAGTCGATGACCGTGAGCAGGTCGCTCTTGCCGGCGATGCCGCGATCTTGGGCGCTGGAAACCGCGTTGAGCGCCATAGCGAGGACCTTGGGAGACAGGCCTTCAGCCCCCTGGGCCAGGACCGCCGGCACCGCCGTCGTGCTTGCAGGGCTCGCGAAGGCCGCGGAGGCGGCGAGGCTCAGCAGGAGAGCTAAACAAAAAACGGAGGCACGGTTCTTGAAGTTGATATCGCCAGAGGAGGGAGAGCAGGTCGGTTTCACGAGAAGTAGGCCTCCTGGATGTCTGTCACGCGCGTTGCCTGCGCGGGACGCGTTGGGCATGGATACTGTAAAACCCGCCCATTCGCAGTGAAATTCCTGCGCATTCTGCTCCTTCGATAACCCTCTTGTCTAGCCCTCGGAGCCTTCGCGGGCCGTTTTATTCCCACTTCGATTCAAAGGCCCTCAGCCGGCGCTCCAGTTCCACCTGGACGCGGGTCTTGTCGCCCTGGCCCTGGGCCCAGGTGGCGCAGCGGCCGAGGTCCAGCCCTCCTGTCCCACCGCAGGCCGCGACCGGCCGCCGGTAGACGCCGGGGTCCTCCCAGATGGAGGCGCCCGTCAGGAAGCTGTACTCCAGGCTGTTGCGGTTGAAGGTGCGGAGGTCGGCGTAGCGGAGCTCGGAATAGTCCAGCCCCGCCTGCCGGTACTGCTCCGTGAGGCTGGTGCGCATGATGCCGGGATCGTCGGTCGCGAGCACGACCGGCACGCCCCGCTCGACGTAGAGCGGCAGGGGGTGCTCCCGCCCTTGGACGCCCAGGAGCTGGGCGTTGCTCACCAGGTTGATCTCGACGGCGACCGGGCCGGCGGCGCGGGCAGGGCACCAGTCGGTCTTGCCGGTCATGGCGCGGAGCACCGGGCCCGAATCGGCTTCATAGGTGATGTCCACTCCGTGGCCGATGCGCTGGGCGCCCGCCGTGCAGATCGCGGCGCCGATGTGGAAACGCAGGTCGTTGGGCGGCACCAGCCCCTCGGCCAGCTCGCCCGCGTGGAGGGCACGCCCCACCTCCGGATAGATCCGCCCCAGGTTGCCGAGGAGGTTCATGTGGGGCAGATAGTCGATGCGGGAAACGTAACCGTCCTCGGCGGCCACGATGTTGATCCCCACGAGGTTCCGGCGGTCCGCGTGAGAGGCGGCGAACCCGAGGAGCGCCTCCTGGCAGATGATGATCGGAGCCAGGCTGCGATGGGTCTCGATCTGCCGGCGCACCGTCACCTCGCAGCCCGGGGCCGTCGGTTGAGCGTCGCAGCCCAGGAGCTTCGAGCTGGCGTCGAGCTGGCCGGCCATGGCGGCCGCGGTCTGCCGGCCCAGGGTTTCGGCGGCGGCCAGCACCGTCTTGCCCTCGCTGCCGATGGACGCCGGATCGACCGGCCCCGCCATCAATTGCCGGCAGAAGGCGCCGCCGGTCGACGAATCTCCCGCGGCGAACAGCGCCTGGAAGGCGCTGAGCGCGTCCCCGGGCGGTCTCACGGACGTGGACATGCTCTCGATGTAGAGCACGTTCTCCCGCGAGGCCTGCTGGCGCAGTTGCGCGAGAATGGAGGCCGAGTCGGCCGTGACGGGGCCGGTCTTGCCGAAGATGGCGAAGAAGTGATCGTGGGCCGCGAGGGTCCCCCACGGCTGGCCGCGCATGGAGAGGGCGTTGACGACCCCGTCATACTGATTGCTGTTCGAGCACAAGCAGCAGGCCGGAACGAACGAGCCGGTCAGCGTCTTGGAGCCGCTCACGCACTGCGCCGCGGGGGTCGTACAGACACTCGGGTCCGCGCAGGCCTTGCAGTCGGCCGTCATGGCGGAGACCGGAATGCCGGCGCTGCTTCCCGGCGGCGTTCCCGCGCACTGGGCGAAGGCCGAGCTCGCGAGATCCACGGAAAGGCCCTCGTAGCTCGCCAGTTGGATCAGCACCTCGGGGTAGACCGCCCCCGTCAAGTGATGATGAAGGTCGCCCCCCTTGGGCATCGCGAGAAGAAAAGCCCGCAAGGCGTTGGGATCCCGCCGGGCCGCCTGAAAAGCCGCGTCGACCGAGCGGGGAGCGCCCGAGGGCGCGGTCACGGGAGCATGGCCCTGGCTACAGGCCGACAGCACGAGAGGAACGAACAGCGTAAGGAAACGGCGCACGGGGCCTCCTTCCCGGATCAGCATCTGGACGAAGTCTGCGCGAGATCTTCTCTCAGATCGGGGCTGGAGGCCAGAGGGGATCAGAAGAGAGATGGTATCTTGTCACGCCTCAAAGGAGGAACATCGCCGTCATGCCGTCAATGGCCCACGAGGTCCTCGTGGATCTCTTCAAGAACCGGCCCGCGCTCGCCGCCGAGATGCTGGCCGAGGTGCTGGACGTCTCGCTCCCGGCTTACACCGAAGCACGGCTGGCCTCGACGGACTTGACCGAGATCCAGCCCGCCGAATACCGCGCCGACGTCGTCGTCGTCCTTCTCGAAGGCGACGTCCCCGTCCGGGTCGTCATCGTCGAAGTCCAACTGGCGATCGATCCCAGAAAACGTCTCAGTTGGCCGGTCTACCTGACGGTCTCGCGCGCCCTCCACGACTGCCCGGCGGATCTGCTCGTCGTCGCGAACGATCCGGGCGTCGCCAGATGGTGCGCAGAGCCGATCGAGATCGGCCCCGCCGGCTTCGTCCTGCGCCCGGCCGTGCTCCGCCGCGACGCCGTTCCGAGGATGACGGATCTTGCCGAAGCGACCCGCCGGCCCGAGCTCGGAGTGCTCTCCGCGATGGCGCACGGCGACACCGATCAGGGAGCCTCGATCGCCGCCGCGGTATTGAAGGCCATCCGGGGGCTCGACGACGACAGGACCAGGCTGTATGTCGATCTCGTGTACAATTCCTTGAACGAGGCGGCTCGCCACACGCTGGAGGGGATTATGAAGGGCTACGAATACCAGAGCGATTTCGCCAAAAAGTACGTCGCCCAAGGACACGTCGAAGGGCGTGTTGAAGGACGCGTCGAAGGGCGCGTCGAGGAGGCGGTGCGCAACCTGCTGACCGTGTTTCGGGCCCGCGGCTTCGCGGTGTCGGACGCCAGCCGCGAGCGCATCCTGGCCCAGAAGGATCCAGAGCGCCTGGAGCGCTGGCTGGAGAGAGCCGTCGTCGCCGCTTCGGTCGCCGCGGTTCTCGACGAGCCGAACTGAAGCCTTCCTCCTCCTCAGCCGAGGGGAACAACTCCATATATCAATGCGACATCGTGTCGTAGAGCATAGTCGCGATAGGACGCCGAAGCGCCCCCGCACAGATCCCGGCGTGCAGTTTTCCCGCAGCGGCGAACGCGAGCGGGAGCGGGAGCGCAGCGACCGACGCGGTCGTCCGCTGCAACGGCGGTATGGGGTAGGACTACGCCTTGCGTACCGGGTAGCGCAGGTGTGTAACGCCGACGCCCGGGACCACCGTCGGGTTGCCAAGGACGGCTGGCGTGCCGGCTAGGTGGTCGAAGAGTCGAACTCCGGAGCCAAGAAGAAGCGCCGCGATGTCGACGTGGATTTCGTCGAGGAGGCCAGCATTCAGGAGTTGCTGGATGGTGTCAGCGCCGTGGACCCCAACGTTCTTCCCGGCGGCGGCGGCTTTGGCCTGGTTCACGGCGCTTTCGATGCCATCGGTCACGAAGTGGACGGTCGAGTCGGGTCGCGGCCATCCGGCGGGGATGTGGTGGGTAAGGACGAATGCCGGTCCCCAAGCGTGATTTCCGCCCCAGCCGTGGGCGACCTCGAAAGTGCGTCGACCGGTGAGCATGGCACCAAGTCCGGACGTGAGACCGCGAAGGTGCTCGGCGCTCGGCCGGGACACCTTGAACGTCATCGGGTCCGACCCTCCGGTGTGGAATTCGACGTCCCCCGAGTTGAGGTACCAGTCGAACACTTCGGCCACGCCATCGTTGAGGTCGGCGACGTAGCCGTCGAGCGACATGGACATGATTGCGACAACCTTCGACATTGCGATGTTCCTTTCGAGGGGTGGAGACTGCGTTCAGGGGATCGTGCGCTGTCCTCGAGGTCGCGTCGTCGAACTATCCGGTCTTCAAAGGCCCGGCGACCTTGTAAGTACTGAAAATGATGCCGGACGGCATTGCTTGCGTGCTGACGAGCTCGAATGAGCGTGGCGGCGTTCCCTCCGCAAAGAAGCGCTTCCCCGTGCCCAACAGGACCGGATAGACGGCCAGCAGGACTTCATCCGCAAGCCCATGTTCGAGCAGCGTCGATGTCAGCGTGGAGCTACCCCAGAGGATAAGGTCCGGGCCGTCCTGCGACTTGATGCGGCGAATGCCCTCGACGATGTCCGGTCCAAGGCCCTCGAACGGGCCCCATTCAAGACTCTCCGGACGGTGGGTAGCAATATATTTTGTTGCCGCATTGAGGCCGTCCGCCATCGGACTGCTCGGCGCCTTTGGCCAGAAGCCCGACCAGATATCGTAGGTGCGACGGCCAAGCAGCAGATCGAAGCTCTCGCCCTGCGCGGCGATGATTGCGTCCCGGCCAGCGGGGGTCCGATAAGGCGCGGTCCAGTCGCTGTAGGGAAAATCGCCGTCATCGGAGGAGTGCTGGATCACGCCGTCCAGCGAGATGTGTTCGATGATTTTGAGCTTTCTCATTGGAGTCTCCGGCACCTCAACCACGTTTCGTGTCGGTGAGTCTACCGCAGCAGTCCGTCAAGAAACATCACTCACCGGCTCCGCCGCTGTGTTTGGCGACCGAACGGGAGCCTTTACTCGGCTCAGGGCAACTCCGACGAACGGCTGGATGGTGTATTCGGGCATCGTGTAAGCGGAGGATTTTCGGCCCAGCGTTGCCGCCGGGCCTCTCGATCCCATCAGGAGGGAATTACGTCTACGGAAGGAGCTCCCAGAAGCCGCGCCCGAAGGTCGAGACGCGGGCCAGGGTGGAGCTCGAGGAGATGTAGAAGTCGGTCACGTTGACGAGCGGCAGGCCGGTTCCGAAGCGAGCCCAGGTGGCGCCG
>Ga0134121_10001939_pt1 | contig 18569 bp, 24 predicted proteins | sample KB301_FD_96463 | JGI IMG/M metagenome (GOLD analysis project Ga0134121, IMG submission 96463) | Terrestrial soil microbial communities without Nitrogen fertilizer from Kellogg Biological Station, Michigan, USA - KB3-0-1 | ecosystem: Environmental > Terrestrial > Soil > Unclassified ... | reverse complement strand
TGATTCACCTGTTGCTGGTAGCGGCGGTCGTGGTTCTGGCACTTAACCTCTTGAGACAGAACCGAAATCCGGCATAAAGGCGCTGGATAACCTACCGCCAAAGCCTCTGCTTGATAGCGTGGACTGCCCGAGCCATTCAGCGCCGAAATCTTGATTTGATCCAGGCGCTCGTTTTCACGAATGCGGCGAGTAGCTTCACCACACCTCTCCTCACATACAAATCTTCATACCGACGAGTTGAGATTCCGACGCCTATCTGGTATGTATGTCAAATATGCAATATAGTCTGGATAGACAATATGTCTCGTATATGGTAAAGGACCTTGCACGAAAGGAGAGGCTCGATGATTGAGATTCGCATCGATCAACTACTCAAAGCCCGTGGGCGAACGTTTTATTGGCTGGCTAAGGAAACTGGCATTAGTCATACGACGTTGTGGCGCTTGAAAAAAGATAAGGCACTGGGAATCAACTTCATCACGCTGGAAAAGATATGTGAAACACTCGATTGCCAGCCGGGCGATATGTTCACCTTTAGCAAGCCGAAAAGGCGCCGTACGAGTAAGAGACTTTAACTCGAGTAAGTTAGGAGAATGATGAGAACCGCGTCGAGCATGTTCGAGCAATTCACGCTTGGGATTGAAGAAAACTTTCAGATCGTAGATCCGCAGACGCGCGAGTTGCGCTCACACGTTTCCGAAATCCTTGAAGAGGGCAGGGTGCTGTTAGGCGAGCAAGTCAAGCCCGACATGATTCAATCGATGCTTGAGGTCAACACCGGCATTTGCGCCGACATACAAGAAGCCCGAGGCGATATCATAAAACGACGTGGGGTGCTCTCCACTCTTGTGCGCAAGCAAGGCTTAATGATTGTCGCCGCCGGCACTCATCCATTCTCGCATTGGCAAAATCAAAAGATTTATGAGAACGCAAGCTACGAGTCGATCGTTGAAGACAGTCAGATCATTGCCCGTTCGCTACTGACTTTCGGTCTCCATGTACACGTTGGAGTTCCGAACCCCGAACGCGCAATTCAAATCATGAATGCAATACGTTATTTGCTTCCGCACGTGCTGGCGCTCTCAACTTCATCGCCTTTCTGGCTGGGCGTAAATACAGGTCTGAAATCCTATCGCTCGGAGGTTTTCGCCAGGTTCCCACGCACGGGCGGCATCCCGGATTACTTCGAGTCGCGCGGCGCCTTCGAGCAGTATGTAGAACTATTGATCAAAACCGGTTGTATCGACGACGGTAAGAAGATCTACTGGGATGTACGGCCGCATCCGGTTTTCCCCACCCTGGAGTTTCGCATCTGCGACAGTCCCACGCGCGTTGACGACACGATTGCTATTGCCGCGTTATTTCAAGCGATGGTCGCTAAAGTCAATAAGCTGCTGGACCGCAATCTCACTTTCCGGCTGCATCATAAAATGCTGATTGAAGAGAACAAATGGCGCGCTCTCCGCTACGGTCTCGACGGCAAAATGATCGATTTCGGCAAAGGAACGGAAGTTCCCGTCCGGGAACTTATTCGTGAACTGCTCGAATTTGTTGATGATGTGGTAGACGATCTCCGCTCGCGCAAGGAGATACGGCACATCCGCACGATTCTCGATCGAGGGACCTCAGCGGATGAGCAACTTCGAGTCTGGCACGAGACGGAAGACATCAATTTGGTAGTAGATCGGTTGATCGAACTGACAATGGAGAATGTCCCTGGTGAAATAACCCCGGCCGCGGCCGCAAAGGTCGTCTGACGTTCATAGCTGCTCTACGACATATATCCTGCATTTGACATATAGTGGTTGCCGGCGTAAGGTTCTTGTGAATCGAGCTCGGCTTACTCCCTTCTCAGCTCCTCTGGAATCGACCAGATCTCCTGAAGTCAATAGCCACCAACCGAGGAGCACAAAAATTGAACGAACAGGCAAGTGCTACAGGCGCAAGCATGAAGACTTTTTACGCAATGAGACGGGCTAATGGCGATTGGTTTGCTATCGCAGACAAAGGTGATCTTCGGATGCCGATCTTCAAGAACAGTGGCGACGCGATGACAGCACGTTTGCGCGACCCCGGCATGCAGTGCTTTAGACCAGTAACGTTTGATGCGGGTGCACTCGACGAGCTCAGGAGGACTGATAGCCAGACTGCGTCTTTCTTGATGATCACCGATCCCTCCCGTCACCTGAAGCATGGTCTGCGACTGGGTTTTAGTGAGCTAGCCCCATTAATGATGACTTAACAAACGTCGAGTAAGGTCAATGCAAGGAATTAGAGTTTATGTCGACCTAAAGAGAACTGATCCGCAGGTGGGAGGTCTCGTCTTCTACAGTCAACGCGCCGGTGGTCCATATTATCGCTGGCGCTACGAGGAGCTCCGCGGAGAATGGCTGTGTTCTCGAATGCATGCCGGCGACTTAACAGTGAGGGAACTTGTCTCGGCGCCTTGGAAAGGGATACCCGCTGCTCTTAAGACTACGCTCGATCTACATTATGTGGAATAGTGCTGAACAGAGAATATCAGGACAAAGAGATCATGGGTTGGTTGAGAATTGGGGATTCAGGCGGTCTTCGACATTGCAAGTGTCGGGCTTTCAGCAGTACGTCCGGTATCAGTGAGATCGTCAATGCGCCATCGAGTAGGTGTGCCCTTACTAAGCAGACGACCTTCGATGGTCAACCGGTACTCAGAAGAACCTGATCCCTTCCAAGCTTGGTGTGAATAAAAGGTATAGCCATCGCGTCCGCACCCGCGCACGATAAACTCTCTTTTGTCCGGCAGCGCATAAATGCCGCACTCTCGCAATATGATTCGACCCATATCACACTCCTTCACCAGTCCGTGTTAATGGCTTTAGAACGCTGAGGCTTTCTTTATGTACACGAGCACTGATCCCGGGTACCCCATTTCCTCTCTAAGGCGCGCAAGGAGTACCTTTACAGGCACTGCGCCGTCTTCGTAATCGCAATTGAACATAAAGCTGCTGCTGGGTTCGGGGTTGCTGTCGAAGGTTTCAAAACGTTGCCGAAACTCTGCAACGTTCAAAAAGGTTGCCACTTCGGAAAAGAAATTACGTCCAACTACATCCAACGCTCCGGCTAATTTTTCGTCTCCTTCCAATTTGGAAAAGATCACCGTGCCCCGCGGATCGAGCTCGAGTAACCCGAAAAGTCTTTGTGTGGTACGAGTCAAACTACTCATGCGGTCCTCGTAAGTTTCGCTTTGTCTGCGTAAAGATATCGGTCCACCATGGAGTCGAAGCCGTGCAAAGAAAAAGGCTTGACAAGATACTCGGTGCAACCGGCGGCAAATGCTCTCACCTGAGCAGCAGGCTCCGCGTGGCCCGACATCATCACAATCGGGATTTTATGCGTGGGGGTGTGTTCACGGATGCGACTCGTGGCGGTATAACCGTCCAGCTCGGGAAGATCTGTATCCATCAGAATCAAATCAACATGGACGTTGGTTGCCAGCGCGATCGCCATCGCGCCATTCTCGGCTTCGACAACGACAATGCCGCCTCGCAATTCGAGCATTGTTCTCAGCATGAGGCGCGTATCGTCGTGATCTTCCACCACCAGCACGGAGCGCTGGGCAGTATTCACTCGCTCAGTCGCGCGTTGACTTGTTTCTGTAGAGGTGTACGTTTGGTTGAGACTTGTGGATGCCATGATAGCCTGGAGGCGTGAGGCCCGCAGAATGTGACCTCACACCGTTCCCTCCAGTGACCCCCTTGATGTTCCGCACGTCAGATGCGGCACTCGCATACGACGCAGCCCGGGATTAATACCCCGGTACTGAGAGCTGATGCTCAGTGCGGAACTATTCTTTTAAGATACTTCGCGGGATTTGTGTATCAGGAAGATAGGAAAGCAGCGAGGGTTTTTCCCTCAGGTCTAGGTATCCTTCAGCCAGTCTTGCAGCATGGCGTAGCGCACGATGTCGACCCGGCTTTTCATGCCCATTTTATTCATCGCGTTTGACTTGTGAGCTTCCACCGTCTTGATGCTCAGGTTGAGGCGCGCAGCCACCTCCTTATTGACGTAACCGAGCGCAATGAGCCGTAAGACGTCCGCCTCCCGAGCAGTCAAGTTCGCTTGCGGAGACACTCCGCGAGCAACTGGTCCGGTTTCACGAAGTTGGGTGACCGCGCGTTCGGTGATTGCCGGATCCAGATAGGCGCGGCCAGCGGCGACGGCAAGAATCGCGCGAATCAGCTCCTCCGACTTGCTCTGTTTCAACACGTACCCGTTCGCGCCCGCCTGTAATAATTCTTGCAAATAGACCGGGTCGGCGTGGCGTGTCAGGATAAGAACTTTCACTCGTGGGTACTTCTCCTTCAACTTCTTCGTTGCCTGGAGACCGTTTAGCTCGGGCATCGAAATGTCCATCACAATTACGTCGGGTAGGAATTGCTCGGCGAGGTGCAGGGCGGCGCGCCCGTTGTCTGCTTCGCAGACCACTTCCATGTCAGACTGTGAGTTGAGCAGCAGTTTCAAACCATCACGAATAGTTTCATGATCCTCCGCTAAAAGGATACGCAGCTTATTCATCGGTCCGTTCCTGTCTCCGGCCCATTCGGCACAGGAATCCTTACGACGACGGTGGTACCGGAATTTGGCTGGGATTCAATCTCGATGTTTCCTCCGACAACGGCGGCACGCTCGCGCATGCCAATCAGCCCTAGCCCCTTCTCGCCGGCGTCGAGAACGGTTTGTAAGTCGAACCCTGTGCCATTGTCCTCGATGATCAGGAAAACCTGTCCAGCGCGTTGTTCAAGCACGATCGCGACATTGGTAGCATGAGCATGCTTGGCGACGTTATTGAGAGCCTCTTGAGCAATGCGATAAAGAACGGTTTCAATCTCGATCGTTAAGCGACCACGATCCAATCCAGCCGCATGCAAGTCAACGGGAATGCCGAGGTGTGATGACCAGCTCTGTACGTAGCTGGTGAGCGCTGCCCCTAATCCGAGATCGTCAAGCGCCATGGGCCGCATTTCCCAGACTAAGTTATCAACGTCCGCGCTGATTTGCTGGGCCAGGGCTTGCAATGTATCAACCTGGTCACACAAGGTCGTATTGTCAGCGCAATCTTTTTTGAGCGCGTCAAGTTTCAGGTTTAGCACTGTGAGTTGCTGCCCAAACTGATCGTGCATCTCGCGCGCAATGCGGGCGCGTTCCTCCTCTTGAGCAAAAACGATGCGGCGCACAAGCTGACCTCGTTCACGCTCGGCACGCTGCCGTTCGCTAACTTCGGTTTGCAAGGCCTCGTTTATCTCCATCAGCGCTACAGTATGCCGCTCTAGTCCTTCTCTCGCTGCTTGCGCTTCTGTCTCCGCCCCCTTGCGTCGGGTGAAATCAATGAAGGTGAGAATCACGCCGTCTGTGTCGGCCCCCTGCAGGCGATATGGGATCAACTGGGCGATATACCAACGTCCTTCGCGGCTCATAACCTCCAGTTCGGTCTTATGCCCATCCTCGAGCATGTGCCGCACGTCTTGTAACATCGAGGCGTAATCAAGTTTGTGCGTGATATCCGAAAGAGGCCGGCCAACATCAGATGGAATCAGGTTGAAGATATCCTGGGCGCGAGGCGTGTAGAATTTGATCTTGAAGTCGCGGTCAACAAAGATTGTGGCCAGATCCGTCGAGGTGATCAAATTCTGCAAATCGCTATTAGAGATGGCAAGCTCGTCGATTTTCTGCTTCAGCTCGACGTTGATCGTCTGAATCTCCTCGTTTACCGATTGCAACTCTTCCTTGCCGGTCTCGAGCTCTTCGGTTGCCGACCGCAGCTCTTCGTTCATCGCCTGCAGTTCTTCGTTCGACGCTTTCAGTTCCTCGGTCTGCGTCTCATATTGTTCGATGGTCGCTTGTTGTTGCTCTTTTGTTATTTCCAGCTCCTCTTCGAGAAGAGCAAGCACACTCTCGGCTCCGCTGGTCCGCGGCCCGCTCCTCTCAGCAAGGGGGAATCCTTCGAGTTCATCAAAGAAGACGAGAAAGTAACTGCGGTCAACCCCGGTCGTTTTGTCGTGTACAGGACGGACGATCATGTTGACGTAAGAATCTCTCTCGTCGCGATCTATCTTCACACGGTGCGCTTCACATGATTTTCCCGTTTTCGCTGCCTGGAACAACGCAGTGCGAAGTTCGATCCTGAGCTGCGGGTGGACCACTCTCAAGAGACTACGACTCGGCTCACCACTGGCGAACTGCAAAAAATGTCCAGCGTGGCCGGACAAGTGAAGGATGTTGTAATCCTCATCGGTAATTACACTGGGTGGCGCGTACTGCTCCAGGAGTTTCTGATGAAGCTCGCCTGAAGACATCGGTTGTGGTTCCCGCGTCAATTCCTTTTGCGGCGCTGAAGCGTGGTGCACCGGCACGCCGAGTGGCAGCATCGGTACGCGCGCTGCTCTGCGTGGAACGTCTTCGGCGCGATAAATACGTTGCTTCTTGTCCACGGCCGCAAACAGTTTTATCTCGCTACCTATCGATTCAGAATTGCCGAGGAACAGAAACCCATTAGTAAGCAGCACGAAGTGAAATAACTCTAAGATATGTTGCTGCGCGTCACGGTTGAGATAAATCAGCAGGTTTCGACAGGTAACGAGGTCGAGTCGTGAGAACGGCGGGTCTTTTAATAGATTGTGGACGGCGAAGAGTACGAGCTCGCGCACCTCCTTCTTGATCCGATAGCCGCCATTCTCTTTGGTAAAGAAGCGACGCAAGCGTGGCTGCGACACATCGGCCTCAATGGTTTCCGTATAAAAGCCCTCACGCGCCGTTCGGATTGCGGCTTCGTCTATGTCAGTGGCGAAGATTTGAATCGAGGGCGGAGACGGAAGTCGCTCGGCATATTCCAACAGCATGATCGCGACCGAATATGCCTCCTCGCCAGTTGCGCAACCCGCCACCCACACGCGCACCTGGTCGCCAGTCGTCTTCGCGTGAAAGATTTCGCCTATCACCTCGCGCTCCAACGCATCGAATGCGTTTCGATCGCGAAAGAAGTTTGTCACGCTGATGAGCAAGTCTTTCAATAGCGCCTGCGCTTCGAGCGGGTGCGTGCGCATGAAGTCTCGGTACGCTGTGAGCTGATGTAACTGGTTGACCTGCAAACGGCGCGCGATGCGCCGCAGTACTGTTACGCGCTTGTAGTGCGAGAAATCATGTCCGGTGTGAGATCGCAGTAACTTAAAAATATCCCGCAACGCTGCTTCGTCCTCGTCCTTCTGGCTGACAACGGACGGCGGTTCCGTTTCAGGCGGCAACATGATGCGGCTCGCGTTGCGCCGGATTTCAATCAGCTTGCCCGGTATCTCTGCGACGGGGAGCACGAAGTCGACTAGACTGCTGTCAATCGCGTGGCGCGGCATCGAATCGTGTTCGGCTTCATTCGGATCCTGTGCGAATGCCAGTCCGTTATGTTCCTTGATACGCTTCAGTCCGTTAGTGCCATCCGAACCCATCCCCGAGAGGACAATGCCGACCGCATTCTCCTTATGAGTTTCGCCGAGCGTCCGAAAGAAGAGATCAATGGCAACCTGCTTTCCTCCGCTCAGACGTGCCGGGTCTGTAACGATGATTTGCCCGTCGCTCATCTCGAGGTTCTTTGTCGGCGGGATGACATAGACATGATTCGGTTCGACCTTGACGGCTTGAGTCACTTGCGTGACCGGCATCTCGGTAGTGGCTTGCAAAAGCGTGGCGGCATGACTTTCATGCTTAGGGGATAAGTGCATGATGACGACGAACGCCATCCCGCTATTGGCCGGCATGTGAGTAAAAAAATCTTTCAATGGCTGCAAGCCGCCTGCCGACGCGCCCAGGCCAATCACGGGAAAAGACGTAGTTGTTTGAGAGATCGACTGAACCTTCACGTCTGAGTTTTGGTTGCCGTTCTCAGCCATACATCTCCGATAAGGTCGCCCGCAGGAGTTTGTTGTGAATGGGGGTCGGCTGACCCGGTTAGCTACTCTGTACTCGGCCCGCGAGGTTTGCAACTACAAGTACAAATTCGGCCGGCTCGACTGGTTTCGCGAGATGTACTTGATAGCCACCCGCTAAGGCACGCACTCGATCTTCGGCTTTAGCATACGCTGTTAATGCGAGGGCTGGAACCCTGGCCGCGTGATCGGCCGATTCCGTCTTCCTGACTTGCTTGATCAACTCGTACCCATCCTGTTCGGGCATCCCGAGGTCGCTTACCAGCACATCTGGTTTTTGTTGCTCAATTTCCTTGATAGCTTCCGCAGCAGAGCCGGCTGTGATCACGTCAGCGTGGCACTCGGATAGTACCGCCTTCAACATCTGACGAGTATCAAGGTCGTCGTCGACGACGAGCACGCGCACACCGTCAAGCCGGGGCTGACATTCGATGCTTAACCCATCCGTGACTCTTGCTCCTGTCAGTGTTGAGGCGCTTAGAGCCGACTTGCTGCCGGGCACAAGATTGATGCTGAGAACGGGCAGTCTCATTTCAAAGGTCGCGCCACGTCCTGGCCCATCGCTATGCGCTTTAACTGTGCCGCCGTGCAACTCAACCAGTTGGCGAACAATAGCCAGGCCGAGGCCAAGGCCGGTATGCGATCTCGTTGATTTGCCGTCGCCCTGACTAAACCGATCAAAAACGTAGGGCAAAAACTCACTGCTTATTCCTTCTCCGGAATCGCCAACGGAAACCTGAACCTCAGAATCTACACGCTGTAGCGCGACTTCAATGCGGCCATTCTTTGGTGTGAACTTAACGGCGTTAGAAAGCAAATTCCACAGTACCTGCTGAAGACGATTTGCATCGCCGAGCACTGGCTCGGCCTCAGCATCAAAGCTCGTCTCGATTGCGATGTTTTTCGCGTCGGCGGCCGGACGAACAGTGTTAACGGCGTCGCTGACGACGTGAGCGATTTCAAGCGGGCGTCGATCGAGAGTGAGTTTGCCCGTAATGATACGGGAGACGTCGAGAAGATCGTCAATCAGTTTAGTTTGGAGAGTGGCGTTCCGCTCAATCGATTCCAAAGCGCGCGCACTGTTCTCAGCATCCAGCTTTCCGGTGCGCAGCATGCGCGACCAGCCAACCACTGCGGTCAATGGCGTACGTAATTCATGTGAAGCCGTGGCGAGAAACTCATCTTTAAGCCGATTTGCTTGTTCAGCTTCCTTTTGCGCTGCTTGAGCAGCGGCGAGCAGCCGCTCGCGCTCTTGTTCCATTCGCTGGCGTTCAGAAATGTCTCGAAATACCAGCACGGTGCCGACCACTTCGCCCTGTTCGTTCCGTATCGGTGCGGCGCTGTCGTCAATGGGACATTCCGTGCCGTCTTTTGCAATGAGGAGAGTGTGAGTTGCCATTCCTACAATGGCGCCAGCACTCAATGTTCGCACCGCGGGATTCTCGACGGGTTGGCGGCTCTCTTCGTTTAGGATTTGGAAGATATCGGGTAGTGAGCGTCCCATCGCCTCGGCCTGGCCCCAGCCGGTGAGGGATTCGGCTACCGGGTTCATAAAAGTCACACGACCTTCGACGTCGGTAGTGATAACTGCATCACCTATACTCGAAAGTGTGACTCGTAACCAGTCAGACTCTTTACGCAAAGCTTCGTCGGCTCGCCGTCGGGCGAGGTTAATACTCTGGGCATTCTGTTGAACAACCGAACGAAGTAGTTGTTCCTCATTTTCTTTTGTCGACATCAGTGATCTCAGAGCAATTCAGAGGCCATGGCAGTTCCCGCCACACGAGCGCGAATTTTTGCGAACGCTGTATCGCGGGTCCGGGAAGTGTCGTCGCTAAAGGGAGAGAAGCCGCAATCGTCTGTTGTGCCCAGTTGCGTTACCGGAATGTATTCGGCTGCCTCAAGCACGCGCTCGCAAACTTCTTCGGGCGTTTCAATCCTTGGATTCATCGGTGCGACGACTCCGACGAATATGCGATGGTCGGGCTTCATGTGAGCCCGAATGGTCTTCAAGACCTCGAGACGATTCTTTTCACCGGCCAGTGCGATGTAGAAATTCCCAGCCATTAACTGGAACAGCTGAGGTAAGAGTTCTGCATAGTCCACTTCTGCACTATGTGTCGAATCGCGATCACCTCCCGGACAAGTGTGCACGCCAATTCGCATACGCTCTTCTGCGTTGAACCGCGATAGGGCCAGGTTGTTAAGGTCGATAAAGCTTTGGAGCAAGGTTCCGGAAGGATCGATTTTGATTGCCAGTCGTCCCTCGGTGAAGTCGATCTGCACCTTGTGCGCGCCCTTCAGCAGACAGGCGCGAACCTCGGCTTCGTGCTCGCGCAGTAAGTCGTCGATGAATTGCTCTCGTGTATAACCGGGAATCTCTTCCGGCGGGTACATGAGACTAAGAGCGGAAGGGGAAATGACTGCTTGCTTAACCGGCACGTGGGCGTAACTCAAGGCGAGATCGAGGTAACTGTCAGCTCTTCGCTTGTAGCGAAAGGGCCCAGCGGTTAACCGAAACATGCGCCGCGTATGACCCGCGCTGAAAGGAATCTTGAAACCGTCAGGGGCTGTGTTCTCCAGGCCATGCACGGCGTAAGTCCAGAAGTTGTGATACTTCCTCTGCTCGCCATCTGTCACTACCGGCGATCCGGTGGCCTCAAAGCGCTCGATGGTGTCGCGAATAGCTGCCTCGTAGAGCGGAGTCAAAGCCGGGTCCGTTCCATCTCGATCTCCGATTGCTTCGAGTAATGAAAGCGGTCGAGGAATACTTCCGATTGGTTCAGTTGGAATTTTCATGGGACAACACTTAAACAAACTGTCGAGGGCGATGAGAGATTCGCCTCGACCGGTTGCTTGGAAGTCGACTACCGCAAATATTGATTAGTTGCCGGAATAGCCATCCTCATAGCCGTGTTCGTATGCCTCACGGAAGTAGCGGCGGTACACCTCGCGGTCTCCGAGACTGGAGCTGTAATCCTTTGTGGCTTGCTGGTAGGTATTCTGGCGCTGGTAGCCATTGTTGTTGCGCGAATTACGATCTTTGCGACCTTGTTTGACGCCCTCGTTAAAACCAGCATTCAGAGCGGTTTGACGCAACTGGAATGAGCCACCGTAGTTGCCGTAACCATCATCATTGCGGCCGCGGCGATCGTTTCTATTGTCGTTGCGGTCACGGTCTCTGTTCCAATCACCACGATTTCTATTGTCTCGACCATAACTCTCGGCGTTATATCCGTCTTCGAATGCTTCGCGGAAGTAGCGACGGTAGAGTTCACGATCGCCGAGACGAGGACTGTAATCTTTCGTAGCTCTCTGATAGCTGCTCAGGTTGCGGAGGTCTGTGCGACTGCCACGATCTTTGCGGCCTTCTCTGACGCCTTCGTCATAGCCGGCGGTCAGAGCGGTGCGCCGGAGTTCCTCAGAGCCGCCATAGTTTCCGTAACGATCCCAGTCGCGACCACGTCGATCTTGATCTCCGTTGTTGCGGTCACGGTCTCGAGTGTAACGATCGTCTGGAGTCTGTGCGTGAGCATTCAGGCTCAAGGCGATCCCGGTTCCAAACAGTATTGAGAACACCAGGAAGGCGGTCCCGATTCTGTTTTGCAATTGATCTGTTTTCATAAGTCTCCCTTTTCAAAATGGCCCCCCAGCATCAGAGCGCACTCAAGTGCAACAATCTGAAGCCGTAACTGCCTGATATGCTTATCCACAGTAGATACGGGGACGGATTACGATTAAAGCCTATTGGGAAGGACTTGTATGTGCAGTAGCACACATATCAACCAAAAGAGACTTATCTGTGTGTGTTAGCGCACGGATGCATTTCCTCGCTTGTGTAAGAGTTCTGCACTGACACCAGGATTATGCAACTGTGAGGAGCGAGCGGTGAGCGGATATATAGAACAAGACGTCGACACGAATTCTGCCGAGTTCAAACACGGAGTAGAAGCCGGACTAGAGGATAGCAAGAACTGGAAAGCCGGTAATGAATTGGGGCTGGAATTGAAAAAGGAAGTTGACGATGATGAACCGGTGTCTAAGAGCCGCTTAAAGCCATCCTCGACTCCGCTTTTTATGAGGGATAGTCCGGAAGGTAATAAGGGAAATGCGCAGGATGAAAAAGATGAAACTGAGGAATAGCTCCTCTGTGCTCAGGTTTATTTGAGCCACTCACTCCCGAACCTCAAGTTGCGGAAGAACTCGCCAAAGGCACCAAAGAGAAAACACAAACCCAGAGCGACAAGGAATATGGCGAACGCGAGGACGAAAATCGACGACATGCCGCGCCCTCTATAAGTTCTAACCGTAGTCCATGCTGCACCACCTAACAAGATTATGCCTATTGCTATTTCTATTAATCGCATAGCTCTTACTCATCATACCGATGAAGGCGGGACGGCCTTCTCGGACTGTGCGGATTTGCCCCCTTCATCCTCCCAAGTCTCAACTGCTTCGTGGTCACTTTGAAAAGAGCCAGGCAAGGTATTTCCGTTATGCTCGATGCTTTGGTGTTCGTTAGGACGAATCAGCAAGGCAAGCTCTCGGCGTCGCACGATGCTACCATTGTTCAAACTGGCAAACGGATCGTCTACCATGCAAAAGTCCACCGCATCTTCGCCGGGTAAGGGTGCGATTTTTTTGAGAAAGAGAGCATCAACCACTACCGGCTTGAAAAGCAGTAATCCAAAGTTATGCAAGCGGGCCATCATGGCGTCCTGAATGCTGTGGAATAGCGGCACGCGCAGACCCCCATGACGGTCCAGTGCAAACCAATCGCCGTTCGCTCGTTGCATAGCAAAGATATCGCTCATAAAAGATCTTTCATTTCCAACACCAACGAGAACGTTACACTAAGCCAGGCCCACCGTCTGTGCGCCATCTCGCATATACGTTAGAACTACGCTTGACGTCAAACCACGACGGGTTCGCCATATGTAAAGGGTATTCAACCGGTGGGAGTATGAGGGATCAACGATCGGTAACTAAGCACAAGTGGCTCTTCCCGGTTGTTGACCATCCCAGGTGAGGGTGGGATTGAAATCACGTTTTGAGCAGCTTGTGTGCTCGGTGAGCGTCAACAAAGTTAACGATTAAACGAACGCCGTTAGTTCGTTGTAGGTGGGGCTCCATACCGCCGGCATCATCTTTGAATACGAACGCCTCCATTCCTGCTTCTTGAAGCACCTGCTGCGCCATGCCAGCCTCAATTTCGTTGTTGAAAGTCTTGAGCACAACCACTTCATCTGACATCGGGTTTGTCCTCGATAGCGATGTTGGACCAGGGCTGCCCTAGATTGAACGACGCCCAACGACCAGGTTGTATATCAACACGATCACAGCCACTACCAACAGGATGTGAATGAGATTCCCACCCACGTGACTGACGAAACCCAGCAACCACAAGACCACTAATACGACCAATATTGTCCACAACATTTTCTTTCTCCTTTTAGATCACCGCATTCCACTTAAGTTAATTAACGAAGAGGGAGTGTTTATCCAACTCGGCGAGATGTTATACGCGTTGGCCAGGAGGTTTAGGTTCGTGCGCAGTGTTGACCAATCGTCCCTGGCGCGGTCTGTGAGCGGATTAGCACGCATGAAATTTTCGAGGGGTTGGGCCAGATCGAGCAGACGCTGGACATCGTCCGAAACTAATTGCCTCGCATCGAAGCGAATGCGGACTTGATCGGTCGCCTTTTTAAAAGCGCGAAGAGCATCATTCATGTTGCCTTCGCTTCGGGTGCGATCATAAGGCCGCCGGTCAAAAGCATCGGTAAGACTTACACGAAACTTGTCGCCGCCATTTTCGATCTGCTGAATTAGCTGAGTGAGTTCACTTTCGGATAGCCGGAACGATTGATTTGAGTCCACCTTCATCGGAGTTAGCTGGTTCCACTGCCAACCGACGCCATAGGCACTCGCCAGCGTGTTCAGATTCGTTCGCACCGACGCCCAGTCATTCTTGACCCTGGGATTTAAGGTATTTTGCGATATGAAGCTGTTGATGGGCGACGCCTTTTGCAAGACGGCCTCGACGTCGGATCCAACCGCAAGCCTCCGAGTGAACTGATCCCTGAACTGCTTAATAGCGAGATCAAAGCCAGACTGGAAGGTGCTGATGTCATTTTGAGGTCGCATTTGGTCGACGCTCCGCTGAACCAATTCGACATTGAGACTGTTGCGGAATCTGCTCGAACTTCGTTCAAGTTGTTGCAGCATGTTGCCGACGTGACGGGTGTTATTACGGTTAGGCTGCGGCTGGGCCTGTACATCCAGGCCGATGAGGATGGGAAACAGTAACAGGATAAAAACATAAGCGATGCTTCTAGTAATCGTCATTTTCTTCTTTCAGCTTCGGCAGCCTTTCCCTGTTTCTAAGCACGTCGCAATTCAGTAATCGCACCCGAGGAATCATTTGGCTGCTTGTCTTCACTCAAGCAGCTTTGGGAATCCTGTCCAGCAGTCGAGCGAGAAGGCTTCTCAACTGATTGAAATTATCAGGGCGCGTAAGATGTACGTTTTCGCCGATCGCGACCTCATCACCCTGAGCGATGTCGTCGATGCAGAAGACAACAACCGGTACATCTTCTCCTATCGCAGCGCTCTCTCGAATACGGCGGGCGGAAAGAATCACTTCGCGTGGTACACCGGCCAGACTCACGAGAATCAAGTCGGGCTGCTGTCGTCGAGCGCTCTCTATTCCATCTTGTTCATCTCTGGCTAACGCTATACGGTAGCCATCCACGAGTAGCAGCTTTTCAATGCCCTCGCGGGTTTCCTGGATATCCTCCACTACCAAAATGATCGGGTTCATGTCGTTCTTCTTGTCCATTCAAACCTCAGGTCGCTGTCTCTCTTTTGCTCGACCCAACTCCATCATGCAGGAAACGTTGAGCCACACTGACTAATTTGATCGCCCTTGCCAGCCCCAAAAACTGCATGACGCGAATACCCCACCAGTTGATGTCGATCTCATACCAGGCCAGTCCATGCCGTGCCGCGGTCGGGTGTGCATGATGATTGTTGTGCCAGCCTTCGCCAAAGGTTAGTAGCGCGACCCACCAGTTGTTCCTGGAGTCATCGCTGGTTGAGAACCGGCGCCCGCCCCACATGTGCGTCGCCGAGTTGACCAGCCAGGTCGCATGAAAGTTAAACGTGACGCGAAAGAAAACCGCCCACATCACAAACGACCAGCCGCCAAAAGCCAGCAACGCCAAACTAAGCAAAACAAGCGGCAACCAATAAAAGTGGTTCAGCCATAGATGAAACCTGTCTTTCATAAGATCAGGGGCATAGTGCTCCATCACCGGCCTGTCATACTGCTGCGCCGTACCCCTGAGCATCCATCCGATGTGTGCCCACCAACCGCCATCACGCGGAGTGTGTGGATCACCGGGTGCATCTGCGTGCGCGTGGTGGATGCGATGCGTGACAACCCAGTTGATTGGCCCACCTTCGAGTGCGAGTGTGCCGCAGAATGTCAGAAAGTACTCCACTATTTTTGGCGTCTTATAGCCACGATGAGTTAAGAGTCTGTGAAAACCCATGCCGACGCCCAGGCTGGCAGAAATCCACCAGAGCACTATCGCGGCTACCAGCGCCTGCCAACTGAAGACAAAGAGCGCGGCCACTGCTCCAATGTGAAAGAGTGCCATAAAAATTGCGGTATGCCAGTTAATGCCGGTCGCTCGTTTTTCATTCATCAGTTCGTTGCGCATTTCGAATTCACTAATCATCGGTCTTCCTATCTTCCTGAATGGAGCAATGGGGCTCGTAGATAGGTATACGACTTGAAAGAGCAGCGGTCTGTGCGCCAGCACACTTATGTAGGCCGGATATGATATGTTTCGCTTGTGTGATATTTTGTCGCCACGATAAATAATGTATAACTGCAATATATCCTGTATTTGACATATACTCATCGTTGGCATAAGGTGACTTGCGAATCGAGTCGCTTACTCCCTTCTCAGCTCCTCTGGAATTTTCCAGATCACCTGAAGTCAACAGCTCAATAACTTGAGGAGAAAGAAATGTTTGGACGACAGGTTACTTTAAAGTTGAAAGCCAATTCAGCGACAGAACTCAACCGCATCGCCAGGGACGAGATTCTTCCAATCCTGCGCAAGCAGAAAGGATTCCGCGATGAAACCACCTTTATCGCACCCGAACGCTTGGAAGCGATCGCCAGCAGCTTCTGGGACACGGAAGCAGATGCGGAAGCCTACAGCCGCACAGCGTACGCTGAGGTGTTAAAGACGCTTTCGAATGTGATCGACGGCACCCCGACCGTGAAGAACTTCGAGTTCGCCAGTTCGACGTTACAGCAGGCAGCTGCCTGGAAGTTGGCGTAGCAGATTGATGTTCCCCCCGCGGAGGGGCGGGCAAATGTCCGCCCCTGACCGCAAATGTCTGGTGACCATCCTAAGCTTAGAGTGAAACGCAAATGATTAATCTTTATCTCAATGAACGCAGGGTCGAAGATGTGACGATTCTTGATCTGAAGGGCAGGGAGAGAATTCGCGGCGCCATGACGTTGCACGAATCGATTCGTTGCCTTGCTCGAGAAGGAAAGATTCAGGTTCTGTTGGACCTCTCCTGGGTAAAGCACATTGATTCGGGCGGGTTGGGCGAGCTTGTTTCAAGCCACGTAACTCTCGACGAAAAAGGTGGCGCGCTCAAGCTAATGCACATGACCGAGAGCGTCCAACAACTCATGACAGTCACAAACCTTTTAACGGTCTTCGATGTTTATGACGACGAGCCGGAAGCTCTTGCCAGCTTTGCAGGCAAAACCTTAGGGATTGTTGAGCGTCAGCCTTTCTTTATGTAGTCGAATTCCACCGAAACGCCGATAGAGTTAAGGGGCGTTTTGTGCGACGTAGTCTTCTCGTCGAAGTATGCCGGCAAGGTCGACGGCTTCCTGGATAGTCATCAGATCGTTATTGTCTCCGCCACGAAATTTAACTCCGCTCGCTCGCAGTTCCCAGTCGTCATGTCCTTCGTATTTCCGCTGGTTAAATATCTCTACTGCCTCATACCCGCTAACCGTAGTGAACGAGAGCAGCAGCAGTTGAGTTCTATTTCGCTCGCGCGTGGTTCTTTCTATCGCTTCACGAATCGTTGTCCGATCCGGAACTTCTTCGGTAAGGGAAGGGGAGGCGGAGTGTTGACTTACAGGCGTTCCCTGCAACTCATAAAGGCGGCCTCGGTACTCGGCGAGTAGCGCGAGATACTGTTTGCACTGCTCGACGATGCTTTCGCTCGTGGCTCTATTCAATGCATGCTCTGACGCTTGTAACCTTTGTTCCAATTGCGGGTACAACATGAATAGTCCTGACTAGTTCTAAGCTTGAACTTCAGCCAATTCGACACTCAACATATTTCCTGCCATGCTTTGAGCCGCTTCGCCTGCGAGGGGTTTGAAGGGTATTAGCCCTCTCCTCAATTCCTCGAGCGCGATGCTCGTATTCCTTCGTTTCAGGCGGTCAGCTACAATCCGCGGCTCGGCACCTTGTAAGAGTTGCTTGCTTCTGTGGGTTGCCAGGATGACCAACTGAAATCTGGATACGATACCCGGCCATTCTGCCCGGGTGGTGACGTTACTGCTCACTTCTACTATTCCTGTCATTCTAATCTTTCCTCTTGTTACTCAATAATAAAAATAAACTCGTGCCGGCGACGAGAGACCTAAAACGCGTTTTCGTAACTGGCGACGTCTGGAGATAGATAATCACCGACATGACACTATTTTCATGTGCCGCAATCTCCCTCACTTGTCATGAACAGTTACACCTATTTGCATTTCCGTCCGACTCCCCTAACGACCTTTATTTCTTGCAGAATGAACCCCTTAGATTGCACTGTCTGTGCGCTATCTCGCATACGCAATATATTTTCCACGAGTAATGAGGTGTGTTGACCGCGTGGTTTGCCCCAAATAAGCCCGAGCCGCGGCTGCTGTGTCAGGTGGAGACTTCTCATCTTGGTCTATACGTGGCATCGCAGTTGCGATATGTTGGATGCAGATGATAACCGTTCTAATTCATTGCAGGGAGGCTCTGTATGCGTAAGGATTTATTGGCAGGATTGTGTGGGCTTGTCCTTTTGGTCGCAATAGCGGGCCAGGCTGTGGGGCAGGAAAACCGCACGCAAGACAAGACTGTCGGAGAAAAGACGGCAGATAAGGCTAAAGAGGTAAAAGACAAGACGGTCAAGGGGGCAAAGACCGCTGGCGAGAAGACGAAGGACGTCGGCGCTGAGGTCGGTGACAAGGCTGGGGATGTGAAAGACAAGACCGTCAAGGGTGCGAAGGTCGCTGGCGAGAAGACGAAAGATGTCGGCGCTGAGGTCGGTGACAAGGCTGAGGATGTGAAAGACACGACCGTCAAGGGTGCGAAGGTCGCTGGCGAGAAGACGAAAGACGTCGGCGCTGAGGTCGGTGACAAGGCTGGGGATGTGAAGGACGCGACCGTCAAGGGTGCGAAGGTCGCTGGCGAGAAGACGAAAGACGTCGGCGCTGAGGTCGGTGACAAGGCTGAGGATGTGAAAGACACGACCGTCAAGGGTGCGAAGGTCGCTGGCGAGAAGACGAAAGACGTCGGCGCTGAGGTC
>Ga0134121_10001937_pt1 | contig 18579 bp, 16 predicted proteins | sample KB301_FD_96463 | JGI IMG/M metagenome (GOLD analysis project Ga0134121, IMG submission 96463) | Terrestrial soil microbial communities without Nitrogen fertilizer from Kellogg Biological Station, Michigan, USA - KB3-0-1 | ecosystem: Environmental > Terrestrial > Soil > Unclassified ... | reverse complement strand
TCGTTCTCTCGTTACTTGGCGCTGGCTTTGGGCCGTTTCGCTCCATACTTCGAGCGTCCCTGTTTGCGATCGGCAACGCCGACGGAGTCGAGCGTGCCGCGGATCACGTGATAGCGGACGCCGGGAAGATCCTTCACGCGGCCGCCCCTGATCAGGACAATCGAGTGCTCCTGCAGGTTGTGACCGACGCCGGGGATGTAAGTCGTGACCTCGATACCGTTGGTCAGGCGCACGCGCGCGACTTTGCGGAGCGCCGAGTTCGGTTTCTTCGGTGTTTGCGTGTAAACACGGGTACAGACACCACGCTTTTGGGGGGAGCTCTGAAGCGCGGGACTGGCCGTTTTGTACTTCACCTGCTGGCGGCCTTTGCGAACAAGCTGATTAATCGTCGGCACTGTTTTCCTCGTTAATGCGAGCGCTTTACGCGCGCAAAAGGCCCCCTGCCTACCTCTTTCCGGAACTTGTCCGGCAGTCAGCGCAGGCGGCTGCCCTGTTAAAGAATTAAGTTAATAGGGACGTTCTGATTTTCGCTATTTCAGCGGCGGGTGTGGATCGTGGCTTCCCTCAAGCCGAAACTTTTCTGTGGCGTCGCATTTTAAGGCGAGAAGTTTCCTTTTCGCGCGAGTAAGCGTGGGAACGCTACCGTTTACGCCACAATAATTGTCAAACGACCGATAACGCTGGCCGAGCAACGCCTCCACACCTACAGAACCAACCGGACGTTGCATTGTTTGCTTCAGACACTTCGGCCCGAAACGGGAGACTATAAAGATGAGCGCGCTCGGTGTCAAGCGCAGTTGGACAGGATTTCAGGATTTCTCATGATTTACATGATCATCCTGAAAAATCCTGAAATCCTGTCTAAACCACCGACCGAATCAGGTACCACACCCCAAACCCAACAGCGCCAATCACCCCGAGAATCACCAGCGCCAGCAACGTCATCAATAGTTTGAACTTCCGGTACCGGTTCTTGTCCGGTGGCGCGAGGGAGCCCTGCGGGAAGTATGGTGGTGGTGTGTAGGTAGCCATCGCGAAAATCCTCATGGAGTCGGGGAGGCCACGCCGCCAGCCTTCTTCAACTCGTCTGCTTTCTGCTTCTTCAGTAAATCTTCATTGTGCTTGCGCCCGGCGCGGACGCGCTTGACGCCTTCCTTCGCTTCGTCCAAACCGTCCTGGGCGCGATAATTATCCGGATCGATCTCCAGTGACTTCGAAAAAGCCGCCGCGGCAGCGTCGTACTGCGCCAGCTTCGTATACGCCACGCCCAGATCGTAAAACATGTCCGGGTCGTCCTCTTTCAGCTTCGTCGCCGTTTTATACTCCCGAATCGCCTCGCTGAATTGCCCAAGATTCGCATAAGTCTGGCCCAGCGCATAATGGGCCTCGGCGTCATTTTCGTTTTCCTCGAAGTATTTCTTGTAAGCCTCGACAGCCTTCTTGTACTCGCTTTCCGACTCTTCGCGTTTGCCGAGCGACTCATACCCGAGCGCGAGCCGGAAATGGGCCTCGGCGAGGTTAGGATCGAGCCGGACCGCCTCCTGGAACGCCAAAACCGCTTCGGCGTCCTGATCGTTGCGATAGAGCTCCTTGCCTTTATCGAGTTGGTCGCGCGCGCGGGTGCGGTCCTCAGGTAAATTATTGGACACCTGCGATGGTCCGGCACTATTATTTGTGCTTTGCTGACCGCTGCGCTTGCAACCGGTGGCCGAAACCATTAGCCACACGGCGCAGATTATGAGAATTGATCTCATCCTGTTAGAAACTCGCCTCTGCTGAAAAGCATGTAGGTTGGGGAAAGCAGCAACCGATCTAACGCCAAGAAGGCCAGGTAGTCAAACAACGCGGTGGAAATTCCAGCGAATTGCGAGTTTCTCCCAACAAAAGCTAATGCAAGGAGTGTAAATGTTTAGATATATAGCGCCAATTGCCCTGGTCGCGTTCTTGTCCGGAGCCCACGTTTTTGCCCAGAAAACGCAGGTCGTCTCGGCGTCCAGCGCTCCCCTCACGCTCAGCTTGGTTTCCGATGCGAACATTGTACGCGCCTGCGACAACAGCGGTGCTCCTCAAGTGCAACTGACCGCAAAAGCGGTTTCACCGAGCGGAAATCCGATCAAATACAAGTGGAGCACGGATGCGGGCGTGATTAGTGGTGAAGGTCCGGTAGTGACCTGGAACCTCGCGGGACTCAAACCCGGTTATCACAAAGCCTCGCTCGACATTGTGAGCACGGGCAATGATGGGACATGCCAGGCGTTCTCGTCAGTGAGCGTGCTCGTGAATCCGTGCGCCGAAGTCCGACCGGTCTGCCCGGCGATCGAGATTTCATGCCCGACATACGTCGCGATCGATCAACCATTGACTTTTACATCGCGCTATTCCGGCGGTGTGCCGGCCAACATCACCCCGGTCTACAACTGGACCGTCTCCGCGGGCACGATCATCGAGGGCCAGGGAACAGACACGATCAAGGTCGATACTAAAGGACTGGCAGGACAAACTGTCCGCGCGTCGCTGTCGATGGGCGGCTACACGCTCGAATGTGCGGCTGACTGCGCTATCTCGATTCCGCTGCCGAAGAGAGAGAGCCGGAAGTTTGACGATTATTTGAATATCGCGCGCAACGATGAGAAAGCGAGACTCGACAACTTCGCTATCGAGCTTCAAAACGATCCTACCGCGACAGGCTACGTGATCGTTTATCCGGGACCTACAAGTAAGCGCCGCGACGTCCAGGATCACTTCTATCGCGCCATCGATTATCTCGTTCACTCACGCCAGATCGATGAGAGTCGCATCAAGACAATCGAAGGTCGAAAGAAAGATCAGCTCCGCGTCGAGCTATGGATCGTCCCACAGGGCGCCACCCCGCCTAATCCCTAAGATAATTAGCCGCGGATAAAACGGATTATCCGCGGCCAACTATTTGCTTTATAATTTCGCGACCCCAGAGGTTTGTACCAGAAAACTACACGCGGGAGAGACAATCTGCATGTTCCGTACTAAATCACGATATTGGTCTATCTGCTTAATGGTCCTGATGCTGGCGCTTCCCTTCGCCGCAAACGCTCAGGACAAAGAGAAGAAGGACAAAAAGGACAAGAAGGAACTTACCGGCAAGCCGGTAATGTGGAAGGACCCAACCGATCTCGAGAGCCGCAACCTGATTCTCGGCGCTGGCGGTGAAGAGATGAAGCCCGACATCAGCACAGTCACGTTTATCGAAGAAAAATCCGGCGGCTATTCGAAGAAGTACCGCGTTAAGGACGCAAAAGGCAACGAGTGGGTCGCCAAGATCGGTAAAGAAGCGCAAACCGATACCGCTGCGAATCGCCTGTTGTGGGCACTCGGCTACGAAACCGAGATCGCCTATCTCATTCCGCACCTGAAAATCGAAGGCAAAGGCGAGTTCGACAACGTTCGTCTCGAAGCCAGGCCGGCCGACGTGAAGCGGCGGGGAAACTGGATGTGGGAGAACAACCCATTCCAAGCCACTCCCCAGTTTCGCGGTCTAAAGATCCTGATGGTGATGCTCAACAACTGGGACATGAAAGACGACAACAACGAGATTCTCGCAATGCGTGGCGACACCACCGGGGAGGGAGAGCTGCGCTACATCATCAGCGATCTCGGGGCGACGTTTGGAAAGACCGGCGGGTTCATTTCACGCAGCCGTAACGATGTTCCCGATTACGTGAAGGCCGAATTCATCAAGAAGGTGAACGGCGACGTGATCGATTTCAGTTACAGCGGCAAGAACCAGAAGCTCTTCGATGGACTGACGGTCGCGGATGCGCGCTGGTTGAGTAACCTGCTGAAGCGGCTGAGTGACGATCAGATCAAGGATGCTTTCCGGTCGGCGAACTATTCGGCTGAGGAAGTTGATCTGCTGGCAGGTGCGTTCCGGGAAAGAATCAACGCGCTCGCGAAGCTGGGCGTGTAGCAGTGCACAGAACCGAGCGCGGTAGCGCCGGGTCAACTTCAAAAGTCACATTTGCGAATTGAAGTTAACCCGGCGCTACCGCGCTCGGTTCTGTTGTTATTTCACGACGTCGATCGCGATGAGTTGTTGACCCGCGATCACGAATTCCGCTGGCGGTAGCTCAGTTTCCCAGACCGGCGACAACACCGTCGGCGTGTAACCACCCGAAGTTCGATCGCTGTTCAGCGTCGCTACCATCGATGGCGGCAGACTCGGCAACTCGCTCGTTCCGATCACCGCGCCGTTCGTGATGCGAAACAGCTTCACGTATAGCCGGTCGCTCTTCTTCACGGTGTTAATTGCTTTAACTAACTGGCTCAGATCCTGCGGTACGAAAGCCTTCGCCGAGGATCCCTCCTGCAACGCGCCACCATCACCAACAAACACGAGCAACTGCCCGGTCGCCGCATCCTCCGGAATCTGAATCGGAATGCGCTGCACAAACTGTTTCCCGGATTCGGTCCGGACGTATGCCTGAACCTCGATCTTCTCGCCACGTCGAACTTCGGTGCGGTCAAGCGTGATGCGCTCGAGCGTGCCCGCGTACTTCGTTTCAGTCGCAGCGATATCGAGCGTGATGCCATCGAGTTGAACGTCGTCAAAGCCGCTCGTCAACAAAGTGCTGACCGGCGCGGCAATCGAACCCGCCGCCGTGATTGCGGCGTTATTGGCCGAAAAACGACGATCGACTTGAATCGTTTCCTGGCCTTTCACTTTGATCTCGCCCTTCACGCTGATCGTTGAGTCGCCGAGCGCGCGCTCGCTGGAAGTGATCGTGTTGAAGAGTGTGATGTTAAGAAGCAACGGCGTCAGGAACGAGTCGTTCGCGATCTCATAAGAATAGGTTTCAATGCGATCGCGGCTCGTGTGGAGATTGACTTTCACAGGGATCATCTTCGGCGCCTGACCCAGCAAACCATAGATTCCCGACGCGCGATCCTGCGAAATCGAGCCCACCATCCGGCCGGGCACCGCCAGCTTGAACGAGTTGTTCATGTTGGAAATGACGGTCACGACCGAAGCTTCCGACATCGGCATGTCCGAAGCGCCCAGACTCAAAAACGGGTGCCCAAAAGCGTAAATGCGATCGCCGTCACGCAAGGTCACCGTGCCTGCGGCTGCGAGCGAATAGTCGCCGCGCACGAGCTGCACACTGATCGAGCTTCCCGGCGGAAACGTGTTGCCGTTGAATTCGGTAAGCGGAGTAATCGCCGCCGAGCCACCAACACCCGAAACCGGCAGCAGTCCACTCGCAACGAGCTGAGGCGCGAAGGCCGAGAGTGATTCCTGGCTGATGCCGCTGAACACGAGCGGCGTCGCGATCGGCGTCATTTGCTGACCCAGCAACGGCACCAGCGGTGAACCCGCGGAAACGGGCGCCAAAAGTGAAACTGACCCGACTGCCGGCTTCGGTAGATTCGGCTTCCAATCAGTTCCCGCGAGTTGTGAAAACGAAACGACGCGCGGCTCTTTGCCTTTGAGATTTTCCGGGCCCTTGTTGAAGAGGTCGATCATCTGCTTGATCGGCGTGATGCCCGCGATTGGCTCTTTCGAAAACGGAAAACTGAACGCGATGGCGCCGACGATCTTGCCGTCGATATAAACCGGCGAGCCGGACATGCCTGCAAACACGCCTGTCTTTTCGACATTCGAGCCGCTAAGCCGGGCGATGATTGCCGACTGCCGTGGGCCGGGAAATCCCGGTAGCACGCCCAAAACCTCGACGCCGAATTCCTGCGTCTCAGAGCCGGCAAACACGGTCCGCGCAGTTCCCTTCATGCCGGGGCGAAGGTCTTCGAGCGGAAACAATTCAGGGGCTTTTGGTGAAGGGGTTTGAGCGTTGCTGAAGCTCACGAGCGCGGTGATCAGAATCGCGGTGACGACGATAAAACGGGTAAACCTAATCATTAACCAACCTCCGCCTGCCAAGTTACAGGATTTCAGCATTTTCGTACAGGATTTCAGGATTCTCAAGATTTACAGGATAATCCCGTCCGACATGGAAGGCTTTATCCTCGCCGGCGGCGCCTCCAGCAGAATGGGAACTGATAAGTCTCAGTTGCTGATTGAACGCCAAACGTTTACCGAGCGCATTGCAGAAACTCTGTCGCAGGTTGCTGACTCGGTAACGCTCGTGGGCGGGCTCGGTTCCAATTTCCCACGCGTCGGGGATGTGTATCCGCAGTGGGGCGCGCTCGGTGGTATTCATGCTGCGCTCGCCGCGTGCAAAAGCGAGTGGGCCATCGTCGTCGCCTGCGATCTACCGTTTGTGACGGCGGAGCTCTTTTCGTTTCTCGCTTCTTTCTGTTTGGACCATGAGGCGGTCGTGCCGATTCAGAAAGATGGAAGACCACAGCCGCTGGCCGCGCTTTATCGTGTCGATCCTTGCCTCCAATGCGCTACTGAGCTGATCGAAGCAGGACGCAGAAGGCCCTTGGACCTGCTCGACGCGGTCAATACACGCCCTGTTGAATTCGATCAATTGAGGAATCTCGATCAGGCGGAAAGTTTTTTTGTTAACATCAACACGCCGTCAGACTATATGGAAGCGATCCGAGGACACTCACGCTAATGCCGCCCCGACGAAGAATTGGTAAGAGACTCGTCAAGTCTTTCCTGCCAATAGCGCTGGTGATCGTGCTGGCTGTCGTGGCCGCGCTTGCTTTCGTTGTCTACTGCGTTACACATCCCGCGAAACGTCCTTACGTCGTCACACCCGAATCGTTTTCGAGAATCAGCGGGCGCGCGATCAAGGTTACTGATGAGACATGGACCAACGCCGACGGGCGAAGTGCGCGCGGTTGGCTGTTGAAAGGCGCTGAGGGCGCGCCGGCGGTCGTGTTGCTGCATCGCTACGGTGGCGATCGTTCGTGGCTGTTCAATCTCGGCGTCAAGATTAACGAGACGACAAACTTCACGATCCTTTGGCCCGACCTGCGCGGTCACGGTGAGAGTCCGCTGATCAAGTCGACCTCGCTGGGTGTTCGTGAGGGAGACGATTTGCGGGGCGCGATCCAGTACCTGCGTGGTCTGAAGACGGAAAGCCAGAAGACGCTTGTGGGTGAGAGTCTCGGAGTTTATGGAGTTGAGTTGGGCGCGTACAGTGCGTTGAAAGCGGCGCGCAGTGAGCCACTCGTGAAGGTGCTCGTGCTCGACTCGGTCGTGTTGTCGCCAAATGATTTGTTGAATACCGCGGTGGCGAGTTGTGTCGGGTTGGATAATGGTTTGGTCCAATACTTTTCACGCGTGGCGATGAAGGCTTATATGCTTGGAAGTTATGACAGTACCAGTGCGTGTGAGTTTGCGAGTGGGATACAGGACCAGAAAGTCATGCTGCTTTCCGGGAGTGATGCCGGTGGATTGCGTGATGCGACGGCTTCGTTGCAGAAATGTTTTCCGAATGCGGCGAATGTCGAAGTGCGAACTGATCTCCCGTTGAGTGGGTTTGGGCTGCCGTCAGTCACCGGCGAGCAGGGTGAAGCGTACGACAGAGTGGTCATCGAGTTCTTTGCCCGAAACCTGCGTTAGACAGGATTTCATGATTTTCAGGATTAGCCGGATAAATCATGTAAATCATGAAAATCCTGTAATCCTGTCTAGCTAGGGCTTCCAGCCTAACACTGCCGTCTTTCCATTATCCCCGATAACCTCAATCGTCGACACTCCGCGAACGTTTCCCACGTACTCGACCGGTATCATCACCACGAATTTGCGTCCACGCGCGCGCGCCTCGTCGACAGTGATCTCGTCGAACGTCAGCGGCTCACCATCGGGCCGGTAAATAACACGCCCGTATGCATAAAACTCCGCCGATCGATCGTCACTTCGCTGCGCCAGCACCGGTGCACCCGCGTAACCTCGCGCATCAGCCATCAACAGCAGGTCCCGCACTGACTCGCGATCAGCGTATCGCGCCGCTCCGAAGTTCAAAACGATCACGACTAAAACAACCGTCGCACCAGCAACGATCAGCGGCCATCTCGGATTGAAAATCCGCGTCAACCGATCACTCACGAGCAACGCAATCCCAGGTATCACAGGCAACACGTAACCCGGCAGCTTCGATCCTGAGAACGAAAAGAAAATGATCGGCAACAGCAACCACGCGAGTGCGAAAACGCGAACGATGCTGAGGCTATCGCCATCGCGCCACTTCCAGCCTCGCACTTTTGCGAGCGCGACGATGAGATGAGGCGTCCACGGCAACGCCAGCATGAGAATGATCACCGGATAAAAATAGATCGGCTGCGGGTGGTGATACTTGTTCGACACGTACCGCGCAAAGTGATGCTGCACAAAAAATTCGTCGATAAACGTCCAGCCGTGTCGTGCGATGACTGGTCCATACCAGATCGCGGACACTGCCAACGCCAAAGGCACTCCCCAGAACAAACTCAAGATCACTGCTCGCGACGGCCACGCGCGTCTCAAAACGTAATACAAACCAACGACGCCAAACGGGATCACGATCCCGACGAGTCCCTTCGCCAGCAAAGACAAACCGACAAAGATGTAAAAGCCTGCCAGAAAGCGTCGCTTGTTCCGCAACTCGTGCAGCAGAAAACACGCGAGCGACCACGTCGCCGTCATCGTGATCACAACATCAAAACTAGCCGCGCGTGAAAACACGATCAGACCGAGACAACTGCCAGTTACCACCACACACCAAAACGCAAAACCGCGCGGCTCCTCGCGATCGATCTCGCGCCCGATAACCCACATCGCCGCGATCGTCAGTAGTCCACACAGTGCCGGTCCAAAGCGCGCCGCCCACTCATTCACACCGAAGACTCGGAACGAAGCGGCGATCATCCAGTAAAGCAGCGCCGGCTTTTCAAACCACGTGTGATGTCCGAGCGTCGGCGTGATCAGATCGCCGGTGACAAACATCTCGCGCGCCACCTGTGCGTAGCGCGGCTCGTCTGGACCAAGCAGCGGCAGCTTGCCGAGTCCGTAAAGATAAAAAGCGATGATGATGGCGAAAAGGAGAAGGTAGACTCGCTTGGCAAGCGTTGAAGGATGCAAGTATATTCGGCTCCGTAAACTAAAGCGCTCAGCCTAACACATAATGCTACGCACAGCAGTCATCGGAGTCGGCAGTCTCGGGCGGCAACACGCCCGCATCCACGCAGATCTCGCAACGGAAGGCGCGTCGCAATTCGTCGCCGTCTGCGATCTAAACGAACAAACCGCACGAGCCATCAGCAGCGAACGCGAAACTGAGTGGACCATAAACTGGCGCGATCTGATTGGACGCATCGACGCCGCGAGTGTCGCTGTTCCAACTGAAGCACACTGCGAGATCGCGTGCGGCCTGCTCGAAGCCGGCATTCACGTGCTCGTTGAAAAACCGATCTCGCGCACACTCGAAGAAGCCGATCAAATGATCGAAGCCGCCGAGCGCGGTAACGCGATTCTTCAGGTCGGACATCTCGAGCGTTTCAATCCAGCGATGGTCGCGCTCAAACCGCACGTACGCAAACCGGTTTATTTCGAGATTCATCGAGTCGGGCAGTTCACCGCGCGCTCGCTCGATATCGACGTCGTGCTCGACTTGATGATTCACGATCTCGATATCGTGCAGTGGCTCGTCGGCGAGGATGTTGAAGTCACAAACATTCACGCGGTGGGAATCGCGATACTTACACCGAAGGTAGATGCGGCGAACGCGCGGCTCGAATTCTCGTCAGGAGCGGTGGCGAATATCACGGCGTCGCGCGTCGGCACGGAGAAGATCCGGAAGATGCGTTTCTTCCAGCCACACGATTACATCGCGATTGATTACACAACGAAGCGCGCATCGGTCAGCAGTCTCGAGCCACCGGGAGCGAGCGGCGCGTGGCCCGGCGTTCACGTGAAGCATCTCGACATCATTGACGTCGAGCCGCTGCGCGCGGAGATTGTTTCGTTTCTGGAGTCAGCGCGTGATGGCGCGCCGCCCGCGGTCTCCGGAATCGAGGGGAGAAATGCGTTGAGTCTCGCGTTGCGAACGCTCGAGCGGATTCGTGAGCACGCGGAACATCCGGGAGTGAAAACACAGATAACAGGAATTTGAAATGCCGAATCGGAACGATCAACTTTCGGCGCTCCTGCAACAGCACATCGAGGCGGGTGAGTTTCCGTCCGCGGTTTACCTCGTCGGTGAAAGAGATGAGATCTTCTACGAGGATGCGCTGGGCCATTCCGTAGTCGAGCCTTATCGCGTCGCCAACAAGATCGACACGATCTACGATCTCGCATCGCTTACCAAGCCGCTCATCACGTCGATGCTGTGTGCGCGCCGCATCGAGCTCGGCGAGCTAACGCTCGACAGCTCGGTTTCTCATTACCTGCCTGAGTTCGACCGCACTGACAAATCGATGATAACGATCCGCGAGCTGCTGACGCATACGTCTGGTTTGCCCGCGTGGCGACCGCTGTACGTGCTTACTGAGGAGCAGATTGACCGCGCGGCGGGTGCGATCGCGAGTCTCGATCTCGAGTACAAGCCCGGCACGCGCGTCGTCTACAGTGATCTCGGATTCATCGCCCTCGGAATTTTGTTGGAGCGCATGATGCACCAGCATCTCGCGGACTTGGCGAAGCATGAGATCTTCGAGCCGCTGAATCTGCAACAGACGTTCTTCAATCCGGAGCTCGCTTTGCAGACGGGTATTGCGGCGTGTGAGACCGGAAACACATACGAGCGCGATATGAGTAAACAAATGGGCGCAGGTGAGTATGCGAATTCGCGGCAGCGACTGATCTGGGGCGAAGTACACGATGGTAATGCTTACTTTTTAGGTGGCGCGGCGGGACATGCCGGGTTGTTCTCGACCGCGCGCGAAACGTTTTTGCTGGCGCAGCAGTTTCTGAGTGAGTCGACGAAGTTGCTCGCGCCGGAAACGTGCAGGCTGTTTCGGGAGAACATGACGCCGGGATTGGAAGAGGCGCGCTCAATCGGTTGGCAACTCGCAGCGACGAAGGATTCCACGGGAGGAGCGGATCTGCCGCCTGACAGCTTCGGTCACAACGGCTTTACAGGAACGTGTCTCTGGATCGATCCGGATCACCGGCGTGTGTTTACGTTGCTCACCAACCGCACCCACGCCCACGCGCTCCCGTTCGCGAATATCAATGCAGTGCGGCGGGAGTTTAATACGTTTGCAGCAAAGGCGCTCGAATAGGATTTCTCACGCGGCGGCGCAACGACCTTTGCGTCTTCCGTTGCGCCGCTGCGCCGCCGCGTGAGATCTATAATTTGACCCTTAGGATGGTCCCGATCACATTCAGATCGCCTGGGATGCTCACGCCGTCGTTCTGTCGCAGGTAATAAACATCCTGCGTGAAATGCTTATTGAACACTTTACTCCCGCCGACACTAAACCGGTTGCGCACCCAGCGGTCGATGCTCCAGTCGTAGAAAACCTCATCCGCCACAAACAATGACAACGCCCACTTCGATGGCCCAACCGGATGCTCGACCTGCAGACGGTTCCGGTAGCGCGTCGACGTGATTCCGGGATTTCGAATCCGCCGCTCAAAAAGATTCCGATCACTGAACCGAAACTTCTCGACATTAAATCGCAAGGTCACCGGCAGCGACAGCCGACTTTCCCACACGCGCCGGTTACGAAACGGCTGCGTCCCGATGTAGAGATAGTTCGGCGCGATCTGAAGATGCTGTCCAAATCTAAAGGTAAATCCGGTGCCGATGCGCTCATCAACCGGACGATTGAAATCACGTCCAACGCGAAGCGTGCCGAGCATGTTGAAGTCAATGTCCTTCGTGATCGGCACGGCCACTTGAACATCACTCCAAAACTGGTTGTCAGTGTGATCGACAACCTGCGCGGACATGCCGCCGCTCAGCACAAACAACAGCAAGCACGCCCACGCGCCGCGCCTCAATTTGCACCCTTTGAGCCCTGCGGCGGCAAGACCGTGAATGAAGTCAGCGCGACGACCACACGCTCGCCGACATGCAAGCGCGTCGCACTCGCTTCAGGCTTCGGACGCGTCGCGATGATCGACTTGCTCGGCTTCCGGTCCGGGGTCTCCGTCGTCAAGAGGAAACGAGTCTCGTCTGTCTTGCACCCGTCCCCAGCTTCAATTTGCAGACGCACGCGTTCATAAGCACCGACGAATGCAATTTCCTCGATAATGGCGCTCGCGAGCCGCGCGTGCCCGGACCGCATGAGATCTCCCCGCTGCAACGACACGTCTTCAGGTCGAAAGACAATCTTCACGCAATCGCCCGGCTTAAACTTCTCTTTGTCCACCGTCAAGGGAATCTTCGCCGAACCCACTTCAATAAAATCCTGCCGCACAACTGCGTCGAGCACATTCGCCGCGCCGAGAAATGTCGCCACATACTCCGTTGCCGGATGATTGTAGATTTCAAACGGCGTTCCGATCTGTTCGATATGGCCCACGTTGAGCACCGCGACACGATCGCCGAGCTCGAGCGCTTCTTCCTGATCGTGCGTGATGAAGATCGACGGCACGTTCACCTTTTTCAAAAGCGTTCGTATCTCGCGACGCAGGTGCACGCGCGTCTGCGTGTCGAGCGCGCCGAACGGCTCGTCGAACAATAAAACTTCCGGTTTGTAAGCAAGCGTGCGCGCGATCGCGACGCGCTGTTGCTGCCCGCCCGAGAGCTGCGAAGGATACTTCTTGCGGTGCTCTTCGAGTTGGACGAGCGATAACAACTCGTTGACGGTTTCCTTGATCTCCTTGCGTTTGCGCTTGCGGATGCGCAGGCCGTAACCGATGTTCTTCTCCACGGTCATCTTCGGAAAAAGCGCATACGATTGAAAGATCACTCCCACGCCTCTTTCGCGCGCCGGCAGCTCCGTCACGTCTTTGCCGTGCAGGATCACCTTGCCCGTGTACGGCATTTCGAGACCGGCAATGATGCGCAGAATCGTCGTCTTGCCGCTGCCCGACGCGCCGAGCAACACGAGCACTTCACCCTCACCGACGTCGAAGCTGATGTTTTCGAGCACGCTCGCCTTGCCAAAGCGTTTGCTGATCCCGACCACGCTTGCCGCAGCCGTGGACGGCGGCGCGCTCGACACCGGCTCTTCCATTCTCGGGATCAATGTCTCTTTTGCTTTGGCCATCAGTCGACGTCCAGCCAGTCGCGCGCGAAGAACAGCACGCTGAAAATCAGAAACGAAAACAACGCGAGCACGATCGCGATCGCATTTGCGGCTTCGATCTGCCCTTCGTTGAACTTCGCGAAGATGTACAACGGCGCCGTCTGTGTTCGTCCTGCAAGGTTTCCTGAAACGAGAATCGTCGAGCCAAACTCACCGACCGCGCGCGCAAAAGTCAGCAGCGCGCCCGACACTATCGCGCCGCGCAGAGACGGCAGCGTCACGTGCCAGAACGTTTGCCAGCGCGTGGCGCCGATTGTCGCTGACGCTTCTTCAAGCGAGTGGCTCATCGTGTCGAACACGGGCTTGATGACGCCAAACGCGAGCGGGAACGTCACGAAGATATTTGCGAGGATGATGGCCCATGCAGTGAACATGATTTGAAAACCATGCGGCGCGAGCAGGCGTCCGAGTGTGCCGTACGGTCCCCAAAGCAGCAGCAATGCAAAGCCGGCGACGGCGGTTGGGATCGCGGTGGGAAGCGAGATCGTGACGATGAGGGCGTTGCGTCCCCAGAAGTTGTAACGCGAGAGGACGTACGCGGCGAATAGGCCGAAGATGACATTGAAGACGGTGGCCCAGAAGCTCGTCGCCATCGAGAGCTTGAGTGCGAATATCGCTTCAGGAGCAGTCAGCGCGGCCCAGAATTTATCGAGACCATTGCTCGTGCCGAAGATAAAGATCGAAGCGAGCGGCAGGAACACGAGGGGCAACATCATAAACACGAGCATGCCGATACTGAGCGGCCGCGCCACATCAAACCCACGCACGTGTCTCATCGCTGGAACTATGCTGCTCATTTGCGTTGCACCTGGTCGCGAAAGATCCCTTCGATCACCTCGGGATACGCTTTGTCCCAACCATGAAAATATTCGATCGTGAACGGCATCTCGATATGCCCGAAATCCTTGTTCGCCTGGTTGAACGCATCATTCGTGCTCGAGTAAAAATGAAACTTAACGAACGCCTGCTGTGCTTCATCACTCCACAAATACTGCATGAACGCATCGATCACCGGGCGCTTCGCCGCGCTGATGTTTTTGTCGATCACAACCGCCGGATGCTCGCTGAAGATCGTCGACTGCGGCACCACGACTTCGATCGGAGCCTTCGCTTCTTTCATCAGCAACGCTTCGAGCTCGTAAGTGATCAGCGCATCGCCATTGCCGAGCTCGAAAGTCGTTCGTGCTTCACGCGCCGATCCGGGCGTTGAGATCACGTTCTTCCAGATCGCGCGCAGTGTTTGCAGCGCCTTCGGTTTGTCGGCGTCTTCAGGCTTTGTTGCCGACTTCATCAACTCCGATCCGTAAATCGCGAGTATCGACCACTGCGCGCCGCCCGAGCTGATCGGGTCGGGATGGATCAGCCGGATTCCCGGCTTCGCCAGGTCGGAAAAGTCATGAATGCCTTTCGGATTGCCCTGGCGCACGATGATCACAAAAGGAGTCTTGTTGACGATTCCGTTTCCGGGCAAAGAATGCCAGTCGGCCGTCACAAAACCGTCTTTTTGCAGCCGCTGCACGTCGCGCTCGATCGAGAGAATCGCGATCTCGGCGGGAGCGCCGCGCAAAATCTGGTTGGTCACGGTCTCAGAACCCGCAAACGACGACTGGAACTGGACCGTCTGGCCATGGTCCTGTTTCCATTTCGCTGTGAAACCGGGAAAGATCGCCTTCTCGAGCGATTCTTTCATGATCGAGAAACCGTAGAGCGTGATCGTGATGTCGCCGCTTTCGCCCGGCGGCGTCGGCAGACAACTGGCGGCGAGCAACGCCGTGATAAGAGCAGCGGTCGCGAGAAACGGATTACCTCGGGAAGTACACTTCCTCATGCAAACCCTTAATTTTGGCTAATGGGGGTTCCACGTCTATACCACAGAGTCGAGCTTTGTGGGAATAGGGATTCTCTGCGGTCCTCTGCGTATCTCTGCGCTCTCTGCGTTAAATGGGCTATTTCAACGCAGAGGACGCTGAGATACGCAGAGGGCCGCAGAGAATCCGTGTAACCACACGTTCTTTTTGTAGTAGTATGCGGGGCGATGCTCCTGCGGAAAGCCATTGCTTTGCTGTTGGCTCAGGCTTTTTTGCTCCCCATCGCATTTGGTCAACAACAAACTCCCGAAGCCACCCGACCACGCCGGACACAGCCGGTTTGGACGCCGCCGTCTGCCACGACTCCGATCATTTCGACGCCGACCCTCGCCACGACAATCGGTCCGGAACCGAAAATCCGCGTCGCGCTGAATACTGACGCACATTCTGCCGTCATTTCGACGACGGGCCATCTGATGAATGCGAGTGGCAGCGGCACGAGTTTAGTGGCGCTTGATACGTCGCGTGTTCGTGTCGATCCGAGACTGCTGTCTCCGCTTCCAAAGGCGATCGAGGATGGCGGATTTCGCGTGCTCGTCGGCGGCGCCGCATCGCGTGAAGAAGCGGAAGCGAACGAGAAAGATATTCAGAAGATCACCGGCGAAGACGCCCACGCCGTCTACGACACCGAAACTAAAACGTGGGGAATGTTTGTCGGCGGCAAGCTTTCGCGCGAAGAGGCTGAAGAGTTTCGCGCGCGTCTCGAAGCTGAAGGCATCAATGCGACGATCGAAGGAAAGGAAACCGTCGCGCAAACACAGTCGACTCCAAACAACAGCCCGGTGCGTCTTACTACGCCACTTAGTGCACGACCTGCGTTGCCATCGCGCGAAGTTGTCGCTTCTTCTGGGGCCGGAAAGATGTTCAGCTCGAGTGCGCCAGTTCAGTTCGCATCCGACGACGAGCAGAACGCGCCAGTGCGTTACAACGATCACCCGTATCGCGGACGGATCGAAGTGTTCACAAACCTGCGCGGCACGCTCACGGTTGTGAACGAGCTCGGACTGGAAGATTACGTGCGCGGCGTCGTCGCCAATGAGCTGTCGCCCGGCGGTTATCCGGCGATCGAAGCGCAGAAAGCACAGGCGATCGCGGCACGCACATACGCGCTGAAGAATCGCGGGCAATTCATGGCCCAGGGGTTCGATCTCCTGCCGACGACGCGCTCGCAAGTCTATCGCGGGCTCACTTCCGAAAACCCGCTCTCGACACGCGCTGTCGACGAAACGCGCGGCATAATCGCGACTTACAATGGCGAGCCGATCAATGCGCTCTACACGTCGACGTGCGGCGGCCGCACTGAAGACTCGGAAAAGATTTTCAACGAGGCGATTCCCTACTTGCGCGCGCATGAGTGTGCGGGAGAGTCGTTCGACCGGTTCGTAATCAGAACATCGCGTGAGCCCGCGGAGTTGCAGGACGATGCGAATGTCGTGCTCGCGCGTGACGTCAGTCTTTTGCTGACGCAGAACTTCGGCACGTTGCGAGAGCGTGTTTCGGATGCGTGGTTGTCAGCGGATGCAACAGCGTCAGAAGTACGAAACTGGCTGGCGAACGTGGCTCGCGTCGCGCGGCAAATTGCGCCGTCGATGGGTGAGGATGTGAATCGCCCGCCTGCTTTCGCAACGGCGCTGGCGTTGGCGGTGTTTGGTGAGAGTCGCGCAGGGACGCTTCTGAATGATGCTGACGCTGATTATCTGTTGGCGGTGAAAGATGCGACGGACGTGCCCGCAGCGAATCGCGCTGACCTCGCGATGTTGCTGCGCGACGGGCATCTTTCGGTCTATCCCGATGCGACTTTGAGACCGCGCACGCCGTTGTCGCGCGCGCGCGCATTGCACGCGATCTCACGCCTTCTCGAAGCGCGAAATCTTCTGCAACTGCAAAAAGCGAATGCACGTCCGGCGAGTGATGGGCAACTGATACTTCGTTCCACTAAAGGCAGAGATCAGCCGATCAGAGTCAACGGGGATGCGTTTCTGTTTCGCTATCTCGGTGAGCGGCCGTATGCAGCGTCGTCAGTCGCGCTGGTTGGTGGCGAGGCGGTGACGTATCACCTCGCTCCAAATGGACAGATCGATTTTCTCGAGGTCCGGCCGGCGACGAATGGGGCGGCGGCGGATCGTTTCTCGCCGTTTGCTAACTGGACCACGGGATTGAGTGTCGCGCAGGTGCAGGCGCGTTTGGCGCGTTCGGCGCGAGGGATTGGGGCGATTACAGACCTGCGGGTGGCGTCGCGTGGCGCGTCGCATCGAGTAACAGATCTGGAAGTTGTCGGGACGAGCGGCACTGCGCACGTGCGTGGCGGTCGAATTCGATCGGCGCTGGGATTGCGTGAACAACTGTTCGTGATCGACCGCGAGTTTGATGATGCGGGTCGGGTTTCTGAGTTCGTATTTACTGGTCGTGGTTGGGGACATGGCGTCGGGATGTGCCAGGTCGGCGCGTACGGGCTTGCGCGACAAGGTTTCACGGCGGAACAAATACTGAAAACATATTATTCGGGTATTGAGTTGACGAGACTGTATTAGACAGGATTTCAGGATTTTCAGGATAGACAGGATTTATCTTGTCAATCCTGCAAATCCTGAAATCCTGTCTAATGCAATTCTCACGTAACCAGATCCTCGCTGGCCTCATACTGCTCATTCTTCTCTGGCTGGTTATACTCATTCGCATGTTCGCCATCGTCGGTCCAACAGCCTCAGGCAAAAGCGAGCTCGGCATTAATATCGCCCTCGAGATCGACGGCGAGATAATCAACTGTGACTCGGTCCAGGTCTACAGAGAGATCGAAATTGCCACCGCGAAAGTCCCGCTCGATGAGCGCAAAGGCGTCCCACATCACCTGATCGACTTCGTCTCCCCCAACATCAACTACACCGCCGTCGAATGGGCGCGCGAAGCCACGAAGACGATCGAGGAAATCGAAAGCCGCGGGCGCGTTCCATTGCTCGTCGGTGGCACTGGTTTTTACCTCCGCGCCCTCCGACAACCACTCTTCGTCAGTCCACCAACTGACGAGTCACTGCGTCGACGTCTGAACCAGATTCGCGACAAACACAGCCCCGAACACCTGCACAAGATTCTCCGCCGCATCGATCCACTCGCAGCGGGCCAGCTTTTCCCGCGTGACTGGCCGCGTGTACAACGTGCGATCGAAGTCTACCTGCAAACGGGCCGCTCGATCGTGGACCAGCAGCCGGAGCGTCCGGAACCACACGAAAGCTCGCGCCGCCTGCGTATTTTGGCCCTCAATCCGCCGCGCGACGAGTTGTATAAACGAATCAACGAGCGCACCGAAGCACATTTCAAAGCCGGCCTCGTCGAGGAAGTTCGAGACTTGCTGGACCGCGGTTTCTCGCCCGATTCCAACGCTCTCGGCGCGCACGGCTACCGGCGCGTGGTGGAATACCTGAAGGGATTACGCGACCTCGAGAGCGCTGTGGAACAGACAAAACTGGACGTGCGCCACTACGCCAAACGCCAATTGACATGGTTTCGCCATGAAGCAGACGTCGAGTGGTTTGACGGTTTTGGTGAGGAAAACCGCATTTTGCGTTCGGTGATGGAATCTATTTTCGCC
>Ga0134121_10001934_pt1 | contig 18611 bp, 16 predicted proteins | sample KB301_FD_96463 | JGI IMG/M metagenome (GOLD analysis project Ga0134121, IMG submission 96463) | Terrestrial soil microbial communities without Nitrogen fertilizer from Kellogg Biological Station, Michigan, USA - KB3-0-1 | ecosystem: Environmental > Terrestrial > Soil > Unclassified ... | reverse complement strand
TGACGGCGCGATTGGGTTGGGAAGAGCCTGTTGGTGAGATGGAAACGCTCTATTACAAGCTTGCAATCGAGAGACGCGACAGTGCAAAATTTGAAGCACTGGAATGATTGGATTGCTGATGAAAAGGCCGCTTATCTTCCGTGTGGTGTGGCGGGGAGTGAACCTGTTGCTCGCCATCGCCGTGGTGTCTTCGATGTATGCGGGAGTCCGCGAATACTCTGTACGCCGATATCTCGACGGTTTTTCGGACGCCATTGTGCCCAACAGCTTGCCCGAGCAACATAGGCTCCAAGCCATCTTGGACTGGATGCGCGCTGAACCCTCGAGGGCCAGCACGGCGAATCCAGACGCACTCGCGAAGCGCGATCCAGAGATAACACTTACGTACCGCCAACTGTTGAACGTTTGTGGCACGGCCACCAATGCCTTCTTGAATCTTGCGCGAAGTTCAAAAATTCGAGCGCGCCGCCTCCTTCTGCTGACTCCAGACCGCAATACTAAGCACGTCGTGGCCGAAGTCTTGCTCGGCGAGCAGTGGATCATCGTCGATCCAACGTACCGGGTCATCATGAAGGATGCGGCGGGCCACTATTTGACGCTCAAGGACTTGCAGGATCCTGCGGTTTTTGCGCAGGCGGTCAGCGCTATTCCGAATTATCCGCGCGATTACACCTACGATCATATTGCTCACGTGCGGTTGTCGCGGGTGCCATACGTTGGGTCTGGCCTTCGGCGGTTGTTGAGCGCAATCGCACCTGGCTTGGAGCAAGGCATCGATTGGAGCCTGCTCCTCGAGCGAGAGTCTTTCTTTTACCTGGTCCTAAGCGTGACAGCAATGCTCGTCTTCTTGCTGCTACGCGTGGTGCTTGCGTGGTACGCGGACAACCGATTGCAAATTTCCCGCTTCCACCTGCGCAAGCACACCATGCGTGCTGGAGCCGCCTTCTTCTCGACCCCGGAGATCAAACAGTAGCGTGTGCGGCATTTGCGGTGTCGCGTTTGCATCGCGCAGCAAGGATGCCGAGCTGCGCGTGCGCGCCATGGCAGCAGCATTGCGGCACCGCGGTCCTGACGACGAAGGATTCCTGACAGGAGAGCCCCGTGCACCGGGGCTGGCCCTGGGCATCCGCCGCCTCAGCATCATTGATCTTGCCGGTGGCCATCAGCCTCTCTGGAACGAAACCCGGGATGTCGCGGTCATCTACAACGGTGAACTTTATAATTATCGGGAACTTCGAGAGCGCTTGACGCTGCTTGGACACCGCTTCGCAACACAATCCGATACGGAAATTTTCGTGCATGCGTGGGAAGAATGGGGCGAAGAGTGCCTGACCGAGTTCCGCGGCATGTTTGCGTTTGCGTTGCTCGATTTGCGCGGCCGGTTTGCGACGGCTCCTCTGCTCTTCCTGGCGCGAGACCCTCTGGGCATCAAACCGCTCTATTACACTCAAACAGCGGAGGGTTTTGCGTTTGCCTCGGAAGTTCGTGCTCTGCTGGCAAGCGGTATCGTGCCGAAACAGATTTCGCAGGACGCGCTCACCTCTTACCTGCTTTTCGGGAGCGCATCGGAGCCCGTTACGCTGCTCGAAGGAGTTTTTTCCCTTCCACCGGGCCATCGCATGCTGCTGTATGTTCCGGAGAGGCGGCGTGTGCCGAGGGCGCGTCCCTGGTGGGATCCACAGACGAGTTCTGCCGCGCGCGATCCGCGCAAACCCAAGGATATGCATTCAGCCGCGAAGCGGTTGCGCCCATTGCTGGAAGATGCCGTGCGCGCGCATTTGATTGCGGACGTGCCGGTGGGACTGTTTCTGTCCGGCGGGCTTGATTCCGGGGCCATCGCCGCGCTTGCGGCCCGCGCGCAGGCGGGAATCCGCAGCTTCACGCTGTCGTTCCCGGGAACTTTGTACGACGAAGCCCCGCTGGCGCGCAAAATCGCCGAGCGGTGCGGCACAAGACACACGGAAGTGCCTCTTGACGGAGCGGCGATGCTTGCGCGGATCGACGAAGCGGTTGCCGGCCTCGACCAGCCTACGATGGACGGGATCAATACCTACTGCGTGTCTTGGGCGGCTCGCGAGGCAGGGCTCAAAGTGGCCCTCTCGGGGTTGGGGGGAGACGAACTCTTCGCAGGTTATGCGAGCTTTGGCAACACGGCGCTTCTTCAGCGACTCACTCGAATGGCGTGGTTCGTGCCGTGGCCGTTGCGGCGTGCTGCCGCACCACTAATGGCGAGCATTCTCGGAACGCGAATGTCGCGCGATGCCGCGGGCAAAGCCGTTGCCGCGTGGAGAGATCCTGACATCCTCCCACATCCCTACTTCTACACACGCGCGCTGTTTCCGCCAGGCCAGCTTGAGCGATTGATGGAGCCGCGCTTCCGTCCGAGTACCGTGGGCGCCGACGGCGTCACTCTCGAACCTACTTGGCTTGGATGGCTGAATCGCACAGCGGGCGAAGCGGGGAATCTGGAGCCGGTGGCCGCGACCGCTTGGCTCGAAATGCGGTGCTACATGGCTAGTACGCTGTTGCGCGACACCGATTCGGTAAGCATGGCTCGTTCGCTGGAGGTGCGTGTGCCTCTGCTCGATACGCCGCTCGTCGAATTTGTAAACGCCCTTCCCGATGCAGCACGCGACCGTCCTGGGACGCAGAAGGCGCTCCTGCTGGAAGCTTTGAGCGGGTTGCTGCCGGAGGAAATTCTTGGGCAGGGGAAGAAGACATTTACGTTGCCTTGGGAAGAATGGCTGCGTGGAAGTTTGCGACCGCGGCTCGATGCTAGTTTTGCAGACATCGCGCCTTCGCTTTCACCACTACTTCGTGCGGAGGGAGTACGCGGCATTTGGGCTGCGTTCCTCGAGGGCAAGACTTCGTGGTCTCGCCCGTGGGCTTTGTACGTCCTTAACGAGTGGTGCAGGCATCACCTCGCCGCATGACGCGGACTCCTGATGTAGACTGAATCTTCTCCCGATGAACATTCTTGGGATCAACGCTTACCACGGGAACGCGTCGGCAGCCATTGTCTGCGATGGCCGGCTTGTGGCTGCTGTGGAAGAAGAACGATTCAACCGCGTGAAGTACGCCGCGGGCTTTCCCACGCACGCGATTCGCTATTGTCTGCGAGAGGCGGGGCTGGAACTCAAGGATATCCACCACGTGGCCGTGCCGCGCAACCCCTACGCGCGGCTGGGCACGAAACTTTTCTACGCAATCCGCATGCCAACGTTCGCGCGCGAACGCATGAAGGTCCTGGCGAAGTTTACGGGCATACCACAGGCGCTGGCGCAAGCCTTCGAGACGGATCCGGAAAAAATTGCGGCCAAGTTTCATCGCGTAGAACACCACCAGGCGCATCTCGCAAGCGCATTCTTTGTCTCACCGTTCGAACGGGCGGCGCTACTTTCTGCAGATGGGTTGGGCGATTTCGCGAGCACCATGTGGGGAAGCGGGGACGGGAACCGGATGAAGATAGACGGCGCGATCGCATTTCCTCATTCCCTGGGGCTTTTTTACAGCGCCGTCACGCAGTACCTGGGCTTTCTGAAATTCGGCGATGAGTACAAGGTCATGGGCCTGGCGGCGTATGGCCAGGCGGCGCAACTCCACGCTCTTCGCGACATCGTGCGCACAAACGGGAACGGCTTCCGGTTGGGACTGGAATATTTCACGCATCACCGCACTGGTCCGGAGATGAGCTGGGCGGAGGCGGACAAGACGCCGGCTCTCGGCACGCTGTTTTCGGAAGCGATGGAACGGAGGCTTGGCCCCAAGCGCAATCCCGAAGAACCACTCGAACAAAGGCACCGCAACCTCGCGTCTGCTTTGCAACTGCGGCTTGAGGAAGTCTATCTCGGCATGTTGAAAAAGCTTGGCGAGCGCGCAGGATTGAAGGCGGTGTGTCTCGCGGGTGGAGTGGCCTTCAATTGTGTGGCGAATGGGAAAATTTTCGATACGACGGGATTTGAGCAGGTTTACGTTCAGCCAGCGGCAGGCGATGGGGGGCTGGCCGTCGGGGCTGCGTATTATGTGTGGCATCAGATTTTGGGAAAGCCGCGTTCGTTCGTGATGGATCATGCTTATTGGGGGCCGGGATATACACGCGATGAGATCCGGCACGCGATTGAGGCAAAGGGATTGGGGATGAGCGGTTGCCGGGTCGAGGAACTTGCTGGAGATAATTTGATGCAACGCACGGCCGCGATCGTAGCCGATGGAAAAATTCTTGGGTGGTTTCAAGGCCGCGCGGAATGGGGGCCGCGAGCCCTCGGCAACCGGAGTATCGTCGCGGACCCGCGGCGTGGCGAGATGAAGGAGATACTGAACCAGCGCATCAAGCACCGTGAAATCTTCCGGCCGTTCGCTCCATCGATCCTCGCCGAAGCCACAGGTAGGTGGTTCGAGAAATCGCATCCGTCACCGTTCATGACCTTGGCGTACTCGGTGCGGCCCGAGAAGCGTGAGACAATCCCGGCACCAACACATGTGGATGGAACGGGCCGGCTGCAAACCGTGACGCGCGAGGCCAACCCTCGTTATTGGAGCCTGATCAAAGCGTTTGAACAACTCACCGGAGTGCCCGTCGTTCTAAATACTTCTTTCAATGACAACGAACCGATTGTCTGCCGCCCTGAAGAAGCATTGGACTGTTTCCAACGCACGCAAATGGATGCGCTGGTCCTCGGTGACTTCCTAATCACAAGATCGTGAACCGAACCTCTCGAGCACACATCGAATGAGAATCCTGCTCTTGAATCTTTATTATCCGCCAGACACTTCAGCGACGGCAAAGATGGCACAGACCGTGGTGGAAGCACTCTCCGCGCGCCACGACGTTACGGTGCTTTGTGGCCGGCCGTCTTACGACCCGATGGAGCGGCGCCCCTGGCGGCTTTGGCAAACAGAAGTGACAGAGCGCGTGAGAATCACGCGCGTGGGCTCGACGGACTATCCGCGTTTAGCGATGAAGCGACGAGTCCTGAACTATTTGAGCTATGTTGCGCTGGCGATTCCACTGTCGCTTTTTCTGCGATGCGATCTCGTGCTGGCGATGACTGACCCTCCATTCGAAGGAATCGTAGGCGCCGTGATTGCGTTGCTAAAAAACAAGACGTACGTTTACAACATACGTGACATGTATCCGGATATGGCGCTAGGTGGCGCGATTGTCCCGCCCGGTCTTTTGGCGCGCATTTGGGAAAGATTGCACCGCTCGGCTTTGCGCCGTGCCAGGCGCGTGATTGTGCTTGGCGAGGATATGCGCGCACGCATCATTGCCAAAGGCGTTGATCCGTCAGGCATCGAAATCGTCCGCGATGGCGCGGTTATCCCCCCGCCCGATGCGCCACCACCTGCGCTGGACGCCGAGATCATCCGGACGATTCGCGGCGAGTGCAAATTCGTACTGGTTCACGCGGGAAATATCGGTTTCTACGGCGCGTGGGAAACATTAATCACGGCGGTGCGCGGTTTGCAGGAGGCCGGCGTGGGGCTCGTCTTTGTTGGCGAAGGGGCACAGCGCAAGCGCGTGGAAACACTTGCGGGCGGAGCAAAAAACGTGCGATTTCTTCCATTTTTCCCAGCGAACAGAATTCCTTCCGTGCTGGCCGCCCCCGACGCTCATGTCATCACAGTGAAGCGGGGGCTCGAAGGGGTCGTCGTTCCAAGCAAAATGTATGAGATCCTCGCGGCTGGAAAACCAATCGTAGCCGTCGCGCCCGAAGAGACGGATGCGGCTTCACTGGGCGCAAAATTCGGGTTCGCGGTGTCAGCCGACCCAGACAGCCCTGAAAACGTAGCCACGGCTATTCGTTCACTTGTTGTGGATAAGGCCAAACTTCAAAGCATGGGGCGGGCCGCACGGGCGGTTGCGACCGACTATGATAGAGTCAAAGAATTACAGAAATTTGTGAAGATTATCGAGGAGGCTGTGAGCGCGTGACGTCTTCGGAGACTTTTTGGACTGGAAAACTCGTGCTGGTGACGGGAGGGGCCTCCTTCATCGGCTCGACGCTAACGGATCACCTCCTTGCCCGCGGCGCGAGAATTCGCATCGTCGATGATCTTACGAGCGGGCATCGGGGCAATATTCGCGAGCATCTGGCCAGCGGAAAGATCGATTTCATTCACGCCGACCTTCGTGAACCGGGCGTCACCCGCTCGGCGGTGCAAGGCGTGGACACCGTTTTTCACCTGGCAGCGGATCATGGAGGCCGCGGCTATGTCGATCTCCACCAGGCCGGACCTGCCTCCAATTTTTTCCTGGATGGGCTTGTTTTTGCCGAGGCTCTGCGCGCGAAGGTGAAAAAGGTGGTCTTCGCCTCCTCCGGCTGCGTGTATCCGAACTTCCTGCAGTCAGACGTCAAGAAAGAGCTCTACCTCACGGAAGATCTGACAAATGGCCCGAACGACGCCGACAACACCTACGGCTGGGCCAAGTTAATGGGTGAGTTTACGCTGCGCGCCTATGCCAAGGAACACGGCATGGGCGCGGCCTCTTGTCGCTACTTCACGGTCTACGGACCACGGGGCGTCGAGAATCACGCCGTTATCGCCATGATTGCCCGCGCTTTTCTGAAGCAGAATCCATTCGAAGTGTGGGGCGACGGAACGCAAATCCGCAACTGGACCTATGTTGAAGACATAGTTGAGGGGACAATTCTCGCTGGCGAAAAAATCAATGATGGCACGGCCATCAATCTGGGAACGATGGAGCGCATTAAGGTCATCGATGCGGCGAAAATGGTTTGCGACTTCACAGGACATAAAGCCGAGATAAAGCTGCGGCCCGATATGCCGACTGGCCCACTCAATCGCGTGGCAGACAACTCCCTCGCGAAGAAACTGCTGGTATGGGAACCTAAAGTGCTTTTTCGCGATGGTCTGAAGCGCACCATCGACTGGTATTACGCAACCAAGAATCGCGAGGAAGTGAACCGCACGTTTGGCCGCATGCTCACCGAACGATAGTGGCTAGAAGCTATTTCAAAACCTCGAATTGGGTCCCATAAGCTGCTGATTCTAAAGGAGCTGGAAGGGTTTTGAAACCATCTCTAGTGAGCAAGGGCTCGGAAACAAAGGCAGCCATTAGAGGCGCGAAATGAAGCAAGTGTGCGTTTTTGAACACCGCGATACGCTTGCGTTCGCTATTGTGCCCTCCTGTTTCGCTGGCTGATTGCTTGGCAAACAATCCTGATTGAAGCGAAACAATTTTCAAAGTATCGTGTTAAGGCTGCGTGGGGCAGCCATTTATTTCTTGGGAGCCGGGTCCCCAACCCGACAGAACACGGTTGAGGCACTGGCCGCACCGTCCCGGTCAGGATCTTCAAACAAAACGAGGCAACATGCCCGCAGGACTGCTGGCGTTTCTGATAGCTCTATTCGCATCTCTAATGCTGACTGTGCCCGTGCGCGCGCTGGCATTGCGCGTGGGGATGGTCGATCTTCCGGGACCACGCAAGGTGCACTTACGCCCGATCCCGCTGCTAGGGGGCTTGGCGATGTATGGGGCCGTGGTGCTCGCGGTCCTGTTCACGTTTAGTGGAGCAGCGCGCGCCCAGATCGTCGGTATTTTGACGGGTGCGACTGTCGTCGCTGTTGTGGGGATTCTCGATGACCGAGGCTGGTTGCACCATCAGGTTAAGCTTTTCGTTGCTATGCCGCTTGCCGCCTGCGTCTTGCTGGTTACTGGAATTCACGCACAGGTATTTGAGTTTCTCTTTGCCGGACGTACGGGTTACGTTCTGGACGCGATCCTTACCGTTTTTTTCGTCGTCGGGATTACCGCCTCCTTCAGCATCCTGGACCATATGGACGGCCTTTGCGCCGGTGTGGCCGCCACGGCATCCATCTTCTTCGCTCTGCTTGCGTATTTGAATGGCCAGACGCTGGTCACCACTCTCGCCGCTGCGGTGCTTGGGGCGTCCACTGGTTTTCTGCGCTGGAATTTTAAGCCCGCCAAGATTTTTATGGGCGACGGCGGAGCCATGTTTCTCGGATTCCTGATGGCTACACTTGGACTCAAACTACGGCTTGAGCACGCCAACCATATTTCTGCTTGGCTGGCTCCGCTGCTGATTTTGGGAGTCACAATTTTCGACACCACTTTGGTCACGATTTCGCGGTCCCGGCGTGGCCTGCTGCCTTTTGCTACACCTGGAAAGGACCATGTTGCTCACCGCCTGGCGAACCTGGGACTTGGACAACGTGGAGCTGTCATCACCATGTACTTGCTGGGATTGCTGAGCGGAGCGGCTGCCGTACTAGTGAGCTACCTTCCCCCTCTCGCCTCAATCCTGTTGGCTCTCCTTGCTTTCGCCACCGTGCTCGCTGGAGTAATTTTTCTTGAACGCGCTCCCTATGAACGGCAAGCGCCAAAACCTGCTGCTCTCTCTTAACCTGATGCCGGTCTGTGATGGATCGGTCTGGCGGGTTATGAAGGGCCTCGGCAAGTTTGCTCGCACAAGTGGATTCGCTATACTTACCGGGTTGCCGTCTCACCGATTCTTAATGCATCTCCCTTCGCGTCGGACGGAAACCAGTCAATATTCTTGATACATTTGCGCGCGAATACCCGGCCGAGTAAGGTTCCGGGTGTATGCGCGGCTTGGGAAAGTGAGATCGTGTCAAGCACTGAGCAGAAGTCCCGGCCGGGCCGAGAGAGCGGCGAGGTCATCGTTGTGGGAGGCTCCGCAGCTGGACTGTTCACAGCTGCTACGGTGGCTGCGGGCGGGCGTTGCGTACGGGTCCTGGAATCGAGGCAAGGCTTTGAGCCGGCCGCGCGCTCTCTGATCGTTACCGACCAGTTTCGCAGCCAGCTTGGCGCCGTCGCTTCGGAGAGTATCGTAAACGAAATCCGGCGTTTCGAATTGTTTACCGATGGCCGCTCGGCGCAAGTCTCTCTGGCGCGGCCTGATCTCATCATCGAGAGGTCGCGTCTAATCCCTGCTTTGGCACGGAGCGCGCAACAAGCGGGGGCCAAACTTTCTTTTGACACACGCTTTCTTGGACTAGCCCCGAATGCCCGGGGGCTGCGCGTGGAAGTGGATTCCGCGGGGCGACGCGAGGAGTTGCATGCGGAAAGCGTTGTCGGAGCGGATGGCGCTTCCAGCCGCGTGGCTCGAAGCGCAGGTTGGCCTCCCATTGAGACGGTCCCGCTGGTGCAAGCGATCGTTCGATTGCCGAAAGATCATCCCCCGGACACGACACGCGTTTGGTTCGTTCCCGACGATACGCCTTATTTCTATTGGCTGATCCCTGAATCCTCCGAGAGAGGCGCGTTGGGAATCATCGGCGAGCAAGGCCCCGATACGAAGCGGTGTCTTGCGTGTTTTCTCGAGAAGAGACACCTGGAACCGCTGGAATGGCAAGGTGCGCGCATACCTGTTTATCGAGGGTGGGTGCCTGTGCGACGCCGTGTGGGCAAAGGCGAGGTTTATCTGGTAGGTGATGCCGCCGCGCAAGTAAAGGTGTCGACCGTCGGCGGAATCGTGACGGGGCTGCGTGGAGCGCTCGGAGTTGGGCAATCCATTTTGCAGAAAGGCGGCAGCAAAGAGCTTACGGCGCTGCGCCGGGAGCTTGGCACCCACTGGTTGATCCGGCGGGCGCTTCATCATTTTCAGCAAAAAGACTATTCGCAGCTTGTCGACCTGCTGGATGCCTCTACACGTGCGTCTCTCGGTGAGATCAACCGCGATGAATCCACGCGCCTGCTATGGAACCTCGTGCGCCGCAGGCCACGGCTTGCGCTGCTCGGTTTGCGCGGTCTGCTGATGGGCAGAGGATGAAAAGGTTAGACGCCGTGGCTTGGAGGCCCCGCGACCTCATTAGCGCCTCGGAAAGAACTTGGAACGTATAGTGCGGGCAGCTCAACACCTGGTAATGATGTTCTTTCCTCCGCAACGCCGTTCGGTCAAAATAAACTGTCCGCAATGAATTCGGAGTAGCGTTGTGTTGTTTGCCGATGCGCTTCCAAGGAGATTCTGACTTGCGTCTCTCGGTGATTGGATGTGGTTACGTAGGCTTGGTGACGGGGGCGTGCCTTGCTGCGGCGGGGCATGAAGTGACCTGCACGGATATCGATGCGGAGCGCATTCGGCGTCTGCAAGCCGGCGAAGTGCCTATCTATGAGCACCACTTGGAAGAAATCCTCACGGCCGCTGGAAAGGCGGGCCGTATTTCTTATACAGCGGATGCAGGCGAAGCAATCCGTGCGGGCGATGCTATTTTTATCTGCGTGGGCACGCCGCCGAAAGAGAACGGTGAGGCCGATCTTTCCGCAATCGACCAAGTTGCAAGGCAAATTGCCGAACACGCTCGCTCGCCCAAGTTGGTGATCGAAAAGAGCACCGTGCCGGCGAGAACCGGCCTCGAGCTGCAGCGCGCGCTCGCCGCGTATAGTAGCGGGGACAAGTCCAATTTTCGCGTTGCTTCGAATCCTGAATTTTTGCGCGAGGGCACCGCAGTGGGAGATTTTTTCCATCCGGACCGCATCGTGGTCGGCGTGGAGGACGAATCCGCTGCGGCCGATTTGCGCGAAATCTATCGTCCGATCCTGGAGCGCCGCTTCAAGTGCCCGGTGCACAAAGGCACTTGCCCGTCAGACCATGAGGCGGCTTTCCTCGTGACGACCATCAATAGTGCCGAGCTCATCAAACACGCATCCAACTCCTTTCTAGCTCTTAAGATCAGCTACGCAAACGTCGTCGCCGACCTTTGTGAGAGAATTGGCGCAGACGTCAAAGAAGTGACGTACGCGATGGGATTGGATCCCAGGATTGGCGGGCAATTTCTGAGCGCAGGGCTTGGGTTTGGAGGCTTTTGCTTTCCCAAGGACGTGCAGGCCTTCATTCACCTCGCGGCCTCCGTGGGAATCGATTTTGATATTCTGAAAGCCACTGAGCGCGTCAATAAGCAGCGTATAGAACGTTTTCTTGAAAAAGTCCACAAGGCGCTTTGGGTGGTAAAGGGGAAACACGTTGCAGTGCTAGGTTTGGCCTTCAAAGCCAATACGGACGACATTCGCTTTGCACCCGCGCTTGAAGTCGTTAAACGATTGCTGGAAGAAGGCGCAATTGTGCATGCCGCGGATCCGGAAGCCATTATTAGAACCAAGGCGCTTTTCCCCAAGGTGACCTATCACGAGGACCCTTATGAGGCCCTGCGCGGTGCGGATGCCGCTCTGGTCTGTACGGAGTGGGATGTTTTCCGCAATCTGGATTGGAAGCGTGCCAAACCCCTGATGGCCCGCAGCCTCGTCGTGGACGGCAGGAATCTCTATTCGCCAAAGCAAATGCGCGAGCTTGGATTCGAGTATTACTCTTTCGGCCGAGCTTAACTGTACGTGAAGGTAGGGATGGTGAGCGAGTCAATGCTCTCGGCTCCTCATCGGGCTCGCTCTGCGCAGGTTGCTAAGCGGATTGCTTGGCTGCGAATCCTTGCTTAAAATAATTAAGGGTCACTCCCAATCCCTCTTCCAATCCAACCTTCGGTTCCCACTTCAGGATGCGTTTTGCCTTCGTGATATCCGGGCAGCGTCGCTTTGGATCATCCTGCGGAAGCGGCTCATGGACGATGGCGGGCGCATTCTCGAAATGTGCGCGAACCCTCTCGGCAAATTCCAGAATCGTGATTTCTTGAGGATTGCCTATATTCACTGGCAAGTGTTCTGCCGATTGCATTAAACGGTAAATCCCTTCGATCAAGTCGGAAACGTAACAAAAACTTCGTGTCTGTTTGCCATCGCCATAGACGGTTAGCGCTCTCCCGGTTAGCGCTTGATGCACGAAATTTGGCAGTGCGCGGCCGTCGTTGAGGCGCATACGAGGGCCGTAGGTATTGAAGATGCGCACGATGCGGGTGTCCACACCGTGATACCGGTGATAAGCCATGGTCATGGCTTCCGCAAACCGCTTGGCTTCATCATAAACGCCGCGCGGCCCAATCGGATTCACGTGGCCCCAATAGTCTTCATGCTGTGGCGAAATTTCCGGGTCACCGTAGCATTCGCTCGTCGAGGCCAGGAAAAACTTTGCTCTCTTGGCAAGCGCGAGTCCGAGCGCGTTGTGTGTCCCAAGCGCGCCAACCTTTAGTGTTTGAATGGGAAGCTTGAGGTAATCCACTGGACTGGCTGGTGAGGCAAAGTGCAAAACGTAGTCCACCGGCCCGGGCACGTCGATATATTTTGAAACGTCGCACCTTGCGATGCGAAATTTCGCGTGTTTGAAGAGATGCTCGACGTTGGAGTCGACTCCGGTGACGAGATTGTCTAAGGCCAACACATCCCAACCTTCGGCAATCAGCCGATCGCAAAGATGCGAACCCAGAAATCCGGCTCCTCCCGTCACTACCGCTCTCATGAGTCCTCCCGAAAATAACAGCAAATTAGTTTATCCTGCGCCTGCCTAATTGACCACATCCCTGGCGGAGGATACGATGCGCTCCACCGGTGAAGAATCGCGGTTATGGAGCCACAAAGCAAAGCTGATTCCGCTCCGACTAAGCATCGGCGAACCCGCCGGATCTTGTTTGGCCTCGCCGGCGTAGCGCTGTTGAGCGCTGCTGTGTTTCTTCTCTGCTTAGGTCGCTGGCTCGTCGCCGAAGACCCCCTCGAAAAGGCTCAGGCCATTGTAGTGCTTAGCGGGCGCATACCCTTGCGAGCCTTGGAAGCAGCGAAATTGTATCGAAAAGGTTATGCGTCAAAAATTTGGCTGACACGTCCCACCGAGCCTGGCGCAGCACTCGAGGCGATGGGAATCCTCTACGTTGGCGAAGACTTTTACAACTCGCGCATACTTCTGCACGAGGGTGTGCCTGCGGACGCCATCCGTGTGCTCCAACCTTCTATCCTCAATACGGCGGATGAACTCACGGCCGTTTCGGCAGCACTTGCGGAAGAACGGGGCAGCAAGGTCATCATCGTTACAAGTAAGGTGCATACGCGCCGCGTGCAAATCCTATGGCATCGGATTGCCGCGAGAGGCGGACAAGCTCTCGTAAGAGCTGCCTCGGACGATCCATTCGAACCCGGGCAGTGGTGGCATACGACTGGCGATGCACTCGACGTTGTTCGCGAATTCCTCGGCATCCTAAACGCCTGGGCCGGAATGCCGCTGCATGCTGCGAATTAACAATTCAGAAGAAGAAAAATCGTTTGCGGCGCGGAGCACTGGCTTCGTCCGGCAGGCTGGGGACATACGGCAAATCGCGCCCTTCGAACGCCGCCATCGGATTTTCGACGAAGAGAGCGCGGGCCTTTTCTTCGCCAAACTGTTCACGGACCAGCTCAAATGCAGGCTGGAGTTTAAGCGGCCGGCCGCGTGTATTATGTGCATCGCTGGCTACAATGTGAACCAATCCGTCGGCGAGCCAGCGCAAGGCATCCTTTTGCGCGCCGGAGCCAAAAACTCCGGTCAGGGAGCCTGCCGTTACCTGTATGAAGCAACCGAGGCGAGCCCATTTTGCAAGCCGCGCCGTCTGCAACCGCAGGATCGCGTTTCGCTCTGGATGAGTGATCACCGGCCTGAGTCCCAAGAGTTGAATCTCATGCAGCGTCTGGTCCATGCTTGGCGGAATTGAGAATTCATTGAATTCCACGAGCAGAAAGTCATGCTGGTTAATACAGAATCGCGGGGCATCGGCACGCAACGCATCCAGATTTTCAGGACTCAAATGGAAATCACAGCCAGTAGCCAGAACTAAACGGTTGCCAATTCTTGCTTGGAGCTCCTCTCGAAGTTCACGCACGCGCGAATACTCGAAGTAATATCGATTGCTTGAGTGCGGCGTCGCCACTACATGCGTAATCCCCTCCGCAATCGCGGTCTCCGCCATCGCCAGCGAAACACCTATGTCTTCCGGGCCGTCGTCGAGTCCTGGAAGAATGTGACAGTGAACATCGACCATGGTTTTCGCAAACTCCCTAGTGCCGCCAGGCAGTAAATGCCTGCCATGCACCTAGCGCAAACATCAGTCCGGCAAAAACATGCCGCATGTGCCGGGGATCAAGCCGTTTAGCTAGCCAGCTGCCCAAAATTCCTCCCACGAAGACGCCCGGAACTAGCAACAACCCAGCTTGCCAGGAAACGTAGCCCGCCTTGGCATATGCAATAAATGCGAGCAGGCCTGTCGGCGGTATCAGCGCAATCAAACTCGTGCCTTGCGCGCGATGCTGCCCAAACGCAAAAAAAAGTGCGAGGAACGGCACCAAGAATACTCCACCCCCGATCCCGAAGAGCCCGGACGCTATGCCGCATACGCACGCCGCCACAAAAATGCCTGCGCTTCGCAACCGGTTGTCACCCACGGGCCGGCGCCTCATTCGCGGAGCCCGTCTTTTGGTTCTGGGGCTGCGGTTTTCTCCAGAGCAAGACCGCAGCTAGCATCAGAAAGCAACCGAACAGCCCCCTCAGCTGGCGGGATTCTAGCGGAACTGCAATCCACCCACCAAGGTAGCCGCCTGCCAGTATGCCGAATGCGCACAGGATTCCCGCGCGCACGTCCACCTGCCCCTGCTTCCAGTATTCTCGCAGTGCGCCAAGCCCCAAGGGCGGAAGCAGGATAAAAAGCGAAGTGCCCTGTGCCACATGCTGGTCCATGCGCAGCAGGTAAACCAGCGCGGGGACCAGCACCACGCCCCCGCCGATCCCCAGCAAGCCCACAAGCACGCCTACACCGAGCCCGAGCAGTAGGACGATCAGACTCATCACTGAGTGACGGTTGCCTTCAGCTCGTGCTTTCCCGTCGACAAAATCATCGCCCTTATCTTCCCGCGTCTGGATGCAACCCGCAACCACCATTGAACGAGCGGTAACATTCCGGATGCCTGACTTTTTTTGTTCGCCCAGAACCTGCTATATTGTTATGTCTTTGTCCAATCGGCCGAATGGCCTGTCTAATCCCCAAAAATGACGAGGAGAGCGACGTAACTCATGCCAATAGACCGCAAACCCGAATTCTTCAAAGGCGCCCAATTGAAGGTCGCCATCATTGGCTGCGGATACGTTGGGCTGCCGCTGGCCCTGCGTTTCGCCGAGGCTGGCCACAAAGTCACGGGATTTGATACCGATCCGAACAAAGTGTCGATGCTCAACGCCGGCAAGTCTTACATCGAACATATCCCGCAGACCAAAATCCAGCAGTTCGTCAACTCCAGGCACTTTAGCGCGACCACGGATTTTACCCGCCTCAAAGATGCGGACGCCATCATCATCTGCGTGCCCACGCCACTGGATGAACGCCGTGACCCGGACCTGTCTTACGTCGAGCAGACCGCGATTTCCATCCAGCCTCATCTCCAAAAGGGCCAACTGGTTGTCCTCGAGTCCACAACTTATCCGGGCACTACCGAAGAACTCGTGCTACCCATCCTCGAGAAGAGCGGCCTCCACTGCCCCATCGCCGCCGGCCCGGAAAACGAAAATATCGCCTGCGATTTTTTTCTTGCGTTCTCTCCCGAGCGCGAAGATCCCGGCAACAAGCAGTTTGGGCTGGCGCAGATTCCCAAGGTCGTCGGTGGCGTAAATCCGCCGAGCGGACGCGCCGCCCAGGCGATTTATGCTCAGGTTGTCGCGCGGGTGGTACCGGTCAGCTCCACGCGGGCTGCGGAAATGACTAAGCTCCTCGAAAATATCTTTCGCTGCGTCAACATCGCGCTTGTCAATGAGCTGAAGATGCTCAGCTTGCGTATGGGAGTAGACATCTGGGAAGTGATTGACGCGGCCGCGACAAAACCATTCGGTTTTATGCCCTTCTATCCGGGCCCGGGCCTCGGGGGCCACTGCATTCCGGTCGATCCCTATTATCTTTCCTGGAAGGCGCGTGAGTTCGATTTCTCCACCCGATTCATCGAACTGGCCGGTGAAGTCAATACCGCCATGCCCTATCACGTCGTGGAGGCGGTCGGCACGGCTCTTAACGAGCACAAAAAGAGTCTCAAGGGCGCGAAGCTGCTGATTCTTGGCGTGGCTTACAAAAAGGACGTCGATGATCTGCGTGAATCCCCCACGCTGAAAATCATGCAGCTTCTGCAGCAGCGCGGAGCGCATCTCGATTATAACGATCCTTACTTCCCGCAGCTTCACAAAATGCGCCACTACAACTACGAAAACATGAAGTCCGTCCCGCTGAGTGCGCAAACTCTGGGAAGTTATGACGCGGTCATCATTGCCACGGATCATTCCAGCTACGATTACGTGGCCATCGTGGATGCCGCCAAGCTTGTTGTGGACACTCGCAACGCCACGCGCAGAGTCATGCGTCATCGCGGCAAAATTGTTCTCTGCTAGGCTCTGATGGCCGCATACGCCGACGAAATCCGACGGCAGCTCGAGGAAAGCGCTCGCGTAAAGCAAGCCTTTTCCGACGAGCTCGTCGGGCGTATCGGGCAATTCGCTGAAAAAAGTGCAGCGTCGCTGCGCGCCGGCGGAAAAGTCGTCTTCTTCGGAAATGGCGGAAGTGCGGCCGATGCGTTACACCTCGCGGCTGAACTTGTCGTTAGGCTGCGATCCGAGCGACGTAGCCTCGCGGCGCTGGCGTTAACAGCCAATCCGTGCGTGCTCACCGCAGCCGGCAACGACTATGGATTCGACCATATTTTTTCAAGGCAAATCGAATCACTCGTCGATGCTCGGGATATTCTGGTGGCCCTTTCGACCAGCGGCGCAAGTCCAAATATAGTGCGTGGAGTGGAGGCGGGCCGGGCCCGCGGTGCATATCTCGTTGCGCTTACGGGCGAAACCGGCGGAGCTCTCGCCCGCAAAGTTGATCTTCTCCTCAACGTCCCTTCACAAGATCCTCAGAGAATCCAGGAAGCCCATATCACCATCGGCCATATCGTCTGTGCGTTGATTGAACAGCTGGCGATTGGATAGCATCCAGCGCCGTCAGCCTGGCAAGCCCTTAATTTCCTGCGATGTTGTTTGATAAATATTACAGCCCGGCATGGGGAGAAAAACCTTCTACTTCGCTTTCTGCAACTCCACTGTTGCTGTTGCAAACGGCATGATCGCTTCCAGGAGCACCGGCGTGCGCGCGACATTGTTTGCCAGATAGATCGTGAAATGGGCGTCCTTCATCTCTTCGCCGTTTTCAAAAACCCGCATTTCGATCTTCGAGGCCTTAAAGGTTCCGGCTGGAACGGTGACCGCCTCGCCCGGTCCCACGAGTTTCGCGCGCACGTCGTATAGCTTATGCCCATCGTAGACGGGACTCCGCACTTCCGCCGTCTTCGTCCAATCCACGTTCCGCAAATATTGCAACATCCCCAGCGGGTCGCGCGTTCCGGGAAGCACCCGAGTCTCGGTAGCATGCGGAGGGGCCGGCTCTTTTCCCGTAGCCGTCATCCGCTGGACGGAGTCCACTTTCTGTCCACGCTCATTTAAATGCATTTCGTACTGGAGGCTCGTCATACTCGCGGCATCGCTATAGGAATCGAATTGATCGTCCAGCACGAAGACCATCCGGAGAGGGTTTTCCGTGTGCGCAAACGCTTGCAGATGCCATGCGTTCTTCCCGAAAAAGTCCTTCCGTTCCCCTATCTGCAATTTTAGTTTGGCCACGTCGTTCAGGTTGGCGACATTCGCCGTGTACTCCAGCACTTCTCCCGCTCGCAAAGGTAGTCCGGTGTCCGCTATTGGCTCGCTCTTATCGTTCGCCCCCGAACCTGGTGAGCTGCTGGTCGCCGGGGCCGGCGGGAGTGCTGTGCCGGGATCGCTCATCGGTTCGGAAGCGAGCGTTGAGCTCGATATTTCCGCAGGCCCCTCGCTTCGTTCTTTCAAGTAATAGTAGCCTGCGGCTGCACTTCCCAGCGCCGCTAATACAGCGACGCCAATAACTTTCCGGTAGCTCATGCTCTTTGTGTGACCTGCATGGGAAACAGTCTCTTAACTTTTGGTCTTCCGTCGTACAATACAAATTCGTCCGCGATAGTCCCGGAGCATCCGCCGGATTCTACCCGCGAACTCTGAGGTTACCAAAATGCGGGGCCCGCGTCTTTGCCGGCGCCGCATCAATGACCGGGACGGCACTCCGCCGTTCACGGACCTCGCTCGAGGAGGATTTCCTGAATGCGCTACCTCGTCACAGGCGGCGCCGGTTTTATCGGCTCGAACACTGTGGACGAACTCGTGCGGCGCGGCCACAGCGTCGTTGTGCTCGACGACCTCTCATCCGGCAAAGAGGATAACCTCGCCGAAGTCCGCAACAAAATCACGTTTATCAAGGGCAGCATCACGGACATTGAAGTCGTCCGCAAGGCGATGCATGAGGCCGAGTACGTGCTCCACCTGGCCGCGCGGACGTCCGTTCCACGCTCCGTCAAGGATCCCATCGAAACCAACAAAATAAATATCGATGGAACCCTGAACGTCCTCGTTGCTGCGCGCGACGCTAAAGTGAAGCGCGTGGTTTTCGCGGCATCTTCTTCCGCCTATGGCGAGACGCCGACTTTGCCCAAAGTAGAGACCATGTCCCCGGCCCCTATTTCGCCCTATGGCGTGACCAAATTTGTTGGAGAACTCTACGCCCAGACGTTTGGCCGCTGTTACGGCCTTGAAAATGTTTCTCTCCGCTACTTCAACATTTTCGGCCCTCGCCAGGATCCCGGTTCGCCGTATTCAGGC
>Ga0134121_10001933_pt1 | contig 18622 bp, 3 predicted proteins | sample KB301_FD_96463 | JGI IMG/M metagenome (GOLD analysis project Ga0134121, IMG submission 96463) | Terrestrial soil microbial communities without Nitrogen fertilizer from Kellogg Biological Station, Michigan, USA - KB3-0-1 | ecosystem: Environmental > Terrestrial > Soil > Unclassified ... | reverse complement strand
TTGCTGAGCTGCATGAACACTTACATCGTTGTCATTGCAATCGATGCCATTCGACGTGGATGAATATCCTGTAGGAGCGGCCGAAGAGCACAACATCGAGGTGCCTGCATCATAACCGTCTCCATCGACATCCACATAATATTGAATTGGTGCGTGAACAGTTACATCACCGTCGTTGCAATCGGTATTGTTGGTTGAATAACCTGTCGGGGCTGTGGAAGAACACAACATCGTTGTTGTAGTTGAACCAAAGCCATCCTGGTCTGCATCTACAAAGTATTGCTGAGCTGCATGAACACTTGCATCGTTGTCATTGCAATCGCTGCCGTTCGATGCGGATGAATATCCTGAAGGAGCTGATGATGAACACAACATCGAGATGCCTGCATCATAACCATCGGCATCGGCATCCACATAGTATTGAATCAGGGCGTGAACAGTTACATCACCGTCGTTGCAATCAGTACTGTTGGTTGAATAACCTGTCGGGGCTGTAGAGGAACACAACATAGCCGTGGCAGTCGAACCAAAGCCATCCTGGTCTGCATCTACAAAGTATTGCTGAGCTGCGTGAACACTTGCATCGTTGTCATTGCAATCTGTATTGTCGGTAGAAGTACCTGCAGGCTGCGTACAAACCAACATAGCAGGTCCTGCACCAAAGCCATCACCATCATTGTCAGCATAAACTGTGAGTGTTGGAGCGTTCACAGTTACTGAAGTTGTAGCTGTTGAAAAGCAGCCGTATGAATTGGTCACTGTTACCGTGTATGTTCCGGTGGCATCTGTAGTTACATTGCTGATGTCCGGATTCTGCAGTGATGAAGTAAATCCATTCGGACCAGTCCATGAGTAAGACGTTTCACTGCCCGATGTCAGGTTCAATGTGCTTCCTGAACATACAGGACTGTTGCTCGATGCTGTTGCTGAAGAAGCTGGATTAACTGTCACCGTAAAGCTGCAGGTAGCAGAATTACCATGACCATCTGAAGCAGAATATGTCACTGTTGTTATTCCTTCCGCGAACACAGATCCATTTGCTGGTCCCGCTATCTGCACAATAGACGCATTGCTGCAGTTATCTGAAGCAGTTGGCTCAATCCAGGAAACTAACGTGTTACAGGTGATGACGTTGGATGGGCAACCGGAGATAACCGGATTCTGATCATCGCTGATGATCACGTTCTGTGTCGCTGTTGATACGTTGCCATTGCCATCATCAAAGCTCCAATGAATTACGTGTGTGCCCTGGGTGTTGTATGTCAGTGCATCACTCGTTGTTCCGGTGATGATGCCTGAGCAATTGTCGGTTGTTGTTGCTACTGATGCTGTCGCTGAACATTCGCCTGTTACATCGGCAAGTACAGGAGCTACCGGTGCCTGATTATCATTTACTGTCACCGTAAATGTGCACGTGACATCCGGAGCACAACTATTGTGAGCAGTGATAGTAACTATCGTCGCTCCTTTATTAAATGTTGAGCCGGTGCCTGTGCCGGAAGTTCCTGAAGCAATCGTTGTTGCCCCACTGAATTCATAGGTGACATCCGGTGCAGGAGTTCCGCTTGCAACCACTGCAGGAGAATACGTTACAGCAGCAGTACAAACTCCGGTCGTAGTATTTACAGACTGATTACCGGGACATGAAGTAAATGCGGGTGAGGCATTCACCGTTAATAGGCCATTATTATAGATGATTGAATAATTACTAACGCCTGAACCAACTGCCGCAGATGGTACAATACTATATCCACCTGCCGTAGCACCTGGAGCAGCACCTGCGCTCGTGAGGGTAACACTTGAGACAGCATCTCCATTTATATTTAAAAGGCCGCTTGTTGAAAATTCCGTCCCATTAAATGTAAATGTTTCACCAAAGCATTTTGTTTGATCATTAGCCGTAATTGATAATGGCGCGTGGTTGATTGTGAAAGCCGTGGCATTACCTGTTGCCTGCACAAACGTATAGTTGTCATTGTTGGCTGTCAATCCCGAACCATTAATTGCATAACTTCCTACGGCACTTGTGGTAGTTGCAGAAGTTGTAAAAGTTAACGTTCCTGCAGTAGCATTTCCCTGGTTATCTCCGCCTACAAAACCTGTAACCGTTCCACTAAAGGAAGGGTTTGCATCTCCATAAACTCTGCTTGCCGTATTTGCCGAATATGTCAGCGTTCCTGCATTTATCACACCTGTTGCGCTCGTAACAAAAGAATAAGTATAGTTATTACCGCTGTTGCCATCAGTTACAATTCCCGATGGTGTCATCACCTTGTTGACACCGACATCCCTGGTATCATAAGTCTGGATAAATGCGGCAATATCACCTACCTGAACAGTTCCTGAAGTAACGGTCGGATTCGCTGATGAGCTGATACCGCCATCATAGGTCTTACTATTTGCTGCGCCGGTTATCGTTAATGGGAGGGCAGTAATTGTTCCATTGCTACTCGTGGCAAATGTGTATGAATAGTTGTTGCCACTATTCCCATCATTTACATTTCCCGATGGGGTTATAACCTTATTGGTGCCTGCATTCTTAGTGTTGTAAGTCTGGATAAATGCGGCAACATCACCTGTTTGAATAGTTCCTGAGGTAATGGTCGGGTTTGCTGATGAACTGGTACCCGCATCATAGGCTTTACTATCTGCTACGCTGGTTGTCGTTAACGCACGGGCGGTAATTTGGCGATTAACCCCTGTCGTAAGGTTATCAAAAGTGTAGGTGTAATTATTACCATTGTTGCCATCGCTCACAGAACCGGAGGGAATCAGAGTCTTAGAGGATCCAGCATTCTTATTGTCATAAACCTGTATAAAGTTAGCTGCATCGCCTGGCTGAACAGAGCCTGTAAATGTGGGGATTGATGGCGAACTGTTAGTGCCATCATAAAGTTTTGTGCTCTGTACCGCACTTATCGTTAATGCAACGGCTGTAATTGTGCCATTGCCGCTCGTCACAAATGTGTATATATAGTTATTACCGCTGTTGCCGTCAGTTACAATTCCGGATGGTGTCATAACCTTACCGGTACCTGCATTCTTTGTATCATAACTCTGGATAAATGCGGCTGCATCGCCTGATTGAACAGCTCCGGATGTTATGGAAGGATTCGTTGCTGAAATGGTATTGCCATCATAAGCCTTACTGTTTGCTGCGCTGGTTATCGTTAATGCCCTTGCATTAATAATACCGGTAACATTATTTACAAACGTATATGTATAGTTGTTCCCGCTGTTACCATCGGTTACTGTTCCTGCAGGAGTCAATGTTTTATTCGTGCCGACATCCTTTGTAGCATAAGTTTCTGTGAAGCTGGCAGCATCGCCTGGTTGCACAGCACCTGATGTTACTGTAGGTACTGTCGCTGAACTTGTAGTGCCATTATAAGTCTTGGAATTCGTTGCCGCCGTTACTGTCAATGCTCTTGCATTGATCACCCCTGCTGTGTTCGTCACAAAAGTATAAGTGTAGTTGTTGCCGCTGTTGCCATCAGTTACAACGCCGGATGGTGTCATAACCTTATTGACACCAACATTCTTGGTATTATAAGTCTGGATAAATGCGGCAGCATCACCCGTTTGAACAGTTCCTGAAGTAATACTCGGATTCGTTGTTGAACTGGTACCCCCATCATAGGTCTTAGTATTTGCTACACCAGTGATCGTTAATGGACGGGCAGTAATTTGGCGATTAGGCCCTGTCGAAAGGTTAATAAATGTGTAGGTGTAATTATCACCACTGTTGCCATCGTCTATGGAACCGGAGGGAATCAGAGTCTTAGAGGATCCAGCATTCTTATTGTCATAGGTCTCTATAAAGTTAGCAACATCGCCTGTTTGAACGGCGCCTGTAAATGTGGGGATTGATGGCGAACTGTTGGTGCCATCATAAACTTTTGTACTCTGCACCGCACTTATCGTTAATGCACCGGCTGTAATTGTGCCATTGCTGCTCGTAACATACGTATATGTATAGTTGTTACCGCTGTTGCCGTCAGTTACAACTCCGGTTGGTGTCATCACCTTACCGGCACCAACATTCTTTGTATCATAGGTCTGTGTAAATGCGGCTGCATCGCCTGATTGAACAGCTCCTGATGTAATGGCAGGATTCGTTGCCGAGCTGATACCGCCATCATAAGTTTTACTGTTTGCTGCACCGGTTATCGTTAATGCTCTTGCGTTAATAACACCGGTAACATTATTTACAAATGTATAACTATAGTTATTGCCGCTATTACCATCCGTTACTGTCCCTGATGGTGTTAATGTTTTGCCTGTACCAGTATTTTTATTACTATATGCTTCTGTAAAGTTGGCAGCATCACCGGTTTGTATCGCTCCGCTTGTTACAGTTGGAATGCCCAATGCACCCGTTGCACCATCGTAGGTTTTGGTATTTGTTGCTGCAGTAACAGTTATAGCGATGGCATTAATGACACCGGATGTACTGTTCACAAATGTATAGGTGTAGTTATTACCACTGTTACCGTCTGTTACTGTACCTGACGGTGTTAATGTCTTACCTGTGCCCGCATTTTTATTATTATATATCTCAGTAAAGTTGGCAGCATCACCGGTTTGTATTGCTCCACTCGTTACTGTCGGCGTTGCAGATGCGCTGGTAGTACCATCATAGGTCTTGGTGTTTGCTACGCCGGTTATCGTTAATGCACGGGCTGTAATTGTACCATTACTGCTCGTTACAAATGTGAATGTGTAGTTGTTACCGTTGTTGCCATCCGTCACTGTTCCCGATGGTGTCATAATCTTAAGTGTGCCTGCATTCTTATTATTATACGTCTGTATAAATGCAGCGACATCGCCTGTTTGAACAGATCCTGAAGTAATGGTCGGATTCGTGGCCGAACCGGTGGTACCATCATAGATCTTGCTATTTGCTGCACTCGTTATCGTTAATGCACGGGCGGTAATTGTACCATTGCTGCTCGTGACAAATGTGTATGTATAGTTGTTACCACTGTTACCGTCAGTTACAATTCCGGATGGTGTCATAACCTTACCGGCACCAACATTCTTTGTATCATAGGTCTGTGTAAATGCGGCTGCATCGCCTGTTTGAACAGCTCCTGATGTAATAGCAGGATTCGTTGCTGAGCTGCTAACACCATCATAAGTCTTACTGTTTGCTGCGCCGGTTATCGTTAGTGCTCTTGCATTAATAACACCGGTAACATCATTAACAAATGTATAACTATAGTTATTGCCGCTGTTGCCGTCCGTTACTGTTCCTGATGGTGTTAATGTTTTGCCTGTACCAACATTCTTTGTATCATAAATCTCCGTGAAGCTTGCAACATCCCCAGTTTGCACAGCACCTGATGTTATCGCAGGTGTTGTTGCCGCAGTTGTTGTGGCATCATACGTCTTAGTATTCGCTGACGCCGTTACAGTTAAAGCCCTGGCTGTGATGGTACCATTGCTGCTTGTGACAAAAGAGTAAGCATAGTTATTGCCGCCGTTGCCGTCTGATACTGTTCCTGCAGGCGTCAATATTTTGTTTGTGCCAACATTCTTTGTAGTATAGGACTCTGTGAAGTTTGCAGCATCACTTCCTTGCAGAGCACCTGATGTTATCGCAGGTGTTGCTGCCGCACCGGTAGTGCCATCATATGTTTTGCTATTCGTTGCTGCTGTGACTGTTAAGGCTCGGGCTGTAATCGTGCCATTGCTGCTTGTGACAAAAGTATAAGTATAGTTGTTTCCGCTATTGCCATCACTCACAGTTCCGCCAGGTGTCATCACTTTACTTGTGCCTGCATTCTTAGTATCGTAAGTTTCCGTGAAGTTTGCTGCGTCGCTTCCCTGGAGTGTGCCTGAAGTGATCGCGGGTGTTGCTGCTGCATTTGTAGTGCCATCATATATTTTGCTATTCGTTGCTGCTGTTACTGTTAAAGCACGGGCTGTGATCGTGCCATTGCTGCTTGTGATAAAAGCATAAGTATAGTTGTTGCCGCTGTTGCCATCACTCACAGTTCCGACTGGTGTCATCACTTTATTCGTACCTGCATTCTTAGTATCGTACGTCTCTGTGAAGTTTGCTGCGTCACTTCCCTGGAGCGTGCCTGATGTGATTGTTGGTATTGATGCTGCACTTGTTGTGGCATTATATGTTTTGCTATTCGCTGCCGCCGTTACAGTTAAGGCACGCGCTGTAACCGTGCCATTGCTGCTTGTAACAAAAGTATATGTATAGTTGTTACCGCTGTTGCCATCGCTCACAGTTCCTGCCGGTGTCATCACTTTACCCGTACCTGCATTCTTAGTATCATAAGTCTCTGAGAAGTTTGCTGCGTCACTTCCCTGAAGTGTACCTGATGTGATCGTTGGTGTTGCCCCTGCACTTGTAGTGGCATCATAAGTTTTGCTATTCGTTGCGGCTGTGATCGTGATTGCCCTGGCTGTAATCGTCAGTGCTGCTCCTGCATAGGTTTCAGCATAGTTGCTGCCGTATGTATAGGTGCCTTTGGTGATCGCATAGCTGCCTGCATTCTCGCCTGTTGCACGAACCAGAGAACCCGTTGCTGCATCACCGTTAACGATTGTGCCGGATGTTACCTGTGCTGTCAATGCAGGATCTGCATCACCATATACCTTCGTCTTCGCATCGGCCGTGATCGTGATCGCTCTTGCTGTTATTGTCAGCACTGTTCCTGCATAGGTTTCAGCATAGTTGCTGCCATAGGTATAACTGCCCTGGCTGATCGCATAGGTGCCTGCATTCTCGCCTGATGTACGAACTAATGAACCTGTTGCTGCGTCACCGTTAACAATTGTACCGGAAGTTACCTGTGCTGTTAAAGCAGGATCAGCATTACCATATATCTTCGTCTTCGCATCGGCAGTGATCGTGATCGCTCTTGCAGTAATCGTCAGTATTGACCCTACATAAGTTTCAACATAGTTGCTGCCATAGGTATAACTGCCCTGGTTGATCGCATAGGTGCCAGCATTCTCACCCGATGAACGAACTAATGAACCTGTTGCTGCATCACCGTTGACAATTGTACCGGATGTTATCTGTGCTGTCAATGCCGGATTGGCATTACCGTATATCTTCGTCTTCGCATCGGCAGTGATCGTGATCGCTCTTGCAGTAATTATCAGCACTGCTCCTACATAGGTTTCAGCATAGTTGCTGCCATACGTGTACGTGCTTTTGCTGATCGCATAGGTACCTGCATTCTCGCCAGACGCACGAACTAATGAACCTGATGCTGCATCACCGTTAACAATTGTACCGGATGTTATCTGTACTGTCAATGCAGGATCAGCATTACCATAAGTCTTCGTTTTCGCATCAGTTGTGATCGTGATCGCTCTTTGGTTTACAGTTAATGTAACTTCATCTGTAGTTGCACACGCGCCGCTAATAATAGAGCGATACTTATAATTACTCATTGATACAGTCGCTTTGGATAGAGTCAACGTTGAGGTACCTGCTCCGCTATAAATTCCACCATTGGTAACGTTACTCCAGCTTGCCCCCGCATATTCCTGCCATTGGTATGAAGAAATTATTCCGGTAGCAATTACTGAAAAAGTAGCAGTATCCCCATAAGTAATTGTTTGATCTGTGGGTTGTGTTGTAATGGTCGGAGGAGCATTTACTGTTAGAGATGAGGCACTCGTAGTCGAGCCACCCGGAGCGGTTAACGAAATGGTTCCGGTCACTCCATTTCCAACGGTAACTGTAACGGAAGTGAGTGTTGTCGCTGTAATGGTGGCTGAAGTTACGTCTATAGTAACTGCAGAGGTGTTCTTCAAATTAGTACCGTTAATTATTAAGCTTTGCCCGATGCAAACAGGATTAGGAGAAAAGCTTGTGATTGTTGGTGATCCTATTGGATTGTTAATATCATCTGATGCAGTCCATCGGGAAAAAGAAGTAATGCCCGCTAAAGTTATAGTGCTGCCACTAACAGAACCACCCTGATCATTCCATACGGTGAAGGGACTTACAGATTTATATAGTGATAAATTAGCTGCAGTTTGTCCGTTGAGTTCTAATGCAGGACTTTCATTATCGTAACTAAAAGCAAGGGTGCAATTTAACCCTGAGTTGGTGGTTGGAGAAATATCAAAATATCGTTTGATGGAGGTTTGTGAGTTATTTGAAATTGCTGTACCGGTTACTCTCGTGATAGCTGTGCTCCCGGGTGCAGCGGTTCCTGCTGTAATGCTTACACCCATGCCTCCGAAAGTATTGGTTGAACTCGCTGCGACGGTACGGTTAGTTGTTAAATTGCCTGAAACCGTTTGCCCGGATGCTTCAGTGATTGTAGCACTTGAACCCAGAGTAACAGTATTAGCATTGGTTACAAGAGTACCGAGTGTAATATTCAGTGCACCATTGACCGTAATGCCATTGCTGCCGCTTAAGTTTAGATTTCTCCCGCTGGCTTTGTTTGCGGTTAAATTATTGAAAGTAGTAGCTGCTGAACCGCTGATATTTTGATCAGTAGTGCTGCTATTAAATGTTACTGCTGCGGTACCAGGAGTAAATGTTCCGCTGTTCGTCCAATTTCCCGCAGTGGTGATGTTTAAATTATTTGCATTCAGTGTTCCTCCGGAATTTATAGTAATACTTCCATTTGCAACTAAGTTGTTCGTGACTAATTGGCCAGTGGGTGAAGTGGTTCCGTTGATGGTGAGGTTAAATATAGGAACTGCACTATTTATTGTGAAGTTTCCGCCACCGGTGGTAGAAGCATTAGCAACCTGAAACGTGCCGCCTGTGATGGTTCTGCTGCCAGTAGTAGCAACCCGGATCAAAAGATCTATTGTACCTGTAGCGCGTTGCTGAAACTCAACGGTACCGCCAGACATAGTAAAAGCAGAGGTAGCTCCTATATCAAAGGACCCTACTGTTCCAACGCTATTTCCTGCCGTGCCGACTTTCATCGTTCCGCCGGAGATTTTAATGGTATTTGATTGAGTGTTATGACCTATTAATCTTGCGGCAAATGAAACAGTGCCTCCCGTCATGTTAAAGAGTGCACCACTATTCACTGAAAATTGACTTGTTCCGTCAATACCGGTTGTGCCAAACGTGGCGCTGCCTGCAGAAATACGAACAAGACCGTTTAGAGAATACGATTTTGTTCCCGTACTGTTGAGTGTTCCGCCATTCACCCAAATTCCGGCGTTCGCACCAATGACAGGAGTATTTAAATTAACTGAAGCGCTTGCATTAGTGAGCTTAAAAAGACCGAGAGTTAAATTAAGCTCACCAGTCATGCTCATTGGACCGGTGGCTTCTAAAACAGATGTGGTGTCCGCTCCTTTATTTAATGTAATGGCATTGAAAGCTGTAGTTGTTGATCCATTTATAGCTTTACTTGTACTACCGGTAAAAGTCACTGTGCCTGTACCCGCCGTAAAAGTTCCTGCATTATTCGTCCAATTGCCGGAAACATTAAAAGTGGGAACTCCTGTACCGCCGCTTGCTGTTGGACGTAGTATGCCTCCATTTAAAATCACATCACCTATAACATTTATTACCGGTACACCTGTACTGCTTGTGAAATCAAGCTCACCAGCATCCACAATTAGATTTCCACCAATAGTAAGAGTTTGACTTGTGGTGGATGATAATCTGTACGAACCTCCCCCGCCGGTATTTTTAATGTATAAGTCTCCGTTTATGGTTGTTACATTACCGTCAGAGTTATTACCACTTGCCGTGTTTATCGTCAGATTTCCAAAATTAATTCCTGACACGGAGGGGAATGTTACTCCTCCTCCTGTTTGCCATTCATAAGTACTGGTAGCAGCAAAGTTTTTAGTTGTGCCGGGTACTATTCCGGTATTAGTAGTTTGAATATATTTCCCACCACCATTGATATTAAATGTAGTAATAGTCGGGGCAATTGATCCTGTAACTGTTGATCCATTGGCAATGGTTAAGGTGCTAAAAGTTGTTGCTGAAGAACCATCGAGCACCTGTGTTACTCCATCAAAAGTGACTGTGCCCGAATTAGCGGTAAATGTTCCACCATTTTTCGCCCAATCACCGGCAATTGTAATTGTAGCTCCTGCAGTAAATGTTCCTGCTGTTAAAGTCAAAGTTCCGTTAATATCGAGGGTAGCAGGTGCAGTAAAACTGCCTAATGTTTCAGTGAAATTATTTACAGTAAGAGAAATGGTACTACCACCTGTGTTTAATGTATTTGCTGATTTGTTAACCGTAACATTGTTAAAAGCCTGACTCGTTGCAGATCCATTAATTGTTTGCGCTATTGAACTATTAAAAGTTACAGTACCGCTGCCGGAGGTGAATGTTCCTCCGTTATTGGTCCAGTTGCCACCAACATTAATTCCAAAATTACTTCCCGAAACATCTAGTGTGGTAGAGCCACCGAGGATAACATCCCCGCTAACCACGATCGCGCCTGCTAATGTTTTTGTTCCGCTGCCGCTTGTTTTAATTGCACCGTAAGTGCCTACTGTAGAGTTTATTGTTTGTGCGCCGCTTCCTGCATAATCAATCATTAAACCAGTTAGGGTATTGGTGCTGAATTTATATTGATTCACATAATCTGCAGTTGCTGCTGTTCTCGTTACCTGTATAGTTCCGGTTCCTGATATTGTTCCTGCCGGACCACCGCTATTAAATATCACACCTGCTGCCGGTGATAACAATGTAGCTGCACCATTCATATTCAAGGTGCCGCTGACATTTGTATTCACATTTACGGAAACGGCTGCAGCAGTATTGGTAATGGTCAAATTATTAAATTGAGTTGTATTTCCTCCTATATTCTGTGCGATCGTTCCATTAAAGTTGATAGTGTTGGCTGTAGTGAAACTAAATGTTCCATTATTTGTCCAGTCGCCCTTAACATTATGCGTTAGACTTGTACCGCCATTAAAAGTTGTACCTGACCCAATGGCAACATTTCCTGTAGTGAGGGCGATGGTAGCAGTTGTAGAAACAGTGCCGCTTAGTGTTAGACTTCCACTAATTATTGTTACGGTGTTGAGATAAGTTTTTACTCCGCTGCCGCTGAATGTTAGATTATTAACAGTTGCCGGGGTGCCAGTCATACTCTGTGCTGCCCCACTAAACTCATAATTTGCTGTAGTTGGACGTGTAACGCTGGTATTACCGCCATTTAGTACGAATGAACAACCAGCTCCAACTATGCCTGCAGTGTTTACTGTCTTTAATGTTGCTGCAGTGCCTAAAGCAAATATGTTATTACCGCCTCCTCCGGAAGTACCGAAGGTCACCTGATTACTTACAGAATTAAATAAAATAGTTCCGTTGACTGTAACAGTAGTGTTTGTATTAGTTCCATTACCCCCGATTAATATTGTCCCATCTACCTGGAGCGTTCCGGCAAACGTAGTAGTGGTGTTGGCCGGAAAGGTGGCTAATATACCTGTTGAAATAACCCAAACATCGGCTGCATTCGTGAAAACAGTAGCAGTAGTTCCACCACCTCCAATCCCCCCGGTATTCCAGTTACCTGCAGTTGAAGCTGTCCCTTGTCCAGCAGTGGTCAAAAAATAGGTTGTTGCTTGCGCCCATATTGCAAAAAATGAAAACAGCACCACCATGGCGAATCCTCTTTGCTTCCCAACAAAAAAGGCAGCCATCACCCGATGCACTGCCTTTGCATTTTTGAGAATTGACGCAATCGTTTCTGTAGAGCCGGAAGTAAAATTTTTGTTTGTGCCTGAATGGGTTGAATTGCTTTTCATAAAATATAATTTTGGTTGTAAAAAATTTTTAAAAGTGTTGTGAGCTGAAAAAGGGATCATCGGTTCGTAATTTTAGTTCTGTATCAGAATGGTTTAGGAAACAGTATGCAAAGAATAAAAGGGATCCTGTCCTGTTATTTAAGCAGGGACGGTCTTCAATCCTGCCTTGATTAGATAGGGGCAGTTTTGGTTGATTTCTTATCCGCAGAATGACACAAATCGGCAATATCCTGCAGATTATAAGCCTTATGCTTCATCCCGCCTTCCCGGTAAAGACCTGTAGACAAAAGAAGAGGGACAGGGCTATTTGCAGAATCGCCCGGAAAATCGTAGCCGGATAGCAGTGCTTCGTACAGGTACAATAGAATATTACTGATTGAAGAATCAGCAGGTTGAGTGTTGAGTTGGTCGGTGTGCGTGTGTAAAGTGGTTGTCATAAGATCAATATTTTATTTACGCTTTAGTAAAAAGTGCCCTTGTTTGTCTGGTTTAGATGAATTATTTGAAAGAGGTTACTTTTTAAAAAGAGCAAATATCAAAGGTTGCCTAAGAAAGCGAAACTTATTTATATGATTAGGTACTCAAATTATACAAACAGTGTTCTTTTAACTACATGGTTACAATTGCACAATGGAATTTGATCGTCAGCTTAACTGTCATTCTTCAATAAAGACACCTGCTTTATTTGATAAAAGTGATCCCCTTGTTTCCATCACTGCTCAACAGCATCAGGCTATAAATTCCTAAAGGGAGATTATTGAAATCCATATCGAACATATTCTTACCCGCATTCAGCGATTTCGTTTGCATGAGAGTTAATTTTCCAATGGCGTCAAAAATGGCGATGGTCACTTCCCTGTTAGCATCCGAAATCACACTTAGCATGTTCCCGTTATTTACTACTGGATTAGGGACGATGGAAAGACCTGTGAGGGGCGCGGTGACATTGAGTGAGATCACATCAGAATAATGCAATGCTCCGTTAAAATCATTCTGAACGAGACGGTAGTAATTTAGTCCCGAGGAGGGAGCGTTATCAGTATATTCATAATTAAGAAGATGAGTACTGGTGCCGGCACCGGTGATGCGGGCAATTTCATCAAACTGCGAACCGTCAGTAGAATGCTCCAGCGAAAAATAATCGTTATTAAATTCTGATTCGGTTGACCAGTTTAACTCTACTCCTTTTACAGTATTAGTTGCGGTAAACGAAATAAGCTCAATGGGCAGAACAATAGGATAGTTGAAATATGGATAATACGCTGATTGAAAACAATCACCCGGAACGGACAATGTGTAACAAAAAGTGTAGGAAGTACCTGGTGTAAGCCCGGTTATATTGTTCATGCTGGAGATATTGCTTCCTGATCTTATGACTCCGCCGCAGGTAGAGGAGGGTTGAATGGTCCATGAATAGGCGGCAATATTGGAACTGCTTGCCATGGCGCTATTAATTTGTCCCCAGGAATTTACCTGATTCGGGCAAGTGGAATTGACCACTAATCCAAAATTGATCGTCGAGTTGCTGGGAGTAAATGTGTAGCACTGGGTCGTACTTTCACCTCCTTCTAAAAATGGTCTGCGATAATAGGATGGGCAGGATGAAGTGACCAATGCTACTGAAGGAGCAGAAGATAAGCCACAAGCACTTCCGCAAGGAGCTGCACAGGTTGCACAGGAAGTATAATCGTCACCTACGGCAATGCAAAATATCGGACTCTTAAAAGAGCCGGTTCTATACCCGATTTGAATGAGGTACCAATTGCCTACTGTTAAACCCGTAAGATTATTCTTCATCATTTCATCACCATTGCCCTGGCTATTCTCGTTCTTGCAGGAAATGATGTTTCCGGTTGCGGGCATGCAATTCGGTGTATTATATACTACCGTTATCCACTTTCCGGAATTAAATCCATTGCCGGGGCCGGTAATATTCGTCAAACGGGTTTCCACATACATATTTGTCGCTGTGGCCTGAAACTTATACCAAACACTTTGATTAATGCCGGGACCGTTAGGCCAGCAAGAAGGGGAAGTAGGTTCTCCGCCTTGAGTACTTCCTCCCACCGTTGTCTGGTTGGCAGGAAAACAAATGGCGTCAGAATAAAGAGTTATGGCATTACTACAATTGTCGTTAGCCGGTTGTGTATAAGCCAAACGGACATTGCTTAGAATGATTACGAGAATTATATATATTGTGTATGTCTTTTTCATATTAGGAGAATTTAGACGCTCAAAGTTTTTGAACTAATTTCTTCCTGTTGATAAATGCAAACTACGACCTTGATACCCATTTTAAAGAATGTTTTTTTGATTAGTTGTAACCTTATTTTTAAGTTTATAAAAAATGACTAATTATAAGCTCTTAAATAAACTAACCTAAACCATCGAATATTAAAGTTCCAAAATGTCACTGTCAACAGGCAGGACAAAGCATAAGGCATTCCGACCTATCAACTATTCCTGGTTCTTGATTTCCGGTTTAGAGGAACTAAAAAGGCGTTAACTTTTAGAATGGGTCAAATATCACGCGCCACGGAAGAATGATAAAATTGTTTATACGATCAGGTACTAAAATTATAGAAAAGAGGCTTTTTCATATACACAATTAAAATCGCCAAATTCCGTGGAGATCGTAACTTATTTATGCCGTTTCTCCGAACCTCTGCACCCGCGGTGTAAAATATTCCCGATTGACCGTTAGTGTCATTCCTGTTTTGTTCATTCGAACCAAGGTTGCCTCTTTGAATGTTGCGTCATAAAACGTGAAGCTAAGTGTACCTATTCCGGCAGGATATTCCGGGTAAGCTTTATATGCTTGCAGAAAAAATATTAAAGCTGAGCTATTCCTGATTCCTAGGTTATATTACTGATGAACCACCCCTGTTAATCATCATCCCGCTCAATCGGAACAATAGCCTCACAAAGCATTGCGGTCAATTCACTTCACAGTGTCCGGATGACAAATAATCTTAATCATGCTTCCCAACAATAAAGTTCAGAGGATTGGCTTCGGGATCAATGTATCCTTCCGGCCAGTTGAACGTTGCATCATAAGTAGTGAATTCAAGAGAACCATCTTTTTCAAATGTCCAGTAGCTCTGCACTGATTTATTTTCGTTCAGGTTTGATGAAGCAATCTGGGGATGATCGCCCGTATTTGTTTGACCGGTTAAGTTTCCTGCTGCAGTCACAGAAGCAAATGTGATGGTGACAGGAAGGTAATGTGTTTCGTCACCGATGTCAAAGCTCTCAACAACATTTGATCCTGTAGGAACGTAGAGCTGCAGGTTTCCATTCACCCATCCATCAATGCGCACCACACTACCGGTGCTGGTTATGATCATCGTGTAAACCCCGGTAGTTACTGCACCCTGCTGAAGTGTGAGCGTAGCTGTGATGGTTTTAGTGGAGTGAAGCACCACACCTGCGGGGTTATTAATTGTTAGGTTATAGAATGTAGTGTTCGCCAGGTTTTGTATAAATACCCCTGCTAACGTTACGGTGCTTTGATTAGGAATAAATGTTCCATAATCGTTCAGGTCACCAGTAACAGTTAAATTATTTGTACCGTTGATTGTTAGCGTTGCGCCTATGTCAATAGTAAGAGTATGGCAGAAGGCCGATGCATTAATCTCAGGCATGTTGCCGCCGGGATGTATTATGACATTAGTTGTAGAAGTTGGAACGCCGCCACACCAGTTGTTTGCATCATTCCAATCACTGCTAACGGTGCCGAGCCATGTTCCTGAAGTTGCATTACTTACCGTTACGGCTTGTGCTGAAGAAGTGGTTGAACAGTTCACGCTGTTGGTAATTAAACAGTAGACATGCCAATCGCCCTCCAGAATATTTACGTCAGCAGTGCTCGATGTCTGCGGAGGAGTAAGTGCTCCTCCCTCATAGAAGAACTGATACATGAGTGGAAGATTGGTATCTGTCCATCCGGAAGCAGTTAAATGAAATAATGTAAGGCTGCAACCTGATGCGGGAGAAACTGAAAAAGTGCCGCCGGAAGGGCTTGAGTACAGTGACACTTTCCTGCAGCTGCTTGCCCATGTTGCCACTTCGCAATCGGGTGGGCCGGTCACATCAGTCTGTACAGCGTAAGTTCTTGACGTAGTTAAACCACTAGGTGGATCATAACTGCTGTTGGTTTCTCCGCTGATGATTGTCCATCCTGATGTGTTAGTTCCTGTTGGGCAGGTAATAAGTCCATCCTGATAATACCATTGGTAATTGAATGTTCCGGCGCCACCTGACGGTGAAACAGAAAGTGTGATGTTAGAAGGATCGCCGCTATTGCAAAATGCTTCATCACCGCTTGCAACTGTTCCTGAAATGACAGCATCAAGTGCTGTTGCCTTAATTGCAAAATCATAATCAGCTTCGTCGCAGTCATTACTTGTGATGTGAACTACTGCAGACTTCAATCCTGCAGAAGTTGCGGAAAAAGTAACCGTGAACGATGAAGAGTTTCCTGACGTTACCAGAGATGCCGGGCTCAATGCGCCAACCAGGAAGAAGGAAGCGTCAGTGCCGGTTGTTTGAATATCACTCACTGTTAAATCACTTGTCCCGGTATTTTGAATAGTATAGGTACGAACTAAGTTTGAGCCGTTGCAAACATTTCCGAAATCAGTATGATCGCTTGTTGTTGGTGTTGCATCACCATCAACAATATCAATGCTGTTGCCCTGAACATTTATTTCTGCTTCTCCACCAAGTCTTATTGAAACCGTATTATCGCTCTGATTAGCTACAGCTAAGTCCTCTCTGCCATCACTGTTGAAGTCCCCGACTGCAACTGAATAAGGCAAATCTCCAACACTCACGTTAGTGCCTTCAGTAAAGCCCCCGGTTCCATCTCCTAACCTGATAGAAACATTGTCATCGCCATAATTAGCCGTCGCTATATCCTGATTGCCATCACCATTGAAGTCTCCAACAGCAATGGATTCAGGTCCTGATCCGGCACTTAATTCGGTGCTTCCGCTAAAGTCCCCGCTTCCATCTCCAAGACGGATGGAGATCGTATTACCGTTTTGATTAGCCACGGCTATATCCTGTTTTCCATCACTGTTGAAGTCCCCGACCGCAATGGATGCAGGTGCTGCTCCAACACTTACTTCAGTAGTCCCGCTAAATTCTCCGGTTCCATCTCCAAGACGGATGGAGACAGTAGCACTAACAAGATTTCCCACCGCAAGGTCCTCCTTGCCATCATTATTGAAGTCCCCGATTGCAACCGGAAGAGAATAAGTTCCAACACTCACTTCAGTGCTTCCGCTAAATTCCCCGGTTCCATCTCCGAGGCGGATCGAGACAGTACCACTACTGTTATAATTACCTGTAGCTATATCCAGCTTGCCATCATTGTTGAAATCTCCAACCACAACAGAAGCGGGCTGATTTCCAACACTCACTTCTGTGCTTCCGCCAAAGTCACCGCTACCATCTCCCAAGCGGATGGTGACAGTATTACTTACAGAATTAACTACTGCTATGTCCTGTGTACCATCACCGTTAAAATCGCCGACGGCAACAGAATAAGGATTAGTTCCAACACTCACGATGGTGCTTCCGCTAAATTCTCCGCTTCCATCTCCTAATCGAATGGAGACAGTATAGTCAGAAAAATCAACCACGACTAAATCCTGTTTACCATCACCGTTGAAATCTCCGAGAGCAACCGAAGTAGGATTAGTTCCAACACTCACATTTGCGGCACTCGCAAACATGCTCTGGCTACATTCTGTGTTTGTAACAGTAAGAATAAAAGTGGTGGTTGCCGTAGCTGTACCATTAAATGCCTCTACTGTTATGGTATAAGAACCAGCTTGTTTTGCGTCGGTAACTGTTACCACTCCTGTTGTCGGATCTACAATGGATAAACCAGTGAAATTTGTATTTGTATACGCAACAGAGCTAAATGTATTTGTGGGAGCTTCATCCGGTGTAATTGTCGTGTTAGTTCCGGCAATCAGGGAGGTGTTAGGGTAGGTACCCAGTGTTGGTGTTGGGATGAGTTCACCTACCTGGAAATCACTGAACGAAGTAATGCCCGATGTAGTAGTTATAGAAGTTCCCGACTGACTTGATACAGGAACGAATGTCCATGTTGAAGGTGCATCGAACTTTGCAACTTCAAGAGTGGAATAATTCAAACCACCATCTTCATCATTGATATTCCAGTTAAGGGTGACTGCAGCAGTGTTGCCCGCATTGTTGAATACAATTCCCGAATTGATCAAAGACCATGTCCTGTTCACTGTTTGGAATTGATCGAATCCGGATGTTAGAATGTTTGAATGATCACTGTATGAAGAATATGCCAGCAGTGTACCTGCTGTTGAAACATTCGTAAATGTAACCGAGAGCGGTGTATAATAAGAGGCATCACCAATTTCAAATGTCCTTGAAATACCTGGACCTGTACTCACATTCTTTAGCAGATTTCCATTCACCCAGCCATTCGTTCTTGAAACACTTCCTGCGCTACCAATAATTATCTTGTGGGAACCTGTAGTGATAATTCCCGTTGTTAAAGCGAGTATTCCATCACAGTCTTCATCACAACATGATAATGAGAGACCAGCTGCATTGTCTAAAGTTAAATTATGAAATGTTGTAGAAGCAGAACCACCGAGAGTTTGTAGTGTGCTGCCATTAAATAATACAGTACCACTTCCCGGAACAAGTGTTCCCGAGTTTGTCCAGTTACCGGAAACGTATAAGGTTACTCCTGTAATGGATATGTCATTTATAGTTCCTGCGTTGGTTGTGTTTTTTACTCTGAGCTTTAGCTGACCGTTGTTGTTATCTGATAAACTTACTTCTTCGGTAACATCTCAATCGTTTTATGTATGTTTATTATTAGACTCGTTAA
>Ga0134121_10001932_pt1 | contig 18624 bp, 16 predicted proteins | sample KB301_FD_96463 | JGI IMG/M metagenome (GOLD analysis project Ga0134121, IMG submission 96463) | Terrestrial soil microbial communities without Nitrogen fertilizer from Kellogg Biological Station, Michigan, USA - KB3-0-1 | ecosystem: Environmental > Terrestrial > Soil > Unclassified ... | reverse complement strand
TTGCTCGACAAGGACAAGCTCATGCTCGACATGGCGAAGCTGGGCTTCGAGCCGGAGTCGCTGCGCAAGTTCGAGGCGGCGATCCTGAAGCCCTACGGCATGGTGCTGGTCACCGGTCCCACGGGCTCCGGGAAAACGAACACGCTCTACTCGGCGCTGCAGCGCATCAACACCCCGGAGGTCAACATCATGACCGCCGAGGACCCGGTGGAGTTCAACCTCTCCGGTATCAACCAGGTGCAGACCCGCGAGCAGATCGGCCTCAATTTCGCGGCGGCGCTGCGCTCCTTCCTGCGGCAGGACCCGAACATCATCCTGGTGGGCGAGATCCGCGACTTCGAGACCGCCGAGGTGGCGATCAAAGCCGCCATGACGGGCCACCTCGTCCTCTCGACGCTCCACACCAACGATGCGCCGTCGTCCATCAGCCGTTTGATGAACATGGGCATCGAGCCCTTCCTGGTTGCCACCTCGGTGCACATGATCGTGGCCCAGCGGCTGGTGCGCCGCACCTGCACGTTCTGCAAGGAGCCGCTCGAAGTGCCGCCGGCGGCGATGGTGCAGGCAGGCTTCTCCGAACACGAGTCGCGCACGCTCAAGCTGTTCAAGGGCAGGGGCTGCGACCGTTGCAGCAACACCGGCTACAAGGGCCGGGTCGGCCTCTACGAAGTGTTGGAGGTCGAGGACGAGATGCGGGAGATGATCCTCTCCGGCGCCAGCGCCTTCGAGCTCCGTCAGAAAGCCGTCCAGAACGGCATGATGACCCTGCGCGGCAGCGGCCTGCAGAAGATTCGCGACGGCATGACCACGCTCGACGAGGTGGTGCGCGAGACCGTGCTGTAGGGTGTCCATAAGCTCTTGGACCTCCCCGTCCTCATCTCCGCCGACGGCCAGGTCCGTATTTTCCGGTTGAACCGGCCGGAGGCGCGAAACGCGATCGACGCGCGGACGGCTCGCCTGTTGCGCGAGGTGTGGCTCGCCTTCGAGGCGGATCCCAATGCGCGGGTCGGAATCCTCACGGGTGGCGATCAGGTCTTCTGTGCGGGGGCGGATCTCAAGGACCTCGACGCCCTGGCCGCCGAGGTACACGGCGAGCACGGCCCCCTGGGCTTCACCCGGCTCGCCGTCTCCAAGCCCACCCTTGCCGCCGTCGCCGGCTACTGCGTGGCCGGCGGCTTAGAAATCGCCTGCTGGTGCGATTTGCGGATCGCCGACGAGACGGCCGTCTTCGGTTGTTTCGAACGGCGCTTCGGAGTCCCCCTGGTCGACGGCGGCACCCAGCGTCTGCCTCGCATCGTCGGTCTCGGCCGGGCGCTGGAGATGATCCTCACCGGCCGGCCCGTCCGCGCCCACGAGGCGCGGGCCATGGGATTGGTCAACGAGGTGGTGCCGGAAGGCCAGACCCTTCGCCGCGCCCTGGAGCTCGCCCACGCCATGGCCGCCTTTTCGCAGGCGGCGCTGCGCAATGACCGCCTGGCCGTCTACGAGGGACTGGGCCTGCCATTGGCCGAGGGTCTCAAAGCCGAAGCCCGGCTCGGAGCCGACACGCTGGCCAGCGATGAGGCGGCCGCGGGCGCCCGCTCCTTCGAGATGGGCAAAGGGCGGGGCGGGGCCTTCGAATAGGCGGCGGCCAGGACCGTGGCCCCCAGCAGCAGGAACGCGATCCACAGCAAATCCGCCAGCAGCAGGTGGACGACCTGCATCCACACCGGGGCCAGCAGTCCGATGTTCAGCAGGCCCGCCAGGATCTGGAGGACGACGAGTCCGCAGGTCCACCGGGCGAGACGGATCGCCGCGAGCGAGCCGGAGTCGCGCATTCGCAGGGCAAGGATGAAGGTGAGGAGTCCCACCGCGACGGCGATTCCCGGATGGAAGAGCCGAAGCCGGATGAGTAGATGGGCCGTGGGCGACAGATCCACCTCCAAAGCTCGGGTGAGCGAGGCCGCCGGAAACAGCGTGTCCCCCAGGGCAGCCACCGCACCGCTAACGCTGGAAATCAGGATTCCGAGCAGGGCCAGAACGATTCCGCCTCCAAGGGGACCCTGACCGCGGACGCGAAACTGCGCTCCGCCGCTGGCGAAATGCGCGGTGAGCGTCAAGGCGCCCAGGAGCAGGAAGGTGTTGACCAGGTGGGTCGCCATGAACATCGCCCGGGCCATGGACTCGTTGTCGGCGACCAGCCTGAAGAGGACCAGGCCGGCCCCCACCGCCGCCTCGCTGAGCATGAATCCCAGGGAGAACAGCGCCGCCGCGCGTGCACCATTCCCCGAGGGCCGGGCCCGGAAAGCCCAGACGGCGAGGCCCACCACCAGCAGCAACGCAATGCCGCTCGTGACGCGGTGAGTGAGCTCGATGATCGTCTCGATCCTCGGCGCCCGCTGAACGATCACCCCGTTGCACAGCGGCCAGTGAGCGCCACACCCCGCTCCCGAGCCCGAAGCTCGTACGATGGCCCCAAAGAGGATGACGGCGACGTTATAGGACAGAGTGATCCAGGCGTAACGGGCGAAGCGGTCCATATGTCGATGATATCCCGGCGGGCCGGGGAGCTGGTGTTATCTTCCAGATCCTACGATTTAGAACAAAGAGTCGGAGGTCCGCGGTGAGCGATCTGGCCCAGGTTCTGAGGAAGCGACAGACGCCTGCCGAGATCGCGATGTGGGGTACGTTCCGGGATCGTGGGTTGCGAGGCCTGAAATTCCGTCGGCAGTTCCCCGTCGGCCCATTTGTTGCGGACTTCTGTTGCTACGAGATCAGGCTGCTGATCGAGTTGGATGGAGAGGTCCACGCTGACGAACAGGGCGTGGCTCGGGACCGAGAACGGGATGCATATCTTCGCGGTCAGGGCTTCACAATCCTCCGTTTTCCCAATCAGCGGGTTTTTGAGGACGCCGACGGGATCGTTGCTGAGATTCTTGGCTTCGCTCAGCGGAAGAGGTGGGTCTGAGGCGACCTCCCGAAAACCCCTCATCACCCCGGCCCTCTTCTCCCATCGCCCTCCCCCCGACCGGGAGAAGAGGGAGAAAAGCAAGATGGCTGAGGCGCAAGACTCCTGGCCTTTAAGGACCGTGGGTTCCGGACCCAGATGTAGGCGGCGCCTCTTCGAGGGCGCCTTCATTCCTTCTCACCGGCAGGACGACAAGCCGAATCCGCGGCTTTTGCTTTCTCCCTCTTCTCCCGGTCGGGGGAGGGCGATGGGAGAAGAGGGCCGGGGTGATGAGGGGCCGGGCTGGCCTGGACGTCTCCTTGGTTGGGGGGCTGCTACTTGGGCTGCTACTCCTACCGCTTCCGCAGCCCCGCATTCCGCCGCCGCTCTTCCTCCTTCCGCTTCTTCGACGCCGCCCAGGAGCAGATGGGACAGGCGTCGAGGTCGTGGTAGAGGGCGGGGCAGTATTGGCGGCCGAAGTAGATGATCTGCAGGTGGACCTTCCCCCAGGTTTCCTCGGGAAAGACCTTCTTCAAGTCGCGTTCCGTCTGCTCGACGTTCTTGCCGCTGGAGAGCCCCCAGCGGGCCGCAAGGCGGTGGATGTGAGTGTCCACGGCGAAGGTGGCGTGGCCGAAGCCCTGGTTGAGCACCACGGAGGCCGTCTTGTGGCCGACGCCGGGGAGAGCCTCGAGCTCATGGAGGGTCTGGGGCACCTGGCCGCCATGCGTTGACTCGAGGATCTCGGAGAGACGCTTCAGGTTCTTGGCTTTGGTGTCGGCGAGGCCGATGCGGCGGATCAGTTGTTTGATGTCCTCGACCGGCAAGGCCGCGAGCGCCGCGGGCGTCGCGGCGCGCGCGAAGAGGGCGGGCGTCACTTCGTTGACCAACTTGTCCGTGGTCTGCGCCGAGAGCACCACTGCCACCAGGAGGGTGAACGGGTCCCGGTGCTGTAGGGGGATGTCCACGGACGGGAAGAGGCGGTCGAGGATCTCGGAGATGCGTTTGGCTTTGTCCTGTTTCGTCATCCGGTGATCCGCCTTGCGGGTTTGCGGATCTTATCCGGCTTCAGCCCCACCGATTTGCAATTCACGGCGGATGGCGCATACTTCTCGCAGCGAACCCGTTTTCTGTTTTCATCAGGAAGGTCCACGATGAAGGTCTGTCCGGACTGCAGTGCTACGTATCCCGACGAGTTTCTTTTCTGTCCGTTGGACGCGAAAGCGCTTCTCCAATTCCAGACGGCAACCCGTGAAGCAGCCGCCGACCTTCGGGAACCGGCGCGCGAACGGGCGTCGGGAGCCCAGGCCGATCGCGATCTGCAAAGCCCCAGCACCGCCCTGTCGCCGCGCCCTGCCGATCCCGAGCCCGAGGCGGAGCCACCGGCTCTCCAGGTGGGCGCCACCCTTCAGGGCCGCTACAGTCTGGAGCGACGATTGGGTGGCAGCCGATTTAGTGACGTCTTCGAAACGCTGGACCTCGAAGACCAGAGCCGCTGGGCCGTCAAGATCCTGCGTCGCGAAAGGCTGCAAGACAATCTGCCGCCGGGGCGCTTCACGCGCCAGGCCGAGCCCCTGACCGCGCTGCTTCATCCGGGCCTTGCCGCCGTGCGCGAGGTGGGCGAAACCGAGAACGGCTCGCCGTTCCTGGTGATGGAGTTGGTGCGCGGCACGTCTCCCTTCGATCTGACTCATCCGGCGCCGCTCGCCGAGGTCTGCGGGCTCGGCCGGGAGGTGGCGCTGGCCTTGGGCGCCCTTCACGCTTTCGGCACTGCTCACGGCGGCCTCAAGCCGCGACACATCGTCCACACCCCGGAGGGACACTGGAAACTGCTCGACGCCGGGCTGACGCCGATCCTGGAAGACTTGACGCCGCCGGGCGCTTTGGCCGACACGCCGGGGTACGTGGCTCCCGAGCGCCGGCAAGGCAAGCCTTGGGCCACACCGAGTGCCGATTTGTACTCGCTGGGCGTGGTGCTTCACGAGCTCCTCGCCGGCCGGCTGCCGGCGGCGGAGCGGTCGGCCATCCCCGTCCTCCGCGCCGGTCCCCGCGTCCCGGGAAGCCTGCAACGGCTTGTCCTTGCACTCCTGGACCCGGACCCTGCCGCCCGTCCGAAGAGCGCCCGCGAAGTGGCCGCGGCACTGGCGGCGGTACGGGAGGAGATCTCCACGCAGCCGGCGGTCGTCCTTCCCCCACCGGAGAGGCCCTATATACGGCGGGCGGCCGCTTGGCCGTCGGCGCCACTCTTCAACCGCCGGCTCGAGATGCCGGGGAGAGCTGCCGGCTGCGTCGCATTCTCACCTGACGGTCAAACCCTGGCGGGCGCCGGCGACGACGGCATCGTGCGACTTTGGAGCTTGAAAGGCGACCAGCCCTTGGGCGAGTTGGCCGGCCACGACGGGCCGGTCCATGCCGTCGCCTTCTCTCCGGCGTCCCCGCTGTTGGCGAGCGGAGGCCGCGATGGCACCGTGCGTCTGTGGGACCCACGCACCCGCCGCCTCCTGGCGACTCTTGCCGGCCACACGAGCGCGGTTCACACGGTCGCCTTCTCCCGCGATGGGCGGACCCTGGTGACGAGCGGCTCCGGCCAGGACATCTGGATCTGGGACGCCAGAACCGGCCAGCCGCGGCGGACGATCGCCAGCGCCGAGCCGGTGACGGCGGCCAGTCTCTCCCCCGGCGGCCGTGAGGTCGCTTACGGCACCGATCACGGGACCTTGGAGATCGTCGACCTCGAGACGCTGCGTACCCGGATCAGCTTTCGGGCTCACCGGGAAACGGTGACGGCGGTCGTCTTTTCGCCGGACGGCGCCTTGGTGGCAAGCGCCGGCGTCGACCGTACCCTGCGGATTTGGAGCACCGAGACGGGAGAGCGCACCGCCGTCCTCACCGGTCAATCCCAAGCCGTCTCCGCCCTCGCCTTTCATCCCGCCGGCATGCCCCTCGCGAGCGGTGGGCTGGAGCCTGAAATCCGGCTCTGGAATCCAGCGACCGGCAAGCTCCTCACTACCCTGCCGACCGCGGCCTCCTGCGTCACCTCGGTGGCCTTCTCCCTCGCGGGAGACAAGCTGGCCGCGGGAACGGACCGGCCGTCGGTGGAGATCTGGGGAATGGTCTAACGATTAGCCTTGCGGCGGCGCGACCGTCCTGGCACGGCCCTGAGTCTTCTTGACCGCACTCAGGATACCGAGACCCACCAGGCAGATCACCCCCACTCCGATCCACATGGACGGAACGTGGAGGAGATAAGCCCCGATCGCGAGGCCGATGGTCACGATGACGAAGCCGATCAGATAGACACCGAATGAAGAGGACATGCTGCGCTCCTCCTGAAGTTGAGTTGAATTCTGCCGGCCAGAACGGCCGGCAAACACTTGGCCGGGATCTAACGCAAAAGGCGAGCCAGCTTGCGGGATCTCAGGCCCGGGAGTTCCAGAGGACGTCCTGGACTCCGCGCTTCAGGTTCTCGTAGCGCGCCATGACGAACAGCGCGTCCGAAAGCCGGTTGAGGTAGCGCACGACCCAGAGCCCGATGGGCTCCAGCCGGGAGAGTTGGATCACTTCCCGCTCCGCCCGGCGGCAAACCGTGCGGGCCACGTGGAGCTGCGCCGCTCCCGGCGTGCCGCCCGGCAGGATGAAGTTCTCGAGGGGGGTGAGCTCAGACTGCAGCTCGTCCATGAGGCGCTCCAAGGCGTCCACGTGCCGCTCCTCCACCACCGGCACGGGCATCGCGGCCTTGTCCTCCTCCAGGATGCAAAGGTCGGAGCCGACGTTGAACAGCTCGTTCTGAATTCTCCCCAGCGCAGCCGCCAGCTTGGAGTCGAGCCCCAGGGCCACGGCGACGCCGATCGCCGAGCTCAGCTCGTCCACCGTGCCATAAGCCGCGATGCGCGCCGAGTCTTTGGGCACCCTCTGCCCGCCGCCAAGACCCGTGGTTCCGTCGTCTCCGGTCCGTGTGTAGACCCGGGTGATGCGTGGCATAAGGTGAGCTCCTCCCCATGTGGCTGCGGAGGGTATCGTAACGGAATCGCCTTGAGGAGTCCGGACCTTGGTGCGGATGGCTCAGACCTCGGTCTGAGATGCCCAGACCTCAATGCGGATGATCCAGACCTTGGTCTGAGGAGCTCAGACCGTGGTATGAATGACCCAGACCTTGGTGCGAATGATCAGAGCGTCGTAACCAGCCGAAGATATCGCCCTCATGACCCTCCTCACCGCCCCTCTCCCCGGTCTCTACCTCGCGCTCCTCACCTTTTTTCTCGCCCGGACCCTCCGGCGCTGGTGGGACCCGGTTCCGATCCGGGTCTGGGCGGTGTTCGGGATGATCGTGGTGATCCTCTTCGGACCGGCACTGTTCCTGGGCAAGGTTCTCCTCCCCGCGGACATCCTCCCCTGGCTGCGGACGCCGGAGGCGATGAGGGCGCTCCCCGAGGGCAACCCGCTGCAACTCGATTTGGTGACGCAGGTCGTTCCATTGCAGGCCGAGGTCCGCCGGGAGGTGGCGGCTGGGAGGTGGCCGGTGTGGAATCCCGACGCGGGAGCCGGGATGCCCCTGCTGGCCGATCCCACGGCGCAAGTCTTCCAGCCTCTGGTGCTCGCGGGTCTGCCGCTGCCGCTGGCGCAGGCGATCGGCTTGACGGCCGGGGTCAAGGTGTCGATCGCCCTCGTTTTCTTCTTCCTGCTGCTGCGGCGGCAGGGGCTCTCGGAGGGGGCAGCGCTCTTCGGCAGCCTCGCCTACGGTCTCGGCGGGTTCCTGCTCTTGTGGCTCAACTGGCCGCTCGCCACGCCGGCGGCCCTCCTCCCGCTAGTGCTCTACGCCCTGGCGATGACGGACGAGCGAGGGGAGAGGCGGGACTTCGGGCTGCTCGTCGCGGCCCTCTTCACCCTGCTGATGGCGGGCCACCCGGAGACCATCCTCCACGTCCTGATCGTCGGCGGTCTCTTCGCGACGTCCCGGCTCCTCCGGCGCTCGGGACGAGGACGCCGCGAGCGCATTCGTCTCCTTGCACAATGGGCCCTCGCTGGTGTGATTGCCCTCGGTCTCGCCGCGCCCGCCCTGGTGCCGGCGGCCCGGTACGTCCCCCAGAGCCTCCGGCACTCCTTGGCGGAGACGCGGAAACAGGACCTCATGAAGCAAGGCCCACTCGGCGGCTGGCGGACTCCAAGCGAACGCCAGAGGAGCGTCGCCAGCCTCAGGAAGCGATTCGTGTCGGTCGTCGCGCCCAACGCCTTCGGCGACGACCGCTTCGGGAGCTATTGGGGAGAGGGCAACATCAACGAGGACGGCACGGGCTTCGTGGGCGGCGTGGCGCTGCTGGCTGCCCTCGTCGCCTTCGTCCCCGCCGTCCGCCGATTCCCGGCTGAGCGCCTGTTTCTCGGCACGGCGGTAGCAAGCCTTGCCGTGGCGATCCATCTGCCGGGCCTTCAGTGGCTCCTGGCGACCCTGCCGGTGTTCGACCAGTCGGTGAGCGGTCACCAGCGGTTGCTCATGGTGCTGGCCTTTTCCCTCTCCTACGCCGGTGCCTGCACGGTGGAGCGCTGGCGCTCCGGCGAGGCCGCGCCGCGCCGGTGGGCCGTGGCCGCCGCGGCCTTGCTCCTTCTGGGCCTCGTCGCCTGGGGCTACCGCGGTTCGCCTCCCCCTGCAGGAGCGGTGGACGTCGAATCCTTGCGCGCCTTCTGGTTCGGCCTGCAGCTCGCCGCCGTGGCGGTAGCAGGGATCGTGATGATGTCGAGGGCGAAGCCTTGGCGTCTCGGCGCCCTGCTCGTCCTCGCCGCGGCCGAGCTTCTCGTCCTCCACGGCCCGGCCAATCCCGGACTCCCCCGCCGCGACTTCTACCCGGCAACTCCCGCTGTCACCTTCCTCCAGGAGCACGCTGACGGGTCGCGGATTGCGGGGCTCATGGAGCAGTTGTTGCCCAACTCGGCCGCGGTCTATGGATTGGCGGACCTCCGGATCTCCAATCCGCTGAAGCCCCAGCTCTACGTCGCCGCGATCGCTCCCGCCAGCCTCAGGCCATGGTCGACGGAGCACACCCTCGCCTTCGAGGAGCACCCGATCTACCAACTCCTGGGAGTGCGCTGGACTATCGCGCCAACCCATTTCAGGGCCGTCCACGGCCTGCGGCAGGTGTTCCACGATTCCACGGCGCGGATCTTCGAGCGGAAGAGAACCTTGCCGCTCCTGTTCCTACCCGAGTCTGCGGAGGTCCCCGGCGCACAACCATGGACGGAGTGGATCGCCAACAATCCCCGCTTCGACACCCGCGCCCTGGTCCTTCCGCTTCCGGGAAGGCCCGCCGCGTGGAGCGCTTCGCGGCCGGACGACTCGACGCTGGAGATCCTCAAGCGGGAGCCGGCGCGCTTCACCGTTCGCGCAAACCTGGCCGAGGAACGGCTGCTGGCCAGCTCCATTTATCAGGACCTGGGCTGGCATCTCCTGCTGGACGGCCGGCCCCAGACCACCCTGGTCGCCAACGGCCCCTTTCTGGCGTCGTGGCTGCCAGCCGGCAGGCACCGTCTGGAGGCGATCTACCGGGCTCCCGGTTTCATCCCGGGGCTCATGATGGCGGCCCTCGCGATGACGGGGATGTCGGCGTGGATGCTGAAGCCTACGGATCGTGACGCCGACTGACCTCGTGGACGGAGCTCTGTCCGCCGCTTCGAGGCCCTCACTCCCCCAGCCCCTCTCTCCCAGCCTCCCCCCCGCCTGACGGGAGAGAGGGGAGCCGGAAAGCCTAGAAAGGCAATATTGCTCCCTCTTCTCCCGGTCGGAGGGAGGGCGATGGGAGAAGAGGGCTGGGGTGATGAGGGGTCTTGCTGTTCTCCCTCTTCTCCCGTCAGGCGGGGGGGAGGCTGGGAGAAGAGGGCCGGGGTGATGAGGGTCTTCCGCCGGCTCGGGGAGCTATCCGACAAGTGGCCCTACTAAGCCGCCAGCTCGTCCAAGGACCTCGTCAGCAGCTCCCACAAAGCCGTCATATGAACCGGCTCCGTCCGCAGGTTGCCAATGGCGACGCGCAGGGTGAAGCGGCCTTGAAGCCCGGTGTGGGAGAGGAAGAAGGGGCCGGCGGCGTTGACCCGGGCCATGAGCCGCTCGTTGAAGCGATCCTGTTCCTCGATTGAGCCCGGCGACAGACGAGCCCGGAAACAGACGGTGCTGAAGGGCACGGGGGCGGCCAGCTCGAAGCGCGGGTCGATCTCGATTCGCCCGGCGAGGTCGCGGGCCATGGCGCAATGATGGCGGATGCGCTCCCTCAGGCCCTCGACGCCGAAAGCGCGGATCACCATCCACAGCTTCAGGGAGCGGAAGCGGCGGCCGAGCTGGAAACCGAGATCCATGAGATTGGTGACGTCGGAGGATTCCCCTGTCCTGAGGTACTCGGGAACCAGGGAGAAGGCACCCTTGAGCAGCGCGGGGTCGCGTACGAAGAGGACCGAGCAGTCGACTGGGGTGAACAGCCACTTGTGAGGGTTGACCACCAGCGAGTCCGCCCGCTCGATTCCCTTCATCAGCGCCCGGTACTCGGGACAGATGGCGGCAGAGCCCGCGTAAGCGGCGTCGACGTGGAGCCAGATCTTCTCCCGGGCGCAGAGGTCGGCGATCTCCGCAACCGGGTCGATGCTGGTCGTGGAGGTGGAGCCCACCGTGGCCACGATCGCCATGGGGAGCTTCCCAGCGGCGCGATCACGGGCGACGGCTTCCGCGAGCGCGGGAACGGACATGCGGAAGGCGCCGTCGCTCGCGATGCGGCGGACGTTCTCCTGCCCCACTCCCAAGACGATGGCCGACTTGTCGATCGAGGAATGAGCCTGGTCGCTGCAGTAGACGGCGAGCGGCGGCACCTCGGGCCGGCCGGCGAGCCCGTGGACGCGGACGTCGATCGGCAGGCGGTGGCGGGCGGCGGCCAGGGCCACCAGGCTGCTCGACGAGGCCGTGTCGTTGATGTGACCGCGGAATTCCGGCGGCAGGCCCATCATTTCCGCCAGCCAGGCGCAGACCTGCTCCTCCAGCTCGGTGGGCGCCGGGCCCGTGCGCCAGAGCATGGCGTTGTTGTTGAGGGCGGCCGCCAGGGTCTCGCCGAGGATGCCGGGGCCGGAGCCGGTGATCGAGAAGTAGGCCAGGAAGCCGGGGTGATTCCAGTGGGTGACGTTGGGCTCGATCAGGCGAACGTAGTCGTCGAGGATGGTATCGATTGGCTCTGGCCCGTCCGGAGGCGAGGCCGGCAGCGCCCGCCGCACGTCCCCGGGTGAGACGGGAGGAAGCACGGGCCGGTCCCCCACGCCTTCGAGGTAGTCGGCCACCAGGTCGGCCACCCGGTGCATGGCGGCCCGGAGCTCGTCGGCGGGGAGGTCGCGGGACATGGCGGCAAGAGTACAACGAGCCCAACGAAAAGGGCGGCCCGATGGCCGCCCTCGTCCAGCACCTCTTGACTCAGATCTTACGACACGCCCTTGCGGCGAAGCTCGTCGTCGATCACCGAGGTGACGTTCTCGAGCGGCACGGCGCCAGAAAGGAAGCGGCCGTTGATGAACATGGCCGGGGTGCCGTTGACGCCCGCGTCCGATCCGGCCTTCTTGTCGGCCTCGATGGCGGCAGCCTTGGCGCCGGAATCGAGACACTTGTTGAAGTCCTCGGCCTTCAGGCCCAGCTCGGCCGCCTTGGCCTTGAGCTGGTCGACGCCGAGGGCGGCCTGGTTGCCGAACATCGCGTCGTGCAGCTGCCAGAACTTACCCTGGTCGTTGGCGCAGAGAGCGGCCTCGGCGGCCTTCTGGGCGTTCTGGTGGAACGGCAGCGGGAACTGGCGGAAGACGATGCGCACCTTGTCACCGTACTTCTTCTTGACCTGGTCCAGGGTCGGCGTCAGCCGGGAGCAGAACGGGCACTGGAAATCGGAGAACTCGACGATCGTCACCGGCGCGCCGGCGGGGCCGGTGGCAGGGCCCGTGGCGGCGACTTCCACCCGGACCGGCTCCATCTTGATGTCCACCTTGTACTTCTTCTGCAGGTTCTCGTAATACGCCAGGCGGGCCTTCTGCTGGCCCTGCTGCTCCAGATAGGACTTGATCTTGGCGGCGACCTGCTCCTTGGGCTGGGGGATCTGGGCCTTGTTCTGCTCGTAGAACGCGTCGACTTCGGCGTCGGTCACCGGCGTGGGCTTGATCTCGGCCAGGATCTGGTCCTTGGTAATGCCGCGAGCCTTGGCTTCGGCCTCGACCAAACGCTCCTGGATGACGGTTTGCAGCGAGCTTTCGAGAAGGTCGCGGGAGTTCTTCTCATACTCGCGCTGCAAGGTCTTGAACTGCTCGGCGGCGGTGGTGCGGACGTCGGCCTCCGTGATCGGCTGGCCGTTGACGACGGCCAGGACGTCTTTCCCGCCGCCCGAGCCCTTGGCGCCCTGCGCCGCGCAGGCCGCCGGCAGCCAGGCGCCGAGAGCGAGAAAAAGGATCGCCGCTCCCGGGATCAGAGGTTTGCTGAATCGATTCATGGGTCTACTCCTTATGGTGGACGGTTCTTTCAGAGGCTGGAACAGATCGCGACGGGACCAGATTCCTAAAGTCGGGTGGATACTTTAGCACGAACGGCTGGCGGGCTCCCCCTTCAATCCTTACAGGTGTGCCTCAGGCCAGATGCCGCGCCACCAGGCCTTCCAGAATTCGGTCGGCGGCGATACCCCGCAGGCGCAGGGCCGGCGATTCGAGGAGAGCCTCGGCGAGGGCCAGACGCGCCCGCCGCGCCTCCCCTGGCCCCGGCTCCAGCTCCAGCGAGCGCAGGACGGCCGCCGCCGCCAGCGCCCACGGCCGGCTCGAGCGGGGATCCTCCCAGCCGCCCGCCGCCGTCAGCGCCCCAGCGGCGCCCAGGAGATAGATGAGGGCGCCGCTCCCTGCATAGGCCGCGGCCGCGGTGGCGAACGAGCGCGCCAGGGGCTCGACGGTCGCCGCATCCACCGCCTCCGCCGGTCCCAGGAAGACGGCCAGGGAGCGGCTGCGCAGGGTGGGCAGCAGGTCGAGACGCGAAGGCGTGAGGAGGAGGAAATGGCGCGGCGAGGTGACGTGGGGCTCCTCCAGGTTTTTCAGCAACGCATTGGCCGCTTCGCCGGTGAGGCTTTCGGCGCTGGCGATGACGAAGACCTGCCCCCGGGCTTCGAAGGGCGACACCTGGGCCGTTTTCAACATCTCGCGGGTGGCGTCCACGGACGTGGACGCCTTGAGATCCCGTTCCAGCACCTGGAAGTCGGGGTGGAACGCCATCTCGTCCTTATCCTGGCCCGGCCAGACGATGCGCCGGCAATGGCGGCAGACTCCGCAGGGCCGCGCCTCGGGGCGTTCCTCGCAAAGGAGAGTGCGGCTGAGCTCCAAGGCCGCCCGGCACCGGGCGTCGGCAGTGCCGCCGTCGAGAATCACCGCCGGGTAGAGACGTCCCTGGCGAGCCGAGATCAGCGCCGCCGTCAAGCTCACGCTTCTCCCTCCAACAGGTCGGCCAGCGCCTGGCGCATCTGGCATTCCGTGGCCCGAGGCGGACCGGAGGAGTCGATGACGCGGAAGCGCCGGTCTCTCGCGGCCATCTCCAGAAATCCGCGGCGCACCCGTTCGTAGAACTCCAGGCCTTCGGCGTCGAGACGGTCGGCGTCGCCCCGCTCCTGGCGCGCCGGGGAGTGGCCGCGGGCCCGGGCCGACGCCGCCGGCAGATCGAAGAGGAGCGTGCAGTCCGGCACCCGCCCGCCGGTGGCCAGGCGGTCCACCTGCTCGATGACGTCGAGGGGTACCCCCCGGCCATATCCTTGATAGGCCCGGGTGGAATCCGTGAATCGGTCGCAGAGCACGTGCTTGCCCTCCCGGAGCGCGGGCTCGATGACTTCCAGCAGGTGCTGGCGCCGGCTGGCGAAAACCAGCAACAGCTCGACGACGCCGTCGAGGGCGCCCCAGCGCGCGTCGAGAAACAGGGCGCGCACCTCGGCGCCCAGCGGCGTGCCTCCCGGCTCATGGGTGACGAGATGCGGGAGACCCCGCTCGGTAAGCCAGGCGGCGGCGTGGCGCAGGTGGGTCGATTTGCCGCTGCCGTCGAGCCCCTCGAAGGTGATGAACTGACCCGGCATGGCACGGAAAGCTACCATGAAGACCGGGGGCTTCCCTGCCGCGGAGAAGCCCATATGCTTCCCGGCGCGCGCGAGCCGGCGGAAACCGGATACCATAGAGGGGACGGAGTCGAACGCGTGACGACAGAACGGCCGGAGATTTGCATAAGGCACCGGCGGGTTCCTAGTCGTGTACCCCTAAATCTTTCGATATCGGAGGAGCAATCCATGGCGGAGAAGAGTGCGAAACCCAAGGCCACCGGCGGCGGCTTCATGACACCGCTGAACCCGGACGCTGCGCTGGCGGCCATCGTCGGCAAGGACCCCCTGCCGCGTACCGAGGTCACCAAGCGCGTCTGGGACTACATCCGGGAGCACAAGCTTCAGGATCCCAACGACAAGCGGACCATCAAGGCCGACGCCAAGCTCAAGCTGGTCCTCGACGGCAAGGACTCGGTCACGATGTTCGAGCTGACCAAGCTGGTCAACGGACACCTCAAAAAGCCCTGACGAGGTGCGGCGCGGGGCGGCGGCCGTGACCGGACGCCCCGCGATCCCCCTTCTCTCCAATGCCCGCCGCCCTCGGCACCCCACTGCAGTGGGGCATCTTCTTTGCCCTGATTTTCGGGATGCTCGTTCTCGATCTCGGCGTGCTCAACCGCCACGAGCACCGCGTCGGAATGCGCGAGGCTCTGGTCTGGAGCGTCGTCTGGACGCTCGTCGCCCTGCTCTTCAACGGCTGGATCTACTACCAGTTCGGTTCCAAGATCGGCTTCGAGTTCCTCACCGGCTACGTCATCGAGCGGTCCCTCAGCTTCGACAACATTTTCGTTTTCGTCATCATTTTCAATTACTTTGCCGTGCCGGCGGAGCACCAGCACCGGGTGCTCTTCTGGGGCATCCTGGGCGCTCTCGTCTCGCGCGGTCTCTTCATCGGCATGGGGACGGCTCTGCTTTCCCGTTTCGCCTGGCTGATCCTGATCTTCGGCGGCTTCCTGGTCTACACCGGAATCAAGATCCTGCTGGAGAAGGAGACGGAGGTCCATCCGGAGCGCAACCCGATCCTCAAGCTGTTCCAGCGCTTCGTCCCCCTTACCAACCGGTACCATGGCAAGCACTTCTTCATCCATGACAACGGCCGGCTCAAGGCGACGCCGCTGATGCTGGTGCTGGTGGTGGTCGAGGCCACCGACGTGGTCTTCGCCGTGGACTCGATTCCCGCCGTCTTCGGCGTCACCACCAACGGCTTCATCGTCTTCACCTCCAACATCTTCGCCATCCTCGGCCTGCGCGCCCTCTACTTCCTGCTCGCCGGGCTGATGCACAGGTTCCGTTTCCTGAGCTACGGCCTGGGGCTGGTGCTGATCTTCGTCGGCGCCAAGATGCTGATCCACGACTGGATCGAAATCCCCATCGAGCTGTCGCTGGGGATCGTGCTGGGCATCCTGACGGTGGCAATCGCCGTGTCGCTCCTGGTGCCCCCGCCGCCGGAGGAGATCCCGATGGCCGATCCCCTGGAGATCGCCGGGGACTTCGAGCACTCCCCGGCCGCCCGGGAGTTGGAGATCGACGAGCAGGCAGAGTAGGATCAGCGTCCGGAAAAACCGACTTGGAGTTTTGCGCAATGGCGAAGGTCTTCATCCCACGAGAGCGGCGGCCCGGAGAAACCCGCGTCGCCGCCACTCCCGAAACCGTAAAGCGGATGGTCAAGCAGGGGCTCGAAGTGGCCGTGGAGCAGGGAGCCGGTGTGGCGTCGCTGTTCTCCGACAGCGAATTCGAGGCCGCCGGAGCCCGCCTTGTGATGCAGCCCGCGGCGGCATGGGAGAGCGCCGACGTCGTGCTCAAGGTGACGCCTCCAGGCGTCTTCGAGGGGCTCCCCGGGCACGAAGCCGAAGGGCTGAAACCGGGCGCCGTGCTCATCGGCTTTCTGGCGCCCTACCGCAACCTCGACATGGTGCGGACCCTGGCGGCCGGCCATGTCACCTCCCTGGCGCTGGAGCTCGTCCCGCGCGTCACCCGGGCCCAGCCCATGGACGCCCTGTCGTCGCAAGCGTCCATCAGCGGCTACAAGGCGGTGATCCTCGCCGCCTGGCGCCTGCCCAAATACCTGCCCCTCCTGATGACGGCGGCGGGCACCATCAAGCCGGCCCGAGTGGTGGTGATGGGCGCCGGCGTGGCCGGCCTGCAGGCCATTGCCACCGCCAAGCGTCTGGGGGCGGTGGTCGAGGTTTCGGACATCCGGGCGGCGGTCAAGGAGCAGGTCGAGTCGCTGGGCGGCAAGTTCATCGAGCTTCCGCAAGCGGAGAGCGGCGAAGGGCAGGGAGGCTACGCCCGGGAGATGGGCGAGGAGTTCCTGCGCCGGCAGCGGGAGATCGTGCAGCGGCACCTGGCGGCCGCCGATGCCGTCATCACCACCGCCCTGGTGCCCGGCCGGCCGGCGCCGCGCCTGGTAACGGCAGAGATGGTCCGCGCCATGCGTCCGGGCTCGGTGATCGTCGACCTCGCCGTCGAGCAGGGCGGCAACTGCGAGCTTTCCAAGGCGGACTCCGAGGTGGTGGAGAACGGCGTGGTCATCCTCGGCCCCTCCAATCTGCCAGCCGCCATGCCCCACGACGCCAGTCTGCTCTATGCCCGCAACGTCCACGCCCTGCTTCAACTGGTAATTGACAAGGAGGGGAAGGTTGCTCCGAGCCTCGACGACGAGATCATCGCCGGCGCCCTCCTGACGCATGGCGGCGAGGTCCTTCACCAGGCCACGGCCGAGCAGCTCCAGCCTCAGGAGGTCACGGCGTAGGCCACACCGTCCCGGTTCTGCGCCCCGTCCGCACTCGTGAGACAGACGACCTCAATTCTCCCGGGGTGGAATGTGCGAAACCTGCTCTGGGCCGAAGTAGCCGATGGCTGACAATGATCGCAGCGGTCGCGGGCTCGAGATCGCCGAACCGGAAACCGACCTGCTGCTGGAAAGCGCCAGCGCGCCTCCAAGCCCACTGCTCGCCGTTCTCGAGCAGGTCCGTTCTGCCCTCGACGGTGAACGAGCGGCAGCTCCGGCCGTCTTCGCCGAGCTGGCGGCGCTGGCACCGGCAGAGGCCTTGGCGCGGATCTGCCGCGAGTCACGATTTCAAACGTGGGGGCTGTGCGAGCTCCTGCTGGCGAGGAGCGCCGAGCTGGCAGCGGCCGATCCTGATGCCGCTCACTTCGCCGCTCTGGCTCTCGCGGGAGCGGAGCGGCTCGACCCTTCGCGGCACGCGGCCGCTTTGGTGGAGGATCTGAAGGCCCGGGCCTGGGCCGCCGTCGGCGACGCCCGCCGCCGCGCGGCCGATCTCACCGGGGCGGAAGCGGCGCTACGCGCCGCCGCCACCTGCCTCTCCCACGGCACCGGCGACCTGTTGGTGGAAGCCCGGCTGCTGGAGTTCGAGGCGGCCGTGCGGCGCGGCCAAGGCCGACACAAGGAAGCCGCCGCCGTGCTCAAGCTGGCCGCGGCGCGATATCGTGAAACCGGTGAGACCGAGCGCTTGGAGCGGGCTCTCGCCGAGCGGGAAGACATTCTGCAGGCTGGTATCCGGTAGATCTCTCAAATTCCAGGCTGGAGATTCCATGAAAAAGGCCCTGCCGTTGGCTCTCCTAACCCTCATCCCCATCGTCTTTCTCGGCCCCGGCGCCGCCGGCGCTGCCTCGGTTCCGGCACCGGCCGGCACCGGCGGCGCCGTGGCGTCGGCCGATCCTCTGGCCACCGCGGCAGGGCTCGCGATCCTGCGCGCCGGCGGCAACGCCGTGGACGCCGCCGTGGCCACCGCGCTGGTGCTGGCCGTGGTCTATCCCGAGGCGGGCAATCTTGGGGGCGGCGGCTTCGCCCTGGTGCGCATGGGCGGCGAGCTCCAGGCGCTGGACTTCCGCGAGACGGCGCCGGCCCGGGCCAAGCCCGACATGTACCTGGACTCTCAAGGAAAGCCGGTTGACAACGCCTCTCTGGTGGGGCCCCTGGCTGCGGGCGTCCCCGGTTCGCCGGCAGGACTTTGGGAGCTGCAGCGCCGCTACGGCCGGCTCCCCTGGCCGAAGGTGGTGGAGCCCGCCCGTCGCCTGGCGGCGGAAGGCTTCACGGTGGGCCGCCACCTGTACCACGGCTTGAGCAGCGAGGAGAACCACAAGCTCCTGCTGCGCTTTCCCGAGACCGTCAAGATGTGGCTCCCCAAGGACGGCGGGGCGCCGCCGGCCGTGGGCAGCCTGCTGCGCCAGCCGGATCTCGCCGCCACCCTCGGCCGCTACGCCGAGCACGGGCCGCAGGGGATCGTCGCCGGCGCCGTGGCCGAGGCGGTCGAGAAGGCGTCGAGCGCCCATGGCGGCGTGCTGACGGCCGCCGACCTCGCCGCCTACAAGCCGGTCTGGCGCACGCCTCTCACCACCGAGGCCTTCGGCTGGAAGCTCGCCTCCATGCCGCTGCCGTCCTCCGGCGGCGTCATCCTGGGGCAGACCCTGGGCATGCTGGAGACGCTGGGATGGGAGAAGCTTCCCCGCTTCAGCGCCGATCGCGACCATTTGCTGGCCGAGGTCTTCCGGCGCGCCTTCGCCGACCGCTTCCTGCTGGGCGACCCGGCGACCAGCAAGGCCACCGAGGCCCAGCTCCTGGCTCCG
>Ga0134121_10001931_pt1 | contig 18641 bp, 31 predicted proteins | sample KB301_FD_96463 | JGI IMG/M metagenome (GOLD analysis project Ga0134121, IMG submission 96463) | Terrestrial soil microbial communities without Nitrogen fertilizer from Kellogg Biological Station, Michigan, USA - KB3-0-1 | ecosystem: Environmental > Terrestrial > Soil > Unclassified ... | reverse complement strand
GCACAGGCTATCATCAAACAAAATCATTTTGAATTTGAGGTGATTGTTGGAAACCAAAAAGAAGTTTACGAGCAACTTCATGCGAATTCTAATCCAGAAGATACCATGGTATTCCTTGGACCGAATATGGATTATTCTAAACAGATTTGGGAAGAGTCTCGACAGTTGAATTATGGAGAACGACCATTTGAGACAAAGATGGTGCCGACAGAATTTCCTGTTGGATTCGATTGGATTAAAACAATATCTTCTCAATACGATTTTCCTTCTATCGTAATTCAAGTTAGATTCGGTGATGAATATCCCACTAAGCTCGGAAATGCTTCGTGGTTTTCGGTCGAGCAATTATTAAGAGCATGTAAGACAGCAAAGAAGGCAGGATTTAACATTATCCTCGTAGGAGAAACAAAAAAGGACATAGATGCTCTCAGGTCTATTTGTTCTTCTTATTGTATCAATCAGCCAATCGAAACAGCATACAAAGAAATTTTAGAGGCTGATGCAGTGATGGCTTTTGCCGGTTGGATTAGTGGTCTATCTGCCTTACAAGGTAAACCAACGATGTACATGATTTCTACTCCTACTGAATATAATTTCCACATAGCAAAAGGAGCGAGGCAGTTTATTACGGAATGGAATTTCGATAATTTTGAAAAAGTGTTGTTGGATTTTTACTGGTCTATAGTTGACGCTAAAACCTCAGATAAACAACTATGAGCATTTGGGATGCTGATTTGATGAAGTTGCTGATATTGAAAACAGAAATTAGACGATTTGATGGATTGGAAGTCAATATCAGAATTTTGACTTGTGAAGACGGAACGCAAGTTTTCATAGATGAACATAAAGGAAGAATGCGTGGGGCCATTTATTGCCCACATATTCCAGATTTCATCAAAGATAAGCAGCAAGCTTTAACTTGATTTCGAACACCTTCATATTTATTAGGTGACTTTAACCTAATAAGAAAACAAGTGTTAGAAAATTACTCAACAACTAATGAAGGTGTTATTTATCAAGTGCGTCGTGAACCATTTTGTTATGACAAAAAATATGTGACGGCTTATAATCGCTTGGATTGTCGTCACATGTCGGAATTGCGTTTACAAAATATTGAATCAATCGTAGATGCATTTTGCGATTCACCCCGAGCGAATCGACGTATTCTTGATGTAGGATATGGTAATGGAAGCTTTCTTGAGGTTGCTCACGAAGCCGGATATCAAACTTTTGGATATGATGTGACGGATGTAGAACCTCCTATTGGAACATCACGAGTTTCATCTATTCATGATTCAGAATATGACATTGTGACGTTCTTTGACTCGCTGGAACACACACCAAGCGTTGATACAGAAATAGCAGGTCTTAAAGCCAAGTTTGTGGTTATCTCATTGCCATGGTTTCGAGAGGGCCAAGACTATAGTGATGATTGGTTTAAACAATATAAACATCGCAAGCCAAACGAACACCTTTGGCACTTCAGCAGTAAATCCTTGGTCCTGTTTATGCTCAAACACAACTATATTCCACTGCAAATAAACAACTGTGAAGATAAGATAAGAAAGGGCTTTGCCGGACATCCCAATATTTTAACAGGAGTGTTTCGGAAGTTGTAAGAACTAAAGTTGTGATAATATGGTTGTTAAGATGTTGTAAAACTGATTGATGTTATGAATATAAAGCTTCTTACTTATACAGATATTACTTTAGAAGAACTGTTTCTTGATGGTATTTGTGTGCTATCAGAAAAACATATCAGTGCTCATTCTCTACTTGAGGAATTGACGCGTGTATTTGAGTATACAAATACTCCAATTGAGTATGAACATGATTTAGTAACATGTAACGAATTTGAATTATGTGCAGATGAATATTATGGAGCATAAAGTTGTTGTTAGCAGTGATATGCCGTTTATTCTGCCATGAGCGAACTTGAGCGTGAATTTGAATACTACGAGCCTGTAGGACTCGTGGTTACAGAAGATGGGTTGTGTGAGAGCTTTCCTGATTATCTAGATGTATCTCCAATACGAGTCTACGGTATTTCTAGTTTGTCGCAATCTGTTCAGGTTGATATAAGCGATTTAGAGTTTCATTATGATGCAGTAGATATACGAAAAACATGACATATCATACTTTTGTTGCGAAGACAGAAACAAATTCGGTTGAAGAAATTTTGACTACGCATTTTGCGTATCCGGATTCCGAACCTGTCAAAATTCATATTCGAAAAGCCAAGACTCGAATTTTTATCACAGATGGTGGATATACGATTTCTTATTTGAGAAGTCAATTGGTTGACATTGAAGGTGATGGTTTCCAAGATGCAATGCGAATGATTGCGACCGACCACTTCTGTGAATTAGATTCAGAAGAACGCTTTTGTTGTATTGTTGAAACTGCCCGAATGTCTTCGGCAGATGATATACAGTTTGCCTTAAATCTTGGTGTATCTTCTTTGATTCAAACTGCTATTGAAGTGTGTACTCTTCATAACAACGAGTTTTCCGATGATTGATAGAAACGCAAAACAATTGTTTGCTGCTGGAGGTCTTGGAGATGCTTTGATGGTAGCGAACAAAATGAGGTCGGCGCATCTTTCTGCCCCATTGACTTTTTACACAGATATGAAACGAGCAATTCCTCTTATTAAGGAGTTGTTTGAGTATAAGATATTTGAACCATGTTATTATGGAAGCGAATCCAATGGAACAGTAGTGTTCCAACCATCTGATGTAACGATTGAACAGTTTGCAAAGATAAAATCGGAGAACGTCATCATCAATACGATATGGGATGGCGATGTGAGTCTGGATGAAGGTAAGCGTCAATTTTGCAATACTGACGGTTTAATAATAGACCCAAATATACTTTCAGAAATTGACTTGCGAGACGTACCTCCTAATTTGGAAGAGTATTTTGTCGTTCAGTTGGATGCAGGACTCCAATATCATAATGAGAGGAAACATTGGAAAAATGTCGGATTGGCTCGACAGCTTGGTGAAATGCTCTCATTGAGGTTTAAGTTGAAACCTGTTTTTATAGATGGGAACGGTGAAGTGTTTTATCCACATTCAAAATCACAGGCAGATATTGAAAATACTCTTACGATTGTTCAACTTGCAAAGTTTGTGATTGGATTGAGTGGATTTTTAACCCTCGCATCTTTGATGAGTGGTGTTCCAACGATAATTAAGACAGAGAATGAACGAGTGATGAGTCAGTATTATGGACATACGTCTTGGATAAATAGAATGCTCCCAATAACTGAAATTGCATCGGACCTTTCAAATATCGTTTCCTTTGTGGAGAAATTATGATTGCAACAATAAAGAAATATTTCGCAGACAAGAAAGCTGATAAAGAAGAAATTTTGCGATTGAATAGTGAGTTCACTGACGCCCAAAAGAAAATAATTGATGCTGTGGTTCGTAAATATTGGTGGTTGTGGCCAAGTGAATTGTTTGTGATGTTTTTTATGCCATGGAAATTCAATAAAGAAAATGCTGAACGAAATATTCGATTTTACAATGAAGGATTAAATCACGGATATCAACAGGCAAATGGAGTATGTGTCGCAAACGAAATAGCGAGTGACTCATGGCTTAATGAAGGAAAATATTCTTCATTTAAAAATGCGTATGAATATGCTATGTTTCAAACGTTTGCAATTTCAACTTTAAGCAAGATAACTCCTGAAGAATTATATATTACTATGCACATCATTTTAAGAAAGATTAATTCTGACCCCATGATAATAGCCGAAAGTCAGGATATTGACCTAGATAAAATAGAAGAAGATTCGAGTCTGCACGCCGCAATGTCTGGCAACTTAAACGATACATACTAAAATGAACTACAACTATCATGAAAGAATAAAGGGGCTTGAATCTCTTGCGTCCTTGGATGAAAGTGAGCAGTATGAAGTAGACACGACCGACATAGCTTACGACAAATTGACTGACAAGTTTGCATTGATTACTTGTTCCGGATGTTCTTGTTGGGATGGTGAATATTGTGAAGAGCAATTTGACACTTTGGATGCTCTTGAAGAATCATTATTATGGGGAGCAAAGGAACGCAGACATAATCCTTCTTTGGAAGGAGCACGCACATTGATTCGTGATGCAAAGAGTAGTTTTGCTAATTTTATGGGAGCCAATTAAAACAAAAAAACTTATGAGCGTAGTAGCAGTTAAGGTTGAGAAGGATAAAATAGTCATTGGTGCAGATTCCATCATTGTGTCTGGATGGACTCAGGAGAAAAAGTGCAATGCGAAATTGCAATTAATCAACGACCATTTCATTGTTGGTTCTGCAGGTTCTGCTGAAGAGCTAAATCTCTTTTTCATGTATTGTCAAAATCACGAACCAAAAGAATCCAATGAATATATGATTCTTGAATTCATAAGTGATTTTAGTAAGTGGGCAGGGAATCGAACAAACAGTGTTGTAAAAGGAGGAGAAAATTGTTATCTTATCGTTTTTAACGGCAGAGTTTTTGAAGTTCAAAATTATTACATTACAGTCGTTGAAGATTATACTGCTATTGGGGCCGGTCGAGATTATGCTTTAACCGCATTATACTTAGGTCATTCAATCGAAAACGCCATAGATGCCGCTTGTGAACTGTGTGTCTTTTGCGAAGGTCCAATCAACCTGTTTGAATTTAAGCGCGATACAAAAACTAAGACAAGACCGACAAGCAAACATCATCCAAAAAAGAATAGTGCTACCTCTACTAAAAAACCAAAAAAGGAAGAGGAAAAATAATGAAGGTCTTGCTTGAATTGGAAGTTGATGTAACAAAAGAAGAATTGAATGATATTGATAAACGCAGATGTTTGGAATCAGGTGAAGAAGTTGCATCTCCTTCTACCATGTTAACTTTCATTCAAAGTCTTCAGGGTGCTATGAGTCCAGAAATCGAAGTCTCTGGAATAGAAGGGAAAGTCCCAGTCTTTGTTATGAATGTTCATTTATTGAATGCAGGTTTATGAAAAAAGTAGAGATTATTTGTGATGGTTGTAAGGGCGTCTGTGAAACTGGAATAGGGATTCGTTTATTTATTATGTACGGTTTTTATGCATGTCATTTGTGTAATGTTTGTATGGACCCAGTTCTAATAGCAATGAGAAATGTTGGAATAGAATTTGGTGTCGCTGTAGAGAAACATCTAATGGAGACAGAGAAACTTGTATTTTCATTAGTTGATTAATATGAAAATTCTCATTCTCGGCTGCGGTCAACTTGGTTTGTATTTGCATGATTATCTTAAGCAAAAACATGATGATTGGATAATAAACATTTTGACAATTCGAATTGATGACTATTCATTTATGGGCGGAAAAACGTATCTGCGTTCCGATAATGATGTTGTTATCAATACAATAGCAGTTTCTAATACGAGAACATGTGAAGCTAATTGGTCGGAGACGGCAAAGGTTAATGCTGCATTTCCAATAAAGTTGGCGATGAATCGTTTTTGTGCATCGTATAGATACCACTATAGTTGTGAAAATTTACCTAAAGATTTGCCGCATCTTGTTCACATTTCTACGGGTTGCATATTTGATGGCAATACATTTCCAATTTCAGAAGAGGCGAATCCAACACCTCTTATAAATTACGCAAGACAAAAACACATTGCAGAAATATGTGCGGACATTTATCCTAAGACAACCATTCTTCGACCGAGAATGATTTTTTCTGACCGTGCTCTTGCATCAAACTTGATTTATAAGGTAAATGGATTCTCGCGTTTATTGGATGAACCAAACAGTATGACTTCTGCCATTGACCTGTGTGAGGTCATTGATAAGGTAATTGAACAAAAGGCTTATGGTACGTACAATGTGTGCAATGAAGGTTTAAGCTCTCCCTATCGAGTAAAGCAACTTATTGCTGAGATTTGGAATAAGGACCAGACTATTGAGAAGATTTCTAAAGACGAATTGTTGGAGGAAATGAACGGACTCCAGCTTACCAATACGTGGATAGATAGCACTAAGATTTCTTCACTTTATAAGATGCCTCCTGTCGAAGATAGGTTGCGAGAAATGATTCAAAAAAGTGAGTGGTTAGCATGATTACGAATAAGACTATAGTAATAACTGGCGGGGCAGGTTTTATCTTCTCTGTACTCGTGGATAGGATGTTGGAGCAAAACAATCGTGTTCTTTTGATAGACAAATTGACATACGCTTCATCAACACTTCCCATGATGCAGCGAATTGGTTATTGGACAACTCGCTATAAAGACCAGTTTCAATTTTGGAAAGAAGACATCAACGATGTTATTAGAATTCCAGATTGCGATTATTTGGTTCATGCTGCTGCAGAAAGTCACAATGATAATTCTATTGCAAATCAAGAGTCGTTCATCAAATCAAACATTCTTGGGACGGAACATCTTCTTCAATTGGTGAAAGCAAAGAGCGGATTCAATCGTCCGGTATTTTGTTATATTTCAACAGATGAGGTGTTGGGAGATAATCCACCTATTGATGGTTTTAGGGAAGACGCGCCAATATGTCCAAGCTCTCCTTACTCTGCAAGTAAAGCAGCAGCAGAAGCGTTAGTGATGGGATATGGTCGAACATTTGGAATCGAATGGTTGATTTGCAGACCCACAAATTGTTATGGACCACGACAATATCCGGAAAAGCTCATACCAAAAAATCTTCGACATCTTCAACGTGGAGAGAAAATGACGATGTATGGTGATGGTAGCTATAAACGTGTTTGGCTTGATAATCGAGATTGTTGTAACGCTGTCAAGATGATTCTTGAGAAGGGCGCAAGAAATAATATCTATCATATTTCAGGTGATGTTATCAAGACGAATTTAGAGGTATTAAAAACTATTTATGACATTTTCAATGAAAAACAGCAAACACAATCATTTGAAGACTCAATCACTATTGTTCCAAATAGGGCTGGTGAAGACAAAATGTATTTGTTGAATGATTCTAAGACTCGGGCATTAGGTTGGGAGCCGTTTCGTAAATGTTTTGAAGAGAATGTCTCCGACATTATCAAGATGGGTTCTGTAACAAACTGGTAATATGATAATAGAAGCTAATGGGAAGAAATATTTAGTCATCGACTCTTTACCTCTTGCCAAATTCGCAGACAATAAAGAGTCGATAGTGAGTCGCTGTAATCGTAGCAACAGAACGGTTATTGTAAATGGCGGACAAGGTATTGCATTGATTTGTCAAGAATTGATTGAGGCAGAATACACGGACATTAAAGATAATAAAACAGAGGAGATAGTAGCAATTGGATAAGCCAAAATTGGTCCTAAAGAATTCTGGTCGCGAAAATAAACGTGCCCATAGAATCAACAATGAAATTGTAGCTTCCAAGGTAAGAATTTTGGGAAGCGAACAGCACGAAGATGGAACAATAATTTACTTTTCTGAAGCAATTGAATTGGCGGAAGATTTGGAGATTGACCTCGTTATGATTTCCGATGGAGAGATTCCTGTGTGTCGTCTAATTGCTTATGACAAATTTTGTTATGAATTGTCAAAGCGCAATAAACCTTCTCATTCTAAAAAACAGAAGCAGGTCAAATTTCATCCAAGCATTGCAAGCAATGACATCGAACATAAAATCAAACATATTCGAGAATTTATTGAAGATGGTCATCGTGTTGAAGTAGTGTGTCAATTCAAGGGACGAGAGAATACACACAAAGAATTTGGATATAAGTTGTTTGATAAGATTCAGACTGAATTAACTGGGGCTAAGAGAGATGGGGATGTTCGTCAAGCTGGAAACACAATCAGTATGTATTTGGTGAGGAAATAAAATCATGAAAGATGAACATTTGATTCTTGTTGAAGTGTTTTCAGAGTTTAAGGATTTTGGAAAAGAAAAGTATGATTTTTACAGTAATGTTATTGGATATTATTGGGAATTTCAAAACATGCTTCTTCTTAAAAAATCTTATCATCTTGAACTACTTGTTCGACCAACACGAGGATTTTCCAATGTAGATTTAGACAAAGCACTTGAGCAATTAGAATCGTATGAAGCCCCAACGAAAGCAGAAGCAATTCGAATTAGTGTTACAATGGCAGACCAATGGTATAAATTGAAAGATGCAGTTTTTGAAGACCTGAAAGACCAAATGGGCAAAATACCTGAAGAGCCTGACCAACCCCCATTCTAGAATTTATCAAGAAAGACCTTTGGGTCTTTTCTTGTTTCCAGTAGGTTCATACTTATGTTATGCCGGACAATCAACTTCTTTATCCAATTGAAACTATTGCGGAAACGACTTACGCAAAGCACCATCCTAACAACATGTGGATGGACAAACAGTACGCTCAAACTCTTTATGGTGCCCAAAGTTCTTCAGCCGTTCAATCTGGAAGCGTTTTTTTTGACAATAAATTTACTGTTGATTATAGCGTTTCGGTATCGAGCAATTATTATGCTCTAGCCTTTCAAATGGGCGTCGTCAATGAAAACAACTACAGTTTGGTACCCTATCAACAATTTCCGGGTATTTGGAAAACTCCTTCACTGACAGGAGACAGGACCGGACAGCAAGTTGCTCAACGTGTTCAACAAGTCAAGCTGTCTCGATATTATTTTGGAGATGAAATTGCGAATGGTAGCTACCGAATGTACTACCTTCCAGAAGTGTCAAGTATAAGCGGCGCTCTTTCGGCACTTCAAACTCAAAATGTACTTCGATTCATAAATATCAACGAAGATTATTTTGGCCCGACGTTTTCTATGAGCGGCAGCAACTTGTCTGGAACAACAAGTGCAATCACGGTCGATTTTATTTTCAGACCAGTACCTCAACTTTATTCTGGATATCTTTGGCATCGTTGGACAACAGATGGAAAAAATCCAATTCAAACTTATGCTGATTCTGCGACAGCAGGTGCATCGAGTTATCAGTTCTATCAGGATAAAACATCTTACGGTTTAGGTTGTTATGTCAATCATCTTACACCGATTCAAGATTCAGATGCTCCAAAACCATTTATTGACTTCTATGTGTATGGTGCTCTATCTTCTGCAACAGGGCATTATCTTGACCTAAAAACAGGTCTCATTAATCAAGTTGCTGATACCAGATTCTTTCTAAAACAGGAAGATATCAATACGCTGTTTGATGGAAGTTTTCATAATGTTCGGTGCGTTTGGTCCACGGATGATGCAAACAAGAACGGAAGAATTTTCTTAGATGGAAATGAACTGTCAGGTGTTGCTCGTGGTACCGGAAGAAGTACACCCGTAAACTATGCAGTATCGACCATTCCAAACTCATCTCCGTTTTATTACATGAGCCGTCTGGATAAACCTTCGAACTTCGGAACACAGACTAGTAGCATTAATACCATCTATGGTGAAACAAAGCATTTAATGGTTTTCGATAAGCCAATTACTTCGAATTTTGTCCCTCCGTCCGTATCCTCGAATATTTCGCTTGTGAGTGCATTAGGAGCCTCTACAGCCTCTCTTTGTTCTTGGATGGCATTTGGTACGGCCCTCTCTGGAAACCTAATCACAGACATTGCATCTGTCTCTGCGACAACTCATGTTCTTGGCAGTCTTACAGGTCGAATTGCCAATGATATGACGGTAAGTTTTAAAGAAGGTTCTATTGATAGAATTTTTGGATTGATACACGATAGGTCCGGACAGTTCTGGTTCAGTCAATATGATGGATATCAACAAGTAAAACAGCGAATGGTAGGCAAACTTTACAATTCCGAGTATGGCAATTTAGAGACGATGCCATTAGGAGCATTGTTTTACGACCGAGGAAATGCGGTAATACTGAACGACCATTATAATACAGACTTCAATTATTCGACTCAGCTTTTTGTATCGAGTACAGGCAATTTTGGAATTGTAGGAAGTGGCGCAAGATGGCCAATCCAATATCTCAGCTTTATCGGACGAAAATACATTGATAGAAGAACGATTTCTGTTACAGCGACTTCAGGGCATTTTGCAAAGTCTGGAAATGAGAGCAGTTATTTTCTTGGAACAGACGATTTGAAGTATACGAAAAGTAATGTAAAAGCATTTACGGGAATTGTGATGTTTGGAAAAGATGGAAGACCACATGTTGTAACAAAATTTTCGGAGCCTGTGATAAAACCGGAACACCACGATATTGTAATAACGCTTAATGTAGATATGTGAAATGAGCAATCCAATTGATGCGTTTGAAGATAAATACATTAAGAACATTCTCGACTTCGGGAGTGTAGACACGGGCTTAATATATTTCAGTAGACCTTACGATTTTTCATTAAGTGGAGCATCATTCGATTTGACCGGTGTTAAGAATGTTTTTGTTCACACATTCGACCAAAGTATTTATCCGTCGAGTTTGAGTACGGCAACAGGTTGGGCAGTATATGCTAGTAAAGATAATTCCGCATCAGGATATTACTATACATCATTGATGCAACTGTTCAATTTTCGTGTTCTTGCAAATCACGACGGCCTCTATTCTACGACAAGTGTTACAAGTAGCGTCAGCGCAGTCAATTTTATCAATGAAGGCAAGTTCAATATGGACTTGTTTCAAGGCGACCCAACGATTTGGCAAACGGTATCCGCAAATTTAACAGGAGTGTACGTTTACAATTTTGATAGGGAGGTTTATGGAGATAGAATTTATGATGGTTCTCTTTCCATGTATGCTAACAATGCTCTTGTTGCTTTCGATGCAAACGGTGTTGTAAATCGTAACGCAGTGGTTTCTCTCAGCAGTTCTATTTATGGAGATTCTGCGACCAGTGTAACTAGATTTTGGGCTATGCCAGACATTGGAAAAATCATAGTTTGGTCCAACGATTTGGGAACTATGAATGGGTTATCAAGTGTTACTGAAATCAAATTCCGAAATAGTATTGCTGTATCGAACACGACAGTAAACCTTCGTATCGAACCAAATGAATATAATCTTTCGGATAATTTTTCGTTCTATCTTCGGGATTATTCTGGTGGAGAACTTCCAGATACGTGGATTACCTCAATCCAACTTTACAATCCGTGGAATGATTTGATTGCGGTATGTAAGTTGCAAAAACCGATTCGAAAAACTCCAAATGTTCATTTGACATTCAAAATTGTTATCGACCATTTATGATTGAGATTGACGGGAAGAAATATGTAGAAGTAAAAGAGCATTATCTCATCTATTGTATAGATTCTGGATATTACGATGCTGATATTGTAGGCGATTTTGTTGACTTTGAAGAACACCCGTCAATTTACGATGATATTGATGACGCACAAAGAGATTTAGAATCTCTTTATTCCGAAAAGTATGAATACAGAAAGCCTATACCAAGAGAGAAATTGCATATTATCCCGTTCGACTATGTTGAATATTTTCCTTATGAGGAAATAGAATCCAAGGTTCTGGAAATAAAAAGAAATCAATAATGTTCAAGAAAAAATTTCAAGTTAGAGTCAGACGTTATTATAACAATGACTATTGTGTTGAATATAGTTTTTCCAGATTTGAAAATTGGAAAAAAATAAAGCGTTGGTTGGGATTTCCTTCTTGTACAGAAATTCCTATACTATTATCGTGGGCCGATGCAGAAAAATTTGCGCAAGAATTTAAATCAATAGAAGATATCAATATGTGGGAAAACGAACAAGAAAGGTTGTGCAAAAAAGAGTTGATAGCAATCGAGGAAAGTGAAGCAGTAAATAGACCTTACGAGTTCAAACAGATTTTATAGAACATTCAGAAATCAAATAAAGGAAAATAGTTATGGGCAGTTTAAATAAGGTTATGTTGATTGGGAATCTTGGAACAGAGGTTGAATTAAAAGCATTTGGAAGTTCCAAGAAAGCGTTTTTTAGAATGGCCACAAATGAAGTGTGGAAAGATAAGACTGGCGAGAAGCAAGAGCGCGTTACTTGGCACAATGTCATTGCGTGGGATTACTTAGCAGAGATGTGTTCCAAATATCTCTCTAAGGGAAGAATGGTTTTTGTGGAAGGAAAACTTTCAAATCGGAATTATACCGATAAGGATGGTAACGAACGGTATGTTACAGAAATAGTTGCTAGTACCGTAGAGTTTTTGGATAAAAATGGAAAGTCTGAGCAAAGCAGTTCGTTTGATTTCCAACCGGATTTTGACCCAAATTTTGAGCCAGCATTGGAAAATGGGTAAGTGATTTTTGCACAAGCAAAACGGTTCTCTTGTTGAAGATAGTTAATTGATTGAGACAAGAGGATGAGGGTTGACTATCGGGAAAGTTCGATTGACTGCCGGGAAAGACCGGCATTTTTTATGATTGAGTTATGAATATAGAATTACGAAAAATAGACGATTGGGAAGTGCTGTATCTTGATGGTGAAAAAGTTACAGAAGGCCATGAAATAAGTGTTCACGAAGTGCTGGACATGCTTTTGGAACGAAAGGTCATACAAAATTATGACTATTGCTATAATGATGAAATAGACGAAGTTGATGATGATGCAGAGCGTGATGTGTTGATGGCTGATTTTTTCAGAGATAGGCTATGAAAATGCAGACGGTTCAAACAACAAGCGATTTGAAAATTGGATTGGCTGCCGAATTTATTGTATGCGCAGACCTTATCTTAAAAGGCTATAATGCTTTTTTAACATTGCAAAGTTGTTCTTATGATGTTTGTGTTGAGGTAAATAATAAAATATTTAGAATTCAAGTTAAAGCAACTCGGAAACCACATCTTCAATATCAAAGAAAAACACCATACAAAGTTTATATGTGGCATATTAAGAGGCGCGGAAGAGGAAACAAACGAAAATTTAAGTTTGAGGATTATGATATATTGGCTCTAGTTGCATTGGATGTAAAGAAAATAGCCTATGTTTTATTTGAAAATAAATTGACGGTAATTCATTTACGCGCACCAGATTCCATAATTTCTACAAACTACAATTCAAAACGCACAAAATCAATGGATGCGCCGGAATTTTTATTTGAGAATTTGATAAAAGCAATATGAATTACGTATATGGGAAGTGGCACAACAGGTGTAGCAGCAGTAAAAGAAGGCTTTAGATTTATTGGAATAGAATTAGATGAAGACCCGAATGTTCCAGCAATGAAGATAGCAAAAGCGAGGATAGAAAATGCGAACAGTTAAAGAACTTAAGGAAGAAAAGAATAAACTTCTTGAAAAGAAGTTGTTGACTACGAAAGAAATTGACGAACAGATTGTGTCTGTTGAATTGGAGCTTCGCAAACATCTCAAGAAGAAAAATGACAATATTCATAAGAAGCGAAACTCACCAGTCTGTAGTTACAAATTAGTTACAAATTAGGTCAAAAAATCTGGTATCAAACCTATCATAGTGACGATTACGGTTCTTTTGGCGGCTATATGTGGCACACTTTAACGATTGAAAAGATTGAACAGCGAGATGATGATTGGTATATGATAGGTGTTGGATTGGATGGTAGTAACAGAATAATAAAGCGTGGCGAATTGATTTTGGAAGAAGAACCAGTTTTATTGGGCGATTTACCTCATGCTTGGACAGTAACATTATGAGTCGATATAGAGAGATTGGCTATTGGCCAAATTGGATTGTGATGAGAAAGAATGAATTTGATTATCGAGCAAAACTACGACAAGACCGTATTGATAAAAGTCTTCCCGTAGATGAACCTAATAAGTGGGAACGTATCGTCTTTTCAGAAGAAGAAAGACATACTGAGACAAATTATTATTTCAAAAGATTTCAAGGTTTCATATCGGATGAGGCGAAAAACAAGATTTTGAAATATATCTCAAGGTCAGCAGTTCTTGTTTCGTATAAAGGTTCTGCAGATTGTCGTTTGTGCGGTATTTGTCTCGGTTCACGTGATATGATTTCACAAGACGGCAAATGGCAATTTCCTGAAAAATACGAACATTACATTGAAGAGCACAATGTGGTCCCTTCTCTCGACTTCATTATTGACGCGCTTAAGTTAATAAATCATCAGGAGTATTTGGATATGCTTCATGATTTTGCTCCTTGGAATTATGATGTTGGTGATTACTTTCCGGATTACGAACGCGAAGTTTGTCTTCTTGCTATGAATGTGCTGCGTGAGAAACATGGAATTATAGCGATGTCTCATGAAATTCAACGTATCTGGCAAATACATAGTGATGACTTTGATGCTGGTTGGTTAGATGTCACACCTGAAAGATTAGCTGAAATAATTATCGCGCTCATTCTTCTAAGCAAAAAACAAGAAAACTCTTTAGATTGTGATGCTGCTGTAATAGAGGCATGTTCAATAACTCCAACAAAAAACAGAGGAGTTGGAGTTGCTGAATGTGGTGGTGGATATTATGGTCTTTTGCTAGAAACTCCGACCAATATTCCCATCGAAAAGAAGAAATACGATTCTGAGGTATTGCCATAATGTCCCTTCTTTCTAAGGCTCTTCCTATTCTATATTGCGATTGGATTTCGGCATACATTACAATTGACGATGACCTTACTGTTTCTGATATTACCGAGAATATTGGCGATTTTTCAGATATGCCGGTTGTTGTTTTAAATGGTGTAGCGTTTCAATCGTTTTCGACTGTCTACGACCTGAAATTTTTTCGATTTCTAGTTAACAACCTAAAGAAACAAGAAGAGTTTAGTCTTGAGTGTGCCCTGATTGAGCGTTTGTTTGCTCAGGATTTAAATAAGGCAAGTGTCATGTCGGTTGAGCGCAAGATGCTCCTCGAAATGCTCAAAGTTATTTACAATCCTTCTGTTCTTATTTTGCTAAATCGTTATCAGGACTATTATCAAACGGTCGTGAAACAACTTTATTTCAATGTCGAACATTTTAATAAGCAAAGAATGTATGTGGATTCGAAGGCTCTTGTGACAAATCGTTCGGAAGCAAAGAAGGACGCATTGATGTTTGACAATAATCGCTGCTACATTCCACTTTATGCCGATTGTTTACGAAGTGAAACCGGTCGGCTCAATTCTTCTTTGTATAGTCAGTTGCACGAATTTAAGCCTTATTTAAAAGCGGACAATGATGTTGTGATAGAAATTGATACTATCGCTGCTGAATGGAGATTGTTGTTACATACGTGTGGTGAAAGTGATGCACTGATTACAGATAAAGATTACTGGGGAGGTCTTGCAAAACACGTAGGATTGCCAGATGGTAAATTGTTGAAGTCCGTATTATACCCAACTCTCTTCGGAGCCGGAAGAAAAACTATAGCGGAGAAAGGCAATCTGGATATTGAAACAGTTAGTGCTATTCAACATTCTCTCATGAATGCCTTTCCAAAAACATTTCGATTTTCCAGAGAAGAAAGTAAGTATATCAGTCCTAATAGCAGTATCGTTTACGACCTTTACGGAAAAGAAATGCAGGTGGAAGATAATTATGTAAAGGTGAGCTACTTTATTCAAAGTAGTCTTGCTACGCATTTTCAAATGTTTACTCATTCTCTTATCAAGACAATCGAACAAAATGGGTTACATTCGAAGGTGTTGTTCACAATACATGATTCGTTATTTGTGGACCTAAAGTTGAGTGAGAAGAATTTGTTTTTCGATATATTGAATTCGACCAACAGTCAGATGTCTCCGCCCTTTAGGTTTACTATCAAAAAGTAATATCCAGTGAGTACACACAGTTATAGTAACAAATTCAATACCGTTCTTCTTTCAACATTTACCAGCAATAGATATTTAGAGTCTAGTTTGCGTCGAGTCTTCAGTGTGTTCAAATTAGAGAATAGTAAAATATCTGTATTCAACGATTTGGACAACGTAGAAAAGAAGATTTTGATATACAATGTTCTTGTTGCCGAAGGAGAGCGTGCCGATATTTCTCAAGTTTATCACACCATTTGCATCAATCGAAAAAAGGAGAGCAACACACTGTACACAATCAATTCTCTAAATAAGATTGTAGAGCAGGAAACAGGACGTATTGACCCACGACACCAAATTGATTGGTCAAAATATAGAGACATGTTTATTACTTGTGATAAGAATTTCAATGAGATAGTTCTTATTCGAACGGAGTTGGATTTTGTTGTGGATAAAATGACGTTCTTCAATACGCAACCAAAAGTTCAAAAGGCGCAAACTCTCAAATTGAATCCAAACAGCATTCAGGATACAGAAGAAGTTGACGATAATTTTTATAACAGAATTTAAGGTTACAAACCAGTGACGAAATTAACAAATATCAATCAGTTTGATGAGTTGGTTACGATTGTTTTCATTGCAGAAGGCAAACCGGATTTTTGCTTTCCAATCTTTCGTAATGTGTTGGAGCAAATCTATAAGAACGTTCAATATATCATTGTGCATCGACCGGACTTTCAAATAGAGGAATTCCGAAGTTTGATAAATGAATATACGCTAGTGGATATTACAACGAAGCTTACGTTTGTTGTTACTCCAAGTGGTCCCGATATGTTTAATGCTGGTTTAACATTAGCGGAAGGTGAAGTTATTTTCTTGAAAGCTTCTGATACTAGCTTGTGGCATCCTACTCATATTCTCTCTCACATGAGAAAGCACCGATTGGTGAAATACAACCACTCTGTTGTTTTTTCCTATGGAGAATATAGAAATCCTCGTTATCCAATTGACAATCCTTTTGGAGCGGCAGGGTATCGCATCTCCAATAAAATCAATGGAGAAAATCTTATCCTTGATGAGATAAGTGTTTCCAAAGACATTAAGCTTGATTTCAAGAAATATGGAACACCAATAGATAAAGATGGCAATCCAGTTTCAGATGATGTGGAGCCATTCAAAATCGTCTTCGACAAGAAGAAGTTGTACTCTGATTTGATTGGTCAAGCCAAAAACATCAATATGAACGAGGAAATGACGCTCGTTCTTTATTTGTTTGAAGAAGCCGAACAACGACAGGTTCCAATATTGACGAGACCGAATTGGTCACAACTTCAAACAGTACAAGGTATTAGTGATGATTTGGATGTTATTCATAGACTTCCGACCATATTTGGTAATGGACAGATAGATGAGTTGTGGAACAACCAAGTTCGAATATGGTTGCGAGAACATTGGGAAGAGATTGTAGAGCGTCCAGACAGAAGCATTATTATCAAACGAACAGTTGGAATGGGCGATGTGATTTGCGCAGAGCCAATAGTTCGTTATTTTAAGGAACAGGGATTTAAGATATGGTTTGTAACAAGCGATTCGCGAAGCTGCAAACTTATTGTTGAATCGTTTGCGTCAAAAGTGGACCAAGTTCTTGCCATTCCAGAATTCACACTTACAAAGGATTGGTTAGGGGAAAATAATTTAGCAGAACTTACATCTATTCATAAGATAGAAGATGTTCCAAAATTTGATATTCGCCTTGATTTGGATTTGGCTTATGAATCAAGAAGTGGAGAAAATGCATCAAGTTTTGTTGAGTCGTATTTCCAAACACTTGGATTTGCTCCAGAGGTTATTGATACCATCGAACTTAATCCGAAGGTCACAACTGAAAAAGCAGAACAGCTTCTTATAGATGCAGGAAAAGTAATTCCTACCACTCGGTTAAACAGCTATTCCAAATCCATCTCTGTTTGTTTAGAAGGTTCTGGTTGGCAATCAAAGGAATTGAATCTGAAAGACACTCGCACATTATTGCAAGCGTTGAAGTCTAATGGTTATGGCCTCATCAGTGTGACTTCTTTATCAGAGCGTCACGCGGAACTACAAGACTTGTTTGACCACATTAATTCTGAAAATGATTTTTCAGAGATGATGATTATGATTCGAAATTCAAGAGGATATGTTGGAGCCGATAATGGTCCAATGCATATTGCTGCTGCTCTTGGTAAAGAGATATTCGTCTGGAATGGTGCTGCACTTACAGACAAGACTTCTCCGACTTCAAAACGTACCGTTCTTGTGAAAGATATTGCGTGTATTGGTTGTAAACACAAACTGTTTTTCAATATCATGGTTGAACCTAGTGGACAGCAACATTTTACGTTTGTTCCTCAATGTCAGAATCCAATAGTAAATGAATGTATGACTGAATTTGAGTCAGAACAAGTGACGACGAAAATTGAAGAGTATGTTGGAAAATTGGTTCAGATACAAGTTTAATTATGGGAAATGTTATACACTGTGTTTTAGGATTCATGTTTTCTGAGGATTCTAAAAGAGTTTTGTTGATTGAAAAAATTCGCCCAGAGTTTCAAGCCGGAAGACTTAATGGGATTGGAGGAAAAATAGAGAAAAGCGATTCTTCATCGAAGTTTGCAATGACGAGAGAGTTTGAAGAAGAGTGTGGGATTTGTACTCTTCCAAATGATTGGACTGCCATTGGTAGAATGTTGACAGATGATTATCTTGTAGAGATTTTCAAAGCTATTGGAAATATAGACTCTGCAAAATCCGTGGAAGCGGAACAAGTGAAAATTTGTGATATTGCAAATCTTCCATCAAACTGTATGAACAATATTCATTGGTTAATTCCATATTGTCTCGACAATGACGAAAAGTATTTGTGTATTGATTATGAGAATATAATATGATAAAAGGTTCTCATAAAGAGTACGGAAAAGAGATTGTTGAGATAATATCAAGACTTGCTTCTATTGGATATACCGAAAGAGAAACGGCAAAAGAAATTG
>Ga0134121_10001929_pt1 | contig 18658 bp, 14 predicted proteins | sample KB301_FD_96463 | JGI IMG/M metagenome (GOLD analysis project Ga0134121, IMG submission 96463) | Terrestrial soil microbial communities without Nitrogen fertilizer from Kellogg Biological Station, Michigan, USA - KB3-0-1 | ecosystem: Environmental > Terrestrial > Soil > Unclassified ... | reverse complement strand
CCCCTGCGGCAATCGCTTCCGCATGGCAAGCGATTGGCAACTCAGCAAATACTGTCTAACTTGCATGGTGCTAATCATACAAGCGGGCGACAGCGCTGCCGCCCGCTTCACGGGCTCGGGGGCCTAATTCTAAAACCGATCCTGGGGCTTGCGGCCCAGGCTTTATGCTGCCGTCCGCTTCGCGGACTCGGACCGTGATTCCGTGACCTGTGTTTCAATGCAAGCGGTAAATAGACAAATCGAGCGAGGGGAACTTGCGGCGCGGTTGGTGGATGCTGATGAACACCAACGAAGCGCTCTGCTTCACGCTCATCGCACTTCACTCGACGCTCAACTCGCCTACATTCTCAAAGACATTTGTCTCGACGGTTGGAGCAGCGATCCGATGCGTTCGCTCACCGCTTCCGCTACGCTGCGACAAATCTCTAAAACGCTGCACAACCCCGAAATCACGGCACTTTCCCACTGGACACACGGCATAGAAGCCTTAATCACCGGCGACATGGTTGGCGCGATCGCAACGCTCGACCGCGCCCGCGAAGGTTTTCTCGCCCTCAACAAACCACACGTCGCAGCAGCTACGGAAGTAAGCAAAGTCATCGCACTCGCGATGCTCGGTCTTTACGACGAAGCAATCGCATGTGCCCTGCGCGCGCGCGAAGTGTTCCTGCAACACAACGATCTGCTCGCCGCCGGAAAGATCGAACACAACATCGGCAATCTCTACTTCCGCCGCGATCAGTACGTCGAAGCCGAAAGATTTCACACCTCTGCGCGCGAACGCTTCATCGCGCTCAATCACGAGAAACAACTCGCAACGATCAACAATTGTCTCGCCAACACGCACGTCGTCCTTCATAAATTCGCCTCCGCGTCGTCGCTGTACGAGCAGGCCGCACAACAAGCCGAGCACGCTGATGCACCTGTGACGCAGGCAGAGATCGAAGGAAACATCGGAAACTTTGCGTTATTGCGCGGCAGATACGATCAGGCGCTCGACTATCTGGAGCGCTCGCGACGTCGTTACGAGTTTCTCGGCATGCCGCACCAGTCAGCTCTGGCGGAACGAGAGATCGCCGACGCGTATCTCGAGCTGAATCTCGTACCCGAAGCCGCAGAGATCTACGCTCGCGTTACCAGTACTTTCGCAACGCTCGGACTGCGCGCAGACGAAGCACGCGCGCTCGCGTCGCGTGGCCGTGCGGAGCTCTTGTTGGGCAATGACGATGAAGCTCTTTCATCATTGAAGCGTGCGCGCGAGCTCTACCAGGCTGAAGGAAACAAGGTCGGCGAAGCACTGGTGGCGCTAACACAGGCGCAGCTTCACCATGCGCACGGCAACACGGAAATCTCCTACCGCCTCGCCATGCAGGCTGAAGCGGATCTCACTGCGCTCGGTGGTTGGTTTCAGAGACTGCTGGCTCGCTGGCTGCGCGCGGATATCGCTCGAACACTCGAATATACCGACGAAGCGCGCCGTCTCTTCGAGAGCGCCGCGCAGGATTCGATCGCGAAAGGACAACCACAGATCACCGAGCGTTGTCACACCGGACTCGGATTAGTGGCCCTTGCGAAAGGCGAAACCGCCGCCGCCGAACGGCATTTCAGAAATGCAGTGGCCGTGACCGAAGAACTCCGCGCGCCGCTCCCGAGTGAAGAATTCAGAACCGCGTTCTTCGGCAACAAACTCGCGCCTTACAACGAGCTCGTGCGGATCTGTCTCGCGGCAGGCGAAGAGCGTGCAGTTGAGGCGTTAACGATCGTGGAGAGTGCTCGCTCGCGAACGCTCGCCGATAGCCTGGGTAGCAGTCACGAAAACCTGATCGAGCCTCAGGATGCGTTCGAAGCCAGTTTGCTCACGCAAATCGGCGAACTGCGTGAAGAATTGAATTATCTCTACAAGCAAGTCAACCAACCCGCAAATCGTAGGCTGCCGGAATTGCAAAGAGAGCTACACGAGCGCGAAAGCAAGGTGCTGGAAGTCACTCGGCAACTGCATCACCGTCGCGAGAGTGCGGCTTCGCCTTCACAATCGTTCGACGTTCAGCAACTGCAACAACAGCTCAGTGAAAACGATGCACTTATTGAATATACGGCTCTTGGCGATGAGCTGCTGGCGTTCGTCGTCCTGCGCGACCGGATACACGTCGCTCGGAATCTCGCGTCGCTAGAAAAACTCGGCGAGCGGCTGACAGCCCTGCGATTTCAAATTGATTCACTGCGCTTCGGCGCGCGCTCAGTTCGCCGGCATCTCGCGAGTCTGATTCAAAAAATCAACGTTCACCTGCAACAACTACACGCTCAACTCATTCGCCCACTCGAACACATACTCGAGCAGCGCAAGTTGATCATCATTCCGCATGGCGGTTTGCATTATCTTCCGTTCCAAGCCCTGCACAACGGCGATGAGTATCTAATCGAGCGTTGCGAAGTTTCCCTTGCGCCGAGCGCCGCGATATTTCAGCAGTGTTTACGGCGGGGTGCGCACCCGTTGAATCGCGCGCTGCTTGTGGGCGTGGCCGACGAACAGGCGCCAAGGATAGTCGATGAAATTCACACCCTTGGAGGAGTCTTTCCCGGCGCGATCTCGCTGATTCAGGATGCCGCCACCACTGAAGCGCTCAGACAAAACTCCGCTGGCGTAGACGTTGTGCACCTTGCATGTCACGGACAATTTCGTTCCGACAACCCGCTCTTTTCCGCGCTGAGGCTGGCAGACGGCTGGTTCACGGTTCGCGACGCGTACGGGCTGAAGCTCGACAACGCTCTCGTCACGCTCAGCGCATGTGAAACCGGTGCAAATGTCGTTGCGCCCGGCGACGAATTGATCGGTCTGGCGAGAGGCTTCTTCTCCGCCGGCGCGCGCTCTGTTTTGTTGAGTTTGTGGATGGTTGACGACGAAACCACCGACCAGATGATGGTTGATTTCTACCAGGAAACAATGCGGGGCCGTTCGCTGTCCGCGAGCCTACGGACAGCGCAATTGAAGATGTTGGAAGAAAGCCCGCACCCGTTCTTCTGGTCGCCTTTTGTTTTGGTTGGACACTGGTAGAAATAGCGGCACGCCATCTGCAGTAAAAACTTTCCCGACAAAAGTTGGTTCCCCCAGGTATTTCCCGACTCATTTCTGAGACTGTTCAGACAGGGCCGAATCATGCCAAAGAATCCCAGGCTTCCGTTTGTGCTGCTGGCGCTGCTTGCGGGCGCGATCTTCTTTATTGCGGGCGAACGGCCTCAGGTCGCCCATGCGTCGGACGGCGACGAGGATTTCGTTGCCGGTGAAGTCGTTGTTCAGCTAACGAGCACCGCAAATCTCGCGGGTGTCGCCACGCAACACGGGCTCGATCCCAATCCGATCGATCAGTTTGGCTCGCGTGCAATTTACCGCCTGCGAATCACGGATGGCGGGCGCGTCGAAGATCGTGTCGCTCAACTGCTAAACGACAGTCGTGTTCTGTTTGCGGAGCCGAACTTTGTCGAGAAACCACCTGAGGGCGGCGGTAACGGCTGGAGTGTTGGTAACGGTTGGAGTGTCGGCACTCCGTCAGACTACACCGCTCAGTGGGCGCCGCAAACGATTCATCTCGCTCAGGCTCATGCGATTAATCGTGGCACCGGTAGCGATGGTCAACCGGTGCGTATCGCGGTCTTGGATACAGGCGTTGATACAGCTCATCCAGCGCTTGTGGGACACCTGCTGCCGGGCTTTGATTTCGTCGACAACGATTCGAATCCCAGCGAGGTGGGCGACAAGACTACTGGCCCATTCGGACACGGCACCCACGTGGCCGGACTGATCGCGCTCGCCGCGCCGGAAGCGAAGATAATTCCGGTTCGAGTACTGGATCAGCACGGAATCGGGAACACCTGGGTCCTCGCGGAAGCGCTTGCATTTGCTGTCGATCCCGACGGCAATCCGAACACACGAGACGGTGCTGATGTGATCAACCTGAGTCTCAGCACGCTGCGACGCACGCGCTTATTGAAGAGCGTGCTCGACAAGGTTTGTGATGACACGCCTTCGGGCGCAGACGATTTTCCGGCAGTCGGAAACTCGAGTCTTGTGATCGTAGCGGCTGGCGGAAACGGCGGTAATGACGTCGAGCAATATCCCGCGGCGGAATCTGTCGGTGGTTTGATTGGTGTGGCCGCGTCTACGCAGCAAGATCAGCTCGCCAGTTTTTCAACGCGCGGATCGTGGCTACGGGTAGCTTCGCCGGGGCAGGGAATCACAAGCACGGTTCCGGGCGGGGGATACGGAGTTTGGAGCGGTACTTCGATGGCGGCGCCGCTCGTTGCGGCAGAGGCTGCGCTGATTCACGCGCAGTTTCCGACGCTTCGCAATACGAAGATTGTCGATCATATTGAAAAGACCGGACGCCGTATTGACGGGCCCGTCTCCGAGAGAATCGACATCGGCCGTGCGCTGTCAACAACACCGGAGTCGGGTGATTCGACCCCCACTCCGACACCCACTCCGACACCTACTCCAACTCCGACTCCAACTCCAACGCCAACACCGTCGCCAGCGCCAGTCCTGTTAACTAACGGAAATTCAAATCGCGCTGTAGCGGTTCACTCGGTACTGATGACCGTAGAGCCGTTCACACTGTTGACGCCAAACAATTTCAGCTCCGATCAACGTACACGAATAGCGTTGTTTGCGATGAACGTAGGACTGTTACAAGGTGAAACACTTTCGGCAATCAATGTCTCACTGGTGGACACTCGCAATGTGAGTTACAACCTCCCGGTTGAATCTTTGACCCTCGTTCCCGGGTTCGATTGGCTCTACAGCGTAGTTGTCCGACTCCCCGACGACACAGCCCTCAAGGGCGACGTCGCTATCACCCTGACCTTACGAGGCCTCAACAGCAACACGGTCCTCGTCGCCATCCATTAATCTTTAATCGCCACAAAAAGGCACAAGGAGCACAAATCGATTTTGTGTTTTTGCGGCTTTTTGTGGCAATCCTTTCTGAATTGAGCGCCAGCCACAGTTGCGGGCGCTGCGGGCTTCGGTTCCATCACTTCGGCCGGCGACCCGCGCGTTCTCCAGTTTGGCTTGAAAGTAAATTTCTAGACGTGCCTACGCGGCATTGTACAGAGCGCCTTTCAGGCGTATCGTAAGCACCGACCCCTTATAAATCTTCCCCGTTTTCCAGGCTGCACTGATCCTGGTTCCTCCACAGTGCTCACAGCATCAGACCGAAAACTCAAACCATTCTCAAGGAGGGGAAAGTACTATGTCGAAAGGCTTGTACATCACAATCGCGCTACTTGTTACGGTGGCGGTAGCGCTAGTTCTGGTTAAGGGCAAAGACTCGCAACGCTCAACTATTCACGTGAAGGGGCCATCATCTCAAAACGGAAACAAAGAGAAAAAACTCAGAAACTTCGACGCACAGATTGCCGCCAATGCCGCTGAGTTTCTCGAAGACGGGAGAGCCACATTCCGCTTCGACACGTTTGGCGATGAAGTGTTTTGGGGTGACGCGCTTCAGCTTCATCAGGCGATTAAAGGTGCAGATTTAGGCGGCGTCGGTCCGGGCATCAGTCCGAGCACCGCACTAAGTCTCGGTCTGAAAGTCGACGTCGACGCATTACCGCAGCCGCTCATCAATCGGTTGAAACAGGGAAGAGTAGACCTTAATGCTCCGGCGACCACCGTTGCTTTGCTAAAACTGAATGCTGTCCTTGGTATTCAGGGCTTCTTTCAAGGTGATGACCTGACTTCGGTCGGCATTACGTGCGCACTTTGTCATTCGACGGTCGACAATTCGTTAACTTTCGGCGTCGGCCACCGGCTCGATGGTTGGGCCAACCGCGATCTCGATGTCGGAAAGATCATCGCAGCGGCGCCTGATGTCAGTCCGTTTGCAAATCTACTGGGCGTCAGCCAGGCGACTGTTCGGGCGGTGCTGAACAGTTGGGGGCCAGGGAAGTTCGATGCGGAGTTGTTACTCGACGGCAAAGCGTTCAATCCGCAGCAGGTGACTGATGGCGTTGTTACGGGAACGAACGTTCCGGGAGCGACTCTGCTCCCGAACGCTTATGGTCTCGCCGGCTTCAATCAACATACGTGGACCGGCGCGTGGGGAACTGTTAGTTACTGGAACGCTTTTGTCGCAGCGCTCGAGATGCGCGGTATCGGTCGATTCTTTGATCCACGACTAAACAACGCAGCGAAGTTTCCGATCGCTGCTGCAAATGGTTTCGCGGATCTGCCGCACATTCCGCCTGAGCAGGATCGCATAACGAAGAAACTGCCGGAGCTGCATTTCTATCAACTGGCGATTCCCGCTCCGGCGCCTGAGCCCGGCGTAGACTTCGACGCCGCAGCCGCCGAACGTGGAGACGAACTGTTTAGCGGCAAGGCTAAATGCAATGATTGTCACGTGGAGCCGCTATGGACGGAGCCAGGTTGGAACTTGCACACACCAGCGGAGATCGGCATCGATAGTTTCCAGGCCGACCGCGCTCCTGATGGCGTGTACAAGACGATGAATCTGGCCGGCGTCTTCGTGCGTGAGAATGGTCTCTTCATGAGTCCCGCAAACAAGGGACGTTTCTATCATGACGGACGATTCGCGACGCTCTTGGACGTGGTGAACCACTACAACACTCGTTTCAGTTTAGGACTGACAGCTCAGGAGAAGATTGATCTTGTTGAATACCTGAAGTCGCTGCCTTCGGAAAAGGAGGAGTGATTAGGGAGCCCGGATAGCGGGCGAAAGCATAAAGCCTGGGGCGCAAGCCCCAGGATCACCCGATACAATAAACGTTCGAACCCGTGAAACGGGCGACAGCCTGTGACCCATCACGCGCTGGCGCCCGCTCCGCGGGCTCGATTGCTATTGCGAAATTGCGATCCTGGGGCTTGCGCCCCAGGCTTTATGCTGCCGTCCGCTTCGCGGACTCGCGTCGCTTAGCGGATTTTTGTGATCACGATGCGGACCGTGTGCGTGGGGTGTTCCAAGGTTACTCTCAGAGTCTCGGGACGCTCCAGCGGATCGAAACCAGTTGCGAAGATAACCAACCTTTGCCCGAAATATCCATTGATCTTGAATCGGCCCTGCTCGTCGGCCTTAAGACCGTAAGGCACGCCATCACTCTTCGACTCATCCCTGATGATAAGCTGAGCTTTAGCGACAGGTGAGCCATCAGCCAAAACCACAGTTCCATTCAGAACACTGTCTGCCCGTTTCGAGGGTATCCGTACTTCAAAGTCACTCAATTTCTCGCCAGCACCGACGGTGATTGCCTGCGCGTCCCGTAGATCGGCCACTCCCGGATAGAACGAAGGCGGATAAGCATTAGTCGGATCGTTCGGCTCGGGAAAGCGATTCAAATTAACAGCGATGTTATACGTCCCGCGCGGAACTCCTGAAAACGAAACGTACCCGTCATCGTTAGTACGTTCGATTTTTATCGGAATATCCGGGACACTAACCCCCGGTTTGATAAGCGACACCAGTACGCGCGCCACGGGTTCGCCATTCGCATTGATAACGCGAACACCGACGCGTCCGTTATCGAGGATATACCAACTGACAGCCCCACATCCGTGATCGGCCAGGGTTAGCACTTCTTCAGCTCGGGGCGTGGTAAGAGTTTCGGGAAGGCGTAATGCTACTTTGTACCTTCCAGGCTTCAGACCACTGACGCGATATCGTCCCTCAGCATCGAGACGAATTTCTTTTTGCTCTGACTCACCTTCAATTGTGATCAGAACATCCGGGCTGAGAGGTTCAATTTTACCTTCGGGACGGTTCTCTCCGACCGGAGGGTAACCGACCGTGCCGTAGATCGTTACTCCCTGCTGAGCAGATGAGAGCGTGCCGAGATATGCGATGTCTTCAGATGCCTCGTTGAAGGATTTCGTGCGCATGCAGGTACTGGTAATCAGCTTATCCTTGTACCGATCCGCATAAACGAGATAACGCTGACCGGTTTGGAATGTGAAGCCACAGTCGGGGCTGCCGCGTCCCGTGACTATCTCGACTTCTGAACCGGCAACACCAAGGTATGCCTGCTCGACGGAGAATTTATAAGCCATCGGGCCCCAATCTAGTTCGCCAGAATCACGCAATTTGCGTAGTTCGGTTACATCTTTCCCTTTATATTGTTCGCTCTCGCGCACACCAGTGACTGTGCCTACGAAAACCGCTGCCGCCTTGCCATAACCTTCACAGGGCGTGACGCCGCCGCCACCGCCGCACAAACACGCCATTGCAGCGCCGCTTGCCAATGAATAGACAATTACGATCCCGAAAAAAACGAGAACCCGGCGCATAGTTGCTCTCCTTCGTGATGTTATTGCGAGAACGCCTGGAGCCAGCCTGCTTCGCGATGGTGTTCTTCTTCGTGACGACGCAGTCTCGCCGTCATGATACTCGCTCTGCCGAGGTAACCCACGATCTTTTGTGGATTATCACGACGCACCACGGGCAGACGACCGATATCGTGATGGACCATTCTGGTGACCGCATCGTGAAGGATCTCATCCGCGAAAGTGACGATTAGATGCCGGCTGCCAGCCTCGAGCACCGTGCAACCGTTCGGAATTTTTTCGATTGCGCGAATGAGATCGCCGCGAGTGATTATGCCCGCGAGGTTACCAGCCTCGTCGGCGATGAGCGTTCCCTGTCGATGCGAAAGTTCCGGATTCCCGTTCGCAATCAGATCGGAAAGCTCACTGACTTTCATCATCGCCGGTACGGTCGGTGGATTGCGATCCATAACTTCTCCAACTCGCAACACTGCCAGCGGATCGACACTGTATTCGCGTGTAACGTGAAAACCGCGACGCGCAACTTTCTCAGTCAGGATGGATCGTCGCAGCCACAACACAGTCAATGCGTGCGCGGCGATACATGCGACCAGTAGACCGGGCAGCAGGTTCAAGTCATGCGTCAGCTCGAGAGTGAAGATCATCGCAGTCAACGGTGAGCGCATAGTTCCGCCCATCATTGCGGCCATACTGATCATCGCCCAGAGACCTGGATCTCCGAGTGGTATGAATCTCCCTTCAATCGCGCCGAGTGCGCCACCCATGATCAGGAGTGGAGCGAGCACGCCGCCGGAAGTCCCTGAGCCCAGTGATATGGACCAAACCAGGGCTTTCCCAATTAACAATCCGATTACCATCGGGCCGACGAACTCTCCTTTTAATAAGGCGTGAATAGTGTCGTAGCCGACGCCGAGCACACGTGGATCCAGCCAGCCGCCGATGCCGACGAACAATCCTCCGATTGCTGGCCACCACATCCAGTGAATCGGAAGTTTGGTAAAGACGTCTTCACAAAAGTAGACGAGGGCTGTCAGTAAACCTGATGCGACTCCCGCTGCTATCCCGACAGCAAGCGCGATCATCAATCCTTCGGCGCCGAGTGGTGCGTGCGTTGTTACTGGAAAGATCGCACCTGAGCCGAGTAACGGCACGCGCACCATCGCCGCGACGGCAGACGCGATCGCGACGGGAATGAATGAACGTGGCCGCCACTCGAAGAGAAGCAACTCAACCGCCAGCAACACCGCGGCTACCGGCGCATTGAAAATCGCCGACATGCCACCGGCAGCGCCGGCGACCAGCAGAGTCTTTCGTTCAGCAGCCGAGAGATGAAAGAGTTGCGCGAAGATTGAGCCGAGTGCGCCGCCGGTCATGATGATTGGACCTTCGGCGCCGAATGGACCACCGGAACCGATCGAGATCGCGGATGAGAGCGGTTTTAAGACCGCTACTTTCAGACTCATGCGGCTGCGGCCGAAGAGAATTGCTTCGAGCGCCTCGGGAATGCCGTGTCCACGAATTTTCTCAGAGCCGTGGCGCGCCATCAGTCCGATGATCAGGCCACCAATCACGGGCGCAAAGATCACGAATAATCCGAGGTGATGATTTGTTGGTGAAATGAAGTCGGAAGAGAAGCGTTGAAAGAACGTAAGATTGGTAAAGACGGCGATCAACCAAACCAGGGCTTTGGCGGTGATGGCGCTCAACACGCCGACAACGATTGCCATCAGAGATAAGAGCAGAATCCTCCTGTCGCGGGTGAAGTCGGCCAGCCGATCTTCGATATGATCCGCGGTATCGGTCATATATTCCTCCTTGAAAGTTGTAATGGAATGAGTATGGAAAGAATGAATCCACGAGTTTCAGTCTAGCAAATTGCTGAAGCGTTTTCAGGGTCAGACGTCACCCCGCTCGGGCTCCGTTCGGCACTTCCGCTTCCGGCAAGGCGAGGACTGGTTTAATACCGTCTGCATATCCGATGTCCAACAGCATTCCTTCTGATACTTCACCCATTAACTTTCTCGGTTCGAGGTTTATTACGAACAATGCCTGCACGCCTTCAATCTCTTTGGGTTCCTCTCGCTCCTGTTTCATCCCCACCAGAATGGTCCTGGTGTGATCGCCGAAATCGACGGTCAGTTTTAGAAGTTTGTTCGAGCCTTTGACGTCTTCGATAAGTTTGATAGTGCCGACGCGAATATCAACCTTCTCCAACACGTCGAACGTGATAGTCGGCTTGACCGGAGCTACTTGGATTGTCGCCATATGAGTCTCCCTGAATGGATTCGAAGAGTATCGCAAACCGTTATACAATTGGCCCTGCTTGAAAATCGAATGTCGATCAAAGTTTGTGCTTCTTTGTGTGACCCTCTTGCTGGTCGCCTCGAGTGTACGCGCGCAGACAGACACGAAAAAAGAAAAAGAAGCAGCGGAACTCGAAAAGAAGACGCTCGCACTCTTAAACGAGATTGCGTCAGGCGCATGGGGGTTGAAGCTGCCGGAGAATCGCGTCTACATAATGGCGAGCACCGCTGATTTACTCTGGCCCTTCGATGATAAACGCGCGCGCAATCTTTACTGGGAAGCGCTCAACTCCGTCTACCCAACTCCGCCAAATCGCAAAGCCGGCGAAATCTCGCAGCCATATTCCCTCACATTGAGGTTGAGGCGGAGAGTATTGCTACTAGTCGCTCGTCGAGATACTCAACTGGCCCTCGATATGTTGCGAGCGACCCGACAAGTTTCGCTTGGACCAGAGAGTTCCCCTTCGGAAGAACGCTGGCTCGAACAGGAAATCGCAGGACAGATCGCGGCACGAGATCCGGCGCAGGCCTTGCAATTCGCGCGTGAGAGTTTAGCGAAAGGCCTCACGTTCGAGTTGGCGAATCTTTTACAGCAGCTTCAGCAGCGCGATGTTGAGAAAGCGTCAGTGTTTGCTGGTGAGATCATCGCGAGGTTACAAACGGCGAAAGTCGCTACCGATCTTCAGGCCTCGCTTCTTGCTATTTACCTCGTGCATGGTAGCAGGACGAGGGAATTGCGGGCCGGAGAATTAAAGCCGCTGAGTCTAACTGAAGATCAAAGACGCGGCCTCATCGAGATCCTGACAAGCGCGGCGCTTAGCGCGTCGGCCAATTCGAATCTGCTGTTTGAGATCAACGAAGTGATGCCGGAGATCGAGCAGTTCTTTCCGGAAAGACGCGCTGCGCTCGAACGAAAGCTCGCAGTTTTCAACAACACGCTAAACAAAGACCAGCGAGACCAGAACACTCAGAACACTTTGATCCGGCGTGGCGAGCAGGAAGAACTCGTTCGTATCGCAGCGTCGGCGGATGACAACACGCAGGACCACCTCTACCAGCAAGCAGCAATCATTGCTGTTGCTCGTGGGAATACGGATGCTTTTCGTGAGTTCCTCAGCAAAGAGGTCAGCGACAGTGGAGAGAGACGGAAGGTTCTCGATTACCTCGATGCTGAAGAGATCAGCACTGCCGCAGGCCGAAAGCAAATCGACCAGCTACGAAAACTGCTGCCCAAGATCGAACGCAAGGAAGAACGCGCTCGCGCAATGGCTGAGCTGGCCGTGTTACTGAAAGAGAAAGGTGAAGACGCAGAAGCCGTCACTCTGCTTGACGAAGCCGCCACGATGATCAAGACGAATCTGAAGGACGAGAAGCAGACGAATGCTTTACTTTCATTGTTGTGTGCGTATGCCGTAGTCGATCCCGGGAAAGCATTCGCGCTTGCGGAGCGCACGGTAGACCGCGCGAACAGTCAGATCTCGTTGTTGATGTTGCTCGATCGCGTCGTCAAAAGTGGAGCTGTGAAGAAGAGTGAAATCATCCTGGACCAGGCAGGAATAATGCCGCTCGATTTCCTCGTCTTCAAGTATGGAAAGGGCGTGGCTGCGCTAGCTCGATCAGATTTCAACCGGACGAGGGCCCTTGCCGATCGCTTCGACCGCAACGAGTTGAGACTGCTCGCACAATTGCTGATCGTGAAAGGTCTGTTACAGCCCTCCGACGTGCCTCAATGAAGATCTTCTTCAACGCTATCACGCTGTTACTCATCATGGATCCGCTGGGTAACATCCCGCCGTTCCTTTCTGTGCTGAAACATGTGCAGCCTGACCGCAGACGCAAGGTGCTGGTCCGCGAGATATTCTTTGCTTACATCGTGCTGCTGGTGTTTCTGTTTCTCGGCAAATATGTGTTGCGGTTGCTGAGTCTTCAGGAAGAGACGATCAGTATCGCTGGCGGCATCGTCTTGTTCTTGATTGCACTGCGAATGGTTTTCCCAAGTGATCGGCCCGCCAATGAGACACTCGCCGGAGAGCCCTTTTTAGTGCCGCTCGCAATCCCTCTGGTTGCTGGTCCTTCGACACTTGCGATGTTGCTGTTGTTGCAGTCGAGTGCAAACGGCACGTTGCAGCTCTGGGCTTCGCTAACGCTTGCGTGGGCTGTCACCGCAGCGATTCTTCTTTCTTCGACGATTCTTTACCGGCTGTTGAAAGAAAGAGGAGTGATCGCCGTAGAGCGATTGATGGGAATGTTGCTGGTGATGCTCGCGGTACAAATGTTCATCAACGGCGTCGCAAAATTCATAAAGCCGTGAGCCTGCGCCCCAGGCTTTATGCTGTCGCTCGCTTCGCGAGCTTTGCTTACACCTGCTTCGCAGGCTGAGTTGAGCGCGAGCGTGTCGTATACTCACTGACTAGAGCAGTGAATCAGACCTCAGTTCGAGCCGATAGAATTCGATCACGTGCATACGACATGCGCCGCCGCGTCCGTATTGCACGTCGACAAATCGAACGCATTTCTCGAACCGCAACACTCGGCGGTCTCTTCTTATCCTTCCTGAAAATCGGACTGGTTGGTTTTGGCGGTGGCGTCGCCGTACTCGCACAAATCCGCGCGGTCACGGTACGCAAGCGTCGCTGGCTGACGGATTCCGAGTTTGCTGAAGCTCTGGCCCTCGCGCAAAGCCTGCCCGGCACGAGCGCGGGAAATTCCGTTACTTATATAGGACTGCGTCTGCGCGGTTGGCGTGGCGCCGCGGTGGCAATGGCCGGCTTCATCCTGCCCTCAATGCTCATAATGATCGGGCTGGCAATCGTCTACAAACACATCCGCGCTTTTCCAGACACACAACGATTCTTTCACGGTCTGAATGGTGCGGTTGTCGCTCTGATCCTCGTAACAGCTTGGCGCATGGGCAAGAGCATCCTCACACAACGTTGGCAGTGGTGGCTTGCAGTTCTTTCGTTTTTGACGGTTGCGCTATTCGATGCGACTGTGTTGGAAGTCGTGTTGGTCGCCGGTCTCATCGGCATCTACATCGACTCATTCGCTGAAACGCAACTGCGGCGGTTGCGAAACCTCCGCACGATTGCTGCACGACGGCGGACTCGTGTTCGCGCGCGACTCGCAAAACGAAGACGGAGTCGTAAGAAGGAGCAACCGATTGCAGACGAAGATCGTGAAGAATCGTTGACGCTTCGGTCGATCGGAATTCTTGCCGTCGCGATGCCCCTGGCTGCTAAGTTTGCTTTACTGTTTACACTCTCCGCGATCTTTCTTCGCATCGGGAGTGTCACGTTTGGTGGGGGTCTGGTGATGGTGCCGCTGATTGAATCGGAAGTAGTCAACAATCATCACTGGTTGACACATCAGGAATTCGCCGACGCGTTTGCCCTCGGACAGATTACGCCCGGGCCGGTTTTGATCACTGCTACATTCGTCGGCTACCGAGTAGCGGGCACGCTCGGAGCATTGGTAGCAACGATCAGCATCTTTCTTCCGGCTTTTCTGATGACGATTGCGGCCGGATCTTCATTGCGCCGCTTTCGCGATAACAAATTAGTGCAGGCGCTTTTGCGCGGCATCGCGCCGGCTGTGGTGGGGCTGCTCGTTGCTGCCGGTTTGAGTATCGGGCGCGCCGGCATTCACACGTGGATCGGGTTGTCGATCATGCTCGTCGCGATCTTCATACTCGTCCGATTTCGCCCGAATGCATTCTGGGTCATCCTCGGCGCCGGTGTGATTCGACTTCTGTTCGGCGCAGTCGGGCTGGGTTGATAACGTCGCAGACGACTATGAATTGAGCGGCTGCCACAGCTCGATTTTGTTGCCGTCGGGATCGTATATCCATGCGAAGCGGCCGTAGCTTTCGTCCTGGCGCTTAGGATCGATCTGGACGCCTTCTTTCGCCAGGCGCTCGAGCAGTGCATCGAGGTCGTCGACGATATAGTTCACCATGAACGAGGCTGAGCTGGGCTCGAAGTATTTGGTGTTGCCGGAGAAAATACTCCAGATGGTCATCTGCTCATTTTCAGGATTGTCGCTTTCACGCCACGGCAGCATGACACCATGCCCGCCATCCGCGAGGCCGAGATGTTTTGCGTACCAGTCTTTCATTTCCTGCTGATTCGCAGACTTGAAGAAGATTCCACCGATGCCGAGGATTCGGCCTTGCTGGCTCATGACTGTTTTCCTTTTGGTGATTTATACAGGGGCAATTTGAAAACGTTTCGGTTCAGGTTTCGTCCTATTTGAGCTTGCGCCGATATTCCTCTAACGTGCGCTCTATTTGTTTCAGGTCGTGAGGTGCGTTGAGAGAGTCAGTCTCGCGTGGCTTGTCTCTAACAAGTAGCTTCACTCCGACATAGCCAGCCAGACATAAGACGCCGATCCAGAAAAGCGACTGGATCAGCGATGAGACAAGACCGATTACGGCTAAAAGTCCCAACGAGCCGAGAATTACGGCAATGGTAATCAGGATTATCTTTATCTTATCCATACGTAGTTTTCTCAACTAGTGTAACGGAATCGATTGCGGACTGTGAAAATAATTTTTGCGGATCCCATTGGCGTTTTATGTTAATCAACTTCTTCAAACTACCCGTGCGCACTTCGCCGCTCCGCTTGCGATCCCAAAGCAAATCTGCCGCGATAGCCAAAGCTTCAACCGCGGATCTCTTGTCGTCCCATAGTTCAGCCTCTGAACCAACTTGCTCGATTAGTGAGATCGCCCAGTGGAAGTTGAGGGCTGCTGGGCCAAGTGGGAAAGGATTCCGATTCCGAGAATAACAAGTAACAACTTCATGAACTGTCTCCGGGAAACAAGCGGTGTTGCTGGATTCGGCAGCAGATATATAGCCACAAAAGGCACAAAAAGCACAAAACGAAAGACTGAACACAGACATGGTGGTTTTCCGAGGTGGTTCTCGCGTTAGTAATGGGAAGCACTCATTCGAAGGAGCACAACATGACAACCAATTACAACATCATTACCTGTGATGGAGGTGGTATTCGCGGCTTGATTACAGCCCTACTGCTCAACGACCTGGTGTCGAATCCGCCGCAGGGTTCTACGTCCAATATTCTGAGTAACGTTAACCTGTTTGCCGGCACATCAACGGGCGGGATCATTGCTATTGGATTGAGCTGTGGGCTTACGCCTTTATCCCTGGCCAATGTTTACGAAACCCAATGCGCAAATATTTTTCAGCCCTACCAGTCGAGTGGCGACTCCTCTGCGCTTTCCCAAATGGGACTTCCGCAAATATCGTTCGACCCGTGCAGTTGGGTCGCTGAACTTTGTCACGTTAAGTATTCGAATGCAGGCCTTTACAAAGTTTTGTCCAACGCTCTATCCGCTCAGGTGACTCCGGATACCCCTTTAAGCAAATTGACCACCAGCGTTCTGGCGGTAACTCTCATGATGTCAGATACAAGCAACAATCCGTGGACTCCTTTAGCGCTGACCAATTTGCCAAACTCTAATTATGCTGACGTCGCCATCATTGATGCGGCGATGTGCTCGTCGGCAGCTCCTTTGTATTTTCCTCCTTATGCCGTGCCTCAAGCACCGGCTACCACGAGAATGTGGTGTGCTGATGGAGGCGTAGTCGCAAACAATCCCAGTACCTTTACGTTGGGAAATGTCTTACAGTCTCAGGTTCTACAGCAGCAAAAGAAGGAGCTAAGCAATATCAGGCTGCTATCAATCGGGACGGGCGCTACGATTGATTACGTCTCATGGCCCTTTCTCAATGCTTTTGCGAACAACTGTGGAATGCTCATGTGGCTAAATCCAGTCACGCTCGGGCACGAACCATCTTTTCCGCTCATGGCGGCGATGTTTGACGGACAAGCACAGATCGCGCATCTCGAAGCGAGCAATATTCTGGGAAGCAGCCAGTATCAACGAGCAAATCCCACGTTGACTCAGACCATCAATTTAGACGATTGCGGTGCAATCCAGGAGCTTAAAAATGTGGCTACCGCTTATATCGGCTCAAGCGAGTGGGCCAACATAAAAGCTTGGGCTTACAGTAACTTCATTTGAAACGCTATTCACATCGACGAGAAGGAGAAACCGATAATGTCTACCCCCACCATCGAGAACATCATCGTGGTCATGCTGGAGAACCGCTCTTACGACAACATGCTTGGTGGGCTATACCTGAATAGCAACCCTGCCCCGTACAACACGCCACCGGCGAATCAGGTTGGACTCGACGGCCTGGCCGATTCGAGCGGCGGTCCAGGCAACTACTCGAATCCATATCCCTCGTCGAGCTCGAAGCCGCCGATCCCGATAGGTAACCAGACGTCCCCCACTCAGATCGGCGGCGCCGGCCCCTACTATCCGCCGACGGCAATTCCCGTCATTGATCCCGGCGAACCCTTTGGCGACATGGCCTGGCAGATAACCGGCTCTAAGCAGTCCAGCAATCCCTACAGCTCCTGGCCGCCCTCGTCGACAGCGAACCTGATGCAAGGCTTCACTGGAGATTACGCGAGCCAACACGGCTTCTGCGTGACGCCGCCCGCCGACAACTACGCCGACGTGATGAACTACTTCACGCCGACGCAAGTACCCGTGACGGCCTGGCTGGCGAACAACTTCGGCGTATGCGACCAGTGGTTCGCATCCGTGCCGACACACACCTTCGCTAATCGCGCCTTCGCGCACTGCGCCGCGCCTGGGCTTTACTGGAATTCATCTGACCCGCGCTACAACCACAGCTTCATCGACGACCCGCAGTACCTCGAGACTCAGTGGAACATACCGTCAATCTTTTATATGCTCGACGCGGCCTACCCAGACTCCGCGAGCAGTACGCCCCCAAACTGGAAAGTCTATTTTCACGACTACGCTATCTCGCTGCTGACCGTGCCCTACGTCATGGACGCGGCCATTACCAACGGTAACGCTAACGGCAACCTCGCTACGTACGACAACACGGACTGGGGTAACGAGACCCCCCAGCCCATCACGTCGATACTACCTTTCGAACAGACAGCGCTGAAGAACGTCCCCACCACGTTTCTGGAGGATCTGAAGAATGGCACGTTGCCGAAGTATTCCTTCATCGAACCGCGCTACACGAATGGACGCAAGTATAGTTCGAATCCGTCCGACGTTAAGTCGTTCACGCCTAACTCATACCCGCCGAATTGCAATCATCCCGGCGCGTCGAATTATCCAAGCGCCGAACTGCCGTCCAACCCCGTTTGCTCCACGAACCCGCCGATTGACGTAGCCGACGGCGAAGCGTTTCTCGCGCAACTCTACAACGCACTCAACCAGAGCAAATACTGGGACCAGACACTCCTCATCATCACCTATGACGAGCACGGGGGCTGTTACGACCACGTGCCACCGCCGGTATTCAAACCGCCTGTCGGAGTCCCGGCGTCGAGTACGGCCCTCGGTCTGACTATCGAGACGACGGTACCGCCCGGCAGCACGAGTCCCACTTCAACTACGCCCAGTATCGACATCCCGGCGGCGTCCAACCTGCTTGACGAAACATCGGATGGCTTCCAATACAACGTCTACGGATGCCGCGTCCCGACGATCATCGTCTCCCCGTACATCAATGCCGGGTCGCAGATCTCTCCAAAGCAGGGCTCGGCGAATCCCTTCGACCACGCGTCAATCATCAGTACCGTCTGGGAGATCTTCTTCACTAACGGCAACCCGACCAATCCGCCGGCGGTCAGTTCGCTCACGAACAGGGACGCGGCGGCTCCGAGCCTCTACGATGCTCTTGATTTCAGCATTAACAACAACCCCGGACAGTGTGAAGACAGTTGACGTGGCTTGCTGTGCCTGCGTCCCACGATAAGGCCTCAGCTTCATGTAGGAACTTTAAAAAGTCCATTTTGTTCCTTGAGGGAAGCCAATCTTATTTATCGGTCCGACCGTTGAGGATGCTTGACGAGTCGCGAGGGCTTTGCACTAAAAGTCGATTTGCGGTTCTTCGCTCCGGCTTCGCCGCCCGATGTGAGGCAAGGCTATGCCTTGCCGTCACGCTTGTAAAATATATTTGGGGCTGAGCCCCCGGTTCGGCCT
>Ga0134121_10001928_pt1 | contig 18680 bp, 18 predicted proteins | sample KB301_FD_96463 | JGI IMG/M metagenome (GOLD analysis project Ga0134121, IMG submission 96463) | Terrestrial soil microbial communities without Nitrogen fertilizer from Kellogg Biological Station, Michigan, USA - KB3-0-1 | ecosystem: Environmental > Terrestrial > Soil > Unclassified ... | reverse complement strand
GCGACCACGCGCTCAAGCGGGCGCGCCAGGCGGATCGGGAGATCGCGGCCGGAAGGTACCGCGGGCCGCTGCACGGCATCCCGTACGGCGTGAAGGATCTCCTCGACACGAAGGGAATCGCCACGACCTGGGGCGCCGAGCCGTTCCGCGACCGCGTCCCTGCGGCCGACTCCGCCGTGGTGCGCCGGCTCGACGCGGCGGGTGCGGTGCTCGTGGCGAAGCTGTCGCTGGGGGCGCTCGCCCTCAACGACATCTGGTTCGGCGGGCAGACGATGAATCCGTGGCTGCCCGAAGAAGGGGCCTCCGGCTCCAGCGCCGGCCCCGGCGCGGCGACCGCCGCTGCGCTGGTGGCCTTCTCCATCGGCAGCGAGACCGGCGGCAGCATCGTCAGCCCCGCCATGCGCTGCGGCCTGACCGGGCTGCGCCCGACGTTCGGGCGCGTCGCGCGCACCGGCGCCATGACGCTGTGCTGGTCGCTCGACAAGCTCGGGCCGATGACGCGCGGCGTCGAGGACGCCTTCCTCGTGCTCAAGGCCATCGACGGCCCTGACGGCGGAGATCCCTCGAGCGTGAAGAGCCGGCTCGACTTCGATGCCACCGCCCCCGTGAAGGGGCTCAAGGTGGGCTACGTCGCCAGGTGGATGGACGAGCCGCCTTCGACCGATGTCGATCGCAAGACACTCGACGTCATGCGCCGCCTCGGAATGGAGGTGCGCGAGGTGACTCTCCCCGACTGGCCGTTCTCGTCGCTCTATCCCATCCTCTTCGCCGAGGGGGCCGCCTCGTTCGAGGCGCTGGCCCTCGACGGCCGCCTCTCGACCCTCAAGATGCAGGTGAAGGATGCCTGGCCGAACCTCTTCCGCCAGGCGCGCTTCCTGTCGGCCGTGGACGTCATCCAGGCGGACCGCCTGCGCCGCAAGGTGGCGCTCCTCATGGCGCGCCTGTTCCGCGACGTGGACCTGCTCCTGGTCCCGTCGCTGCGCGACGAGCAGCTCACCATCACCAACTTCACCGGCCACCCGTCGCTGACCCTGCGGGCCGGCTTCGTGGAGGTGGGCGAGGCGCGCAGCGACTGGGCCCCCGACCAGGACCATCCCCTCCCGAAGTTCGACCCGCCGCGCCGTGTGCCGCACGGCATCACCCTCATCGGGCGCCTGTTCGACGACGGGCTCCTGGGCCGGGTGGGCGTGGCGCTCGAGCGCGCCTTCGGAGTCGCCGCGGAGCATCCCGCGGGCTTCTGAGCCCGATCCTCTGAGATCGTTGGGGCGCGCGGGTCAGGAAATACCTGCAATCGGGGCAAGACAGCGGGCATCGTCGGCTGCGGCTCCTAGAATTCCTCCATGGAGCCCGAGCGACCCCGCCGACCCGCGCCGCCACCCGATCGCCCCGCCCTGCCGCCCGAGCCCCCGAAGAGCGGGCTGCACAGGCTCGCCGACCGGACCTTTGGCCGCCTCGGACGGACCCGGCTCGGGCGCGTGGCGGTGAATTCCTTCGCGGGCTGGTGGTCCGACAACATCCCCAGGATGGGGGCGGCGCTGGCCTACTACACCCTGTTCGCGCTCGCGCCGGTGCTCATCATCGCCATCGCGGTGGGGGGGTTGGTGTGGGGATCGGACCAGGTGCGCAGCCAGATCATCGGGCAGATCGCCTCGCTGATGGGGCCCGAGGGCGCGCAGACCATCGAAGGGATGCTGGCCGCCGCCGCGAAGACCTCGCCGAGCGCGCTCGTGATGATCGCCGGGATCGCCACCTTCTTCGCCGGCGCGACCGGGGCGTTCCTGGAGCTGCAGGCGGCGCTCGACACCGTCTGGCGCGTCACTCCGCTGCAGCACACCAACGCCGTGCGCGACTTCGTCACGCAGCGGCTGATCTCCGCCGGGCTCGTCCTCGGGTTCGCCTTCCTGCTGCTGGTCGCCCTGGTGATCAGCGCCGCCTTGAGCGCGGTCTCGAAGTTCGCCAGCGGCGTCCTGCCGGGCCCCGACTGGATCTGGAAGATCGCCGACGTCGGCATCTCGCTCGTGGTGATTTCCTTCCTGTTCGCGATGATCTACAAGTTCATGCCGTACGAGCGGCTGCCGTGGCGCGACGTCTGGGCCGGCGCCGCGGTCGCGGCCGCGCTCTTCGTCGTGGGGAAGACCCTGGTCGGACCGTATTTCGCGGGCAGCTCCTTCATCTCCTCCTACGGCGCCGCGGGCTCGGTGATCGTGGTGCTGGTCTGGGTCTACTGGTCCACGCAAATCCTCCTGCTCGGAGCCGAGGTGACGCGCGCCTTCGTGAAGGAGTTCTCTCCGGAGCCGCCGCCGGTCTCCGTGGGCCCGAGGAGGATCGTGTCGCGCGCATGAGCCGCAAGTCGCTCCTCATGACGGCCGCCTGCCGGGATCTCGCCATCCTCAACTACGAGGTCGATCGCTCGGTGCTGGCCGATCGCGTGCCCCCCGGGTGCGAGCTGGACGACTGGCAGGGCAGGCACTTCGTCACCATCACCGGCCTGCGCTTCCTGCGCCCGCGCTTCCTCGGCGTGTCGTTGCCGTTCCTCGCCGAGGCGATCGAGGTGAACCTCGGCTTCCACGTGCGCCGCCACGCCGGCGGCGCCTGGCGGCGCGGCATCGCCCTCATCAAGGAGCTGTCGTCGGGGCGGGTCTTCGCGTTCCTGGCGAAGAGCCTGTTCGGCGACGGCGGCCTGGTCCTGCCGATGCGGCATGCGGCCCTGTCGGCCGCCGGCCACGACGGCCGGCTGCTCACCTACGGCTGGAGGCGGCGCGGCGCCTGGGAGAGCCTGTCGGTCCGCTCCCAGGGCCCCCCGATCGCGGTGGAGGAGGAGAGCGAAGAAGCGTTCCTCCTGGATCGCTCCTGGGGCTTCACGCAGAAGCACGGCTCGACGTACGAGTTCCAGATCGAGCACCCGCGCTGGCGCCTGTTCCGCGGCGACGCGGCCACGCTCGAGGCCGACATCCCCCGCCTGTTCGGGCCGGAGTTCATGGAAGCGCTCTGCTTCCCGCCCCGCACCGCCTTGACGGCCGACGGCTCTTCCGTCATCGTCCGGCAGCGCCACCGCATCGGCTGATCCGCCGTCCGGCGCGCGCACCGGACTCCATGTGAACGCGGGCGAAGGGGGCACGACTCTCGTCAGGGGTCTCGGAACCCTCGACGTCGCCTTCATCACCTTCAACTGCCTGGTCGGGTCGGCGATCTTCATCGCCGCCGGCATCGTGCCGCGCGCCGTGCCGCATCCCTGGCTGATGCTGCCGTTGTGGATCGCCGGAGGCCTCCTCTGCCTCGCCGGCGTCGCCACGTATTGCGAGCTCGGGACCATGTTCCCGGAGGCGGGAGGCCAGTACCAGTACCTGAAGGAAGCGTACGGACCCCTCTGGGGGTTCCTCTACGGCTGGACCGCGTTCCTGGTCATCCAGTCGGGCGTGATCGCCTACATCAGCGTGGCGGGTGCGGACGGGCTGGGGACGATCTGGCCGGCCCTCTCCTCGTCGCACACGCTGGTCGCGGTGCCGTTCGGCGGTGCGACCTGGAGCATCCAGGGGAGCCAGGCGGGGGGCGCGGCGCTGATCGCGACCATCACGTTCATCAACTATTTCGGGCTGCGCGCCGGCGCCGGCCTGCAGAACGCCATCGGGGCGGTGAAGATCGGCTCGCTGCTCGCCTTCATCGGCTTCGGACTCGCGGCCGCGCCGGCGGCCCCCGACCCGTGGCGCCAGCCGCTGCCTCCCGGGCTGCCGTGGTCCGCGCTCGCGGTCGGGATGATCGGCGTTCTCTGGTGCTACGACGGCTTCTACCAGGCCGGCTTCGCCGCCGGCGAGATCCGCGACCCGTCGAGAAACCTGCCGCGCGGCATGATCCTCGGGGTGGTCGCGACCATCCTTCTTTACGCTCTCGTGAACGTCGTCTACCTGCGCGCCCTGCCGCCGCGCGCTCTCGGGGACGCGCCGCGCCTCGGCGAAGCGGCGGCGACCGCCCTTTTCGGCGGCCTCGGCGGGCGTCTCATGTCGGCGGCGGTGCTGGTGTCGATCCTCGGCTGCCTCGCCACCTGCATCCTGACCGCGGCGCGCATCTACCTGCCGATGGCGCAGGACGGGCTCTTCTTCCGCTCGCTCGCCCGCATTCATCCGGTGCATCGCACGCCCGGGCCGGCCCTCGTCGCGCAGGCGCTGTGGGCGAGCGTGCTCGCCTGCAGCGGCTCGTACGAGCAGCTCGGCACCTACACCATCTTCGCGACGTTTCTCTTCCACGCGGGAAACGGGCTCGCCGTCTTCGTGCTGCGATACACCCAGCCCGGACGAGCGCGGCCGTATCGCGCCTGGGGGTACCCTTTGACCCCGGCGCTGTTCATCCTGATGTCGCTCGCCTTCGTCGTCAGCACGCTCCTGCAGCGACCACGGGAGTCGCTCCTGGGGCTCGGGCTCGTGGCGCTGGGGCTTCCGGCTTACGCGTGGTGGCGCCGGGACGGCGCGTGGAGGAAAGAACGATGTTCGACCTGACACTCCTGATCGAGGACCGTCCCGGCGCGCTCGCCGACATGGGAGAGACGCTCGGGCGCGCCGGCGTGAGCCTCGAAGGAGGCGGCGCCTGGGTCGTGGACGGGCGCGGGCACGCGCATTTTCTCGTCGAGGACGGGTCCGCGGCGCGGCGCGCGCTCGAAGCGGCCGGCATCCGCGTGCTGCAGACGCGCGAGGTGATCGCCGTCCGGCTGAAGCAGGCGGTCCCCGGCCAGCTCGGGCTGCTGACCCGCCGCATGGCCGACGCCGGCGTCAACATCGAGGTCCTGTACAGCGACCACGATCACCGGCTGATCCTCGTCGTCGACGACCCGGACCACGCCCGTCCGGTGGCCGAGGCGTGGATGCGGGAGACGGCGCCGCGCTGAACGTGGTCGTTCTCCCCTGTATATACTCGGCGGGATTGCCGCAGCGGGGGAGGCATGAGCAGAATCGTGGCGAACAGGGGGGTGGCCCGATGATCGTCGCGGCGGCGACGGCGCTCGAGCGCCTGCGCGCCGGCAACCGCCGCTTCGTCGAGGACCTGCGCCGCAACCAGTCGAACCGCGAGCGGCGCAACGCGCTGACCACCGGGCAGGAGCCGTTCGCCATCGTCCTCGGCTGCTCGGATTCGCGCGTCCCGGCCGAGATCGTCTTCGACCAGGGGCTCGGCGATCTCTTCGTCATCCGCGTGGCGGGAAACATCGTCGCCCCGTCGCAGGTGGCGAGCATCGAGTTCGCCGCCGCCCGCTTCGGCACGCGCCTGGTGGTCGTCCTCGGGCACTCGCAGTGCGGCGCCATCCAGGCGGCGCTCGAGGAGCTGGCCCGACCGGCGGACAGCCGCACCGAGATGTTCAAGGCCATCGTCGATCGGGTCCGGCCCGCGGTGGAGTCGGCCGTCGCGCAGCACGGGGCGGGGGGAGATCCCGGCACCGTCTCCTCCGAGGCGGTGCGCGCCAACGTGAGCCGCTCGGTGTCGCTCCTGACGCGCGGCTCGGAGCTCATCGAACGCATGGTGCAGCACGACGGGCTGCGCGTGGTGGGCGCCGAGTACTCCCTCGAAACCGGCGTCGTCGATTTCTTCGACGGGGTCTGAAGCGGGCGGCCGGGAACCTGAGCGGTCCCGGCCGCCCCTGAACCCGGTTACTGCTTGTTCATGTCCTCGCCCTTCTCCAGCTTGGCGATCATCCGCTGCACGTTCGCCTTGTTGATGTCATCCGGGGCGACCAGCAGCGACTGCTTCGCGAACTTCAGCGCCGACTTGTAGTCCCCCATCGCCGAGTACGAGCGGGCGATGCCGAGATCGAGCGGCCACTTGTTCGGCATGCGCTTCGACGCCGCCTGGAAGACGGCGAGCGCCTCCTGCGGCTTCCCTTCGCGGATCATCGGCCGGGCGTACTGGTAGATGTCCACGGGGGACGTGGCCGGGCTGGCGAGCGCTTTGGTCATGGTCACCTGCGCCTCGGCGGTCTTGCCCTGCGCTTTCTGCACCTTGGCCAGCGTGCTCAGCGTGTTGAAGTTCTCCTCTCCTCCCTGGGCCGGGTCCGCCCCGGTCTTCGCCCACTGCTCGGCGTCGTCGAGGTGCACCTTCTGCTCGGCGAGGTAGTCGGCCGCCTGCTGGAAGCCGTGGTAGTCGAATCCCGCCGACGACTGCAGCTCGTGCTTCATGGCCTGGTAGTAGACCTCGGAGATGTTCGGCAGCTTGATGGCGATCGGGACGCGCAGGTCCTCCCACTCCAGCGCCAGCACGGTCGAGTCGGGCTGCCGGTCGATGAAGTCGTAGGTGAGCCACTCGCGGTAGGGGTTCGCGGCCGGCTTCACGTTGACGCGCAGCGCGTCCTCCGACTCGTTGTAGAAGTATGAGCCCCACGCGGTGGAGTTCTTCGAGAAGATGACGGTCCACTCCTTCTCGCCGGCGAGGAAGTGCAGGCCGTAGGTGCCGGCCGGCAGCGGCTTCCCTTCCACCGTCACGTCGTGCGAGAACGTGACGACGGTGTTCTCGTTGGCCCCGCCGCGCCACGGGCACTTCTTGCCGCAGGTGCCGAAGCCCTCCTCCTTGTACCCGTACGGGACGAGGCCGCCCCAGATCTTGCCGTGGCGGTCGCTGCCGTCGGGAGCGTGCACGTCGGGGCTGGAGTAGTTGACGCTCACCGACACCGGCCCCATGTACTGCGTGACGATCGCCCTCTCGTTGTCGCCGCTCGGCGGCAGGGTCAATCCCTGCGCCAGCGCTGGCGCGGCGGGCAGCAGCGCCAGGAGTGCGGCGAGGCCGAGGGCGACGAGGCCGAAGCGTGGTGCGAACCGGACGGGTGCGGAAAAGAAACGGTGCATGGACACTCCTGTTGAGAAGCGGCGGGATGCGCGCAGCCTTTCGCAGGCCGGACCAGGGCTCATGCCTCGAGTCGGATCGCCGCCGGCCCCGCTCGCACCGGCCGGTGGTCCTCCGACTCCCTGCGCGTGGATGAATCAGGCGGAATCTTGCGCGGCCCCGGTCCCGCGAGTCAACCCCGGTCCCGTAGAAGTCACGACGGCCATAGGTCCACCGCCGTTGTATCCTGCGCGGGCGATGGCGCGTCGCGTTCCTCCTCCGCGCTTCCTCGAGGACCTGACCGCGGACGAGCGGCGGCTCTTCCGCCGGCTGCGCACGCCCTCCGCCATCCAGGACTACCTCGACCGGATCCCGACCAACTTCGAAACGCACGGGCAGACCTGCCGGTCGCCCCGGGGGGTGATCCGGGCGGGGGTGGCGCACTGCCTCGAAGCGGCCCTCCTGGCGGCCGCGGCTTCCTGGTTCCACGGTCGGCCGCCGCTGCTGGTGGACCTGAAGGCCCGCCGCGACGACTTCGACCACGTGGTGGCGCCGTTTCTCGAGCGCGGCCGCTGGGGGGCCATCAGCAAGACCAACCATGCCGTCCTGCGCTGGCGGGACCCGGTCTATGCGTCGGTACGCGAGCTGGCGATGTCGTATTTCCACGAGTACTTCAAAGACAACGGCCGCAAGACGCTCGTGAGCCACTCGGGGACGTTCGACCTGTCCCGCCGCGACCCGGGATGGGTCACGTCGTCCAGGAACCTCTGGCACTTGCAGTACGCGCTCGACATGGCGCGTCACTACCCGGTCGCTCCGCCCCGGGCCCTGGGCCGGCTGCGCCCCGCCGCCGCGCTCGAGCGCCGTGCCGGCCTCCTGGTGGAATGGCGCAAGCCCAGGGCCGCCCCTCGTCGGGGTCGTCGCCATGCGGCCCGCACCGTCCGCAACATCTCGTAGCCCGAAACTGATTGACAGGTCCGGGGATCGGGCGTACGGTTCCGCCACTTGCAAGGCGCGTCCTGGGCACCAGGTCCGATTTCGATCCGGTCTGGAGGGAGCCAGTTGACGTTGGCCGGTACAACGCTCGCTCGAAGTTCGTCCCGTACGTCCCGCCCTGAAGCTCTGCCTCAAACCCGTCGCACCAGCTCCAAGTCGCCGTGTCTTCTCACCACAAGGAGGGATCGATGCTGCTTCGTGCCAACCGAGGTGTCCTGATCACGAAGGTCCTGGGTGTCGCCGCCGCGCTCACCGTCGTCGCGCTCGGGCTGGCCCCGTCCACCAACGTCGCCGCCCCGACCGCGGCTTCCATCGAAAGCATCGGCTCCGAGCAGGTGATGGGGGTGCCGACGATCGACGAGGAGATCGCCGCCCAGTCGCAGCTCAACGCGTACCTCATGGGCGAGCTGCCGGCCAACGTGCTCAACGCCCCGATCGTCCTGAGGCTGACGACCGACGAGAAGAACGACCTCGCGCGCCAGCAGAAGGCGGAGCAGGCCTCGCGCGGCGTCATCGGCCGCACCAAGGGGCTGAACCTCGCGGTGCGCTTCACCGGCCTCGACGCGCGCCAGTTGACCGAGGCGGTGCGTCCGGTGGCCGGCGGCTTCCTGCGCGGCACGTCCGACGGCGGGTTCGTGTGGGCGGCGGCGATCCAGGCCCCCGAGGCGGGCGCGATCCGCGTGCACATCACCGGGCTCAACCTTCCTCCCGACGCGGACATCTACTTCTTCAGCCCCGAGGGGCAGGCGTTCGGCTCGTACGGCAGCCGTGGCCCGAACGGTGACGGCGACTTCTACACGCACACCGTCTTCGGCCAGACCGGCATCGTCATGATCCGGGACTTCGGCCCCAGCGGCGCCGCCGACCTGTCGCGCATCAACTTCACCATCAGCGACGTCGCCCACATCGGCAAGGCGTTCGCGCAGTCGACGCGCATCGCCACCGAGTCGTTCTGCTCGTTCAACGTGCCCTGCATCGAGAACGCCTCGTGCCACAGCGGCACGCCGGCCGACGCCGCGAAGAGCGCCACCGCCCTGATGCAGTGGGTCTCCGGCGGGTTCATCTACACCTGCACCGGCACGCTCCTGAACGACACCGACAACTCGACCCAGATCCCCCACTTCCTGACGGCCAACCACTGCATGAGCCGCGCCAAGGAGGCGAACGCCCTGGAGGCGTACTTCCAGTTCTCGCTCGCCTGCGGCAGCACCAACTGCCCGGCGCAGACGAACCCCGGCGGCATCCAGCGTCTCGGCGCCACCATCGAGGCGACCGGCACGGCCGGCGATTTCACCCTGCTGCGCCTGAACTCGGCGCCGCCGGCCGGCTCGAGCTTCCTCGGCTGGAACAACGTGGCGGTGGCCAACACCAACAACGTGAACCTGTGGCGCATCAGCCACCCGGCTTGGGCGCCGCAGGCCTGGTCCACGCAGCACACCGACACCTCCGCCGGAACCTGCCAGGGCTGGCCGCGCGGCCAGCGCATCTACAGCCGGACCACCGGCGGCGGCACCGAGGGCGGCAGCAGCGGCTCGTCGGTGGTGAACTCGTCGAGCCAGGTGGTGGGGCAGCTCTCCGGCGCCTGCGGCACCAACGTCAACGACGACTGCGACCAGACCAGCAACGCGACCGTCGACGGCGCCCTGGCCTACTACTGGGCGTCGGTCGCTCCGTTCCTGTCGCCGGGCGGCGGCTGCACGCCGGTGGCCGAGGTCTGCAATGACGGCGCGGACAACGACTGCGACGGCAACACCGACTGCGCCGACTCGGATTGCGCCAGCGCCCCGAACTGCCAGAGCAGCTGCTCGCCGGCCGGTTCGACCTGCACGGCCAACAGCCAGTGCTGCAGCAACAAGTGCACGGGCCCGAACGGCCGCAAGACCTGCCGCTGAGGGAACGCGTCAGAGACTGCTGATTCTCCTCGGACCAGCAGGGTGGGTGTGGGCGGGAGCCTCCGGGCTCCCGCCCTTTTTTTGTCCCCGCCGGAGACAATTCGCCCGAACCTTGACAGGTGTTACCATGACAGGTAACACTTTGATGTGGGAAAGGTGCGGCGTGGCGGGTTCGTTTTCGTCACCTGGAAGGGTGACCATTCTCCCCGCCACGTCCATGTCTATCGTGACGTGACCTGATTGCCGAGTTGGAAGCCGAAGGTGCCTTATGAGAATTCGGAGTGTCTCGTTCAACAATCGCAGGAAGGGATTCCGCGTGCGGACCGCGAAATCCGAGTTGTGGTACCCCTACGCGAAGCTCCACGGCACGCCACGCGGCGCGCCGACCGTCGTCAGCGTCTCCGTGGACACGGAGTTGGCGAGAGAGGGGTTCACCTACCGCCTGGATTCGGGGCAGGAAGGCTCTGTCCACGTCGAGCAGGTCCTCGAGTACAACCAGGATCCCGCCTACCTGCGAGATCTCCTTCTCTATAAGCTCACCCTGGAAGCGCAGAAGCGAATCGCTTCCAGCCGCCTGAGCCGGCGGGAAATCATCCGACGGCTCGGGACCTCCGCCTCGCAGCTCTACCGGCTTCTCGATCAGACGAATTCACGCAAGTCGGTGGATCAGATGCTGGCGCTGCTCCACGTGCTCGACTGTGACGTGGACCTCGTGGTTCGTTCGAAGAGCGCCTAGTCAAGCGCTGACGAGCTCGACCGGGTCGCCCACGCGGAGGCGCCCGGCTTCCACCACGGCGCAATCCAGCGCCATGCGGCCGTCGAACTCCTCGACGATGCGCCGCAGGACACCGACATCCTGTTCCTGCGTGTCGGGATCGTAGGTCGTCATGACACAACGCTGCCGCAGCTTCGCGACCTGAACGACGACGCTTCGTCCGAGGCGGAGGAACCGGCCCGGCCAGGCGCGCTCGGCCAGTCCGTCCACGCCGCCGACGACGATGTTCGGACGCAGCCGGCGATGGTCCACACCGAGCGCGCGGACGGCGCCGTCGGTCGCGATCAGGAGAGGCAGGACGTCGAAGCGTCCCTCCTCATGGCGTTCGAGCCGGGCGTCCTCGCCGGCCGCCCGGCGGACGAGTGCCGCGACTTCGGACGACTGCCACGGCCGGCCGTTCACCAGGGGCTCGCGCGCGGAGGCGTCCCAAGTCGCCCGCAGTCCCAAGAGCGCGGGCGAGGTGCGGGACGTGACGATGCGGGCCATCGGACCCCGCCTCACCTGGACGAGACGATCGCCCACGAAGCCGGCGAGGGTCGCCTCGATCTCGTCGAGCCGCTCCCCCGCCATCGACTTCACCGGGTAGCGCCACAGTTCCTGGACGTGCATCGGAAAGGTCTCCCGCCCGGCGGACCGGACCATTTTCGCACCGCCGCGCTATCATCCGGCCCGTGATGACGATCCTGTGGGTCGGTCTCGGCGGCTGCCTCGGCTCGATCGCCCGGTACCTGCTTTCCGGTCTCGTGCAGTCGCGTACCGGCGCCGCGTTTCCTTACGGGACTCTCGCCGTCAACGTCGCCGGCTGCTTTGTCATGGGAGCGATCTCGGAGCTCGCCGAATCGCACGCCTTCCTGACACCGCAGGCGCGCGCCTTCATCGCCGTGGGCGTGCTCGGCGGCTTCACCACGTTCTCCGCCTTCGGCAACGAGACGCTGAACCTGGCGCGGGACGGCGAGCGCGGCCTGGCGTTCGGGAATGTCGCGGCGCACCTCGTCTTCGCCATCGGCGCCGTCTGGGTTGGACGTCTCGCAGCCCACGGGCTGTGGAAATGAGACGCAGCGGCCACGCGCCCGCCTGAAAAATTCCCGGACCGCATCGCTCGCGAGAATTCCCGCAGTTTCTTGTAGCGCGATCGCGAGCTTCGCCGTACCCTCCCGGCTCTCCCCCCCTCCCCTGGAGCCTTCATGCATCCCAAGTGCATCTCCGCTCTTGGAGGGTGGACCACTCTCGCTCTCTTCCTTCTCACGGCTCTTGCAGCGCCCGCGGCGCCGGCCTCCGCCGCGCCGCTGCCGACCTCGCCGTCGTCGACGCGCGACCGTCTGGTCCACTGGAACCGGATCGCCATCGACGCGAGCGGGCTCGACCACACGCGACCCGGCCCGGGCGACACCTGGACCTATGGGCAGCAGGTCGGGCCCGGGCGCGCCAGCCGCGCCATGGCCATCGTGCACATCGCGGTGTTCGAGGCGGTGAACGCGATCGCGAACCAGTACAACTCCTACACCGGCCTGCCGGCCGCGAAGGCCGGCACGTCCATGGACAGCGCCATCGCCCAGGCGGCCCATGACGCTCTCGTGGCGATGTACCCGTCGCAAAGGGATCGGATCGACGCCGCGCTCGCCTCCGACCTGGCGCAGATTCCCATGCGCGGGCGCGGCTTCGGCGACGGAGTCGATCTCGGGCACCGCGCCGCCGCGGCAGTGCTGGCCGGGCGCGCCGGGGACGGCTCGGAGATCCCCGAGCCGCAGCTCGGGGCCGGTTGGACGACGAGCGATCAGCCGGGACACTGGCGCCAGGATCCGATCAGCCGGTCCACGGCCGCGCTCGGCGCGCACTGGGGGGAGGTGCGTCCGTTCGTCCTGACGTCCGGCGATCAGTACCGCGTCCCGCCGCCGCCCTCCATGACCGGCCCGGAATACGCCGCCGCCTACGACGAGGTGCGGCGCCTCGGCTCGGAGACCTCGGCCGAGCGCACCGAGGAGCAGACGCAGATCGGCATCTACTGGGCCTACGACGGCACCCCGAGCCTGTGCGCGCCGCCGCGCCTGTACAACCAGATCGTCGTCACCATCGCCGACCAGATGAACACCGACACCGTGTCGCTGGCGCGGCTGCTGGCGCTGGTGAACACCGCGATGGCCGACGCCGGCATCGCCGTCTGGGAGTCGAAATACCACTGGGATTTCTGGCGGCCGGTCACCGGCATCCGCGAAGCCGACCCCAACACCGGGCCGACCGGCGCCGGCGACGGCAACGCGGACACCATCGGCGACCCCGGCTTCGTGCCGTTGTGCGCGCCGGCGAGCAACACGACCGGGCCCAACTTCACGCCGCCGTTCCCCGCGTACCCCTCCGGGCACGCGGGGTTCGGCGGGGCGGTGTTCGAAGTGCTGCGCCGGTTCTACGGCACCGACGCCATCCCGTTCACCTTCGTGTCCGACGAGTACAACGGCGTCACGACGGACATCGGAGGACACGTGCGGCCCCTCCTGCCGCGCTCGTTCGCCACGCTGTCGCAGGCCGAGGAGGAGAACGGCCAGAGCCGCATCTATCTCGGCATCCACTGGTCATTCGACAAGGTGGAGGGAATCGCGCAGGGCCGGAAGGTCGCCGACTACGTCTTCGGCCACGCCTTCACGCTGCGCTCGAAGAAGCCGCGCCCGTCGCCCGATCCGACGCCGGGATTGTAACGGGACCCAGCGGGGGGCTCGGCGGCCGCCGCCTTCCATTCAGGATGGCGCCGCCGGGCTACCCCGCGGTCGTCGGGTCGATCTTCTTGAAGACCTCGGTGATCTTCGTCGCCGGGAAGCCGCTCAGCTCGGCGTGCTTGCGGATGATCTCCTCGCTCGCGGCGCGGTAGATGCAGAACGTCTTGTCGCGCGCGACGAACGACTCCACCCACTGGATGTCCCATCCGAGCTGCTTGAGCGCGGCGTTCGACTTGGCCGACGCTTCCTTGAGCTGCTGCCGCTCGAGAGTCCCGACCTTGGGAATGTCCCGCTCGATGACGTAGGTCTTCATGTTTCCCCTCCTGTCCGCCCCGCTCCCGGACGGCGATGAAGCCGCGATTCTATCCCTCGACGATGTCGGCTACCATCCGCGGGTGACCGGAGGCATCGCCTTGCTGGCCATTCTGATGATCGCCTTTCCCGGCGGGCCGGTTCTGGCCGCGCCGGACGCCTCGCAGCCAACGGGCGCGGAGACGACGAAGACGCCCGAGCCCCTGTTCCGCGTGACGCTCCTGGGGACCGGCAATCCGCGCCCCTCGATCGATCGGTTCGGTCCGGCCATCCTGGTCGAGGCCGGCGACACGAAACTCCTCTTCGACTGCGGGCGCGGCGCGACGCAGCGACTGTTCCAGCTCGACGGAGCGCCACTGCTGCGGTCGATCGACGCCGTCTTCCTGACCCACCTTCACTCCGACCACGTCGTCGGGCTTCCCGATCTCTGGCTGACCGGCTGGCTGTTCGGACGCCACTGGCCACTTTCGCTGTACGGGCCGAAGGGGACGGCGGAGCTGGCGACGCACCTGACCGCGGCCTTCGCCTTCGATGTGAAGATGCGGCAGCAGGACGAAGGCCTCGCACCGAATGGAGCGCGGCTGAAGGCGAAGGACGGTCTCCCCGGCGTCCTCTTCCAGAAGGACGGGCTCGGCGTGGTCGCGTTCGCGGTCGATCACGGCCCGGTCCGGCCGGCGTTCGGCTATCGCATCGACTTCGCGGGCCACAGCGTCGTTCTCTCGGGGGACACGCGCGCCACCAGCGCCGTGGCCGCCGCGGCGAGGGGGGCCGACCTTCTCGTCCACGAGGTGATCTCGCCCGACGCCGAGCGCCGCCTCGCGGCGATCGACGACCCGAAAGCGATCGAGACGATCCTGGCGCGCCACGCCACGCCCGAAGACTGCGGCCGCCTGTTCGCGAAGGCCCGCCCGCGCCTGGCGGTCTATTCCCACATCGTTCCCTCGCCCGCGACCGACGAGGACCTGATCCCGCCGACCAGGAAGTTCTACGACGGCCCGCTCGAGGTCGGACACGACCTGATGGCGATCACCATCGGCGAAAAAGTCGTGGTGACGACACGCGAAGGCCTGCAACGCTGAAGCTTCCCGTGGTTTCTACGGACCACTTTTTGCCGCCCATCGCCCTCGGGTTCAAAATCGTGGCGCCCGCTTCACGAGCCGGCCAGCCAACGATGAGCAACAGCACTCGAGCACCCGACGAGCAGGCGCCGGACTCCGAAGACCCCGATTGCGCCGACGCCACCGACGACCCGCAGTCCGTCGAGCGGCTGCTCCGGCGCCTGGCCGAGTGCACCCAGGAGCACGCCATCATGCTGCTCGACTGCGAGGGGCGGATCACCTGGTGGAACAACGGAGCCGAGCGCATCTTCGGCCTGCCGCGCAGCGAGGCGATCGGCCAGCCGGTCTCCCGCCTGTTCACCCGCGAAGAGGTGCAGCAGGGACTCCCCGAGCACGAGATGACGGTCGCCCGCGAGGACAGCAACGCCGAGGACGACCGCTGGATGAAGCGCGGAGACGGCTCGCGCTTCTGGGCGACCGGGCTCATGGTCGCCCTGCGGGATCCGCAGGGCCGCCTGCTCGGGTACGGCAAGATCCTCCGCAGCCGCACCGACCTCTGGGAGCAGATCGAGACGCTGCGCAACCAGGTGGAGGACCTCGATGCCTCCTCGCGCCGCAAGGACGTGTTCCTCTCCACGCTGTCGCACGAGCTGCGCAACCCGCTTGCCCCCTTGAGCAACGCGGTGGACCTCATCCGCATGGCGGCCCCCGCAGACCCCGGCCTCGCCTACCCCCTCGATGTCATCGAGCGGCAGGTGGACAGCCTGCGACGCCTGGTGGACGACCTGCTGGACCTCTCCCGCATCGGCGCCGGCAAGGTCGAGCTGAAGAAGGAGCCGGTCGCGGTCCAGGAGATCGTGCGCCGGGCCATGGAGACGGCAGGTCCCTTCCTGCGCGGGCGCAGTCACCAACTCGAGGAGCTGCTCCCGCCGGCGCCGATGGTCGTCGAAGCCGATCCTGACCGGCTGGTGCAGGTCTTCGTCAACCTGCTCAACAACGCCGGCAAGTTCACCCCCGAAGGCGGCTCGATCTGGATCAAGGGGACGGTCGAGGACCAGGAGGCGGTGGTCCACATCAAGGACACCGGAGTCGGCATCCCTCCGGAGCTGATGCCGCGTTTGTTCGAGCTGTTCACGCAGGCGGAATCGACCCGGGTGCGTTCCAACGGCGGGCTCGGCATCGGCCTGTCGCTGGTGAAGAACCTGGTGACGCTCCACGGCGGCAGCGTGCAGGCCCGAAGCGACGGCCCCGGCAAGGGGGCCGAGTTCTCCGTGCGGCTGCCGCTCAAGCGCTAGCGCGGCGGCGACCCTTCAAGCGCCAGCGCGGCTGGAAAGCTAGTCCTGTGCCCGGGAGGCTCCGGCCGGAACGGGCGGTCTTTTCAGCAGCACCTCGAAATCGCGCAGGGCGGCCTCATCGCTGAACGGGACCATCCCCCGGCTCCACTGCTCGGCCGCCGGGAGGGAGACTTCCTTGCGCAGCCGTCCCGGCTCGCTGGCCGGCGGGTATTGGGCGAAGGCCTCCTCGGCCACCCGGCCCATGACCTTCGCCGGGCGCCCGGTGAGCTGACCGGAGGAGGCGGCCAGCAGGCCGGTGAAGAAGGCCTCGATACGTCCCTCCTTTCCGACGATGCCGAGGTCCACGCGGCTGTAGGAGTCGCCGGCGCCCTTCGCGGGCCTCTTGGCCTCCGGGGCTCCCTGCTCCTCCGGCGGCGTCACGGCGATGACGCGGGTCAGGGCCAGACCGTCCACTCCAAGGGCAGCCACGAGCCGCACCGCGTCGTCCCCGCCGGTCGCCGCGCGTCCCTGGTTCACCGCTTCCGGGTTCCGGACGAGGGTCTTCCATGCTTCGCCGAACTGATCGTTCACGCGCGCGGCCAGATCGCGCAGACCGGCGTCTTGTTCGAGGTCCTGCCTGGTCAGGAGCCGCACCCGGTACCCGAGCATCTCCAGGTTCGTGCGCACCGCCACCCCGGCTTCGCGCTCGAGCGCGGCGCAGTCCTTCCCCTTCTGCGCCGTCACCACCAGCCGTCCCTGGATGAAATCCGCCCGTCCCGGCAGCACGGCGACGCTCATCGGCCGCGACCCGACGTTGCGGAACCCGGAGCTCATGGTGCCGCGCGCCAGGGCGACGGCCGGCATCAGCATGAGCACACCCACCGCGGTCGCCGCAAACATCCTTCGCATGCAACCGAATCTAAGCACGACTTCCCGCCGGTCAAGACCGATTCGGAAAAGGGATCACGCCGCAGGCGGTCACATCCCGGATGGCCGCCGATGGCCTCGCGCCATTTCGAACTCGTTCCCCGTCCCCTCCCTGGGTCCATGGGGTGGTAACCTTCGCCGCATGAGCCGGACAGGGTCGCGCCTGGCGATGGTGGCGGGGGCCGTGCTCATCGCGTCCGTGGCGGTTGCAGTGCTGTTCTTCTCGAAGAGCGCTCAGCCGTACGACCGGTCCTTCGATACGCGGGTGACGAATCCGGCCTATCGAGCCGACGGTCCGGTGGTCCTCTTCGGCGAGGGGCACCTGAACATCCACACCTCGACGGAAGACTACAAACCCTTCGCGGACCTCCTGCGGGCTGACGGGTACACGCTGCGGGTTTCGCAGCAGCCTCTGACTGCGCCCGCCCTGGTGGGCGTGTCGGTCCTGATCCTCGCCGCCGCCCGGGGCGCGAACGATGCCAACGATGCCGCGGCGTACTCGGAGGCCGAGGGTGACGTCGTCGAGGCCTGGGTGCGCGGCGGCGGCTCGCTGCTCCTCGTGACCGACCACTGGCCATTCGGGGCGGCGGCCTCCTCACTGGCCCGCCGATTCGACGTCACGCTGGGGGCCGGCCTCGTTCAGGACGAAGCGCACGATGACCCCGCCCGGGGCGACAGTCACCTGGTGTTCTCGGAGGACAACGGGCTCCTTCGGGACCATCCGATCCTCCACGGTCGGAGCGAAGCGGAGCGGGTGCGGCGAGTGCTGACCTTCACGGGATCGTCGGTGCAGGGCCCCTCCGGCGCGGTGCCCTTCCTCGCCTTGTCGGACACGGCCACCGAGCGGCCGCCAGGTCCTCCCCGGGTGGAGCGCGATGGCGGCGACGTGCGCGTCAGCATGGAGTATGGCGCGCCGGCGTCCGCAGCCGGCCGGGCCCAGGGGCTTGCGTTGGAAGTGCAGGCGGGGCGGGTCGTCGTCCTCGGCGAGGCGGGAATGCTGCGGGCCCAGCGCGAGCGCGATGGGACGCTGGTCGGGATGAACGTTCCCGGGTACGACAACCGACAGCTGGCGCTCAACATCATGCACTGGCTCTCGCGAGTCGTGTGAATCGCAAGGCGGCTTCGCTCGCGGCGCTCCTGTTGCTGGCGTCGTGTGGTCGCGACAGCGGGCGTCCGGCCCAGGACGCCCAGGCGCACGGGCTGGCCGTGGGTCAGGTCTGGAACTACCGCACCCGCGATGTCGACCAGGGCTCGACGCTCACCATCTGCAGGCTCGAGGAGCTGCCGAATGAGGAGCAACTGTCCTCGATGCGGGAGGGACTGCTGCCGGGACTTCTGACCGCGGCCGTGTCCCGGGAATCGATTGCCGGAGGGCTTCGTCTGAGGTTCGATTCTCAGCCCGGCCTGCTGGCAAGAGCGGCGGCCGTCATCGAGGCAGAGCATCGCTGCTGCCGATTCCTGCGGTTCCTCCTGACCGTCGAACCCGGCGACGGCCCGGTCTGGCTGGAAGTCACCGGCCCCGCGGGGACCGAGGACTTCCTGTCGTCCCTCCTGAACAACCTCGAGCCCCCACCCGCCAAAAGCCTCTAAGGAGCGGTCGGTCGCCCGGATCCTCAGCTGGTTTGATCCACCCCATGTACATGGTTTTTTGATGCGTTGGGCGCCGAGCCCTGTCAGCCTATTCCCCTAAACGAAACCGGCCGGAAGGGTGCTAACCTCTGTCTCAACAGGCGCCTGCGGACAGTCCAACTTCCACACCGCAGTCATTAGGCTGACCGCCGGCACGCAACCCTAATTTTTTACGAAGGTCTGTCTACTTAGCGTTGGGCCGATGAGTAGCTCGGACGCAACTAGCGAGAGAATGGTCGCCATCTGGCTCCTGATTCTCGTGATCTTCGCGACGGTGCCGGCGGAGCTCGCGGGCGAGCCAGGAGAGACGGTTG
>Ga0134121_10001927_pt1 | contig 18685 bp, 17 predicted proteins | sample KB301_FD_96463 | JGI IMG/M metagenome (GOLD analysis project Ga0134121, IMG submission 96463) | Terrestrial soil microbial communities without Nitrogen fertilizer from Kellogg Biological Station, Michigan, USA - KB3-0-1 | ecosystem: Environmental > Terrestrial > Soil > Unclassified ... | reverse complement strand
GCACGTGCGCACAACGCAGTCGTGCCACCGAGCGGCAAGATCCTCTCGGGCGGTATCGATTCAAACGCGCTGCAACGTCCGAAGCGATTCTTCGGCGCCGCGCGCAACATCGAGGAAGGCGGCTCACTGACGATCATCGCGACTGCTTTGATCGACACCGGCTCGCGCATGGACGACGTGATCTTCGAAGAGTTCAAAGGAACCGGTAACTCGGAAATCCACCTCGATCGTCGCCTGAGTGATAAGCGACTGTTTCCGGCAATCGACTTGCAACGCTCCGGCACCCGCAAGGAAGAATTGCTGATCAGCAAGGAAGACCTCAATCGCATCTGGGTGATGCGGCGGGTGCTGAATCCGCTCTCGCCTGTCGAGCAGATGGAAGTCGTGCTCGAGCGACTGGAGAAGACGAAGTCCAACGCCGAATTTCTCGCCTCGATGCAGAGCTAAAAACCAGCCACAAAGAGGCACAAAACACACAAATGGTTTCTTGAATCATTTCGTGTTTTTTGTGCCTTTTTGTGGCAATACTCTTTTTGAATGCGTGTTGCCATCCTTACTTCTGAAGCTGTGCCTTTTGCCAAAACCGGCGGGCTGGCTGATGTCTCCGGCGCTTTGCCGAAAGCGTTGCAGAATCTCGATGTCGATGCGAAGCTAATCCTTCCGCTTTACGAGCAAGTAGATCGGACGCTACTGAATGGCGGTTCTGTTGAGAACGTGCGCGTCGAGTGGCGCGGCAAAGTTCATCAGGTTCGCTTTCTGTTTAGCGATGCCGCGGGCGCACCGGCTTACCTGCTCGACGCACCGGAATTCTTTGCGCGTCCGACCATTTACGGTTTCAACGACGATCATATTCGTTTCGCTTTCTTCTCGCGCGCCGCGCTCGCACTGCTCAAGCATTTGAGCTTCGAGCCTGACGTCGTACACGGAAATGATTGGCCCTGCGGTTTCGCGATGGCCGAGCTGCGTGCGCGTCGTCGCCACGAAGCGTTCTTTCAAAACACGAGGAGCCTGTTTTCACTTCACAACGTCGGTTACCAGGGCTTGTTTGACGCAAGCGATCTCTGGTGGCTCGGCTTCGGCGATTCGCCCGAGCGCGACGACTTCATGCTCGATCGCACTGCATCCGCGCTGAAAGCGGGAATCATTACCGCCGACGCGCTCTCGACCGTGAGCCCGCGTTACGCTCAGGAGATTCAAACTCCGGAGCAGGGCTATGGGCTTGATTGGTTACTGCGGGCGCGTCGCGATCGTCTGGCGGGCATCACGAATGGAGTCGATTACGCACTTTGGAACCCCGAAACTGATCCACACATCGCGGCAAACTTTTCCGTCGACGATCTATCAGGCAAGCGCGCGTGCAAGATCGATCTGCTGCGTCGTTTTGGTCTACCGGAGAATCCGGACCGGCCGATCATCGCGATCATCTCGCGGCTGGTGGGCCAGAAGGGCTACGATCTGATTCGTCAACTCTCTTATCCGATTCTGGCGACGGGAGCTTTCTTCATCGCGCTCGGCAAAGGCGCTAAAGAGTACGAAGACTTTCTGCAATGGTGGCACGACACCGCGCCGCGCCAGGTCGGTATTTACAAAGGCTACGCAGGCGAGCCGCTCGCACATCAGATCGAAGCCGGCGCTGACATGTTTCTCATGCCGTCGTTGTATGAGCCTTGCGGGTTGAATCAGATGTACAGCATGCGTTACGGCACCGTTCCGATCGTGCGTGCGACGGGCGGCTTGGACGACACCGTCCAACACTTCGATCCGTCAGATGGAACAGGCACTGGCTTCAAGTTTGGACCCTACGAAGCGGGCGCGTTGCTTGAAAAAATACGCGAAGCCCTTTACTTTTATGCGCGGCCCGAGCAGTGGCAAAAGATTCAGCACAATGGAATGGTAGTCGACAATTCCTGGGAAGCTGCCGGCAAAAGATATATTGAATTGTACGAGGAGATCGTCAAACTCTAATCCGTTCTTAATCCGTGAAAATCTGTGTCTAAAGTAATCGCAGTGATTGGCGCCCAGTGGGGCGACGAAGGTAAAGGCAAGATCGTCGATCTGCTCGCCGAGCGTTTTGACATCGTCGCTCGCTATCAGGGCGGACACAATGCCGGCCACTCGGTCCAGGTCGGCGATCAGTCGTTTGTGCTGCACCTGTTGCCCTCGGGAATCGTGCATCGCGGCAAGACGTGCGTGCTCGGCAACGGCATGGTCATCGATCCGAAAGCGTTCTTCGTCGAAGCGGATCGTCTGACGCAACAAGGCATCGAAGTCTCGCCGGAGCGCGTGAAGATCAGCTCGCGCGCGCATTTGATACTTCCCTACCATCGCGCCCTGGACCACACCAGCGAAGAGCGACTCGGCAACGAGAAAGTCGGCACCACCTTACGTGGCATTGGTCCGGCGTACGAAGACAAGGCCGGTCGGCGCGGGATTCGCACTGCGGACGCGCTCGTGCCTGATGTGCTTCGTTCGCGTATCGAGCGTAACCTCGAAGATGCGAATCGCATCATTGAAGCGTACGGCGGCGAGCGTCTCGATGTCGATGAGATCTTCAAAGAGATGTCGGTGTTGACGGAACGCCTTGCTCCGTTCATCGCTGACACGACTCACTATCTCAACGTTGCCGCAACTGAAGGCCGTTCGATACTGCTCGAAGGCGCACAGGCGACGCTCCTGGACGTGGACCACGGCACCTATCCGTTCGTGACGTCATCAACGACTGTTGCAGGCGGCGCGATCATCGGTACGGGTCTCGCACCACAACGTTTGAATGGCGTGCTGGGTATTGTTCGCACTTACACGACGCGCGTTGGTGAAGGTCCGTTTCCGACCGAGATGCTCGAGGGTGAAGCGGAGTTGGGCCAGATGATTCGTGAGCGCGGTCGTGAGTATGGCGCTTCAACCGGACGGCCGCGACGTTGCGGCTGGTTTGACGCGTTTGCGACGCGCTATGCAGCCGAGATCAACGGGTTCTCTTCAGTGGCGCTGACAAAACTCGACGTGCTCGACACGCTCGACGAGATCAAAGTCTGTACTGGCTACAAACTCAACGGAAAAGTGTGTGAATCGTTGCCGGCAGTCTCGCAGGATTTGCGACGTGTCGAGCCTGTCTACGCAACATTGCCCGGCTGGCGCAGCTCGACGCTCGGCATGACGGAAATGAGTTCCCTGCCCACGAATGCACGTCGTTACGTCGACTTTCTCTCTGAACAGATCGGCGTCGAGATTGGCCTTGTGTCGACTGGTCCGGAGCGCATGCAAACGATCATCGTGCAGGATTCCGCGCTCGGTGGCTGGCTCCGCGATAGTAAATAAAAATGTAAGCAGCGACGACCCAGTCAAACGTGATGCAGGAAATCGAATAAGCCAGTGGGGCAAAAGCACGCCCTGGACCAAGATAGTGCAGCACAAAATCCCAGATCGGATGTAACACCCAGCCGAGTGCAAGCCACTTCGCCGATCCCCTCCAACCCGCTAACCCCATCGCGCTGAAAGCAATTACCTGGAGCAGCTCGATCAACACCCAGACTCGCGGAACGGGTGCAACGATCGCGAACCCAAAATACGCGCCCGCCGCCGCGAAGAGTCCTGTTGCCAACGCCGTTCTTCCAACAATGTCTTTTATAAACTTCGACAGCAGGAGCGCGATCAGCGACAACACCGCGCCACCGATCGCACCTTCGATCAGCACCGCACGAATCAGCTCAGCTTCGGTCATGGAAGGTTCTAATAGCACAACGAAGAATAAAAAGCACAATAACACTCCGCTCTTGTTTTGCGGCTTTTGTGCCTTTTTGTGGCTCTTTTCTTTGTGCTTTTTTGTGGCCTCTTTTGGACAATCGCGCGCGTGTTCGGTAGAATGCCTTCCGTTCCTCGCAACCAGAGCACGCCCTCGCGTGCTCTCTGCATGTAGATGGGCCGATAGCTCAGTTGGTAGAGCAACTGGCTTTTAACCAGTGGGTCGCAGGTTCGAGTCCTGCTCGGCTCAAATCCCTTACTACAAACTACGCCAAAATTCACGTCGGAAAATTCCCAAACCGTTGGTGCCAGGGTGCAGAGGCAAAGAAAAAGGACGCTGCTGAGACCTGTCTACTCAGCAGCGCCCAGGGCCTCACCCTCCTGGGAGGTGGCGTGAGGCTAGTCAGGATAGCGGCTTCGTTATATCTGCCGCACAACATCATCGCAAGACTCAATCGATGCAAGATTTTCTAATGCTGTTGAAAAAACACTTCTACTTACTCCCGCACTCCCCGCACAGAACGCAGGCTGGTCTCACAGCACGGGAACGACGTCTAGCGAATCAGACCGAGTATGGTCAGGATTAATGTCGTCGAAATGCTGGTTGTTGAGGTTGTTTGTGCCTTCGGGGGATCTTCTTCCGGCGGTTTCACCGCGCCAGTTGAGTGTATTGTCCCCGCAAACGTAGAAACAGCGAGGGTTAAACTCAGAGTCACGATCGCGCCCGTTCGGCGTAATTTGTTCACTTTTCGGTGCCTCCTAAGGTGATTCAGGGTTTTGCATTGAGTACTAGAGAGCGATGCAAAATTTTCTAAAAACAACGTAGACCACTGCAACTTTTCTTGCAAGAGTGCGCGGGAGTGGTTAAGATTTGGTTGCAGTACTGACCTGAACGTTTTGTTCTCACATGACTTTACGGGCCTCACTCTTTCGCGAGTTAGTAAAGCCAAACCTCAGTGTGGTGGGCCGTGCGGAGCTATGCGTTGAACTAGCCAGGGAGTTTGAGAACCGTGGCGAGTACGAAGAAGCCTGTGAAGTGCTGTCTGGTTTTTGGCCGCGCATTGGTGAATACCCAAAACTCGAAGGCCTGGAACGTTCCACTTCGGCCGAGGTGTTATTGCGTGCGGGAGTGTTGACGGGAATTATTGGGAGCAGTCGTCAGATCGCCGACGCACAGGAGACAGCCAAAGATCTAATTAGCCAGAGCCTCACGATATTTCAATCGCAACGCTACAAAAACAAGTTAGCGGAAGCGCAGATAGAACTCGCACTGTGTTACTGGCGCACGGGCGAATACAACAACGCCGCCGACCTTCTCAAAATGGCACTCGAGCAGTTGGGAATTGACTGCGAGTTGAAAGCGAAAGCATTGATTCGCCTGGCCATCGTTAAGGTTGATTCCGGCCGTCTCACTGAAGCGTTGCAATGCCTGAGCGATAACGTCCCTCTGTTTCAAAAGATCAGCAATTACACTATCAAGGGTTGTTACCATCAGGCACTCGGAGATGTGCTCAAGGATCTTTGGGAATCGGGAGTAGCGGGCGACTACCTCGATCGCGCCTTAGTCGAATATGCCGCGGCGAGTTATCACTTTGAACTGGCGGACCACAGACGTTATCGCGCTAACGTCGAAAACAATCTCGGTCTAATCTATTTCCAAATCAACCGCTGCAAAGAAGCGCATGAGCATTTGGATCGCGCCAGGCGCATGTTTACCAGCCTCAAAGACAAGAACGCAGTAGCACAAGTGGATGAAACGCGCGCGCGCGTGTTGCTGAAAGAAAGACGATTTGATGAGGCCGAGAAACTCGCGCGTTTTTCAGTGCAAACTTTAGAGAAGAGCGATATGCAGTTGCCGTTAGTAGAGTCGCTCACAACCTACGGCACGGCACTGGCGCGGCTTGGAAATTACGGGGCTGCCCTGTCAACCTTCCGTCGCGCGATCGACGGATCTCAGCAGATCGGCTCTCTCAATCGTGCCGGACAAGTCGCACTCACTGTCTTTCAGGAAATGGGAGAACGCCTGGCCATACACAACAAAGGTATCTTTATTTCGGGGCGAAGTTTCAGCGAAGAAATACAATCACTCGAAAGTGACCTGATAAAACACTCACTTGAGACTAATGAGGGCAGTGTCACCCGCGCGGCTAACAATCTCGGTATCTCATATCAGGAATTGAATTACATGCTCGATACACGGCACCGCGATCTGGTCCACCTCAGAACCCCAGCGCGTCGCCGCTCGCGGAAAGAGTAATCCATCAAGACACGCAAAAGATTATTCTTCAAGAATAGACAAATACGCCTTCCATGGTCCAACGGCTTCACCGTATTGCTTCGACATCACGCGGACGACTTGCCTGATGTGGCCGAGATCGTGGACCACCCACGTTGATAACAACTGCTTCAACGTCACGACACCGAGCTCCGGATGGTGGCCGCGCTTGTCCAGCAAGTCAGATGTCAGATTCATGGATTGTAATTCGCCGAGGTTTTTAGCACGCAATTGTGCGAAGGTGTCGAGCAACTCGACGATCGACTTCTCTTTTGACTCGTCAAACATCGCGACCCGATCGAACGGCTCGAAAGCCCGCGCCTCGCCGTGGTCGAGAATGATCCGCGCACGTGGAATCCAGTCAGTCTCTTCGCCGTGAATCAAATGACCAATCACATCGTACGGACTCCACGTCTCCGGTCCTTCATTCTGCATCAGCCACTGCTCCGGAAGATCGCGCAGCAGTGAATTTAATGTGGCCGGCGTTCGCTGAAGGATCTCGATTGCTTGTGCAAGTTCAAATTCCATGATCAATACACCGTTAAGCTGAGCTGTTGCGAAGCGGAGACTTTTTTCGTGCGGTCGGTGACGGTGAGTTCGAGGATGTAGTTGCCGGGCGACAGGGCGCTTAGTGGAAATTCTAAAGTGTAAGGACTGTTTGCAGGGTTACTTATCTTATCCGGCCCGACAGTGATCTCAGGCGGCGTGAGCACCACCTGTTTGCCGCGCAGTATTTTAATCTGCAAACCCAATTGTACTGGCGTCGCAGCGTTGTAAATATTCGTCGTAAAACGCAGTCGCGAGCTGCGCGCGAAACGCCGGCTCGCGTTGACACCAATCTGCGCCGCGCCACCAGCCTGCGTGATCTCGCCGACAAACAAACTGCTGATCGAAAACGCCCCTTCTTTAACTTTTGGGATCTCGATCCAGTCCATCACACCAGTCAGGTGATTAGTACCTCTCTCAGCCGCAATCACGCGCACTTGATACAGCCCGGGCGGCAGATCGACCTGGTGGTTCACGTTCGTGTAGACCGGCGGCTCATTCGCGCGAGTGCGCGTCACCTCCACGCGTTGCCTGAAACTGCCCACCGCCTTCCCATTACTGTCATACACCGCGCCCAAAACATTGACGACGATCGCTCCACCATTATCGCCGGGCGATTGCGCACTCACCTGCGCCGTCGACGTGAGCTGCATGTTCGCACCGGAAGTGCGCTTATAACCTAGCGCGACGGCGGCCCGAAGCTCTTCAGACGACGACTCAGTCACACCAAGCACGTCTGTAGTCTCGACGCTGGTGGGCTGAGCCGTTGCCTTACTCTTTTCAGGTGGCGCGCCGAGATATCCGCGTCGCAACTGCACCTTCAGATCAGGCCGGCCTGCAATCGTGACTTTGATCTTCGAAAAGTTTGACGCGCGTTGCGCGTCGTTCTCAGGTCGCCAGCCGAGCAGATAGTAATGTGACGTTTCATCGAGTGCCCGTGCGATACCACCGGCGAGATCGTTCGAATTTAGCAGCGCCCGACCGCCTGTGTCGGCTGCCAGCGCGTGCAGTGGCTCCTGCATGAAAGTTCGCTCGCCGCTCAGACGACTTTGCATAATGCCGCTGGGATCGAAACCGCCGTTAGAGCTGGCATCAAACATACTGTCAGTAGAAAGTCCACGCGCATCTATCGAATAGATCACGACACTGCTGCGATTCGCAATGCCCGTCGCACGGTCCATCATGCTGGTGAAGTCTGAGCCCGTGAAATTGGGCATGAAGCCATCAGAAATAAAAAACACGAGCTTGCGTCCCGGCAACTTTGAAGTCGAACGCATCAGATTAACAAGCGAGGAAAGCGCGTTCTTAACGGCCGCGTCTGACAGCACCAGCATCGTACGTGTGCGCTGTTCGACCATGCTCGACGCGATGGGCCGGTCATCGGGATCCCGCATACTGTTGGCCTTCAATGTCTGATCGACGAAAGCATTGAAGAGATCGCGGTCGTGGCGCTCGACTATCAGATACGCTGCGTAAGGACTGATGTAAGGCCGTTGTGAATCGGGCGTTGCGCCCGGAACGATTTTTATACGTTCGAGTGCGGCTTTTAGAACTGCAGGGTTGTTGGTCAGTTGTTGTAGAAAACCGATCTGGCCACTGGCGGAAGTGATTGCAGCCTGATCGTTTGGACCAAGCATGTTATCGATAAAATTCGAGATCGTTTTGTTTGTTCGTGCGATACTGCCGGGCTCGAGATGCAGATCATTTACAAAGAACAAGACCGTGCGTCCGACCTCCGAGGTCGACTCGCCTTCGACAGGTTGCGACGACTTCTTCCCGCCCGCGGCCCGCAGCATTCTTTCCTCAGCTTTGCCGCCAGTTACAACGCTTTCGAAGAAATTGATCGGCTGTGGCTTGTTGTCAACGAGCAACTCAAACTCTTCGGGCTTCAAGCCACTTACAAATTTCCCGTCTTTGTCGAACACCATCACGTCTGTCTGCACGAGCTCGGTGCTTATGCGCACGACGTCGTCCTGTTCGACGGGAGATGGTGTTGGCGTTGGTGTGGGCTTCTTCTTCTGTGCGTATGCGTTGAGGGAGAGAAGGCATAAGCACACGACAGCCATCAGGGCAGTAGCTCTACGCATAATGAGTTTAACTTCGAATCCGGGCTCAGTTCTGCGATCCGGACTTAAGTGTAAGTATCACTATCTCCGGCGGCAAGCCAAAACGAACCGGGACGATGCTCGTGCCGATTCCAGTCGTCACGAACAGGTGATGATTGTCTGCAACCATGTGGCCGTGAACCCAGCCATACTCCGACGATTCGACGACCGGGCCGATTATGGGAAATCTGACTTGTCCGCCATGAGTGTGACCCGCCAATAGTAACGGCACGCGCTGCGGCAAGTTTGGAAAGATATCGGGATTGTGTGTGAGCGCGATCAGCGGCTGTCCTTCGGGAACGGTGGCAACAGTGTCAGCAATCCTTTGTGGGCGCGTCCAAAGATCGGCGAGACCGACGAGCCAGAACGAGGTGCCGCGTACGTCTACTTTTGCGGATTCGTTTTCGAGGACTTTGATTCCATTTTGTTCGAGAGCTTTGCGGACCTTCGCGCCGTCGTACCACCAATCGTGATTGCCTAACACGGAGTAGACGCCGAGCGGCGCGCGCAAATCCTTCAGTACCGGACCAAACACTTCCGGCTCGACGCGGTCCGTGGCCCGGCCATCGCCCGCCATGTAATCACCGAGGATCACGATCAACTCCGGCTGTCGTTGGTTAGTGCGCTCGACGATCGCGCGGAGTTTTTTCTCAGTGATGAACCAGTTGTCGACGTGAATGTCGGATAGGACAGCGATGCGCAGACCGTCGAGCGGTTGTGGCCAGTTATCGATCTGGATTGTCTGCTCGCGGATCACGAGGCGGCCCGGTTCGATGAGGAATCCCCAGAACACCGCGCCGGCTAAAACCACGACGATCGCAGCTAACGCAATTCGCAGCCGTTTGGGCCAACGAGGGACACGGCCCCACTGCGCTGGTCCAGGCGAGCGCCGCACCTCGTTGTAAAGAAACAGCAGGAGCCCGAGCAGAACAGCGATGGCAACAACGAAGGTTACAGTCATGCAACAATCCCGCAGGTTCTGATATCTTATGCGCCGCCGGGAGCACACCCGGAGGAGCCAAAACAATGAAAACTATCTTAACCTTTGTCCTGCTCTTCTGCGCGACGAATGTGTTCGCGCAAACTCCTGACCGGCAGTTCATTCGTACCGACGCGAAGGTGATCGCGCTCGCGCACGTGCGCGTGATTGACGGCACCGGCGCCGCGGCCAAAGACGATCAGACGATCATTATCAGCGACGGGAAGATCCAGTCGATTGAGCCCGCCGCGACTGCGAGAATACCTGCCAACGCGCAGACGCTCGATCTCAACGGCTACACCGTGCTGCCGGGCCTCGTGGGAATGCACAACCACATGTTCTTTCCGATGGGCGGGTCGCCGCCGATGTATTCGAACATGGGCATCAGTTTTCCGCGGCTCTATCTCGCTCTCGGCGTTACGACGATCCGCACGACGGGCAGCGTTGCTCCTTATTCCGATCTTGAAATCAAAAAGTTGATCGACGCGGGCCGGATAATTGGTCCGAAGATGCATATCACCGCGCCGTACCTTGAAGGCCGCGGCTCGTTCACGCCCGTGATGCACACGCTTACCGGGCCGGACGACGCGCGCAAGCTGGTGAATTACTGGGCCGACCTCGGCGCAACTTCGTTCAAAGCGTACATGAACATCTCGCGCGCTGAATTGCGCGCGGTGGTTGAAGAAGCGCACAAACGCGGACTTAAAGTCACGGGTCATCTCTGTTCGATCGGATACAAGGAAGCGGCTGAGATCGGTATCGACAACCTCGAGCACGGATTGTTTGCGGATTCGGAGTTTGTCCCCAACAAAGAGCCGGACAAGTGTCCGCAGGGCGTTTCGAATAGTCTTCGTCAACTCGATCTAAATGGTCCGGCGGCGCAGGAGATGATTCGCACGCTCATTGCGAAGAACGTGGCGATCACGTCGACGTTGCCGGTCTTCGAAGCTGGTGGCGCGCCGCTGGCCCAATCAGGTATCGGAGCAAGCAGTGCGTTGTTGAATCAACGCGTTTTGAATGTGATGTCGACAGACGCGCGCGTGCGTTACTTGCAGGCACGTGCGCGCGTCTCGCCAGAAGCGAATTTCATCCCGCTGATGCGGAAGGCGATGGAATTCGAGCGTGCGTTCGTGAAAGCTGGTGGACTGCTCATCGCCGGACTCGATCCGACAGGAAACGGCGGCATCGTCGCAGGATTTGGCGATCTGCGGGAAGTCGAACTGCTGGTCGAAGCGGGATTCACACCACTCGAAGCGATCTCGATCGCGTCACTCAACGGCGCGAAGTTCCTTGGTGAAGACGCGCGCATCGGTTCCATCGCGCCCGGTAAACAAGCGGACCTGATGGTGGTGAAAGGCAATCCCGCCACGACGATCGGCGACATCGAAAACGTCGAGATCGTTTTCAAAGACGGGGTCGGTTACGACTCGGAGAAAATCATCCAATCGGTTCAGGGGCTGGTAGGAATCAGATAGGACACAAAGGCACAAAAAGCACAAAAAATTTCTTATGTGCATTTTGTGCCTTTATGTGTACTTAGTTCTTCGTCATCTTGAGGCCGGTAACGATCGCTTCGGTGTTGTGCGCGAAGCGGATGCCGTAAATGCCGTCCGTTGATTTGAGCTTACCTTCCGACACCACATCCGATTTGTTGTAACTAGCCACAACCTTGTTATTGATCGCGCATTCAACTTTGTCGCCCTTCACGGACAGTGCGATCTCCTGCGTCACGGGCTGGCCCTTGTCCGCGGCCTTGTTCACAGCCGGATCAGCAGCACCGCGTGGTCCATTCAACTGAAACGGCGCGGGTCCAAAACCGCGCACGATGAAGTTACCGTTACCATAAGCCGCGCAGTAAAGGTAACTCTGCTGGTCCGTTCCGAGATCGTTACCCGCGATTACAATTCCGTAAGGATGCGGGTGGTTATTGAGGTTCATGTACTTCGGTTCGGTGAACGTCGCTTTGACAGTGTAATCACCGGTCGCTTTGTTCTTCGGATCCCAGTAGGTGACAGCGGGACCAGTAGTGACGTGCAGGCCGTTACTGTCTTTTTCGAGTTTGGCGCTATTAAGCGTCATTCCCGCGGCTTCCTCTTTGGCATCAATCTTCCCTGTCCAACCGGGCACAGAGATCCCACCACCAGCAACTCCCCTGGAACTCTCCATCTGACCACCCTGCGAAAAATTCCTACTCGGAACCGCTACAACCGCGAGCAGAGCGAGGGCAAGAGCAGTAAGGTAACGCATGTGCAATCCTCCGAAATTTTATCGACTGTTAGGCGTTGAGAAGTATGCCGACGCTTGCCGGCGAAAAACGAAGAAGAGGATAACGGAAAATATTGCGACGTGCATCAATAGGAAGAGCACGGAATGAAGGGCGCTGATGACGATGTGAAAGGCGATCCAGGCGACGAGGAGCCAACGGGCCCAGTTGCGGCCGTAGAGCATGAAGACGCCCGCGACGATTTGTAGAAGACGAGAGAGATGGACGTACCAGTGGCTTACCAGCTCACCACTACGCACCACTCCGCTCACCAGCGCTATGCTGCCGAATAAAATAAAGAGCCAACTGATGATCGTGATCGAGAGTGGGCGTCGTGGCATGGGCCACAGATTACACGGATTACGGACGGATTGATACTAATCAGCGTCAATCCAAAATAAATCCGTGTTATCTGTGGTTCATTCTTCGGCGGTAGAAGAGCGCGCCGCCGCCGAGTGCGAGCGCAGCGAGTCCGCCGCCCCCAAGCATCAGCAGTTGATATGATCTCTGCGAAGAAGCGGAAAGCATTTGAGTGGGTCGCGCACTCTGTTGATACGCGAGTACTTCAGCGTTACGCAGTGAGGTTTCCAAACGCTGCTTGCCGGTCTCGAGTGTGTTGAGTTGCGCCTGCACACCATCCCTTTCGCTGGTCAACTGGCGTCGCCGCGATTCACGTAACTCCTCAGGTCGGGTTGAACCGATTCCGGCCAGTGAGCGTTCGATGTTTTCGGGTTTTAGAGCCTCATTCAGGTCCTGAAGCCGTGCCCGCAAAGCCTCTTCCTGACCCTGCACTTCCAGCAACTGCATCTTCAGTTTATCGACAGATTCCGCCGCACTTTCCTGACTTTCCTGCGCATAGGCAGCGGTGGAAAACACCAGCAATAAAAACAACGCTAAACCGGATTTAAGTCTCATTACCCCCCACCTGCTTTCGTTAGCCTCGAAAGTCTACGAGCAATTCGATGGCCATTCAATAGCTAACGCGTAATGTCGCTACAAAGAAGCACAAGAATCACAAAGAGTCCCCTGTCATTTTTTACAGGCGTCTGAGGCGAATCTTCACGGATAACGGATCTGGTCAAGGTCTGATTCAAGATCCTCGAAACGGCGCTTCGAATTGAGACGTGAAATCAGTTGCTGCGTTAGAGGCTTATGTTCGTAAACTTCTTTGACCGCGTCCAACGGTATGGACACTTCGTAATACTCATTGGCCCACTGGTGGTACGTGTTGGGATTTCCATCCAGCATAAACAGAAGATCTTCAGAGCCATCGACAAATTCTGAATCCGGAAAATCGATCTTTCCAGTTTGCCAACTCGAATCTGAGTACTTCCGCCAGATGCAAAACGAAGTCTCCTCGGCAACAAAAGCCGGGTCGGTCAAAACCGTTTCGAATTCCGGTGGCACCTCGTCAAGAACGCCCCGCCATACCTTACCCGAATCGATCGTGTATGCGGCCATCTCACTTTCATGGCCATACCCCTTGATGATCGCCCCGAACGAATTGAACAGAATGAGGTAGGAGTCACCACTTCCATCGCGCATGGTGGCCAACATTTCTCCATCACCCCAGTTGGCATCGAAAGAGAAATAACGATACTCCCACTCGTCGGTCATGATCGCGTCCAACGTGGCGATCGATTGTGAAATTCGTTTTACATCATCAATTCCAGGCAATTCAGCCACACTACGACTCGAAATCATAAGCCTCCACGTCAATAGATTTTGCGGTCTAACTCTACGCGCGACACACTAGATGAGTATCACGAGAGAAGCAAGAGTATTCATCGACCGATTTTGGGCGGACTTGGTCGCTCGACATTGGCAGGATCGGATGAAAGCAACGCGCTGTTTCGATATTCGCTTGGGGTCATACCGTAAAGACGTTTGAAATCACGAACGAAGTGACTCTCGTCAGTTAGACCAACCCGTCTTACGATCTCTTTGACGCTGAGGAAGGTGGTGGTGAGTAGGAGTGCCGCTTGTTGCATCCTGAGTGACTTTAAATATTTCGCTGGTGGAACTCCGGTGACTGTTTTGAATAGATAACAAAAATACGGCGCTGATAGATTTACTGATTCGGCCATCTTTCCCAATGTGAAATTGCGGCTCGGATCACCTTCCATCAATTCAATTACACGTTTAACTCTTTCCGCCATGCTCTCCTCCGTTTTTGAAGATGCTTCCGCCTCGTGAGGTTAACTGGGCAATATTGAAAGGATGTTTCGGCTCAACGCAGTAGGATTGGGGGAGTACTGCAAAAAAGCGTGGCATATTTTAGCCACAAAAAGGCACAAAAGTCACATAAGAATTATTGTGCTTTTTATGCCTTTTCGTGGCCAGCTATGGACGCAGGCGGATGCGGGCGAGGATGTCTGTGAATTGGCGGTGCGAGCGGAGCTTTGCGAATACTGGATCGACTTTCAGGTTCATCAACCAGATGTCGCGCTCCTCGACCGCAGTCTCCAGCCACTTGAACGCCTGCTCCTGATCACCGAGTCCAGCGTGGATCGCGGCAACAGTGTAAGGTGAGACGTAACGCTGGCCCTGCAACTGCTGTAGATCGTTGATGACTTGCTTTGCTTCAGCACTCTTGCCTGACACAGCATATGCGTGTCCGAGCAACGCCAGCATCAAGGGACTTCCCGAAAGCTTCACACCCGTTTGAAACTCCGCGATCGCCTCCGTGTACATTCCTTTCGCTTCGTAAGCAAGACCGAGATAACGACGCGCCGGGAACGAGCTCGGATCGAGCTCGAGAATCTTCTTGCACTGCTCGATCGCTTTGTCATTCTGCCCGGATAAGTAATAGATCCAACCGAGGTGCGAGCTGGCTACAAACGATAGCGGCTCGAGTTCTTCGGTCCGTTTCGCTTCCGCAATCGCTTCGTCAAAACGCTCAACTGCCACGAGATACGAGCTGTACCACTGGTGCGCCGGCGCATACGCGGGCTTGAGCTTTATCGCTTCCTGAAACTCACGCTCAGTCGCCGCACGATTCCAGTCCCAGCGAAACTTGATAAATGCCATCGACGTGTGCGCTTCCGCCGAGCCCTCATCGATTTCGAGTGCGCGAGTCGCTGCTTCTTTCGCTTTCGGAAAACCTTCTTTCGGTTGCAGACGACCGTAAACAACGAGCATGTTGTAACAGTCAGCGAGGCCGGCATACGCATCGCCGTAATTCGGATCGATCGCGATCGCCTGGTTGAAAAACTCGATCGCTTGTTGCAAATCGTCGCCGGTGCGTTTGTTCCAGGAGTTGCGGCCTTTGAGATAAAGCCGGTAAGCCTCGAGCTGTTTCTTCTCTTCGACGTTCAACTTCAGGCGCAAATTCTCGAAGATGTCGCGCGAGATGTCATCCTGCACGAGCAGCACGTCTGCAAGTTTGTGATCGTAGTGCTGTCCCCAGAGCTGCGCCACGTTCTCAAGATCAATTAGGTCGGCCTGAATACTGATGATGTCGCCATTTCGGCGCATGCGACCCGTAACCACGGCGCGCACGTTCAGTTCCTGGCCCACTTTGCGCGGGTCGATTTCCCTGCCCTTGTAACCCGCCACCACACTACGTGGTACGACGCGCAACTGCGGCAACTTCGAAAGACTATTGATTAGACTCTCGGCAATCTTGTCGTTGATGTATTCGGCGTCGGGATCTGATGACTCGTGAACAAACGGCAACACCGCGATCGACTGAATTGGCGTGGGCTCGCCGGTCTTGCCGCGACCGGTGAAGTAGACTACCGCGATAATCGACAGGACGACGGCACCTGCGGCCACGGCATACAGCGGCGTTCTTCTCGTTGCAGCAGATTGACCGTTCGTGTCTGGAATTGAAACGACTGGTGGTGGTGGTGGTAGTTCCTGCACCGGCGCAGGTTTTTCGCTCCACGACTGGCTTGTGTCTGCGACGAACCGGTAACCGCGTCGCGGCACCGTCTCGATAAACTGCACGCCTCCGGGACTTTCGCCGAGCGCTTTTCGCAGCAACGAGATGTTCTGAGTCAGGTTTCCTTCCTCGACAAACGTGTTGGGCCAAACGCGTTTCATCAAATCGTCTTTGGCGACGACCTGGCCACCGTGCTCGACGAGAGTCACGAGAATGTCGAAGACTTTCGGAGTGAGCGGAACCAGCTCACCTTCACGCAGCAGGACGCGCTCCGCCGTTTTCAGGCGGAAACGACCAAACTCATAGCTTTGACTCTCCTGCTGACTCACTAAAACCGGCCTTGAGAAACATCTTTGAGGAATTATTGAGTGCCACCTGAGGACTTGTCACGCGCCGTAGGCCTAAATTAAGCGCTCGAAAAGTCGAGAACAAGTTCTTTTGAGGCGCTGTGATTGTAATGCAACCACCAAGCGCGGGCAATAATACCTGCTTCCCTGTGCAACCTCTGTGTTCTCTGTGTCTCTGTGGTTTTTATTTCTTTCACAAGATAACCACAGAGACACAGAGAACACAGCGGTTGCACAGAGAAAACCGAGGAATCTCCCCATGATCAATCAGAAAAAGACTTCCGAACTTATTGAAACGTCATTAATTTATTTGCTGAGCACCGCGGTGGCAGTGGGAGCGTTCGTGCTGGTCTGGCTAGTGTCGCTCCTGCTTGGACCCAGCCCGATGTGACTTTCTTATGCAAAACCAGGAACTGGCGCCGCTGGCCACAGCCAACGCCGCAGACGCAAACATAATCATACGAAAGCCAGACACGAACGACTCCGCAATCGCAACTTTGATCTTCTCCAGCGTTGCGGAGTCTGTGCCTGGCGGGACTTCCAAAGCCGCCAGCTTCACCCGCTGCTCGTAAATCGAATGCCTCAGTTGCTCATCCATCGGAATCTCACCTATCCGGCTCGCGAGGTTTTGACTGAAGGCGTGCAACATCATCACCCCAAAAACAGCGATCGCAAGTAAACCCGCCGTCCGCGACACAGCGTTATTAATTCCCGACGCCACCCCGGCCTGTTCCTCACCAACAGCGCTCATCACTGTCGTGGTCAAGGGCGCCACGCTGATCGCCATTCCGAGCCCGAGTACGACGACGGCCGGGAAGAAACTGGTCCAAAAGTTTCCGTTCAGACCGGGAACCGCGAAGAGGGCGAAGCCTGCCGCGGCGATAAGAGGTCCAATCGTGAGTGGAAGGCGCGCGCCAAAACGGTCGATCAAGCCTCCGGACCAGCGCGACAACGCAAACATCAGCACGACGAACGGCAGCAATGAGGCGCCGGCGGCCGTCGCGGAGTAGTGCTGAATCTGGATCAGGTTGAGTGTGAAGAAGAAGAGCGTGCCGCTTAACGCTGCGTAGAGGAGCAAGGTCAGGATGTTTGCGCCTGAAAAGTCGCGGTCGCGAAACAGTTGCAAAGGAACCATCGGGTTCTTCGCGCGCGCTTCGTTGTAAACGAAGAGAACCAGCGAAACCGTACCGCCGATCAGCGTCAGCAACACGAACGGATTCGAAAAGCCGAGCCGCGGCGACTCGATCAGACCGTAGATCACGCCGCCGAGTCCGATCGTCGCGAGCGCGGCCCCGGGCCAGTCGAGCGGGCCGTGATGTTCCTTTTCACGACTTTCCGGCACTTTCCACAACGAGATCGCAAGCACAGCAACGGCCAGCGGCAGGTTCAGAAAAAACGCCGCGCGCCACGACCAGTGTTCGACGAGCCAACCACCAAGCACCGGCCCGATCGCAGTGGTGATTGCTGAGAAGCCGGACCACGTTCCGATCGCTTTGCCACGTTCTTTTTCGTTGAACGAAGAACTGATGAGCGCAAGACTTCCCGGCACGAGCAGCGCGCCACCGACTCCCTGCACCGCGCGAGCCGCGATGAGTTGCTCGATGTTCGCCGCCATGCCGCAGAGCGCAGATGCGATGGCGAAGATCACGACGCCGAGATTGAATATCCGGCGACGACCGTAACGATCGCCGAGTGAGCCGCCGACGAGTAACAGTGCGGAAAGAAACAATGAATACGCTTCGACAACCCACTGTATTCCGATCGCGGTTGCGTTGAGATTAGTTTGGAGGAAAGGAAGGGCCACATTGACGACCGTGCCATCGATAAAAGCCATGCTCGAGGCAAGAATCGTCGCCGCTAAGATCCATCGACCCATTTTTAGCCACAGATTAACACGGAAAATGACGGATCAGTGTTTATCCGTATTCATTATCCGTGTCATCCGTGGTTAAAAAGGCTCATCAATAGAGGCGCTCTGTTTCGTGAAAAACTTTGGCCCATCAGGCGTAATGTAGAGACAATCTTCGAGGCGAATGCCGAACTCACCATAGATGACAACTGTCGGCTCATCACTAAAACACATGCCCGGCTGGATCGGCGTCTTGTTGCCGCGTACAAAGTTGGTCCACTCGTGGCCGTCGAGACCGATGCCGTGTCCGGTGCGATGCGGCAGTCCCGGCACTTTGTAGTCGGGACCAAAGCCCGCATCAGTGATCACCTTGCGTGCGGCGATGTCGACAGCTTCACACGGCGCGCCAACTTTCGCTGCGGCAAATCCGGCGTCCTGCGACTTGCGCTCGAGGTCCCAGATCTGGCGTTGTCGATCGGTCGCCTTACCAAACACGAACGTACGAGTGATGTCTGACTGATAACCTTCGATACTGCAACCACCATCCATCAACACCACATCGCCTTCCTTCAGACGCTGCGGCGTGCTGCTGCCGTGTGGAAACGCAGTGTACTTTCCAAAACTGACAAAGATTCCGCCTGACGTTCCGAGCGCGCGAAAAGCCGCGGCGCAGTTCCCTGCAAACTCACCTTGCGTC
>Ga0134121_10001926_pt1 | contig 18686 bp, 17 predicted proteins | sample KB301_FD_96463 | JGI IMG/M metagenome (GOLD analysis project Ga0134121, IMG submission 96463) | Terrestrial soil microbial communities without Nitrogen fertilizer from Kellogg Biological Station, Michigan, USA - KB3-0-1 | ecosystem: Environmental > Terrestrial > Soil > Unclassified ... | reverse complement strand
TCCGGGACGCCATTTGGTGATCGTAAGCTATGGTCCACATCATGATGTGGATTGGGAATGGGTTTACAACGCTGCTGACATCGACAACGCCAAGATCGTGTGGGCGCGCGCCATGAGCCCTCAGGAAGACGAGGAATTGCTCCGGCATTTTCACGATCGAAAGGTGTGGCACTTGAATGGAGACGAGTCCCCGGCGCGGCTGGAACCATGAGCGCTAAATCGTGGCTCAGCGCCAAACGAATTCGGGTTCATGGTCTATTGCTGGCCGTATCTCTCTGGACCGTCTATGCCGTGGATATGTCCACGCCAGGGTTGCTAGACCGTAACAGTCTGGTGAAAGGGACGGACTTTCTATACTTCTACACGCTGGGACGCCTCGCGCTTGACGATCGCGGAGATCTGCTGTACGACATGCGGGCACAGGCTGAGTTGGCGCGGGAATTTGTAGCCAACGCTCCAAACAGCTTGTACGTCCCGCTCTACGGGCCGCAGGTTTCTCTGTTCTTCGTACCCCTCGCCCGTTTGCCTTACGGTTACGCGCTTGCCGCGTGGCTGGCCGTGAACATACTGATTTACGCTTTCTGTTGCTTTGCGGTGTGGAAGACCTGTCCCGGTCTTCAGAAGTATCACGGCACGGTTCTAATTCTGGCAATGGCTTTTCCGGGATTTTTTCATCTGCTGGCTTGGGGACAGACTTCGGGCCTTGCGCTGCTGTGCTTCAGCCTGGCGTATCTCGCCCTGCGACGGGATCACACGCTCCTCGCAGGATTAGCCATAGGCTCGCTCATCTTCAAACCGCAGTTGGGACTGGCCGCGGCGGTTATCTTCGTGTGTGCGCGCGAATGGAACGTGATCGCTGGCGCCGCGGTGGCTGCATCCATCCAACTCGCAGCGGCCTGGATCCACTACGGCACTATGGTCATGCGTACCTACCTCCATGCGCTGACCCATGTTCAAGAGGTCTTGCCGCTACTTGAACCGAGGTTGTATCAGACCCACTCGTTCCGCTTTCTCTGGTCCCTCCTTCTCCCGTGGCCGCGCCTCGCGCTCGGGCTGTACGCGGTGAGTGCCGTGGCGATTCTGGTGCTGACAGTTCGCGTTTGGAGAAGCAGATCTGCGCTGTCAGTTCGCTTCTCGGCGTTGTTGTTGGCCACGGTGCTGGTGTCGCCCCATTTGACCGTGTATGACCTGATAATCCTGGCGCCGGCGTTCCTGCTGCTCGGTGATTGGGCCGTGGCACACCACGAGCAGCTGTTCGCACTTCGAATTCGGCAGCTTCTGTATCTGTGCTATCCCTTGTTCCTGGTGGGACCGTTAACTAGGATGACTCGCCTGCAGCTCTCGGTACTGGCCATGACTGCCCTGTTGTGGATCACATGGCGGATTTCATCTCGCGGCGTTTCTTCAGCACCAACCCTGGCCGTGTCATCTTGAACGCAGTCTTTCCATTCGCTTGCGAATGAAAGGCGGAGTCGAAGGACTCCTATGATCTGCAAGCCAGCTTGAGCCTGGATGTGTTTTCGATGACCGATCAGCAATCCCCTAAGTTTTACCGTCCGCGATGCGGATAAGGGTCTCCTCGATTTCGTTCGGGGCAGGCTCTTCGACTGCGAATCTGCTTCGCTTCGCAGAGCAGTTACTGAGCTCAGGGCGACGGCCCGAAGAGAAACGTCAGCGCTTCCGGAAACCGCTTGGCCCATTCTCTTTCATTGTGGGTCGCGCCTTCGTCAATCCTGACCCGCAATCGGTCTTCTCTCAGCCCGGCGCTCCTGAGAACGCGTTCCAGCGCGCGAACGTCTTCCACGACCCGTCGGTCGCTCTCTACACTTCCCGCTTCCTTGGTTCCCATCGCCATGAAAATCTTATCCGGCCACTGCCGGAAGGCACGGCTGGACTTTAAGAGCTGCCGATTGAAGACAAATAAAGAAGGGCTCTCCAGCAGCAAACGGCCGAAAATTCCCGGCCGGTCCATAGCCGTGAACAACGAGATGATCGCGCCCAGAGATGATCCGCCCAATCCTGTATTCTCCGGGCCTCGCGCGATGCGATATCGCTGATAGAGAAACGGCATCACCTCGTTCAACAGAAAATCCGGATATCGTTTGCCCTGCGGCCGCATGACCGGAGGATTGAAAGAGCGGTAGGGCAAATATTCCCGGGCCCGGTCCTTCTGGGCGTTGTCAATACCCACCAGGATGAGTGGAGGAATTCTGTTTTCGCGAATCAGGCGATCCGCAGCTTCATCGGCTTGCCAGTCCACTCCAATGTATGCGGTCGCTGGATCAAACAGATTCTGCCCGTCGTTGAGATAGCACACAGGATAATGCCGGCGCTGGTTTTCGGGTGCGCTGTATCCCACCGGCAACCAGACTCGCAGCAGGCGCGTGTTGCGGAAAATCTGGCTCTTAAATTCATGCAGCCGCAACTCTCCCGGCAGTACCGGAGAGCTTTCCTTGCCTGATGCTGGGGACGAAGTAGTTTCTTCCATGAGTATCAGTCAGCCTGCCGGACACCCCGCACCCACAGCAGCGATGAAAGCACCGCGATGCCGAAAATCAAGACAAGCGACGACAGGCACAAAATGCACCACGCCGCCAAAACGAAACCTTCGATGTAAGTAAGGTAGAGCGCGAACCCCAGCCCCGCCAGAGAACCGATCGCCAACATGGCCGGAGCCTCAGCTTGGTTGCGGTAGAAGGTCGCCAGCGTCAGGACAGCCAGATATCCGGCCACTCCAATCAGCGCCACCGGAATGCCGGCGACTGTCGAGTAGGTGCTGCGATTTACCAGGTCACAATTGAAATTCTCTCCGATGTCGCAATAGGAAGTGGCCGACGTGCCGTAGTGATGATAGAGCGACGCCGACGAGACCAGTGCGCCGCCCAAAGCCAGCATAGCAATCACAAGGAAAATGCGCCGGGCAAAGGGTGATGTCGCGGCTGACATCATGGCAGGCTGCATCCGGTCTTGGTGCCCAGGGCCTGGAGAGCCAAAGTCCCTTCCTGGCGCTGGCCGCCGACAAACTCCCAGGTGGGAAAATGTTTTATGCCGGCATCTTTGCAGACTTGAGCCTCATCGCGCGAGCCCGGCACGCCACACTCGACATATGGAACGTACTGGAAGGAAGACTCAAACATTTCCTTCTGGTCGGCGCAATGCGGGCACCAGTAAGCGCCGTACATCTTCGTCGGCTTTGCCGCCAGACACTTCGCGAACGCATCGAGGCGGCTGCCACGCTTCCGCGATCCCAGGTAGATCACTACTGCAAAGGCGGCGACGATCAGCAGCGCGGTAACGATCTTGCGCGCCGATGATGATCCTGGCTGTGACTTTCCCCCGCAATTCTTGCCTTCTTTCGACATGGAATCTTTTTATACCACGACGTTCAACGCCGAAGGCAGCACGTCGAGGCTCTGGCAGTGCAAGGTAAACACTTCGCCATCCACCATGACATCCACCGGCGCATCGAGATCGAAATCAATGCGCTTCGCAGGCCGCCGTTCCGCGAGCGGATGGTTAATGTGCGTGCCGTCATAGAGCGTCGGCAGATTGCGGATCAGTCCCAGGCGCCCGATCGGGCCCCAGCGGACGAACTCGATGAGCCCGTCATTCACTTCGGCTTTGGGAGCGATCATCATGGTGCCGCCGGTAAATTTGCTGTTGCTGAAAGTGAGAAACAAACACGGCCGCCGGTCGACTTCCGCGTCTCCGTCGACCCGTAAGGGAAAAGGACGCCGCCGGAAACGCGCCAGGCAGATGAAAATCGAGGAGCGGTAGCCCACCTCGCCCCAACTGCTGAAACGGCGGGCACGTAAGGTGGCTACGTCGGCAGAGAATCCCATGCTCAACAAATTGATGTAGTGCAGCACTCCGGTTTGGTGTGTCAGCCGGAGAACATCGCAGGGAACTGAACGCCGGGCAAGCAACGCCTCGATGGCAAACTCCACGCCGCGGTCGCTGAAATCACGCAGGAATGAGTTGCCGGTTCCGAGGGGAAGAAATGCCAGCGTCGCCGGAGCGACCGTCTCCGAAGGAAAGAGCCCGTTGACGACTTCGTAGGAAGTTCCGTCTCCGCCGACCGCAATAAATTTCCGATAACCCTGAGCGTGAGCGTCGCGAACCAGCGCGGTTGCCTGGCCCGGAGTGCTGGTTTCGACCACTTCGAAGTCAATTCCACCCGCGCGCAAACGAGCGAGCGCCGGCCCAACCAGTTTGCGGCCGCGCCCACCGCCCGCTGCGGGATTAACCACTGCAAGAAAGGCTCCGGAGTCTTTCACGGTTGGTCGCTCATAGTGTTTTTATAGTTCAACTACGGCGGCGCGGCTTAGGGTTTTGCGAATCTCTTCAGCGAGAACCAGGCGCTTGATTTTCATGGCGGCGGTGCGGGGAAAATCTTTCTCCCAGACCAGGCATCCGCCCACGCGCTTGAAATCTGGCAGACGGCGGTTGCGGGCGATCATCTCCTGTTTCAGTTGCTCGCCGAATTCCTGAACTTGCCCTTCCTGTCCCTGTTCCAGCCGGAGAACAAGAATCAGCGTCTCAGGACCGAGACTTTTTGCCGGCCAGATGTAGTTGGCCGCGAAAACGCAGTACTCCTTGACCGGAAGACCGTCGAAAGCAGTTTCGATGTCCTCCGGATAAATATTTTTCCCGCCGTCGGTGACGATCATGTTCTTCTTGCGGCCGAAGAGTTGCAGGTGCCCGCTGTTGTCAAAACGACCCAGGTCGCCAGTCAGCAGCCAGCCATCCACGATAGTTTCCGCCGTCAGTTCGGGATCGTCCAGATAGTGCGACATCACGGTCTTGCCTGTCGCCGCCACTTCTCCGATGCCTTCCCGGTCCGGATTCAGTACGCGCAGTTCAACACCGGGTAGCGGCTTGCCCACGGTGTCGGCGCGGAAAGGTTTCAGATCGTTGAGCGTGAGAACAGTGCCGGCTTCGGTCAAACCATATCCGTTGGCAACCGGAACGCCCAGATCGTAGAAGAATTGCAGGGTTGACGGCTCCATGAATGCGCCGCCGGTAAACATGGCCCGCAATTCCCCGCCAAAAGCCTTGTGCACCTGGCGCAGCATCACCCGGCTCAAACGCACATCGGGACGCCATCCAGTAAAAAATTTATTCACCGCAATCGATCGGTCCAAAACGAAGCGCTTGGGCTTGGACAGTGCCTCAAACTTGGCTTTGAGTCCTCGCTCCAGGTTCTTGAGCACCATGGGAACCAGGCTGACGTAGGTGATCTTGTAGCGGACGAAGGCGTCGCGCACATACTCAGGCCGCAAGGTGCGCAAGTGCACGACGCACGCGCCGCAAACGAATGGCCCGATAAAGCCGACCATGAAATCGATGGCGTGGTTAGTAGGCAGAATACTCAGATAGCGAACACCCGGCCAGAAGGGATAAAGCGTGATCAGCGCTTTACACTGTTCCAGATAGTTCTCATGGGTGAGCACGCATCCTTTGGGGCTTCCGCCGGTTCCCGAGGAATAGACGATGCACGCGACATCCTGACGCCGGCGGGGAACAAACACCGGATCGCCCTTGCGGCGAAACTCTTCCCAGCGAAACGCGCCCGCCAGATCTGCTGCCGGCGGCGCTTCGGTGACCAGAACGGTTTGCACTTTGTGGTTTTTGAACTCCGGCGCTTGCATGATGGCGCGCCACAAGTAATATTCGATCACCAGGAATCTTGCTTGGCTATGCGCCAGCAATTGCAGATGCTCGGCCGCGGTCAGCTTGTAATCGAGCGGCACCAGCACACCACCCTGGTGAAAAATCGCATAGGCGGAAATCAGCCACTTCGACTGGTTGGTCATGATGATCGCGGCCCGGTCGCCAGGACTGAACTCGGCGTCCTCGAACGCACGCGCCAGCGGTGTCGCCATTTCCTTGAAGTCAGAATAGGTAAGGCGGGTCTTTTCCTTGTCGCGATCAGACTCGATCAGGCAAGTCTCATTCGGCCAACGGTCGAGCGCCTCGCGCAGCGCTGCGCCCAGGCAGGTGTATTGGTCGAGGTTAAGCATTAATGCTTTATTTCACCACAGATTCCAAAAGCCTGAGAACAGAGAACCATAAACTGATAACTGGTCTTCGCGGTTTTGCCCTTCTCGCGGGTATGCGAATGTCTCTCAGAAGCTCGATGCTGGACGCGATTCACAGCCGCGCCTGGATGCGGTTGGCGAGGGTCCTGAAGTCGGAGACCCCTTGCAATTCGTAGTCGGGCAGCTCGACGTTGAAATGGTGCTCGAGCCGGGTGAGCAGATCCAGCGCTTGCAGGCTGTCAATCCCTAGCGTCTTGAAAAAATCATCGTCAGGAGTCAGTTTCTCGCGTGGCACTTTAAACTGAGCGGCCGCCAGGTTGAGGATCTCGTCCAGAGTTTTTTTGCTGTCTGTCATTGCTCGATTCTCATTTTAGTCGAAAGGTGTCAGGGCAAGTAAGGTAGCGTGTCTTTGCTTTCCACGAACTTCTTCAATCCAGCTTCGACCGCAGGTTGAGTGAACAGATCGCAGAAGATATCAATTTCCCGCTGCAACTCCTCGTAAGGAATCGGCTTGATGAACTTCTTTGCCGCGATTGCCGTGTGGCGGTCAAATTTCCCCAGTTGAGCTGCTGTGCTGCGAGCCGCCTTCAGCGACTCGCCTTCCCCGACCACCTGACTCACGAGTCCGACCTGCTGCGCCTTCGTGGCATTGAAGCTGCGGCCGGTCAGTAGTAGGTCGCGCACCACGCCGTTCCCTAAATCTCGCTTCAGTCGCGGGATGCCGCCGAATCCGGGAATCAAGCCCAACCGCAACTCAGGAAAGCAGAAGCGTGCCATTTTGTCGGCGATGATCAGGTCGCAAACCAATGCGAGCTCGAAGCCACCGCCGAAGGTCACGCCGTTGAGGGCGGCGATGGTGGTAAGCGGTACGGCGTCGATCGTATTCATTACGGTGTGAATACGTTCCAGGAATTCCCGGACGCCACGGGTTGCCGCTGGTTTCTCCATCCCCTGAGCGCCGTGGTAGAGCTCGCGCAAGTCAGCTCCGGCGCAGAATCCCGATTTCAAGGTGCTGTACAGAATAAGGGCGTGGGCGTCACTTTGCATGCGCTCGAGCGCGGACACAAACTTCTCTAACTCCGCGAGAGTGAGGGAACCGATCTCGTTGCAGGGATCGCGATGCAGAGCCAGTTCGATAGCGCCGTCTTTAAGCTCCCAGGAGAGCGCTTGTCCTTTGAATTGAGTCATCTTCATCAATATCATTTAACCGATGTGCGCGTCCAAGGGCGAGAGGCCCTGGAGACAGCCGACGGGACGCCGGCGCTACTTTATGACGCCTGCGTGACTACGTACATTTCTTCGATTTCATTCTGCAGGCGCGCTGCGATCAAGTCCCGCTTGAGCTTGCCGTTCGCCGTCAGCAGCCCGTTGTCGATCGAGAATGGCTCCGCGTGAATGTGAAGAGCGCGTATCTGCTTGTAGTGCGACAGGTGCGAATTGACCTCGTCCACGGCTGCCTGTGCCTGTTCCCGGGTGGCGCTCCCGGTCACGATCACCGAGAGATATCCGCGTCCGTTGCCCACCAGAACTGCCTGCTGCGCGGCGGGCAGATGCTTCAGCAGTTCGTCCTCGATAGGCTCGGGCGCAATGTTGTGGCCCGACCCCAGGATGATCAGATTCTTAATCCGCCCGATAATACGCCAGTTCCCTGCCGCGTCAACTTCTCCCTGGTCCCCGGAATGAAACCATCCGTCACGCAGCACCTTGGTGGTTTCCTCCGGGCGGTTCCAGTAGCCGGGAAAAATGTTGGGCCCGCGCACCATGACCTCGCCGCTTTCGCCGAGCTTCATCTCGATGCCGTCGATGGCTGGCCCCACCCGACCGGGTTCGACGTGACGAGGATCGTCCATGGTGCAGATGGCGGTGGTCTCGGTAAGACCGTAGACCTGTAATACGGGAATATCCAACATGTTGAAGTAGATTTGTGTGTCCACATTGAGCGGCGCCGAACCGCAGATCAGGGCTTTCAGATTGTCGCCAATCATCTTCTTTCGGATGGTGGGGAAGATCATCGTATCCGCCAAGGCTAGCCAGGTCTTGTCAAAGAGACGCATTTGCCCTTCCCGCTGGCGCATCCATGCTGCCTTGGCGCGACTGTAAATTACCCGCGCCAGGCCGCCCGTTTTCCAGAGTTGCTCGTCAACTGCTTTGCGCATGCGTTCCAACAGGGCCGGAACATTGAGGAAATAATCGGGAGCAGCGATGCGCATTTCAGCCGCCAATTTGCCCAGGTCGGTATTCAGCGTCAGCAGGCTGCGTCGCAGAAGGCATGTCAGCAGCATGATCCAGGAGCCGGCAAAACAGAATGGCAGGTAGTGGAACACGCGGTCTTGCCCGCGCTTGCTCTCCATCAACAGATCCAGGCGTCCTGAGGTGCAACCCAGCATGTGGCCAACGTTCCCGGCGGTCAAGATGACACCCTTGGCCTCGCCCGATGTACCGGACGTATAAATGATGGTGACGGGATCGGACTCTGCGAGTTTCGGGTTCCCGTTGACGCTGGCGCCGGCGTGGGAAAATATCTCGTCGAACAGATACTGTGGAGGCGCCTCAGGCCACTCTTGCAGAATGCCAGCGCGCAATGCAGAATCGCCGCAGCAGATCAGGCGAGGAGAGCAGTCCTTCATCATGGCGACCAGCTCCGCGGCCGCCTGGCGCGCGTAGACCGGAACTACAATCACCCCTTCCGCCATCAGGGCCAGGTCAAGCGTGACCCACGGGATGCCGTTGGGCGCCAGCAGGGCGCAGCGGTCGCCTTTTTTTAGACCGCGCGTCGCAACAAATGCCCGGGCCTGTCCCACCAGATTCAGGAGTTCACGCCCTGTGACTCGGACTGACTTGTCATCGCGAATCTCCTCGAGCACGGGAGTGTTGTTGGCGGCGTCGAGTTGGGCGAAAATGTTTTCGAGAAAGTTCATGTGCTTGCGCAGGGAGTGGGTCGCCTCAGCCGCCCGGCGGAGCGGAGCTCCGCGATTTTGTTCGTCCAAATTTACCGAGCTCGGCTCGGCTGGGCAGGTGGGACATCTGCCCCTTCGTGGTGCTAGCTAGCCGAATGCTGCTACTAGCTGCCTCAACCCCTTGCTGATCGGCGGGAGGTAATCTTCCCAGCTCCATTCTCCTTTGCGAGTGGGGAACTCGGGATAGCGCCGCTGCACTTCTTCCTCGAAGTACACTCCCATGCGGGCCATCACTTTCAAATTCTTTACTACGGTCTGTCCGATTCCTACCGAGATGGCTTCTCCTTGCGTGGCTAGCTTATCGAGGGCCGCCATCAGTCTCGGCTCGAGGTCGGGATCGTCAACGTTCATCAGCAGGTCTTGATGTCCACGCTCGCGCATCAAGTTGCGGATGCGTTCGTCCATGGTGATTCCCGCTGACGGCACCAGTCCCGGCATCGAAGTCACGATGCCGTGATAACGCGACGAAACCATCATGTGGCAAGCCCGCAGAATGCTGACCAGCTCGTGCATCTTGTAATCTTCGGAACTCAGCACAGGCACGCCTCCGAGCTTTTCCGAGATGCGTCCGGCGGGGCGTGCGTCCAGTCGCTCGGTCGCCGCCAGCACCACGAAAACCTTTCGCTGCTTGCGGAATGCGGCGACCGCGTTGGCGATTGCAGTCAGGTAGTGTTCCAGCGCGCGATCGGCTGCTGCGCCGGAATTATGGAAGTATACCGATCGGTAGTGGCTGTCTTTGTATGCCCCAGTGAGGGTGCGCGCCGCGAACTTGGCGATCGAAGCCTTGACCGGCCACTCGAAAGGATTGATGGGACACACCACCAGCACCGGCGTGCTGCCGTCCCAGCCAATTTTCCGCAGCATCGCCTGCCCGTATTCTGCCGGGGCGGGATCGAATGTCCACGCCGTGTCGGTCCCCAACTCGGTCGGTACTCCGAGGTCTCGCAGAAGAGTTCGCGATTCTTCGTTGCGGGTGATCACCAGTGAATTCTGACAATAGCGCGCGCACATTTTTGCGATCAGCGGGTCCATGTGCCCCGCTTCGCCGCCATATCCGACGGAGAGTTTGTTCTGGGCGGCCGCTATGCCCAAAGATCCGATCATCATGGTGGTAAGCGCGTTGGCGAATTTGCTTTTGAACATCGAGCCTTCGCAGGCCACTACGCCGTGATGCTTGGGAACCTCGTCCGACAGAAACGGAGGGAAGATATTGGGCAAAGGCACCTGCGCTGTACCTTCGAAATATCCCTGCGAGAGGCTCGGGTTGAAAGTCATGACTGTAAATGAAGTGTTGTCCCCTCCGAGAATGTGACGGATTTGACGCAACATTTCCTCGACTCGGACATCCGAACCCATGTTGCGCGTGCCGTTATATCCGGCAAACAGCAGCTTCAGTTTTTCACCGGGCTGCCATGGTTTGCCTTTGCCCATCATCCAGCCCAGCTTGGCAGCTTCGATGCTGCTGCTGACCCAAGCTTCAAGGACCAGATCCATCATGCGGCGGACCCTCCGGCCTTGGTGCTCGGCCACTCCCGGTAGGGATAGGTGAAGTTCGTCTCGCGGCTGAACTTGAGCAGCGGATAGCTGTACTGCGAAAACAGCACCGGCTTGCGTCCAAGTTCCTGCGTCACGCGAGTGTTGTCGAACACGGTGTTCCACACCAGGTAGGGCATGAACACCTTCATCAGCGATGCGCCGTAGGCCATTGATCCGCGCCGGTTCGCCAGAAAATTCACACTGGCATCGAACGGTCGTTCCAAAAATGGCAGAAAGATGGGGCCGCGCTTGTTCTGCGCCGCCGCCAGCGCGCTGGTCAACTGGCGGAAAGTCTGCGAATCCGTGCCGGATGAAAGGTGATAGGTGTCATGCAGCGGATGGTCTTTCTGGTGCAGCGTCGCGATCGCGTCCGCGACAAAGTCCACGTTCACAATGTCAATTTTGTCTTTCGCGCGGAACGGAAGCACCGGCAGGCCAGCCAGAAATACGAATGCCCTCACCATGTCGAACTGCGTAGTCTCGGGATGGCGGCTGTCGCCCAGAACGATGCTGGGGCGAAAAATAGTGATCGGCACCTCGGGTAGAAGCTGCCGCATCATGTGCTCAGTAAACTTCTTGGTGCGGGCGTAGGGGTCGTAGTCGGAGCGGTCCCAATCGATGGCGTGATCTTCCGCCACCACTTCGTCCTGCCGCTTCCCTGCCACCGCCACTGTGCTCACCTGGCTGAATCGACGCAGTCCGTGATAATAGTTCGACTTTTGCGCCAGCAGCAGCACTTCGAGCGTGCCTCGCAGGTTCACGTTGAGGCAGCTCTTTTCCGATTTGCGATTCAGCGAGGCAGCGCAATGAATCACCGAATCGGTGGTATGGATCAGGCGATCGTAGTCGTCGGCGGAAAGGCCAAACTGCGGCGCAGTCAGATCGCCACAAAAGATCCGCAGGCGGGTCTGGAAGTGTTCGTAGAACCGGGGAAACTCCAGATGCAGTTGCAGGCCCTGCCACAGACGGCCCGCGGCTTCCTGCGGATCTCGGGCGCGGACCAGCAGATTCAGCGAAGCGCCGTGCTCCTCCAGCAGGTTGGCGGCCACATGGGCGCCGATGTATCCGGTGGAACCAGTCAGGAATATCGCCACGTTGCTCCGTTAGTTCCGGTTTTGACCACTTCCCCGTTTTCCGGGACAGCCGCAGGCTGCAAAGTACGCGACGGGCGCGCTTCCAGCGGACGCCCCTCAATCAAAGGATAGGTCCACTTGCGCAGCGCCGGAATGTGGATATTGATCCAGTAATCCCACCAATCAATGGATCTCGTGTTATAGCAGAACGCGGCCTTCTCGTCTTCGGGCAGCGCGTAGGACAGCCTCTCCACGTTGTCTGCGGCGAAGTCGTGCTCGTTGTGCAGAATGAATGGCTCGAACAGCTTGATGAGCTTCTCCACCTTTTCCAGGTTGCGTTCCGCGCGGACCAGCGGAGTCTTCCTCAGCGGCAGAGGCGACATGATGCGCTGAATGGATTTCACAATCGCCTTCTGCGCTGGAGCCGACATGCGGTTGTAGCGTTCCTTGGATACAGGAATGGCATCCAGCCGCAGCCGCAGCCAGTACTCCAGGCCTTCCTGGGCGCGGTAGTGCTTACGATGCGCCAACGAAGTCAGCTCGATGGAGCGTCGCATATCGCAGGGATTGGTCACGGATGTGGCCAGCTGATAGAGCGGCTGGTGACGCCGCTGCACAAGGGCCGCGCCGATCAGCGTCATGCCGCGGCATACCGAATCCACCGGGATAATGTCGAGCCGCTTTTTCTCGTTGGTCGGAAGCTGGCGGAATGAGGTCCCAAGCAAATACGAGAGCGAAGCCGAAGTATTGATGCCCTCATTCCAGCCCACAAAAGGCTCATGCACCGATGTTTCCACGATAGAGGGGCGCACCACGGCGATGGGCAGGCCGGCACCGTACTTAGCGATCAGCGACTCGGCCAGACTCTTGGTCAAGGTATAAGTGTTGGGCCAGCCCAGTTCAGCCGCGCGCTTCATGCCTGCTTCAGTCAAATACTCGCGCAGCCAACGGAAGCGATTTTTTCGGATCTGATTGTCGAGTGCAGCCCCGCCTAGATCTTTGGCGGCGTGCTCTTTGCTTAGAGCTTGCTGGCGGAGCTCTTCCGTCACCTCGGCGCTCTCCGCCAGTTGTTCGGCTTGCTTGACGAAGGCATGCAGCGCGCGCCATTCGTTCTCCGCGTCGAAGCCGGAAGCTCCTGCCGGCGTGTAGTCGGAGCGCATGATCTCGCCCACACGACCGTCGCGCGCGCCCGCCACATAGCAAGTGGAAAGATGCAGAAGCCCGGAATGGTCCGACTGGCGCACAAATTCAGTGACGTTCACCGCCGCATCAACGTTAGTGGCCAAAGCATCCCGCAGATCGGGATTGAAGTCAGTCAGTCCCGAACTGTTAATAATGAGGTCGAGATTTTTCTGCAAGGACTGGCTGACTTCGGGCGCAAGCCCCAGGCCGCGCTGGCAAACGTCGCCCTCGATCACCTCGACCCGCTCCCGCAAAAATCGGGACAGGTCTGCGCCGTAGCGCGCGTACAACGGGTCGAAGACCGGAGACTCCTCCACCAGTTTTTCGAAGCGCCGCACCGCCGGATTGGATTTCTGCCGCCGGATGAGCAGATAAATTCGGCCGATATCTGGCAGCTCCATCAGCGTGTTCACCAGCCAGACTTTGCCGATGAAGCCGGTCACCCCAATCAGCATGACGTGCTTCCCGGCAAGCGCCCGGCGAACCGAAAGCGGGCTGGCATGACGGACGCCGTCGAAATAAACAATCGGCCGATCCGGGACCGGGATTTGACGCGAAGCCGGAACCACAGCGGTTTGCAAAGCTTCCGCATTCGGCAGACCGAGGTCGCGAACCAGCCGCTCCTCGGCACGCCTGCCGTCAGGGCCTGAGCCATTGATGCCCGCAAAAAGTCCTCGTGGCCTCACTACCGGTTCCAACAGTCTTCCAGTAGCAATTCCGTCGCGGAATTCGAGGCGATTGGCGATGATCCACTTCACGCCTAGTTGCTGCGCCAGGGGACGCATCACGTGCTCCAGGCCCTGGCTTACCAGGACGACTTCATCGCCCCCCGCAACGTGAGACTTAAGGAGTTCCATGCCATCAATTTTCAGGTAAGGTTGCAATTTGTACTTGAAGTATTCTTCGCCTAGCAAATCGAGCCGGTCGCGGCTGATTCCTCGCAGCACGGTATGAACCACTCGTGTGGCGAAGACGCGGTGCACGGCATAAAGAAACGGCCGCATTATCGCCATTAGCAGGACCAGCCCACGCCGCACCCATCGCTCCAAAAACGTCTGGGCGTTCCAAGTGAAGAAAGCAACGGGGCGGACGGTGGTGAGGTCCGCGAGGCTACCTTCTACCCGCCAGTACACCCGGGCGGAGGAGCCAGAATTGTGGTTGGACTGTTCCAAATCGTTTTCGTCCTGATACTTAGGGGCCGTTTTTGGTGCAGGGTCCGAAGCCTATTGTAAACAATCCAGTCAAAAGGACGAAGGAAGGTCGCCCCGGCATAGCCAGCACGGTTACGGTGCAGGGGTGTGCGACTTGCGCGGATCGTTACCGTACGCCAGCAACGCCAGCGCCCCACTCACCGCCAGCAGTGCCCCGACTGCCAGCAGACCACCGCGAAAACTTCCCGTCCAGGTGCGGATCAATCCGATGGTGTACGGTCCGAGGAATCCGCCGAGATTGCCCAGAGAATTGATCACTGCGATACCGGCCGCCGCCGAGGTCTCGGTCAGCATTTCGGTGGTGGTGGCCCAAAATGGGCCATTCATGGAGAACGCGCCCATCAAAGTCACGCTGAGAAAAATGACATCCGCGATGGTCGAAGTCGAGTAAGCCGCGCAGCCTAACGCGATTGCGCACGCAAACGCTGATCCGGCGAGGTGCCACTTTCTATCCCGCGTACGATCGGAACTAATGCCGACCAGAACCATCGCCACAACCGTGGCCAGATACGGAATGGCGGAAAGCAATCCGACGACAAGGTTGCTGGTGCCCGAGACGTTGCGCAACAGGCTGGGCAGCCACAGACCGATTCCATAGGCGGCAGTGGTCACGCCCAGATACACCACCACCAGCATCCAGACCCTGACCTGGGTGAGTGCGGCGAAGACGCCGCCCGAAGCTTGGGGGGTCGGCCTCTCCTCCCGCGCCAGTTGTTCTACCAGCCAGCCTCGCTCTTCGGTTGTAAGCCAGGTCGCGATTTCTGGCCGGTCGGTGAGATACACGAGCGCGACCCCGCCGAGCAATACGGCTGGCAGACCCTCGATTAGAAACAACCACTGCCATCCCATCAGATGGCCCCGTTGCACTCCCAGCAGCAGGCCGGAAATGGGACCTCCGATCACCCCAGCTAGTGGTGCAGCCGTCATGAACAATGCAATCGCGCGCGCCCGCGCTGCGGACGGAAACCACTGCCGCAAGTAGAGGATCATGCCGGGGAAGAATCCGGCTTCAGCAGCGCCGAGCAGAAAGCGCAGCAGGTAAAAACCGCGCGGGCTGGCGACAAGGATCATCGAGGCAGAAATGATGCCCCACACCACCATGATCACGGCAATCCACCTTCGCGCTCCAAAGCGGGCCAGCGCGAGATTACTAGGCACCTGGAAAAAGAAGTATCCGGCGAAAAAGATTCCCGCGCCCAGACCGTAAACTTCGTCGCTAAACCCCAGCTGCCCTTTCATCTGCAGCGCGGCAAATCCGACGTTGATTCGATCCAGGTAGGCAACGATGTAAAGGACAAACAGAAAGGGCAGCAACCGCCGGGTAAGCTTGGCAACGATTTTCGCGCCGAGGTCAATTCCAGTTAGCGATTGCATAGGAAACGCACTGGTTGAGTCATCAGCTCACCACCGCTCAGGACTAAGACCGCTTAGGGACCTTGAGTTGTCGCATGATCTCGGCGACGATCTCGTCTTCCGAATGATCAATGTCCAGAGTGATCGCGTCGTCGGGTTCTTCCAGGGCGACAAATTGACTGGCCAATATGGTTTCTGACGCGAAATGACCATGCCGTTGCCGCAGCCGCTGCGAGATTAGTTCGTAGCTTCCCTTCAAATAAACAAACTTGGTCTCCCCAGGTCTGCAAAGCTCATCGCGATAACCCTTCTTCAGCGCCGAACACGCCAGCACCACATTCTTGTGTCCCGCCACCCATCCGTCCATAGCGTCGCGGAGAGCCTTGAGCCAGGGCGCGCGATCGGCATCGTCCAATGCAATTCCCTGCCTGATTTTTTCAACATTCGCGGCTGAGTGAAAACTGTCGGCGTCCACGAACTTCCAGCCGAGCCCCTGGGCCAGCAAAACTCCGATGGTCGTCTTCCCCGAGCCAGTTACGCCCATCACCACCACGATCACAGGAGTGCGCCCGACAAGCCAACAAGCATGCTTAGATCTTTTATCACCGATTTGACGATTTGGGATCGGGAGATTTGGGGTATACGCCTTGTCATCGTGAGCGGAGCGAAGAGCCTGCCCCCAAGCGAAGCCGAGGGGACCCCTATGAGCTGATCAGTCCGTGGCCATGGTAGGTGCCTCGACTCGCTCTCACCGCGCCAGCGCGACCCGACCCGCGCTCGGGGTGACAGGTTTAAGCAACTTTACGAAGCTTAGTGACTCGGCCCGCCTCAACCCACTCCACCACAAAAATGTTGCCTTCATGGTCGAAGCAAGCGCCGTGGGGACAAACAAACCGCCCGGGAACAAACGTCCCCGACGCCTGAGTTCGGACTGCCCCCCAATCCGTCTTCGAATATTCGCCTTCGCCCAGGGTTGCGACAACTTTATTTTGCCGATCGAGAATGATCACCTTACTCAGCAGGTCTGCGATCACAACGTCCCCGTTGCGCTCGTCCAGGAAACACGGCATCTTCGATGTGCCCTCGATGGAATCGATGCGCTTCCCTTCCAACGTAAAGCGCTGCAGGCGGCTATTGCCGCGGTCGGTCACGACCAGCACTGGCGTCTCTGCGCGCGTGTCCACCCAAAGGCCGTGCGGACAATCTATCTGGTCGTCCCCCTTGCCGAGTCCGGCGAAGGTGCGAATGAATTCAGCCTTCTGGTTGTATTGATTGATAAAACTCGAACCGTAGCCATCGCCAACGTAGATGTCGCCGTTGGGAGCGATGGCCACGTTCGTCGGCCGGTAGATAACAGCGGAGCCGTCGCTTTTCTGCTTGTAGGCCGGGGATTCCGCCGGGTATCCCAGCGTGAATACTTCTTCGCCCTTCAAAGTCCGCTTGGTTACGATGCCGTGCTGGAAATCGCAGAGGTAGAGAAACTCCTCATTCCCTTCTTTACGGAGCGTCAGCCCGTGCGCTCCGCCTTTGAACTGTCGCCCCCAGGAACGGACGAACTTACCTTTCTGATCGAAGACCACCACCGTGTCCAGACTCTGGCTGGTTGCGTTGACCGTGTGATGGACATAGATGTGGCCTTGTGAATCCTCGCAGACGCCATGAGTGTTGCCGTACCGGATCGTGCGCGGCAGCTCGCCCCAGTCATGGAGCGCTTCGTACTTGTGCTCTCCGTCTCCAAGGATGGGCGCCTTATTGCCCGCTTTGTCCGTAGCTCCCAGCAAAACCGGGGCCACCACTGCTGCGCCCGCTGTGACCACAAAATCCCGCCGCGTAACGTTCATCCGATGACGCTCCTGGAATTATTGGCTGCTTCCGGAATGCCGCTTACTTCGCCTGCGCCACCGCCGCTTTGGCGTCTACCGGTTTAGGATCGGCAAACTGCAGCCAGAAGCCCATCATCTCCTCGTCGCTGGGTTCGCCCCAGCGAATCGCCTTTGAAGGATCGGGATTCTGCGGATTGTTCAACGAATTATCGAAGTAGGAGGTGGTCACCAACTCCGTCCCCTTAGGCAGCAGGAACTGGCGCTTCAGAAAATAAGTCTCCTGCCAGCGGAAGTCGTAGTTGGGAACGTTGAGAATTACTTCGTGCCGGCCATCGGGATAGAAGGCTTCCGTCTTCATGCTCTTCCCGCGGAAGTGCATGTGGGCGGTGTATGCCACGACCGTTACGTCTTTGGGCAAAGTGAAACACGAGGTCACTTTGTGGTTGTCAGCATTCGGTGGAATCAGGAAGAGGTTGTTCCAGATTTCGTACTGCGCAATTTCGTGCTTCACCGGTTCCCGGGCAAACACCAGGCCGATGCTGGTGCGGTCCTTCACGTCCTCGCCGCTATGATTGCTGTAGTGCACCTGAAATTGGAGGTACGATCCTGCGGGAATTCTCAGCGCAAATCCCGGAGGCCGAACCTCCGCCAGGTGCCCCGGCAGGTAGATGCCGGGCACAATATTCAAATAGCCGGACGACTCGCCCGGAACTCCGCCGCCATCGGGCGACGAGCATCCATCGTCAAGGACCGGGGCGTCCTTCCTGATGTGCAGGACCTTGCCGGTGCGGTAGTGGTACTTGTCTTCTCCCGCGTTGGACTTGGCGTTTTCTTCCTCTTTCTTTGCCACTTTGTCGGCTGCGATCACTGAGACTGTCGCGTGATGCACCACCCGCCGGTCTCCGGGAAGCACTTCGGCCGCCTGGACCCATTTATCTTCGGTGAAGTTGGTGGGAACGTAAATGTATTCGTAGTCGTCCATGGTAGAAGCACTTACCAAAAATTCGGGAATGGTCAATACCACGTCGGGCTTGATGTGCCAGCCTTCCGCGAAGGCGGGAGCGGGCGGCAGATCCTTGGGGTCGCCTTCTCTGGCCCCGGTTCGTACCCAGGAATCAATGGTGGCGATCTCTGCCTCGGACAGGCGCGGATCATTGATGAAGTCGCCTACCTTGGGGTCGGCATGCCAGGGCGGCATCTTGCGACTGACCACTGCATCACGAATCGGACGCGCCCAGAGACGGCTGTCCTTGTAGGTCATCAGCGACATGGGAGCGATGTCGTTGGGGCGGTGGCAGACCACGCAGTTCTTGAAGAAAATCGGGGCCACGTCGCGGTTGAAAGTGACGTCTTTGGGAGGGCTAGGGTTGTCGTTGCTCGCTCCCAGGAACAAAACACTAAAAGCTAATGCCGCCAGGACGAACATAGTTCTTCGCGGACCCATGTGCCCTCCAACCCTACCCGGGATGGTGATCCCTGAAATCGCTTCGATGGGTATTGTAAGGCCACC
>Ga0134121_10001925_pt1 | contig 18717 bp, 17 predicted proteins | sample KB301_FD_96463 | JGI IMG/M metagenome (GOLD analysis project Ga0134121, IMG submission 96463) | Terrestrial soil microbial communities without Nitrogen fertilizer from Kellogg Biological Station, Michigan, USA - KB3-0-1 | ecosystem: Environmental > Terrestrial > Soil > Unclassified ... | reverse complement strand
TCCTCGGCAGCGCCGTGGCCGCGGTCGCGCTCGGTGTGTTCGACGTGGCCGGCAAGTACTATGTTCCCGGCGCGGGTGCGTTCTTCATTTATGCGCTGATGATCGTCTCGCTGCTGGTGTTGCCACACGGCCTGTTCGGGAGGCGGCGGTGAACGAGCGCGCCGAGCCGGGGCCCGTCGGTCCGCCGCCGCGGCTGCCCGATGGCCGCTGGCGCTGGCCGGATACCGTGCTGTGGCTGATCCCGCTGATCTGGTATTTTGCGCGGCCCGATTACCTCGTGCTCGGCAGCCAGGTGATGATCACGGCGCTGTTCGCGCTGTCGCTCGATCTGCTGCTGGGCTACGCGGGTGTCGTGTCGCTCGGCCACGCCGCGTTCTTCGGGCTGGGCGCGTACACCGCGGGGCTCCTCGCGGTGCACGGCTTCCGCGAGCCGCTCACCGGGCTCGCCTGCGCCGGCGTGGTCGCCGCGGCCGCCGGCTGCGCGACGAGCTTTCTGGTGGTGCGCGGCAAAGGGCTGTCACAGCTCATGATCACGCTCGGGATCGGGGTATTGCTCCACGAGGCGGCCAGCAAGGCGTCGTCGGTGACCGGCGGCGTCGACGGCCTGCCCGACATCGCGATAGGGCGTGTCCTGGGGATGTTCCGGTTCGACCTCGCCGGCAAGACCGCGTACTGGTACAGCGCCGTCGTGGTGTTCGCCGGGTTCGTGCTGGTCAAGCGCATCGTGGCGTCGCCGTTCGGCCTATCGCTGCGGGCGATCCGCGAGGGCGCGCGGCGCATGCCGGCGATCGGCGCGCCGGTGGGCCACCGCCTGGTCGCGGTGTTCACGATCGCCGCTGGCCTGGCCGGGGTGGCCGGTGCGCTGCTGACGCAGACCACCCAGTTCGTCGCGCTCGAGGTGCTCGGCTTCCAGCGCTCGGCCGCGGTGCTCGTCATGCTCGCGCTCGGCGGAACCGGACGGCTGTACGGCGCGTTCGCCGGTACCGCGCTGTACATGGTGGTGCAGGACCGCCTGGCGCGGCAGGATCCGGCGTACTGGCAGTTCTGGATCGGCGTCTTGCTCGTCGCCGTGGTGCTGTTCGGGCGCGGCGGCGTGCTGAGCGGCCTCGAGGCGGCGCGCGATCGCCTGCGGAGGATCGCGCGGTGACGCCGGCCTTGCGCACCGAGGGGCTGTGCAAGCGCTGGGGCGGCATCAGCGCCAACGACCACGTCAGCCTGACCTTGCCGGCCGGCGCACGCCACGCGTTGATCGGCCCCAACGGCGCCGGCAAGACCACGTTCGTCAACCTGTTGACCGGCGTGCATGCGCCGTCGGCGGGCCGCGTGTTCCTCGGCGACACCGACATCACCCGGCTCGCGATGCACCAGCGGGTCCGGCGCGGCCTGGTGCGCACGTTCCAGATCAACACGCTGTTCTCCGGACTCACCGTGCTCGAGTCGGTCGTGCTCGCGATCTGCGAGCGCACCGGCATCGCGGGCCGGTGGTACCAGAGCGTCGCGCGTTGCACTGGCGCGATCGCCGAGGCGCAAGCGCTGCTCGCGCGCCTGCGGCTGGGCGCGGCGGCCAACACGCTGACCCGCAACCTGCCGTATGGCCGGCAGCGCCTGCTCGAGATCGCGCTGGCGCTGGCGCTTCAGCCCAAGGTGCTCCTGCTCGACGAGCCCGCGGCGGGCATCCCGGCCGGTGAGGGCGCCGAGGTGTTCGAGGCCATCGCGGCGCTGCCGAGCGACGTCAGCGTGCTGTTCATCGAGCACGATATGGATCTGGTATTTCGGTTCGCCCAGCGCATCGCGGTGCTGGTCGATGGCCGGCTGCTCACCGAGGGCACGCCGAGCGAGATCGCGGCCGACCCGCGGGTGCGCGATGTGTATCTCGGCGAATCAGGGGGGCTCGGCGAATCAGCCGGGCTCGAGGAACCGGCCGGGCAGGCCGAGAAGGCGCTCGATGGCCCTGCTTGAGCTCGACAACGTGAGCGCCGGCTACGGCGAGGCGATCGTGCTCGACGGTGTGTCACTGGCGCTCACCGAAGGTGAAGCGCTCGCCGTGCTCGGACGCAACGGGGTCGGCAAGACCACCTTGCTCACCACCCTGATGGGCAAAACGACGCTGCACGGCGGCTCGCTGCGCTGGCAGGGCCGCGATCTCGGCGCGCTGTCGACCTACCGGCGCGCTCGCGCCGGGCTTGGCTGGGTCCCCCAGGAGCGCATGGTCTACCGCTCGCTCAGCGTCCATGAGCACCTCACCGCCGTGGGGCGGCCGGGCGCGTGGACGCCCCCGCGAATCTACGAGCTGTTTCCCGGCCTCGAGCGCCGGCGCCGCAACCTGGGCGATCAGCTATCGGGCGGCGAGCAGCAGATGCTCGCCATCGCGCGCGCCCTGATGACCAACCCGAAGCTGCTCCTCCTCGACGAGCCGCTCGAGGGGCTGGCGCCGATCGTCGCGCACGAGCTGGTCCGCGTCATCCGCACGCTGCGCAACGCCAGTGGCATGGCGATCATCGTAGTCGAGCAGCACGCCCGGATCGCGCTGTCGCTCACCGAGCACGTGATCGCCCTGGACCGCGGCAAGATCGTTCATCGTGGTAGTAGCAAGCAGCTCGCCAGCGAGCCTGACAGCTTGCAGCGCCTGCTGGGCGCAGTGCGGTAATGCAATCGTGTGCTCTTGTGGTGTGGCGATTTGTCTCGCGCGGCTGGGAAACTTTCGCAGGTGCAGCGCGACAGATCTGCAGGAATTGAGGGTGTGCGGGCGGCATGGCCATTGCTCGATCTGTTGCCATGAAAAACTTACGACTACTCACGCCTGTATTCGCAACGCTCGCCGCGATCTCGGTCGCGACTGGTTGCAGCACCAACTCTCCCGATTCCACGCTTCGCGTCCAGAATCGCTCCGACTTCTGGATCACGCAGATGCACGTGACCTCGGTGGGGAGTTCGAGCTGGGGACCCAACTTGCTCGATGGCGACGGCCTGGCGCCGGGTGAGTCGCTCGTGCTCGGCGTCGATTGCGGTACCTACGATGCCCTGCTGGTCGACGAACAAGGCGTCGACTGCCGGATCGACGACATCGACCTTTGCCTCAACGACGCGGAGTGGATCATCCGCAACAACACGTGTGGCGTGTTCGGCGCGGCCAAGGCAGCGCGCGAGGCCGCGGCGAAGGCGAACCCGACAGGTGCGACGAACACGGTTAACGTCGGTCCACGCTGAGCCGCAACACTCCGGCGAGGATCTGCCTGCTGAGAGACCCTTTGAGCGGTCTTTGTGCACCCGCTTGCACACACTCGAGGAACCGCTCGGCTGGCTCGTCTGAGCGGTATTCAGTTTCGGTAAATCGATCACTTGTCTTCATCATTTTTCGGTCGCAGTGCGGAGGCCTTGTGACTCACGATGGGGAGATGAGCCGACGCCCCGAGCTCGATTGGCTACGCGTGGTCGCGATCGCGATCCTGCACATCTTCCACGTCGGGATGGTGTTCAACACCTGGGACTTCTATTTCAAGAATCCCGATCCGCTACTGGTGCTCGAGATGCCGATGAGGTTTCTGCACCAGGTTCGTATGCCGCTCCTGATGGTGATCTCCGGAACCGCCACAGCGATCGCGCTGGAGCGGCGGTCGGTGGCGCACTTCACGGGGGATCGGATCAAGCGGCTCTTGCTGCCGCTGGTGTTCGGGATGTTCGTGGTCGTGCCGCCGCAGATCTACATCGAGCGGGTCACGTGCGGCGGGTTCACCGGCAGCTACATGGACTTCTATCGTTCTGTGTTCGAGCTCCGGTCGTATCCAGCCGGCAACCTGGGCTGGCATCACCTGTGGTTCGTTGCGTACCTGTTCCTGTACTGCATGGCGGCGCTGCCGCTGTTCGTCGGGCTGACATCGGTGCGAGGCAAGCGGCTGCTCGGCTGGCTCGACCGTGCATGGTCGCGCGGCTGGGTCGCCGCGTTGTTCGTGCCGCTCGCGATCGAGAAGATCGTGATGGCCGGCGCTCCCGAGGTCCACAACCTGACGCACGATCCGGATACGTTCATGTTCTATGCGATGCTGTTCCTGATCGGGCACATGCTCGGCCGCAGCCGCACGGTGTGGGATCATCTCGTCGTCCGCCGCTGGCGCTACCTCGCGGCGCTGTGCGTGATGCTCGCCGTGATGCTGCCGCCCAACGAGTATCCGTATCCGTTCGAGCAGCTCGGGACGACGATCATGATCTGGCTCGTAGTCTTGAACGCGCTCGCGTGGTCGCGCTGGTACTTCCGGCGGCCGGCCGTGCGAGTGCCGTCGTGGCTCGATCACGCGCAGAAGCTGTCGTATCCGTTCTACATCGTGCACCAGACGGTGATCTTGATCTTCGGCTGGCTGTGGCTCGGGGTCGCGATGGGGCCGTGGCCCCGGTTCGGCGTGGTGCTCGTCAGCTCGTTTATCGTGACGTGGGCACTGTGCGAGCTGATCTCGCGGAGCGCGTCGCTGCGGCCGCTATTCGGCATGGGGCCGCGGAGGGTAGTGCCGCCGGCGCTCGCGCGGCTCGCCTGAGCGCAATGGGGCATTTCTGGCGAGCAGCCCGGGGCATTTCTGGCAAGCGTCGAAGGCCGTCGTGTTACTTGCTTGGAACCCCGAGCAACTCCGGCCGAAACCTGAGGTCCAACTGGCGGACCGGTAACCCACGCTCGATCCAACCTGCAAGTTGTTCGTAGCAGGTCTCTGCATAGGAGTAGTCGTCGTAGACGTTCCCTTCGATCGGGACCGGACGCCTGTGAAGCTGCTCCTTCCAGCGATCATGAGGCGGCAAGAGCAGCCAGACCTCCTCGCCAGCGCGCAATGGAAATAGCGCATCCTCGAACACGATGCCTGTGCCGACCACGATCGGACCGAAGTGAAGATTGTCTGGATGGCCCTCGAGATGTCGGATGACCTGTACGAGCATCCCGTTGGCGACACGTACCCCCTTGCGCATACGAACCGGCTCGACGAGCGGTGCGAGCATCGAGTTGAGCTCGACCACGCGAACCCTGGACCGAAGCTCGGCCAGATGGGTGGACTTGCCGGCGCCGGGCGGACCGACGAGCCAGGTGATCCGCGCCGGGGTCATCGACCCCCCTCTCGTACGAGCGCTCCATCCTCGACCACGCCCGCGATGGGGTGGCGGGGGGCGCGGTCGATCGCCCATCGCGTATCGCGATGTAGCCATGAGCTCGCCCAGGCGCGCCGCCGCCGGCCGCTCCGGTTCGGCGGCGACATGTGCCAGGTGAGCGGATGAAAGATCACCGCGTCGCCGGGAGACAGCGCGGGACACTCGATCTGAAAATCACCTGGGGAGAATTCGATCTTTCGATCCGACCACTGGGAGAGGCCGCTGTGCAGATCGATCGGTGGGCCGCAGCCATCGAGGTGGCTGTTTCGAGCGAGATGGAGGCCGCCGTTGTGGGCATCCACGGGGTCGAGCGGAGCCCACACGATGAGACCTGCTGGACGGTCGACTGGCCAGAACGGGAAATCCTGGTGCCAGGGAAAGATGTCGTGAGAAGAACGCTTCTCCATCCACACGTCCTGAAACAGGACGCCGTCGCAGCCGAGCCAGCTGGTCATCGCGGGGCGAAGCGCTTCGATCGCGCCGCGTGAGCTGTCCGGCGCCGAGCGGCGATGAACGTTGAGCCACTGATCCATTAGGCGCCCCAAGGCGGGTCGTGGCGTCGTGGGCGCCTCGTGCGTGTAAAGGACCTGCCTGCTCTGCGGGGCGCTGGAGGCCGCCAGGCTGGCCCCCAGGGCCCGCAGCTCGTCGATGATCTTCGCGGAGAGCTGCGCGCGCACCACGGCAAATCCATCACGCTCCACCAGGGAGGATACATTGGGTGCGCGATCGGGTGAGGGCATCGCTGTGTCCGATGGACACCTGGTGGGAGCGCTAGATCCGACCTTACTGGACCACGCAAGGTCGGGCAAAGTCCATCCTCGCCGGTGCGCCCGCAGCGAGCATGGATGCTTGAAATCAAGCTCAGAAGCTTGTTTTTGGACACAAACCTGTGCCCAAAATACCTGGAAATACTTGGTATTTGGTTCAGCTGATCTTGGCAGGGTAGCTGCTTATGAGGGTCTTCAGTCCCGCTACACGGGACGACATCTAGGAGGTTCGCTATGGACGAGGTTACGTTGGACCAAGAAGAGGCATTCAGGCGCGATGGGTTCGTTGCGATCGGACCGTTGCTCGGCGCCGATGAGCTGCGGCAGCTGAGAGCGGCGCATGAGGAGTTGCTGGTACGGTGGGCGGCGGACTGCGACGTGACCGTTGAGGAATATACGCGCGTGGTGTCCCAGTGGACGGGCCTGTGGCGTGAGCACCGAGCGTTCGCGACCCATCTGCACCATCCGGTGCTCGCGCGGATCGCACGGCGCTTGCTGAAGGCCGATCGCCTTCGCCTCTTCCACGATCACCTGATCTCCAAGCCGCCACGCCACAGCTCGACCATTCCGTGGCACCAGGATTATCCCTACTGGCCGGTCGATCGGCCTCGCGCGCTCTCGTGCTGGCTCGCCCTCGACGACGCTACCGCGGACGCTGGCGCACTGGTCTTCATGCCCGGTGCGCAGCAGGAAGGCGAGCAGCCTCCTGTCGACTTCCTGCGGTCCAACAAGGACTGGGGAGAGCGGATCCATGCCAGTCGAGCGGTCCCCGTCACGGCAGGGACCTGCGTGTTTCATAGCTGCCTGTCGTGGCACATGTCTCCTCCCAACGCCACCGACCGTCCGCGACGGGCACTGATCGTCATCTACATGGACGCTGACAATCGCTGGGATCCGGACCATTCGGGCTGGCACCCCATGAATGCACACGTCACTGTGCCGCGCGGAGAGCGCTTCAACGACGATCAGTTCCCGTTGATCGCGCTCGCCGACCCCGAGGTGCGCTCGTGATCCGGGATCTAAGCATGTTCTCGGGAACCGATGACCTCGAAGAGGCGCTCTCGCTGGTGTGCGTGACCGCGCTAGGCCTCAACCGCAAGGTCAACTCCCGGATGTCGCTCGCCGAGTGTGCACAGCGCCTCGGCAGCGACGAAGGAGTTCGCGCGTTACACCTGCTGGCCGATCGGGTGGGCGTCGATCGCGCGCGGTTTCCCGATGGCCCCGCGCTGCGGCAACTGTTTGCCGACGAGGCAGTTTCGATGAAGGCCCTGCGCCTGCACCGCGGACGCAACGTCTATGGTGGGGGCAAGGTAGCGCTTTGGAAGGCTGTGTGGGAGCCACTTCGCGCTGCGCTGTCACCCGCCGGCGAGGTGCTCGAGCTGGCGCGTCGCCTTGTCGCGATGGACACCACAACGATGGGCCGTGATCTGTCAGCGTGCGTTGCATTTCTCACGCAGCAGCTTCGGTCCGCCGCGTTTGATGTCGATCGCGTCGAGGTCGCTGGCGCGAACCCGATCCTGATCGCGCGCCGCGGGGCACGAGGCCTGGCAGGTCGCATCATCTTGTACTCGCATTACGATGTCGCCGCGTCACCCGCCGCGGACTGGCGGTCTCCTCCTCGCGAGCTGATCGAGCGCGACGGTCGGCTCCATGGCCTCGGGGCCGGCGATAACAAGGTCGCGCTAGCCGCGCGGCTGCATTTCCTGTCGTCCGTCGAGCACACGCCGGAGCTACTCTGGATCATCCAAGGCGATGAAGAGACGGGCTCCGCCGCGGCGCAACGGATCATGCCGGACCTCCTCCGGGGACTGACGGCAACCCTGTGGCTCGAAGAGAATGGCTATCATGATCACGACGGCACCCAGCGCATCCTGGCCCGGGTGATCGGATCGGGATCCACCATGAACCTGCCGCCCGATCGCCACCTGTGGCGACTCATCGAGCACCTGGGGGCGTCCGGGGCCGCGTTCGGCGTGAAGCATCGAGTCGAGTCTCGCGGGCTCAACAAGGATTTCTTCGCCGCGGGCTGCCCGTTCAATCGGAACCTCCCGATCGGCGCGCGATACCTCGCGATCGGCGTCAACGATCCCGCGACGGGCATACACCAGCCGAACGAGTCCGTGCCGAGCTGGACGCTGCCCCTCCACGCTCGTCAACTCGGTGACATCCTGACGTGGACCGACGAGACCGCGCGGGAGGATGTGTGATGGAGGCGGCAATCGCGATCACGCGCCCCAGCGACGATGGCGTGCGTCCGCTGGACGAGCTCGAGCGAGCCGCGCTGCTCGCCAGGATGGGCGTGGGGGCCGAACCACCGTCGAGCGCCGCGCTCGAACGGCTGCAATGGGCATTCCTGATCTATTCACCATTTCACAATATAGATCTCCTCGCCGGGAGGTCTGGATATCCCACCCCGCTCGACGTCGAGTCGTCGATCGCCCGCGTGCTGGAGGGGTGTGGTGGGCCGTGCCACGTACAAGCGACCACGTTTCTCGCGCTGCTGCGCTCGCTGGGCTACCGCGCCCAGCTCGCCGCTGCCACGATCGGCGCGCCGGGGGATCACCTGGTGGTCGTCGCGGAGGCGTCGGGTGACCGATACGTGTGCGATGTCGGCAACGGCCATCCCTATGCGAGGCCGTTCCCGGTTGATCGCGAGCTGGATCAGCAGCGCTTCGGGTGGCGGTTTGTCACCACGCCGGCCGTCGGCGGCTTGACCTTGCGCCGCCAGATGAGCCCTTCGGAGTGGAAGACGGTCTACACTGTCGCGCTCGCTCCCCGCCACATCGACGACTTCGCTGCGACGATTCATCACCATCACACGAAGCCCGGCTTCGGCCCGTTTCTCACCGGCCTTCGCGCGGTCCGCATCACGCAGGCAGCCATGTTGACGCTGCGCGACGCGCTGTACCAGCGACATTCGGCGTGGGGGATCTCGGAGCGTCCGGTCCTGGACGAGCACGCCGCGCGCGCTCTCCTGTCTGGTCCATTTTCCATGGGCCGTCTGCCCATCGAGCGGGCCATGGAGACGCTGCGGCGTGAGGGCATCAAGTCCTGGGCCCTGGCTCGCGACGATGCTCCGCGTCCGGCGATCCAGTTCCTGGTGACCGTCTCGACGACGAATCGCCCCGGCGCGCTCGAGCGCCTCGGACGCAGCATGCTTCGGGAGCTGGCGCGGTCCGGCTATGGTGGCTGGCCCGAGCGAACCCCGTGTCGAGTGCTGGTGATCGAGAACAGCGTCGATGCTGGCCACCGCGAGGCAAATCGGCACACCGTCGAAGCGCTCACCGGCGACGGCCTGCCCGTGTCGCTCCTCGATGACGGACAGTACGGGCGGTCCATCGCCGCCAGTCGGATCAAGCAGACGCAAGCGATCGCAGACGCTGTCATGCGGGGACCACGACCGGACATCATCTGGATGCTCGATGACGATCTCCAGTTCGCCCAGCTCTACCGTGACCATGCCGGGCGGCTTCGCGAAGGCTGCACGTTGGACTATTTTTATCTCCTCGATGAGATGCGCGCCACGCGCCCCGAGATCTCGCTGGCCCTCGGTGGAGTCACCGGGGATCCGCCGATTCGCCCCGATGCGGTCCTGCGCAGCCAGCTCTTCGACCTGCTCGCCAACCTGGAACGCTTTGCCGCGCTGGCGCCCGAGTCCACGTACCCCCACAACGCCGATACATCCGGATTCCGCCTTGTGGACTACTACTATGATCACCGTCGCCTCGGCGACGAGCACCTGAGCATCCCGTTTCTGTGGTCCACGAGCGATCGCGCAGGCACGACCGTGCGCGCGCAGCTGATGGCGTTCGTGGATCGCAGCCTCGGAATTCCCAGCGGCAAGACCGCGACACGGCCGCTGGTCCTCGAAGCTGGCGCGTTCCCTGACACGATTCGGCCCGGCACGCGCCGGGGCGGCAACGCCGCTTTCTTCGATCTCGACGCATGCTTGCAGCACAGCTATCCACACATCACCATCGAGGGCGTTCCCACGCGCCGCTCCGATATGGTGGGCGCGTCGCTGTTGGCGCGCGATGGGTCGTGCGGCGTGTATGAAGCGGCGTTCCCGCTCCTCCATGATCGCGTCATGGGCGACGAGACGGTAGGGTTTACTGGCGGCAAGCTCGATCCCCACGCCGCCCGAGCGAGCATCCTCGGCGAATTCTACGGCGTACTGTTGGCGCGGAGCGTGATGGAGGCGCCTCCGGTCGGATGTACCAGAGCCGACTGGTTGGCCGCCCTGGCGGCGGAGCGCGCCGACGTCATCGTCGGCAACCTGCGAGCCGCGTCGGAGCTCATGGACCGATTAGTCAATCAGTTTGGCGATGGCGGGCCTGGATGGTTGTCGCAAGACCGAGAGGTTGCTGTACGCGTGAAGCAGTTGATCGAAGCATTGCAGGTGCTGGCTGGTGCGTACTGGGGCGGCGCCGATCCCAGCACTCGCCACATCTGGTTGACCTCGCTGCGTGCCGAACTCGTCGCTGAGACCCGGCTGTCGATGGTGGTGCAGGCCCACGCGAGCTTGACCGAGGCGGTGCGCGCGTGAGCGGGCCACACGCGCGCCGGCCCGTCTTGGCCGTCGTAGGCTATGCTGGCGAGCTCGCGGAGCCGCTGGCCGCGCTTGCGGCCGACGCCGGTCGCTGCGCCATCGAGCGTGGCTTCCGGATCGCCACCGGTGGCCTTGGCGGTGTGATGTTCGCGGCCAGCCGGGGGGCGCGCGGCGCATCAGCGTGGAGGGAGGGCGACGTGATCGGCGTCCTGCCGTCCTACGATCGCTCCACCGCGAATCCGTTCGTCGACATCGCCATCCCGACCGGCCTGCAGCTGGCACGCAATATCGTCCTCGTGGCGATGTCCGATGCGGTGCTCGCCATTGGCGGCGGCGCGGGTACGCTCAGCGAGATCGCGTTTGCCTGGCAGCTGGGAAAGCCCACGATCGCCCTGGTGGGTGGTGGGGGCTGGTCGGCCGAGCTCGCCGGCCGTGCGCTCGACGGGCGCTTCGCGACGCAGGTGTTTGCCGCGGAGACGGCGTCGGAGGCGGTGGAGCTTGCCTGGCAGCTGGTGCTCGGTGGGACGACCGAGCCCGGCGAGATCGGCAGCGGTTGGCGGTTGCCATGAGGGTATTAGCGACGCTGGGATACTTCGACGCGTCCGGTGAGGGCGCCATTCTGGAGATCGATCTCGCGCGCGGTACACAGAGGACGACGATCCGACAGGTGATCCCGGAGGCGCTTCGCGTCGCCGGCAAGGGCTTCACGGGGGCGACGTGGACGGGCGAGCCAGGCAGATCGGATCTGATCGTCTGCGGCTTCAATGCGCTCTATCGCTATTCGATGCCCGACCTCCGACACACGGGGACCCTCCACCAGCGCTGCATGAATGACCTCCACCACGTGGCCTGCGATGGTGAGCGCCTGTTCGTTGCGAACACCGGTCTCGACTCGATCGACGTCCTCACGCTCGATGGTCGCTTCGCAGGAGGATATCGCTGGCAGCCTGATTGGCTGACCGCGCGGCACCTGCAGGGGGACGCGCCGTCCAGGTCTGCGTGGCCGTCGCTCCTCGAACCAGGTTGGGCCGGCGAGCCCCCGGAGATTGTCCCGGAGAAGCCGGACGGACGCTACTATCTAGAGTCGTCTCCAATCAAAGAACCGCACCGCAGGGTGATCCGTGACTTCATTCATCCAAATCACATTGCCTTGATCGGTGACCAGGTGTTGGTCACACGCCTCCTCGATCACAGCGTGGTCGACGCCGCCACCCTGCGCCCCGTGATCACCGATACGCCGGGGCATCCGCACGACGGCGTGTGCGACGGCGACGTCTTCTGGATCACGTGCGTCAATGGTGTCGTCGCCGGCTATGCGATCGAAGGTGGCCGGGTCACGGGCCGCATGATCCATTCTCTCGATGTATTCGAGCTGACGAGCTGTACCGGCTGGTGTCGCGGCCTCCTCGTGACGGCGGAGCACCTCATCGTTGGGCTGACAGAGATTCGCAGGATGCCACGATCACGCTGGTGCGACCGTCCGTTCGAAGGCACGAAGACAGCGGTGCTCTGTCTCGACAAGAAGTCCGGCCGGCTCGTGGCATGCGTGGATGTTGGCGAGCGAGACCGACACCCCAAGCTGTTCGGACTACTGGAGGCTCCATGACCGTCGCTCTCGCGATCTTTCTCCGCTACCAGCAGTATGCGCGTGACGTTGGCCGGGCCAAGGAGGCACTACTGGCGGGGCGCGCATACGACCCTGTGTACCTGATCATCGTAAATGTGAAACCAGGCGATAGGGATCGAGCGCTAAGCTTTGCCAAGGATATCGGAGTTCCTGAAACATGCGTCTTCATGCCAGAGGAGCTCTCCTCTATCGGTGAGGATGCAACGAGCGCGAGCCGCATTCGCGATTATCTGCGAGGCGTGTTCTGGAAGCGAATCGCCCATCGCGTCGCCGCAGGCGTCGATGTGCTCTGGAACGACGAATGGATGGCGCTCGCCCTTGCCGTCGCGTCCCTGACCTCCTTCATGGCGCAGATCGCCTGGTGGGCACCGCCTGACAGAACGCAGCCTCCCGATCTCCGGCTACCCCGAGACGCGCTGTTGAGCGACCTCCTGCAACGGTCTCCTGACGGCGGTGCGGACGGCGGTGCGATCGGCGGCCTCGTCGGGAGCAGCACGAAGATGAAAGATCTCCGCGCGGTGATTCGCCGTCGCGCCCCCCTCCCGTATCCAGTCCTCCTCGTCGGTGAGACCGGCACCGGCAAGGAGTTGTGTGCTCGCGCGCTACACGAGTACAGCAAGCGTTCGGGTGGGCGGTTCGTGCCGGTCAACGCGGCTCTCCTCGGATCCGATCTGGCCGACAGCACGCTGTTCGGCCACGTGGAGGGTGCGTTCACTGACGCGGTCGGAGCGAGGCAGGGGCGTATCAGGGAAGCGCGCGATGGTACCTTCTTCCTGGATGAGATTGATTCGTTACCATTAGCGATGCAGGGCAAGCTCCTGCGCGCGCTCGATCACGCCAATGAGGCGCGGATCGACGTCGAGCCTGTCGGCGCAGACCTGGAGGGTCACGAGGTCACGAAGAAGCGTGCCCGTAAAACAGCGAAGCCGCGATCGGGCCCAGAAGGCAAGGTGATCTCCGTGCCGGTTCGGTTCGTGTCTGCCATGCACGAGAACCCATTCGATTCCGAGGCCTATCGCCAGGATCTGTATTTTCGCATCTCCACGATCTTGATCGAAATTCCACCGCTGCGAGAGCGCGACAATGACGTGATCGAGATTGGTAAATATTTCTTGAAGGGCCATAATGCTGACAGGCCGTCTCCGATTGGCCTTCATCGCAGCGCACACGATGCCTTGCTCGGCTACCACTGGCCGGGGAACGTCCGCGAGCTGGGACGCGTCATGCTGCTCGGGTGGTTGGATGCCGATGAGGAGCACCGAACCGAGATCAGGAGCGATGACATCCAGAAGTACCTCGTCAAGGCCAGGCCAAGGTTCGATGGTGTCGGCACGCTCGAACAGCAGATCACCCGGTATCGCATCGCCGCGGCGAAGTACGCGATTGCGCGTAATCCGGGCAACGTGACCGCGGCGGCACGGGAGCTCGGAATGACGTCAGGCCAGGATCTCACCCGGATGCTGGAGCGTGAGCAATCCAACGATTTGCAGGCCAAGTGAGGTGAATCGATGCCATTCATCCTCATGTATCACCGTGTATGCACCGCAAGCCCATCGACGGCTGCGTACTTTGCGCGAGGTACCGCTGTCGATCAGGAGGTCTTCGCTCGTCAGGTGGCATGGCTGGCGGAGCGGTATCAATTGGTATCCCTCGTGGAGGCACTGACCATGCCTGACCGTGATGACCGGGTCGAGGTGGTCGCGCTCACCTTCGATGATGGCTATTCGGATGTCCTCCATACCGCTCTTCCAGTCTGCCGGGCACACGATGCGCCGCTGGCGGTTTTCCCGGTGGCAGGTCACCTGGCCGACGCGCGCGCCGCGATCTGGTTCGACGCTTACTATGACTTGCTGCACAAGGCCCGGACCCGTGAACCCATCGATCACACCGCCCTGGGGCTGGGACCATCGGGTCATGCTCCCCCGCCGGGGGCAGATCTGACGTGGTGGGTGCGTGGGCCCTTCAAGAAGCACTTACAAGCGATGGCCCCAGGCGCTCGGGACCGCGTGCTTGAAGGCCTCGCGGTGATCCTCGATGCGATACCGACGCCTGCGCTTGCACCCGAGCTATATTTATCTTTCGACCAACTCGCCGACCTCGCGCTGGAAGGTCACCTTGTCGGAGGGCATGGTCGGACGCACAGCCGGCTGGATGCCAGTACCATTCCGTTGGTCGGTGATGAGCTCGCGGCGAGCGTCTCGTTGCTTGACCAGTTGGGCATCTCATCTCCACGCGTGTTCTGCTATCCCGACGGGGGAGTGGACTCAACTGCCGAAGCTCTGGTGGGCGCGGCGGGTTTTGCATGGGCGCTCACCGTGGATCCTGGGCGCCACGTTCCCGCCGGGAACCGCTATCGAGTCCCGCGGTTGCTCATGCGTAACGTGCTCCCCGGAGCCCCCGGATGGCCTTCGAGTCTTTCGTGAACAGATCGCGGCGAACAAGTGACCTCTCCTTGACGAGCTAGGTCCGTTCTTGATGTCCCGGTCCGGCCAAGCTCCGGATTTCGGACGTGGCCGGCTGGCAACCGGACCGCGGGACTAACGGCGCGCGCGGGGGCGTGTTGCAGGCGCGCGCGCGTAGACCGATTCGCTCGATAATGAGACACACTTCACGTCCAGGCAGGCACGGCCGACCGTGACCGGCCGCGGACGGCGGCTTGTCGAGCGATGGATCGAGGCTCGCGGTGGGCGCTCAGCTCGAGGACAGCTCGGCGACCGGGATCAATGGCAACCAGGCCGACAACTCCGTCACGAGTGCCGGCGCCGTCTACCGGTTCGTGCGCAGCGGCACGACCTGGAGTCAAGCGGCCTATGCGAAGGCGTCCAATACCGGCACGAATGACTCCTTCGGCTCCAGCGTCGCCCTGCCGGCAGATGGCGCGATGCTGGTGGTGGGCGCCCTGACGGAAGCCAGCGTGGTGACCGGAATCGGCGGCAACCAGGCAGACGACTCCGCTTTCCAGGCGGGCGCAGCCTACGTCTATCAGTAGCCTTGGCCCACGCTCCAGTACCCGGGAAAGCCGGCCTTCGAAGGTTACCGCGGCTCGGTGGCCGCGCGCACCAGGAACTCGTCCACTCCCGCGAGGATCTCGCTGTTGTCTTTCTGCTGATAGCCGGCCAGCGCGCGCACACACTCGGGCACGCGCTCGAGGAAGCGCGGCACCACGGCCTCATCATCGAGATTCGCCGCCCACGTGCCATAGCCTTCGCGCTCGAGGTAGCGCGCATTGAGCATCTGCTCGAACTGGCCTTCGAGCGGGATCGCGAGCATGGGCTTACCGAGGAACACCGCCTCGCCCATCAGCGTGAACCCGCCGCTGGCGATCACCCCGCGGCAGGTCGCGAGATCGTCGATGAAGCCGGCCTCGCTGAACGGCAAGAACCGCAGCGCGCCTTCGCGGAGTTCCTCGGTCTGCCCGGGGCGCATGCCGTAGATCCGGCATTCCAGGCCGCTCGCCGCGAGCGCGCGCTGGAGCGCCTCGTTCGCGCCCGGCTGATAGACCAGCAGGTGGTCTCCCGGGCCCGGCTTCGCGGCGAGGATCTCGGGCCGCAGGATCGGCGGGAACATGTACGTGTCCGGCTTGCGGATCGGGGGCCGGAAGAACGTGGTGATGAAGTACGCATCGCAGCCCGGCAGCTTGGTCTTGATGAACGCCTTGGTCAGCTCGAACGCGACCTTGTTGTCGTCGATGATCTCCTGCGGCAGCGTGCAGCGATGGATCACCTGCATGTTGTCGATCGACAAGATCGGCAGGCGCTGATGCTTGCCGTAGAGATACGTCCACGACTCGAAGTCGCTGATCACCACCTCGGGCTCGAAGCTTCCGATCAGCTCGAAGTACGCGGCGATGTTGCGCGGCACGCCCGCCGCGCCGGACACCACGTTCGACCACAGCGTCTTGCCGCGCCGCACGCGGTTCTCCTCGAGGATCATGTGAAACCCGTGGATCGTGTTGACCCCCTCGAAGCGCTTGCCGAGGAACGCGGCCGCCCGGCCGGACGCCATGATCTCGACGCTATGGCCGGCCGCCAGGAGGTGCTCGAGCACGACGCGCGATCGCATCGCATGGCCCATTCCTTCACCCGTCACGCCGTACAGGATCTTCATCGTGCGTCATACTACCGTCGTGCGCCGTCGCGTGTGGTGCGAAACGCTGGCTTACGACGAACTCGACGGCGGCTCGCTGGGCGCGCTGCTTCAGCGCCGGCGCATCGATCTGCTGCTCGCGGTCCGGCCCTGGCAGCTGGCCGCCGTGGGCGAGATCGTTCGCCGGTTCCAGGCCGCTGGCGTGTTCGTCGCGCTGTGGCCGATGCTCGCCGATGGCGATGGCCGGTGGGCGAGCGCCGCCACGCACCTGCCGTTCATCGCGTTCACCGACGAGCTGCTCGGCCGCGTGCCGTTTGCCGATGAGGTGGTCATCGATCTCGAGCCGCCGATCGGAAACCTCGCGCGCTGGAAGGCCGGTCGCCCGTCGTGGCGGCCGTCGCCGCATCCCTATCAACGTGCGCGCGGCGCGCTCGCTGCCGCCGTCGACCGCTGGCGCGCCACGCACCGCATCACGACGGCCGTGCTGCCGCTGCTCGCGCTCGAGCTACGCGGCCAGTGGCTGCAGCGCGCGCTCGGCACGCCTGCCTCAGCGCTCGCGGTCGATCGCCACAGCGTGATGGCCTACACGTCGCTGTTCGAGGGCTGGTCGCGCGGCCTCGTCGACCGCCGGCGCGCCGAGGCGCTGCTTGCCGCTTGCGCGCGGCTCACGCGGCGCCGGTTCGGTGACCGCGCGGCCGTTTCGCTGGGCACCGTCGGTCCGGGCGCGTTCGGTGACGAGCCGTCCTATCGCACGGCCGGCGAGCTCGCGCGCGACGTCGCGATCGCCCGCGGCGCGGGCATCGAGGAGATCTCGCTGTTTGATCTCGGTGGCATCGTGCGCCGTCCGCCGATCGAGCCGTGGCTCGATGCGCTGTGCGCGTGAGCTGTGCTCACGACGGCCTCGGCGCGTCACTACCGCGTCGCCATACGGCATGCTACACGTGGGTCCAAGCATCGGCGCCATGCCCACGCAGAGCGAGGAACGCAAGGCCAACGCGCCCACCGGCGATGCGTCGATCGACAGCGAGGGCCGTAAGGCCAGTGCGCCCACCGGCGAGGGGACGATCGTAGGATCGATCGAGAGATCAACCGGCAACAAAGACTCGTTCGATGAGATCCTCGTCCGGGTCGTACGCGACCCCCGAAGCGCGAGCCCGGAGGTCGAGCTGGCACCCGGCACCGAACTCGCCCGCCGGTTCCAGATCGTGCGCTTGCTCGGCGCCGGCGGGATGGGCACGGTGTACATGGCGCGTGATCGCTCGCTCGATCGCGACGTCGCGATCAAGCTCCATCATCAGGCGGGGGGCGCCGCACGACTGCGCCGCGAGGCGGTGGCGATGGCGCGGCTCGCGCATCCCAACGTCGTGACGGTGTTCGAGGTCGGCGAGCTCGATCGCCGGCCCTTCGTAGTGATGGAATACATCGCAGGGACCACGTTGCGGGCGTGGCTCGGCGAGGCTCCGCACAGCGTTCGCGAGATCCTCGCGCACGTGGTCGCGGCCGGGGAGGGGCTGGCCGCCGCGCACGCCGCTGGCCTCGTGCACCGCGACTTCAAGCCCGAGAACGTGTTGATCGGCAGCGATGGGCGGGCGCGCGTTGGCGATTTCGGCCTCGCGCGCGAGCTGATCTCGACCGAACCCGGCGAGCCCGGCGAGCCCGGCGAGCCCGGCGAACCCGGCCAGTCTGGCGAACCCGAGCCCGGGTCGAGCGAGCGCCTGAGCCCGATGACCCGGACTGGCACGGTGCTCGGCACGCCAGCGTACATGGCGCCGGAGCAATTCGCCGGGGCGCCGGTCGACGCGCGCGCCGACCAGTTCGCTTACTGCGTGACCGTGTGGGAGGCGCTATGGGGCCAACGCCCGTTCGCGGGCGCCACGGCCGCGCAGTTGCAGCAGGCGATCACCACGGGCACGCGCGCTGCACCGGCGGCGACCCCTCAGGTGCCCGCCCGGGTGCGCGCCGCGATCGAGCGCGGGCTCGCGTGCGATCCCAAGGATCGTTTTCCTTCGATGCAGGCGTTGCTCGCTGAGCTGAGGCCGCCGGCGAATCGCCGCACGCGCTGGATCGTGGCCGCCAGCGCCAGCGTCGCGCTCGGCGCCGCGGCGGTCGCCTGGAGCATGCACGGATCGGCCGGACGCGACATGTGCGGGCGCGCTGGCGAGTCCGCCATCACCGCGTGGGATCCGGCGCGCCGGCTCGCCGTGGCACAGGCGTTCGCGCGGTCCGGGCGACCGCATGCCGATGCGACGTTCGCGCGGGTCGCCGAGCAGATCGATCGGCGAACCCACGACTGGGTCGACGCGCGGGTCGGCGCGTGCGAGGCGACGCACGTGCGCGGCGAGCAGTCGCCGGGCCTGCTCGATCTGCCGATGCGTTGTCTCGATCGCAAGCTCGACGAGCTCCGCGCCGTGATCGACGTGGCCGTCGCCGGTGATGCCAGCGTCGTCGACCACGCGGTCGAGGCCGTCAGCAAGATCGGGCCGCTCGCCGAGTGCGCCGACACCGCCGCGCTCGCCGGGGCGGTTCCGCTGCCGGTCGATCCGGCCGTGCGCGCGAGCATCGCC